>BNJT01000311.1_pt1 | contig 77349 bp, 83 predicted proteins | sample 8540491 | NCBI WGS metagenome assembly BNJT01 (sample SAMD00202455, study PRJDB9452) | human saliva metagenome | host: Homo sapiens | reverse complement strand
ATTCTCCACCGGTACTAGCTGGTGGCTATTCTTACGGAAGAAGCCGGTCTCTAGTTGGCCTTTGACGGTCCGCACCGGGATTTGGGCCTTATTGCGGTATTGCCAAGGATGGTCCATGCCATGGGTTGGCCGGACTTCCAAACTTTCCGGGAATTTTTCCTAGGCGACTGAAGACCTGCTTAACCAGGGCCTGCTTAGCCTTAAGCTGGGCAGGATAAGCCATATGTTGCAGGGTCATGGTGCCAATCTGACGGCCGATAGGGTCGGTAATCTCCACCCGGTCCGGACTAGCCGTTAGAATCTCTTCTAGTCGCGCAAAGCCAAAGGACTTGCCGACCTTGAGGACCTTAATGGCCACCTGCTCGCCCGGAATGACACCCTCCACAAAGAAGGGATAGCCGTCAATTTTGACGACGCCCTGTCCTTCATGGGTCAGGTCCACTACCTGGCCTTGGATCACTTGATTCTTCTTAAATACTTGTTTTGCGTCCATCTTCAGTCTCCTTTGCTCTTCCTTCCTATCATACCACGAAATATTAGTCAGGCAAAGGCTTGCCACATCTTTGCGGGCTAGTTTAAGAAGCCATATGCCGCCTTTTTCGTCGAGCCAGTCCAGTGTTCTGACCATCCATGGACTAGCGACACCTTTTCCTTGGCTATCTGGCACTTTTTGTACACTTTCGTTGAGCCAGTCCATCGTTCTGGCCATCCATGGACTGGCGGCACCTTTCCTTGGCATTCTGGCACTTTTTGTCCAATTTTCGTCGAGCCAGTCCATCGTTCTTACTATCCATGGACTGGTGCTGACCTTTTACCTAGCTTGTGGGGAATGGGGCCAGTCCATGCTTGAATTAAGTGCTGATGGTGGTCCTAATACAAGAAAAGAGGCAGGGTTTCTCCCCTACCTCGACAAAACTTATTTACTTACCATCTTCCCGGCAACGCGCCCGAAGGTGATAATATCGGCGATGGCATTCCCGCCTAGCGGTTAGAACCATGAATCATACCGGTTAATTCGCCTGCGGCATAGAGGCCCTCAATCGGGTTGCCGGCTTCATCTAGGACCCGCGTATCCTTGTCAGTCACCAAGCCGCCCATGGTATGGTGGACACTTGGTCGAACTTTTTCTAGGATATAAGGGCCTTCTTCCAAGGAGGCCAAGCCAGCCCGGTGGTTGAAGTCAGGGTCTTTCTTGTCCTTGGCATATTGGTTAACCTTGGCTACGGTTTCCTTAAGCTTAGCTGGATCAATGTCGAAGTGAGCCGCCACTTCTTCAAGGGTGTCCGCTTCAACTAGCAGGCCTTGTTTCTTGAGCTCTTGATACTCAGCCTGGTGGTGCTCCTTAGAGTGGGAGATATCATCCGTCTTCTGGTTCCAGAGTTGATAAGCATAGCCCCCTGGTTGAGCCAGAATAGCCTTAGAAATCACATCCCGCCGGTCCAATTCTTCGACAAAACGTTGGCCCTCTTGGTTAATCAGGACGGCCCCATCGAAACGGGTATCGGCTAAGAGGGAAATTTCCCCAGTCTCAGGGTTAGACACCGGATAGGTTTGGATGGAAGACATGTTGGTGACCGCTGCGCCAATAGCTTGGGCCATGACAATGCCGTCCCCAGTAGAACCCACGCTATCGGTTGATAGGTAGCGCTCGTCCATCTCAGGATTGTATTGCTTACGCATGTCAACGTTAGAGCCAAAGCCCCCCGTCGTCAGCACGACCCCATTCTTGGCATGGAAGGTTACGGCCTGGCCTTGGTGGTCGGCCTTGACGCCTACAACACGCTTGCTGTCATCTTGAATGAGTTCAGTAGCCTTGGTGTTGACCAGAATCTTAACACCCAGTTCTTCAGCCTTGGCATTGAGCTTGGTGACCAGTTCCTGGCCGGTGTGGCCTTCTGGAATCAGGGCCCGCTTGTAAGAATGGCCACCAAACTGGAAGAGCTTGTCTTCTAGGAATTTGACACCTACTACATCACGTAACCATTCGGCTGACTCTAGGGGCATGTTCTGCTAGATAGCGAACCATCTCAGGATTGCTCAGATTGTCGCCACCCTTCATGGTGTCTTGGTAGTAGGTTTCTACGCTGTCGCCTTCAATGCCCTAGTTTCTTCTGAACCCAGTTACCTGGCGCATTCATTTCGCCCCCACTAATGAGGGGTATTCCCGCCGACCGCTGGCATCTTCTCGATGATAACCACGGATTTGCCAGCTTGGGCTGCTTCGATTGCCGCACTAAAGCCCGCGCCCCTGCTCCAACAACGACCACATCATAGGATTGTTCGCTGTCTAGCTGCTCTTGGGTTGAAGTAGTAGAACTTACCTCTGCTAGGGTCAGGCCTGATTTCTTAACGGCATCTTGGACGGCTTCCAAATAGCCTTGGCTGGTGGCTGTGGAGCCAGACACCACGTCGACATCGGCCTTGTTGTTGCCGATAATCTTATCCTTGAGTTGCTTGTAAACGGGTGTGGCCAGAACCTCATTCTCATCAGACTGGAGCACCTTAATGTCCGCAATCCGGTCGTCTTGGAAGGTCACTTCCACCTCGACGGTCCCATGTTTCCCTTGTCCTTGGCCCTTGACCGTTTGGCTACCGGCAGCCTGAGCAAGGCTTGCCAAGGGGCCCATAACTAGGACTAAGAGGGCTAAGACTAGCCAGAACTTTTTCCAGTAATTTTTCATATTCCATCCTCCTATCTATTTTACCACCAAGACTAGGCTCATTATCTTGGTTGACTATCTATTATACTCCTTTTTAGGTTGACTGTCTTTGCAGATTCTTGCTGAAAACATGCGCAATCTTGCGGTCTTATCCATCAAATTTCTGTCAAGATTTACCGAAATCTGATAGCATTCTCTGCTTTAGTTGACAAGGAAGAGCTAGTATTCCACTAATATCTAGGTCACATATAGACTTTTACATTCCAATAACCCTGATGACTTTCCTATTTATCTATTCTATAGATAAATAGGGTTTAAGTTGGCAAATCTACGTTTATTTCTCGTCACATATTTCTCAGACCTACTTGTCCATGAAAGTAGAATCCCTATTGTTATGACCTAAACTTTTCGATGCATAATAAAAGAGGATAGGAACAAGACATTCTCTAACCTCTTAAGAATCTATTATTTATCTCTATATGTGAATCTAGCACAAGACCATTCTCATCTACAAATTTCTGCCAAGATAGTAATCAAAATTCTTAGGCATGAATGCACTAGGTTGGGAAACTATACTCCCTCTACTTTGACTTATGACATATGAATAACCTGATCACTTAGAAGCTCAATATCTTGTTCTAGGTGAGAGGCTATGAGTATAGCCGCCCTTTAGAACGGTAATCTAGCAACACTTGTCGAATGTTAGCGACTGACTGCTTATCTAATCCATTCATAGGTTCATCTAGCAAAATTACATCGGGAGATTCCATGAAGGCCTGAGCCAAGGCAAGCTTTTGCTTCATTCCTAATGAGTAGTGCTTGACCTTCTGACGCGAGTTTGGGTCTAGTCCTACTAGAGCTAGGTGCTCACGAATAGTCGCATCATCAATCTTCCCATTGATAAGCGCCAATTGCTTGAGGTTATCAAAACCCGAATACGCCTCTAAGAACCCCGGCGTTTCAAGAATCAAGCCCAAACTTGGAAGAAACTGCATATCTCGACCTAGCACCTGACCATCAATGTCAATGTGACCACTAGTTAAAGGCTCCAGTCCACAGAGACATTTGAGAAGAACCGTTTTACCTGAACCATTATGGCCAACAACCCCATAAATTTTTCCACTTTCCAATGTTAGGCTAAGATCTTGGAAAACTGTTTTTTGTTTAAATCGCTTACTGATGTTCTGAACGTGAATCTTAGTCATTTGACACGCACCTTTCTGGTCTTGAGGCGAAAAAGCAAGGATTCCCATAAGAATGATATAAAGGACTGCTAATCGAAGACAGACGTTCTCTAAGCTAGGCAGACCGGAATGAGGCTCATACTTAATCTGATAAATACTAAGCCAGTTTAGAGGTGAAAGGTAATAGATCCAGTGACCTGACGCCAAAGAGAAAAATACCGACTCTACCACTAAGCCACAAGCCACCATCAAGCCTAGATTTTGGGCCAGTTGATTGAATGTAAGGATTATGAGACCTAATAAGATAACTAACAACCAAAAGAGTAACAATGTCTGGATTAGGGCAGCTCTTGGCGTGTAGTATTGGAAGGCAACTTCATGAGCCGCCCCCTCCAAATACTCCGTTGAGGTCACCCTCCCCCTGAGCTAAGGCATTAAGCAAGCGCCCCCAAGAGTTCAAGTTCCAGTTGAGATGCGGTTGAATCAATGCCCATATTAAACCCACATTGAAAGCAACGAATACAGTACTACTAACCACCACATAAAGAACTTGACTTACTATCCAACGGACATACCCCAGTTTGAGCACTAGCCAGAACTGAAAACTATTGCGGAAAGGCAAGACACTAAAAAAGATAATTGCCCCTACCATGACAATAGCCACATACCAATAACTCCCCATCAAAACAGCGATAATACTCAAGGGATAAGTCTCCTGATACTGGGTTGCAAGACGCCTATAGGGTAAAATAATAATGAGACTATAGAGTAACAGGTAGAGACCTATTGGCAAAAGCCTCTTCCATGTCAACTGCTGTCGTAAATGAAGACTTAGGGCACGTAAGGTTCCCATTAAACCACCCCTTCTTTCTCGTAAAAGTGCCATTGGCGCTCGAGGGCTACCTTGATAGCCCAGGTTACTAGGAAACTGATAACTACGAGATAGCAATAAGGAAAAATAAGGCCAAGATCCGACGTATCGCCTCGTTACCGAACTGAAAGTACTCCATAGCTTCTATTAAGGTATTATCAGCAGACAAGACTGAAGGCGGTAAAAGGAAGAATGGGACTACCTTCTCCAAACCAAATTCTGTAAAGAAGAACCACCAGACTACCGGCATCATATAGCTAGTCAATTTATTCGGATAGTAAACGGTCACCCAAACTCCTATTAATGCATAAAATGACAGCATCAAGCCAATACTACTTATTAGTTGAAGGTAAAAAATTAGGTGGTGTCCGTCAGCATATAGCCAATTGTTGGTCATCACCGTGACTACGGAGTTTGGCGTCTCGATAACAGATAGTGGGGCTCCAGTCAACAGATAGGCGAAGAAAAGTAATCCTGATAGGAATCCTATCCCATAGACTCTCAATAGAACGCGCCCCACCAAACCAAACGCATAGCCACCATAGCCGCCGCGCGTGAGCAAAAAAGGTAAGCGATTCTGACCGTAGTCCTCACAAAAAAGCGCTAAGGCGGCCTGGCTACCAGCCAAAAGATAGGTTGCTATAGCCACTTTTTGGTTGAAAGCTGAGTAAAAATAAAATGCGACCGATTGTGGTTGGGATGTGCCTTTCATAATATAGAAATCCCTATAAGATACCATCATTGCAACTAGCACAGTTGCGCCTACGCCGAACCAAATACGCCTATCTTGCAGAAAAGTTCGTACATAAAAGCGTATCTTACGCATCCTACTGCACCTCTTTCCAATTAAGTGGATTCAGGTAAAAACTTTTCTAGGCGATTTTCTTCCTTCGCAGTAACCGCAACAAGTGGTTGATAGCTTCGCGCTTCGTAGAGTTGCCCTTCATTTTGTTCAATAGGAAGGGGAGCATATTCTATTTGTATATTTTCGATATATACTGGATTTTCCAGTAAAGTCTCTTTGTATTTCTCTTTAATCGCCTCAATTGCTTGAGCGTAGCTGACTAATATTTGTTCACCAGCTTGAGTAGGGGGGTAAACACCTAGCATGTCCGCATGAATAATTCCAGACTCAGTGATTGCAAACGTAAAATTTGTACCATATGTCACGTTAAGTTGTTCGCCTGAACCTAACATGACATTTGAATCAATCACCCGGTACCCTTCAATCTTTGGATAGACACTAATTACACATAAATCCTCCGCTTGATTATCGTAGATGCTGAAATCTGTTCCTTCTTTCATGGGATTTTTTTTTTTCATTTGAGGTAGATAGGCTTCCAAGGATTGTTTAGATACTGTCGCAATTACATAATCATAGTCAGAAAAGTTGAGCTGATAAATTTCAATGAACTTTTTGACTTTATCTAAAGCTTCATCACTTGAGAAACCAATACTATCCTTAAACTTGCTGTTATCTGAAGTGTTGTCCGCAGAATCTGCTAAAAGCGAACTATATAGTGATACTAAAGCAGCTTTGGATTTATTATCTAGCGTAATCCACGTTCCATTTTTATTTACTAAAGCTTCCCCAGTCATCTGACCTAGAACTAATTGAGTGTGCGTACTACCATCTCCCGTGAGACTGCTCTCTTGGGCTCCTTCTCCCATCCACTCCATAAGTTTTTTAGTGGCGAACGCTTCATCTCCAGTCGAAACACCATATTGATATAGTTTAGTCTGGAAATCACGTTTTATATTGTCAGAAATATAAACTTTGGCTACGAGTTCCTGATAACCATCCACTAATTGTGTCTCCGCATTGGAAGAGCTTATGGACTCCTGCTTTTGTTCGTTCGAATAAGTACATCCAACACATAACAAAACAAAACAAACTAAAGTAAATACACGTTTCATCACGTCACTCTCCAATTCTATATGGGAATAAAGCCATATGACATAATATCATATGGCTTATATGTCTCTTAATTCACCCTAATTATTTCATCTATCCGCAAGCGACCATAGTAAACTATCTTGCTTAGAAGCATTTAAATAATAATAGTGTCCATTACTCCCTACCATAACCAGTGCATTAGCAACACCTTGGCTCCACACAGCAAACATTGACAAACTCAACAATAACACCAACAACAGTTTTCCTCTTGAAAGACTTCTCAATCCGTTCTGTATCCGGATACAATTATAGCATACGTATTCAATAACTAGTTGTCAATCATTTTTAATTTAAATTAACTGTATATATATACTGTGTAAATTATATTCTAAAACATAATTTATCATTAGAAATTAAATTTCGCATACATAAAATACGTTATATAACCTTAATTAAATATAGTTTTTTGTGAATTGATATCCTATGTCTTTTGAAACAAAAATAATGGGTTTATGTGATTGGTAATAACAGCTTTTCAGCTCTATCGCAATCGTAATTAGGTTATCTCATTTTCTTGGAATTTCACCTTCTGTCAATATTTACCGAAAGCTGATAGCATATTCAATTCAGTAGATTATTAATCGAGCTTGGGCCACCCGCCCCAGGCAAAGCTAAACACAAAAACAGGCGACTGGATTTCCAGTTGCCTGTAACTGATTAACTGCGTAAGTAACGTTCCAAGAATTGTTGGGTCCGTTCTTCTTGTGGGTTGACGAAGAGTTGCTCTGGTGCGCCTTGTTCGGCGATGACCCCTTGGTCCATGAAGACCACGCGGTCAGATACCTCACGGGCGAACTCCATTTCGTGGGTGACAATAATCATGGTCAAACCAGTGTGGGCCAGTTCCTTCATAACCTTCAAGACTTCGCCGACCATCTCAGGGTCAAGTGCAGAAGTCGGTTCATCGAAGAGAATGACATCTGGCTGCATGGTCAAGGCCCGGGCAATGGCTACCCGTTGCTTCTGACCCCCAGATAATTGGCTAGGACGGGCATGGACATAATCTCCCATACCTACTTGTTCCAGGAACTTAGTCGCTAAGGCTTCGGTCTCAGCCTTGTCCTTACCTAGGACCTTGATAGGGCCGACGGTACAGTTAGCTAAGACATCCATGTTGTTGAAGAGGTTGAAGGACTGGAAGACCATACCGATATGGGTCCGGTACTTATTGACGTCATGCTTCACGTCTAAGATATTTTCGCCCCGGTAGATGATTTCCCCACCGCTTGGTTCCTCTAAGAGGTTAATACAACGCAAGAGGGTGGATTTCCCTGAACCTGAAGAGCCGATAATGGTCACGACTTCCCCTGCTTCAACGGAAAAATCAATGTCCTTGAGGACCGTACGGTCGCCAAAGGTTTTGCTTAAGTGTTGAATTTCTACAATCGCCATGATTAGGCCTCCTCTTTGAGCACTGCCACTTGTTGTTGGTTACCGGCAGCCAATTGATCACTTGGGCGCCCGTCAATGCGTTTTTCAATCGCGCGCAAGAGTGATGTAATGGTAAAGGTTAAGATGAAGTAGATAACGGCCGTTACGAAGAAGGTCTCGAAGTAACGGAAGTTATTGCCGGCAATGGTCTTGGTTGTGAAGTAGAGTTCGCTGACTGAGATCACGTTGAGGACAGATGTATCCTTAACGTTGATGACAAATTCATTCCCGACAGATGGCAGAATGGTTCGGAAGACTTGTGGCATAACCACTTCTTTCATGGTTTGCCAGTGGTTCATCCCAATAGCACGAGCCGCTTCAAATTGGCCCTTGTCGATGGCGTAAATCCCACCCCGAACGACTTCGGCAATGTAGGCCCCGGTGTTAATGGAGACAACTAGGAAGGCCGCCGACATAGGGGTTAATTTCCAGCCCCAGAGCAGGTCGGTCCCGTAGTAGAAGATCATGGCTTGAACGATCATAGGTGTCCCACGGAAGATTGCAATATAGGCATTGAGCAATAGGTTAGCAACCTTCAAGATGCCATTATGGATTTGGCTCTTAGACTTGGGAATGGTCCGGATAATCCCGACGGCCAAACCAATCAAGAGACCGATTAAGGTACCTGTTAAGGATACCCAGAGGGTCATGCCGGTCCCGGCCAGGTATTGACGCCAGTTCTGAGTGGCAATCTCCCAAGTACGAGCAAAGAAGTTATAATCTTCTGTGGCTGCTGCCTCAGTGCTGGTTGCTTCTTGACCGTCAGCCGCTGGCTGGTTCTTAATAGCCTGATCCATGAAGTCCTTGCGTTGCTGATCCGTAACTTCCGCAATGGCCTCATTAATTTGGCTCATAAGTGGGCTTCCCTTCTTGACCCCGATAGAGACCTTGCGGTCTTCTGGCGCCACTTGGAAGCTTGGATTAAGTTCTACGTAGGTGAATAGAGGGTTGGCAGCTGCCGCAGAGACAGCTTCTGGATATTCTGAGATGTAGGCATCTAGCTTGCCCGCTTCTAAGGCTACCCGCAAGACAGGGAAAGAATCCTGTGCCTGCTCAACCTGAGCGTCCTTGAGTTGTTTCAACAAGTCATAGTGCAGGGTCCCTTGTTGACCTGACACCTTAGCACCCGCAAAGTCGTCTAGCGTCTTGGCTTGCGCGTAAGGCGAATCCTTGCGGACCACCATGACGAAACGTGACTCATAGTAAGACTCGGAGAAGTCAATCTCCTTAGCACGTTCCGCAGTTGGCGACATGCCGGCAATAATCATATCTATCTTGTCCGATTGGACAGCTGGTAAGAGCCCATCCCACTCCGTCTTGACCACTTGGACTTCGCGGCCTAATTTCCCCAATCTTACGCGCGATTTGCACGTCGTAACCATTGGCGAATTCCTTGGAGTCCTTAATAGGTACAGCACCGTTAGCGTTGGTGGACTGTGTCCAGTTATAAGGCGGATAGCCCGCTTCCATCCCGATCAATAGGGGTTGAGTGTCTTGCTTCTTGGCGCCACACGCTACCATCATGAATGCAACGAAGGCTAATGCCAAGAATTTTAACGATTTTTTCATTTTTCTCACTCCTATTAATAGAATTATAATAATAAGTATACACCTTCCGAACCATAGTGCAAGATATTTTTAGGATGAAAGCGTTATTTATGGTTTATTTTTTTCAAATGTCCCTAGGATTCTCTCGGCCAAGCTTGCACTCTAGCTTCTATTACTATACACTTAAGGAAAGCAATCGCATTTTAAAGGAGGTTTCGGGGTGAAAGTCCTACTCTACAGTCAACATCTCGACAAGATCGCCAAATCTGGCCTTGGTAAATCAATTAAACATCAAATGAAGGCCTTGGAACATGCCGGGATTGACTACACCACCGATCCCAAGGACTCCTTCGATTTATTACATATCAATACCTACTTCCCCCAATCCATGCTCTTCGCCCGTAAATGTCGCAAGCAAGGCATTCCGGTCGTCTACCATGCCCATTCGACCATGGAGGACTTCCGTAATTCCTTCCGCTTCTCTAATCAGCTAGCGCCTATCTTCAAGCGTTGGCTCATGACCTGCTATCAGCAGGGCGATGTCCTCATTACACCTACGCCCTACTCCAAGCGTCTACTAGATTCCTATCATATGGGCCGGGAAATCTTCGTCCTGTCTAACGGTATCGAGCTAGGGAAATTCGCCCCTCAGCCTCAGGCGCGAGAGCTCTTCCGGGCTCGCTACGGACTAACCGAGCAAGACTTCGTCTGCATTGGGATTGGCCTCTACCTAGAGCGCAAGGGCATTCTAGATTTTGTGGAGTTGGCTAAGCGCCTGCCCCATATCCGCTTCATCTGGTTTGGCTATACGGATTTGAACCTAGTGCCGTCCGCTATTCGGGCTGCTGTCTCCAATCCACCGGCCAACCTGACCTTTGCCGGCTATGTTGACAATCAGCAGATTATTCAGGCCATGCAGGCAGCGACCTCTACCTCTTCCCTACCTTGGAAGAAACCGAGGGCATTCCGGCCGTCGAGGCCTGTGCCGCCCATGCCAAATTCATCGTTCGGGACATTCCGGTCTTCGATGACTGGTTGACCGACCAGGTCAATGTCTACAAGGCTAAGGATGTCGATGACTTCGAGCGTCTGATTCGGGCTAGCCAAGCCCAAGAGCTACCTGACTTGACCCAGGCAGCCTATCCCGTAGCGGTCCAACGTGACCTGTCGGTCATCGGCCAAGAACTAGGCCGCATCTATGGCCATGCTATCCGTGCTAGTCAGGAGCGACAAGGATTATAAGATAAGTAAAGGGTGGGGTTTCCCGCTCTTTTTTCTATGCCTTAAAACGTGTGAGGCCAACCCCACTCTGACCAAAAGACGGGGCTTGTGGTGGGACCGGCTGCAGCCAGTCTGCGGCTGTCTTCCGCCTTGCCTCGCTATCGAAGGGCTAGGTCACTAGCGTTCCAAGCCCTTCAGATACGCGAGGCATCCTCTTGCACCACAAGCCCGCTTTTGGACCTGGGGCTGGTCTCACACTGGACGATCGGCAAAATGAAGAAAGCTAAGTTGTTTGCCTCTTGAAAAGCACCCCATAAGTTGGACTTTTAATGTCTAACTTATGGGGTGCTTTGCATAAAAGGCGAAATCTCATTTTCTAACTCAATGGTTTACTCCTGGACCTTGTAAAATAACCGCCCCCTTATATATAGCGTAGTAAATTGGGCCCAGTTGCCATATTTTAACCAAAGGGATATAACCATAGTAGTGATTTTTATTATAGTAAATGGTTTGAGGTGGCTGAGAACTAAAGAATCGAATCTCTTCTACCACAATAGAGGTTGGAAATGCGTCTCGTTTTTTATCCTTCTTTTCAGGAATATAGGCTGTCAAATCTTCTTCAATCGGCCGAACATCATTTTGGATTTGCTCCTTGTACCACTCTACAGCATATTCTTCACACCAAGATTCATGTGGCTTCTTAGGACAGCAACATAGGTCATCACCTGCTGATTGGTTGGCTTGAACATTTGAAGATGAAAGACAAAAGAGCAGTAGAAACAAGAAAGTGAGTGGGGTCAAAATAAAACGTTTCATATTGCAGTGCTCCTTTATATACTTGCATGCTTGATGACGACATTATCCTAACCCTCCCTTCTCGAAGACATCGTCATCCAAATCCTATCTACACATTCATTATACATCCAGAAAATGCTTTCATCAACCTTCTTTATGCTTTTTGACAGTCCAGTGTGGGCCAAGCCTCACGGCCAAAAGCGGGGCTTGTGGTGACCAGGATGTGGCGCCTATCTGAAGGGCTGGGAAGGCAGTGACTTAGCCCTTCGATAGCGGCACAAGGCGGAAGACAGCCAAGGGCTGGCTGCAGCCGGTCCCTCCTCAAGCTCCCCCTTTTGGTGTAAGTGGGGCTGGGTTCGCACGGTTTTAGACACCTTCAACTTCGTCTCTATCCCCTTTCGTAGTCCAGTGTGAGACCAGACCCACGTCCAAAAGCGGGCTGGTGGTGCAGAGGATGCCTCGCGTATCTGAAGGGCTTGGAACGCTAGTGACCTAGCCCTTCGATAGCGAGGCAAGGCGGAAGACAGCCGTAGGCTGGCTGAAGCCGGTCCCACCACTAGCCCCGCCTTTTGGTTCAAGTGGGTATGGGCTCACACGCCTCTGGACACAGATAAAAAGGGTGGGAAATTCTTTTCCCACCCTTTCTATCATTAGCCCTCCGTCTGGCGGAGATGGTCCACAAATTTATCCAATTGATGCTTGTCCCGCGCCTTCTGGGCCTGAGAAATATTGCTAGGATTGAGGTAAATCCGTAGCTGTTCGACGTCGGCCGCATCATAGGCGACCACGGCCTCCCCTTCTTCCTCATTGTCCGAGACCCGAGCCACCCGGGCGAATTCCTGGCTCAAGAGCGCCAACAAATCCTCGGCCACGGCTTCCCGTAGGACTTGATACATGGCAGCAAAGGGCGCCGGAATCATAAAGGCGTCAACCTGCACCAAGTCGTCTTGGGCTTGCTCCTTGTGGGCTTTTTGCTTTCTTTTGCTTGGCTTTTTGGACACGGTCTTGCTCCTTTACTTAGCGACGATATTGGGCCAGGAAGGCCGCGCTTGGGTCGGCCACTAGGGCTTCCAAGATATCAATCACTGCTTGCGATTCATTATCGCCAATCTGATAACGGCAGATAGCCAATAAATCTGGATCGGCGTTACCCATGGCTAGGCTATAATCGACCACTTCCATCATGGTCTGGTCATTGAGGCTATCGCCGAAGGCCATGGTCTGGCTAGCATCCGTCTGCAGATAGTCCTGCAGGTAGCGAATGGCCTTGCCCTTGCCCCCTTGAGGACTGAAGACATCAATCCAGCGACCACCACTGGTCACCGCATGCCCCTCTGGAAAACGCTCATTGAGAATGCGCGTCATGACCTTATTGTCAGCTACACTCCGCTTACTCATAACCGATAGTTGAAGAATGGCTTCTTCTGGATTAAGGTCACGGAAATTAGCCAAATGGTCAATATGCGGATGGTAGAGACGGAAATGACCCAAGGCATCCAAATCTTGGGTCACGGCATAGGAGCCACGGTCGGTCATGACCAGACAGAAGAAATCCGAGAACTCATTGAGAAAGTCAATAATGGCTTCGGTCGTGTCGTAGTCTAAGGCACTATAATGGAGGCCTTGCTCTTCTACCATAATGGCATTGCCGTTAGTCGAGGCAAAGAGCAATTCCTGACGCAGTTGCTGGTCAAAGTAGCCACGCAACTTAGGATAGCTATTGCCAGAGGCAATACAAACACGGGTTCCGGCTTCCTTAAGGGCATGAACTGCCCGCTCGAAGCGCTCCAAATCAAAGGACTTGTCCCCTCTTAAGAGGGTGCCGTCCATATCAATGGCGATTAATTTCATTGGTTCTGGTCTCCTTTAAAGGTGATTAAGGGAGGCGATTGCCTGCACTCTTGTAGATGTCATACCATTCTTGGCGTGTCATTTGCACACGTTCAGCCTGGGCCAGCGCTTCAATCCGCTTAGGACTCATGGTCCCTACAATGGGTTGGAAGCCTGCCGGATGGCGCAAGAGCCAGGCAATAACCATGGCTTCAAAGGCCACGCCATGCTGCTTAGCCCCCTGACTTAAGGTTTCTGTCAAGAGCTGATAGTCCGGATGGGTCATGAAGACGCCTTGATGCAAGTCGACCTGGAAGGGCGACCATGGTTGGATGGTCATCCCCTTGAGGCGACAATAATCCAGAATACCCCCATCACGGTTAATGCCTGCTACTTCTCGCATGTTGACATTGAGGCCGGCATCAATCATAGGCGTGTGGGCAGGCCCCAACTGCAATTGATTAATAATAAGAGGCTGGGTCACACTGGCCTGAAGTAGCTCTATTTGATAAGGGTTCTGATTGCTAACGCCGAAGTAACGTACCTTGCCGGCTGCATGCAGACGGTCGAAGGCGGCTGCCACCTGGTCCGGCTCCATAAGGGCATCGGGCCGATGCAGGAGTAGGACATCCAGATAGTCGGTCTTGAGGCGCTTGAGAATACCGTCCACCGAATCCAGAATATGCTGGCTAGAAAAAGTCAAAATATCCTTCCGGCAGGCGAATCCCGCATTTGGACTGGATTAGCAGCTGATCACGCGGAATGCCTAGTTCCTTTACGGCCTGGGCAAAGCGGACTTCCGACTCACCCCGACCATAGATATCGGCATGATCGAAGAAATTAATGCCGACCTGGCGGGCGGTCTCCAGGACCTGGCTAGCTTCTTGTAGCGAATGGGAGGCCATGCGCATACAACCTAGGGCGATGCGACTGGCTCCGGCTAAGTGACGACCAAGACATAAGGTTTCCATGATAGCGACTCCTTTATTGGCTAGCGTAGGAATAGGACAACAAGGTCTTACTTCTTGAACATACCGGTAATCCCGCGGGATACCACACGGCCGACTTCACGACCCACTTGTCCGACTACATTCTTCATGAAACGATCCAAGAGATTGTCTGTCTTGCGACCACCAGTGCTGCTTGATTTCTTGCTAGTTTTTGCCACGTCTTCATCCTCCTCTTCTTCTACTTCTGCTGCCTCTGCGGCTTGAGCGGCTGCTAAGAGGGCCGCTTCCTGTTCTTGGGTTTGTTTGAGAATGACTTCATGGGCACTATCACGGTCAATGGCTTCGCCATATTTGTCATCCAATGGTGAGCTATTCATCAGGCTGGCCTTAACGGTTGGGTCGATAGTCCCTAAGAGACTTTGCGGTGGGTAAATGAGTACCCGGTCAGCTAGGCTAGGGCTCCCATCTTCCGTCAGGGTAGACACCACGGCTTCCCCTACTTTCAGTTCTTGAATGACCTTGGCTAGGGTCTTGGTTGGCTTCTTGACGGAAGGTGTCTGCTACGGTTTTTAACAGTCTTGAGTTCCTTAGGTGTAAAGGCCCGCAAACCATGTTGGATACGGTTGGCCAATTGGCTAGCTACCTTGTCCGGAATATCGGTTGGGTTTTGGGTAATGAAGTAAACCCCAACCCCTTTGGAACGAACCAAGCGGACAATGAGTTCAATCTTCTCTAATAAGACAGCCGGTGCATCCTTGAAGAGGGCGTGGGCTTCATCAAAGAAGAAGACCAACTTAGGTTTATCCAAGTCCCCGACTTCTGGTAGGTTCTCATAGAGCTCGGCCAAGAGGGCCAAAAGCACAGTGGCATACAAGGTTGGCTGGTTGAAGAGTTGTTCCGCATTGAGGATATTGACAATCCCACGGCCATCGCTGTCTTGGCGCATGAGGTCGGCAATCTCCAAGCTTGGCTCACCAAAGAACTTGGCAGCCCCTTGTTGTTCTAAAATAACCAGCGAGCGTAAAATCGCCCCAACGGAACGTGCTGGAATATTGCCGTAGTGTTGGCTTAATTCGCCAGCATGGGCGGCCACATAGTTAAGCATGGCACGCAAGTCCATGAGGTCAATCAGCAAGAGACCTTGCTTATCAGCCACATCGAAGACCACGTTGAGAATGGACTCTTGGGTTTCATTGAGGCCCAAGAGACGGGTTAACATGACAGGCCCCATATCGGAGACGGTCAAACGCAAAGGCGTCCCGTTCTCGCCTTTGACATCCCAAAGTTGTACAGGATAAGAACTTGGTTCATAGTTCTCGCGCCCTGTCTGAGCCAGACGCTCGCTGACATCGGTATTGTTGGCTTGAGCCAAGGACATAAGGTCTCCCTTGATATCAGAGAGGACGACTGGAATACCTTCTTGGCTTAGCAATTCGGCCAAGACCTTAAGGGTCACGGTCTTACCGGTCCCTGTCGCACCGGCGATAATGCCGTGACGGTTTAATTTATCAAGGCGAAGTTGCGCTGGATGCGCCCCCTGCCCGAAGGTGATGACTGAAGTCATGCTCTTTCCCCCTTTTTCTTGATAGGCCTGGACTCTTTTGGTCCAGTTGCCATTCTACTCTTATTTTAACATATCCATGGCTCGTAAGCGACCACAAAAAAGCCGTCCACAGGCAAATCCTGTCGACGGCCGTCCATCTTAAAATTGTGCGAAGAATTCCAAGGCATTTCCCGCTTGCAAGAGTTCCCCGTGTTCCTTCAGAATCGCTTCCTTAACGGTGGCTTCTTCCCCAAATTCCAGCATAAAGAGGAATTGTTGGTAGAGACCGTCTGGCTCATAATCACCAATCACATCGCTCAAGACTAGGTAGTAGGCGTCATGATAGCGATAGAGGCTGTTTTCAACCGGGAAGTCCCGTAGTTGACGTGCCAACTTAAGGAAATCATCCAAGCGATCGAAGCAGACAATCTCGGGCCCTACAGGTTCTTCTTGATCCTGGGCCTGTTCAATCTCGGCTTCAATCTCCTTGGTCAAGCCTTCTAGGACTTCTAGCTTCTCATTGACGCTGAGATCTTCTTGATCTTGGGCTTGTTGCTTATCTTTTAGGGCGGATTTACGACGGTCCAAGAGACGTTTGAGGACTTCGTTCTCCAGCAAATCTTCTAGACCATTACCACTGCTACGGCTAATGTAGAGTTCGAGGCCTCGATCGGATGGGATGACATGGAAAGTGACGGAATCAGATTCCGCGAATTGGTTCTCCACGTCCACCTCTTCCAGGATGGAGTAGAAGAATTGCTCAATGCGGGCATGGTTGCTAATCAGTTCTAGGAAGTTAATCCCTCGTTCTTCCAGATCTTCCGGCATAATCAAGACTTTGATTGTATCCTCATTGATACGTTCCATTTCCATAGTAACACCTCCTCTATTTCTTCATTATACTAAACTTTAGGCCAAGACGCTATCCTAATGTATTGTCCTAAGGGAAAAGAAAGGCGAGGCAGAAACAAGGTTCCGGCCTCACCTAGACTCTATTCATTACTCATTGACTAAGGCTTGCACCTTACGCAATTCCAAGGCACGCACTTCGCGTGGCAAGAAACGACGAATTTCATCTTCATTGAAGCCGATTTGCAGGCGTTTCTCGTCAATCATGATTGGACGACGCAAGAGACCTGGTTGCTCTTGCACAATGCGATAAAAGTCATTCAAGGATATTTCGCTAATTTCAATATTTAAGTCTGAATATGCTTTGGAACGGGTTGAGACGATATCTTCTGTCCCTTCTTCTGTCATACGTAAAATATCTTTAATTTCTTGTAGAGACAGTGGTTCCGAAAAGATATTACGTTCTGTGTAGGGAATTTGATGTTCTTCCAACCAGGCGCGGGCCTTACGGCATGAAGTACAACTTGGGGTCGTATATAACGTTACCAAACTAATCACTCCTTTTTTCAATAACCACTACGATTACTACTCTGCTATTATACTACCCCTAGCCCCTGATTACTATACTTTTTTTGAAATTTAACAATAAATCATACTTAAGACCGAGATTAGTTCACAGCTGTAAACAAAACTTCACAAAAAATTCATATACTCTTAGGGAATTCTTTAAAAGTCCTTGTTCAATCTCTCCTTGGCCGTCTTTTGCTAGTCGGGCGCCACATTGCTTTTGTCAATTAAGTGAAACTGCGTTATAATAATAGTAGCGAAACTAAGAGAGAATGAGGCTCGATTTGATGAAACCCAAAATTTTTTCTGGCGTTCAACCCACTTCGGTTCCAACCATCGGGAACTATGTCGGGGCTATGCGCCAATTTGTTGAATTGCAAGACGACTATGACGCTACCTACTGTATCGTCAACCAGCACGCCATTACCGTGCCCAAGAGCCAGCCAAGCTCCACCAAACAACCCGTGAGTTGGCGGCCCTCTATCTGGCCCTAGGCATTGACCCTAAGAAGGCAACCATTTTCGTTCAGTCTGATGTCCCAGCCCACACGCAAGCAGCTTGGATAATTCTCTGTACGACCGGCTTGGGCGAATTGGAACGCATGACCCAATATAAAGATAAATCCACCAAGCAGGAAAGTGTCAATGCTGGCTTGCTCTGCTACCCTGCCTTAATGGTGGCAGATATTATTCTTTATGATGCTGCCTATGTACCGGTCGGCGAAGACCAGAAGCAGCATTTGGAGTTAACCCGTAACTATGTGGACCGCTTCAACCAACGCTATGGCAAGGGCAAGGAGCTCCTAGTTAAACCTGAAATCATCACTCCTAAATCCGGTGGTCGGGTTATGAGTCTGCAGGACCCATTCAGCAAGATGAGCAAGTCCGATACCAATGCCAAGGCGACCATCTCCCTCCTAGATGATCCTAAGACCATCCTGAAGAAGATGAAGAGTGCCGTCACTGACTCGGTTGGCCAAGTCAATTACGACCGTGAAAATCAACCGGCTGTCAGCAACTTGCTGGATATTTTCTCTGCTTTTTCTGGCCGTTCAATCGACTCTCTGGTGGCCGAATATCATGAGGCTGGCTATGGGACCTTTAAGCAGGCTATTGCCGACAGTATTATCGCGACCCTAGAGCCAATCCAAGCGGAATATCACCGTCTCTTGACTTCCAGCACCCTAGACGACATTTTGGCCGACGGAGCTAAGAAGGCCAACGAACAGGCTAACAAGGTCCTAGCGCGGATGGAGAAGGCAATTGGCTTGACTTATCGCTAAAATTTGTGCTACAATTTTATATGTAGTAGATTGTTTTAATTATCAATAAATAAAAGGAGGTGACCCAAAATGGAATATGTAACTGATGTCGCTAAAGAACTGGAGCTAGTTGTTGCCCAACTTAAGAATAAGCACATTCGGATGACGCCACAACGTCGCGCCATTTTGTCCTATATGATTCAAACGCACAATCACCCTACCGTGGAAGAAATCTACCATGATCTCTTACCTGACTGGCCAAGCCTTAGTCTTGCAACTATCTACAATAACCTGTCTTTCCTAGTCAAAGAAGGTTATGTCAATGAGATGAAATTCTCTGATGTCACCAGTCGTTATGACTACATGGGCCTAAATGGCTACAACCATCAGCACATTATCTGTGAACGCTGTGGGAAAATTGCGGACTTCGCGATGACTAAGTTCCCAGATCCAACCGAAGACGTCCATAAACAAACCGGCTATACAACCAACCGGACTAAAGTCGAAGTTTACGGTGTCTGCCCAGACTGCCAAGGTCGCATCCGCGCCTGGTAAGCACCTAGGTAAACAAATGGCGAGGACTAAGTCCTCGCCATTTTTATATGAATAAAGCCAAAGGCAAGGGGCACTCCCTTGCCTTTTATTTTGCTATTGACTACCAGGTCATACGGGACCGCGACATGGTCCGTAGGGCACGGTTGTAGTTGACGGCTGGTTTGAAGCCACTTTGGTCAGTTGGCAGCGGATTGAGTCGCGCTTCCTCTAACTCGGGTAGACTGTCGACACGGCCTGACAGATAATCCTTCAAACGAGAAATGACCGCTTGCGTCCGGATCATCAACCCACCAATCCGATATTCTAAGATTTCCAAGCCAAATGGGTTGGCTTCTTGTAACCAGACTTGGCGACGACTTTTGCAGGACGCGGTCATAGTCCGCAATCAGTTGTGGCAAGCGACCGTGAACGAGGTCGGCTAGCGTCTGACGGTCGTGGGCATGATAGGCCTGCCAGATCAAGTAAGGCAGGTTCCATTTGTTCGCCAAGCAGAGAGCATAGTCGCTATAGAATTGGTTGACAGCTGGATTGCCGCCCTCCATAGCATCGAAGTCAACGGCTAATTTGGCCATACGAGCCCCATAGTCCACATCCATGGACTCAATTTGTGGCATAAACATTGGTAGCAGCAAATCTTGATAGAAGAAGTATTTAGAAGGCGTCACATCAATGCCTGCTAATTGATCCCATTCTGGCAACAAGTCTAATTCCCCTTGCTTGAGCCAGTCGGATAGGGATAAGCCGGTGAAGAAGCTCAGCCATTGGCTAAACTCCTCTTCTACATAATCAGCATGGCTGTCTAGGTAGGAATAGAGGACGAGGCCGAAGACGGCCACTTCAAATGGTGACTCAGAGCTATCATCGCCCCAGGCGGTCGCTATAACTTCTTGGATACCGGTTTGGCGGGCGGCTTCTAGGCCGGCCAGGCTAGCCACCAAGGTCTTACGATGGTGCGGTGTGTAACCCGTCCAACGCCAAGCCCCGCCAGCAAAGCTGACTTGAGCCCCTAAACTACGGCGTTGGGCGATTTTATCCAAGTAAGCTTGGGTGTTATGTTGGTAGTAATCCCAGTACATGAGGCTGATACCCTCAGGAATAGCGATTTTCTCGTCTTCTCCCACTTGGTTATACCAAGAGAAGAACATGTCATCCCAAATAATCGGTTCCAGGTCATAACGGTCACAGAGAGTCTTCATGCGGGCTAGGTGGTCCAACATAATGTCAGTCTTGGCTCGCAAGCCCACTTGATCCAGATAATGGCCCCGCCCTAGATCATAGGCTTCATCCATGCCTAAGTGAATGCGCTTGGTTGTAAAGCAAGAAGAGAGGGAGGCCAACATTTGGTCGATTAAGGTATAGGTCTCTTCCCGCCCTACGTGGAGGACGTCCGCCAAGTCTGCATACTGACTATTAATATGCTCCCATTGGAAGAACTGGTTGAGGTGGGCCAGGGTCTGCACACAAGGCACCAATTCAATACCCAAGTCCTGGGCGTAAGCATCCAATTCGCGCAAATCGGCCTGGCTATAACGGCCTCGGAAGGCCCCAAAATAAGGTTGCTCCGGAATTTCATAGACATCTTCCATATAGAGCATATACCAACTGTGCCCTAAGACAGCCAAGCGTCTTAAGAGGGACTTGACATAGTCCACCTTGGCAACGGCATTGCGGGAGTTATCCAACATGAGGCCATTGCGGCTGAAGCTAATGGGTTGACTAAAGCTGCTAGTCTGGCCTGCTTGTTGCCGCATATTCCAGAGGGCCAAGCCATGGAAGAAATGCGGCAGGTCAGGCGCCACAATATGAATGCCCTTCCCTTGGTCGGCTACTTCTAACTTGCCCGCTGGGCCCACTTGATAGTCAACCAGACGACCATCAGGTGCTAGGGATAGGTTTAATTCTGCTACTAGACGCTGAACCTTGTCGCGCAAGGCCGCATCTTCAATCCAAATCTTAGTCATAATACTTACCCTTTCTTAAGGCGATAGGTCTTGATTTCATAAGGCGCAATCAGCCAAGAAGTCTCCTCTAACTCCTCTTCCAAGAGGTTGACCGATTGCAAATGGCTAGGTAGATAAGGTGCCAGGTCGAGCGTCTCTGAAGCATGGCTGACTAGGCGGAGAATCCAATCTTGGCTATCGTGGGCCTGCTTGAAGGCTGTCACTTCGATGCCTCTTGGCAGGTCGTTGACCTTGACTGGGCTGGCTTGCCAGTCAGCTAAATCTTGCTCTAGGCTGGCTTGCTTGACCAAGAGTGGGATGAAGATGGAAGCCCCGGTCGCAAAGCTTTGGCTTAACTCGATCTTGGCCTTGCCAGAATTGGAGGTAGGCACTGGCTTCGTAATCGCCCAGACATTGAGCTTCTGGTGTCGGGAAGTAACCCCAGTCACCTAATTCGCCGGTGCAACGCAAGCAGGTCAGATAGAGATAAGTCGCTTGATCGTCGACGGTCACTTCATATTCAGGTAGCCCCTGTACGCTCACGGTCAAGCCTTGACTCTCCCCAATAGCCACATTGCGGTGCAGGGCTTGCGGGTTGCTTGGGTTACGCCATTCAGGCGCCACATGGTTAGAGCGCCAGAGCCATTCATAGGCCGAGTCGACAAAGTGGCGATCCGTGCGCTCAGGCAGCTTGAAGCCCAGTCGTACCCGATGATCCAAGACCTCATTGTGCCCTTCTAGGCGGATGGCTAGGCCTCGTGATTGAGGAGTCAGGCTATAGGTCACGAAGATTTCAACCGGTACTGTCTCAGACGCCCGGCCAATTTGGCGTTCGACCACATCAATGACTTGTTTTTGCGCCTCTAGTAAGGCATAGTCAGCCGAAATTGGCACTTGAAGTTGATAGCCTAGGACCAGATGATCAGCTAAGCCATCATGGATAACCCGGGTGCTAATCAGAGCGTCGGCTTGGGTCAAACGTTGGCCTAAGGATTCGCGGAAAATATACTCATTGCCCACATCCCCCGTTTCTTCTATGAGACCTTGATCTTCATAGACCTGGCCGGTCACCTTATCGGTGATGGTAACAGAGCCATTGGCTGCTAGGGCCACTTTGAGGTAGTCATTCTCGATGAATTCCTTGTCTTGGGCCCCACCTTCTAGTTCCAGGTCCTCTGTCTTAGGCACCAAATAGTATTCAGCCAAGGACATAGCTGGCACGGTGGCTAGCCATTCCACTTCTAATTCACGTGCGAAGTAGGCCCGGCGGAAGCGGTCATCTGGTAGGTCATAGTCGAAGTTAGCTCCTAGGTCCACAATGGTGGCAGGCACGACTTGGCCTTGGTCATCCACTAATTGGTAGTCTTCAATGGCTAATTCTGCCATGCGTTTGTAGGCTTCCTTAACCGGATATTGACTGAAGAAGGCCCGGTCTAGGACAACTTTGCTGACCAGACGTCCTTCCTTGAGGCAATTGCTTGGGTTCCAGACCTGCAAGACATAAGGCTGGTCTGGCAAACGATTTGGCGCCTTGACCTGCTGAGCCAAGAAGTCTAGGATGCCTCGCACTAGGGTCTGGCTAGCCGCTTCAACGGCTTCAAAACGGGACACCATGCCCCGGTGAACTTCGTCGATGCTGCAGCCACAAATGCTGTCATGAGGATAGTTCTGCAAGAGGGTCTTCCAGATAAAGTCAATTTTATCGCTTGGATAGACGTAGCCGTAGCGACTAGCTAAGGTAGCTAAAGGCTCTAGGACTTGCTCCAAGTAGTCAGACAGACGGGCTGAATACTGCTTGAGGTAGAGACGGGAAGAAGCGGTATTGGCCAAAGTATACCAGCCATCCGTTGCTTGCGAACGTAGTTCCCCTTCCACCACACTTAATTGTGGTTGATTGCTTGCTAGACTCGCTTCTAGGGCTTCTTGATAGAGGGTAAAATTGGAGTGGATGAATTCATAGTCTGGGTAGAGCTGGTTGGCCAAGGCAATGGCCTTGGATAGATCCGTTTGGGCAGGTTGGTGATCGCAGCCGTTGAGCATGAGCAACTGGTCAGAGACCGCATAGCGCTCTGCATCAGCTAATTTCTTGTCCCAGAAGACTTTGGCTTGCTCCGGCTCAGCTGGGATTTCATTGCCGTTACTGTACCAGTTAGCGAAGAGAATCCCCAGGACATCCGAGCCATCCGGGCTCTTCCAGGTCAGCTCTGAGAAGGCTGACTGGAAGCTTCCTTCCTCAAAGGTCTGGTTGTCAAAGCCCGTTGGTTTGACCCCGCGACCAAAGGCTGCCACAGACATGCCCATGCCACGCGTGATTTGTGGGGTTTGGCCGGTTAGGCCGAAGGTGTCCGGATAGTAACCTAATTGTTCGCCCTTAACCCCCCAGCGTTTGAGATCCTGATAACCAATCAGACCGTTACGAACCGTTGCCTCGCCACTAATTAGGAAGGCATCCTGCAAGATATAGAAGGGGCCAATCCGTAATTTGCCGGACTGAACAGCTGCCTTAAGACGCGCTTCTTGGTGGGGACGAATTTGTAGGTAGTCGTCCAAGGTGATGGTCTGGCCATCCAGGTGGAAGTAACGGTAGTCTGGATCTGTGTCGAATAGGTCTAGAACTTGATCAATCAAGTCGACCAAACGTAGGTGGTGTTCTTCAAAGGGAAGATACCATTCCCGATCCCAGTGGGAGTGGGAAATGATATGAACGGTTTTCTTGCTCATTTTATTGCCTCATGTCTTTCTAGCGTTTAACGCGAATATCGAAGTAGTCTAAGAGAAGTTCACAGAACATCATATTAGACCAGGAGAACCACTCCCGGGTGTAACGACTATCATCGTCCACGTGGAAGGATTCGTGCATTTGGTTGGTGCCGGCGTCCGTATTGACCAGCAAGTCTAGAATCCGAGCCTTCTCTGCCTTATGGCTGGTGGTTAAGCCTTCCATAGAGAGGGAAATCGGCCAGATATACTGATCCCAGGTATGAGAGGAACCCAAGCCACTGGCTAATTTGCCACTGTAGTAGTAAGGGTTCTCTGGCGACAGAACGGTCTGGCGTGTAGCCACATAGATCGGATCGTCTTCTGAACAGAAGCCTAGGTAAGGCAGGGAAAGTAAGTTTGGCACATTGCCATCATCCATGATGCTGGCATGGCCTAAACCATCCACTTCATAAGCATAGACTGCTTGACCTTGGGCGTTTTGAATGATCCCATAGCGCTCAATGCCGGCCTGGATTTGATCCTGAAGGGTCGCGGCTAGCTCGATTTCTTCTTGAGTCAAGCCCAAGAAGGGCGCTAATCCTGCCACATAGCCCAAGACCACGCTGGCAAATTGGTTGGATGGCACTAGGTAGTGGTAGGTGCAACGGTCATCACTTGGCCGGAAGCCAGACCAGGTCATGCCGGTGTAGCCAACGGGTGAGCCCTTGCCATCAAATGGTAGGGTGTCTTCTTGGCGGTCGGTGTCACGCACAAAGCGATAAGGACTAGCCCCTGCATGGTCTTGCTCCGTACGCCAGAGGTCTAGAATGGTCACCAAGCCCTTGCGGACGGTCTCCGTTAAGTGGTCGGTCCGACCGCTATTAACATAGAGCAAGTAAGCTAATTGAATGGCATAAGCCAAGCTATCGATTTCGTATTTGCGCTCCCAAATCCAGTCATTCATTTGCGTGTGGTCGGTCGCCCCGTGGCCTTGGCCATTTGGTTCTTGGTTGAAGGCATTGGTGTAAGGGTCAATCAAGATATAGCCAAATTGGCGCTCGACCAAGCCGGCAATCATGTCGTAGATGTCCTCATGCTCCTTAGCTAAGACTAGGTAAGGACGGACTTGTGCGGTCGAGTCACGTAGCCACATAGCCGGGATATCCCCGGTCACCACGAAGGTGGTGCCATCTTCTAGGCGTTCGATGGTGGTCTCTAGGGTATTTAGGAAACACTCATGAAAGACCTCAGCCCAACGGGGATTGACCGCCCGGGCTTGATCACAAATCTTTTCCATATATTTTTTTAATTCAATTGATACTGGCATTGCCATTTTTCTTCCTCCTCATCACGAATCGAGTCTCCTCTATCCTCTATTATTGCTAAGCGCTTACCTTAAATCAAGTCTTGTCACAGACTTCTCTATTTTTTGCTAAAACAACTATAATTTGTTAATATATGCTCCGCAGAAAAACAGTAAAAAACCCCGCGAAAGCCTTTACTTTGTGCTATACTAACATTAGCACTTGATAAGGAGGTTCCCATGGCTGATTCCACTCTTCCATCTTTCCTGCGGCCCAACAAGAAGTCTAGTCTCTTAGTGCTGGCCCTCTATACCTTTATATTTAGCTTCTTGATGCCAGACGCCGGAAGCCTCTGGTCTGATTACGGCCAAATTTTAAGTAAACAAACCCACCTAATGACTGATTTTACGGCCATGGGGATGGCGGCTACCTTCTTCAATGTGGCTTGCCATTTCGTTATTGCCTACATCCTGGTCTACACCAACACGCGGTCACGTCTCAACGGTTTGCAAGTGGCAGCCGCCGGCATCTTTGCTGGCCACGCCCTCTTCGGCACCCATATCTTGAATATTCTGCCGATTTTTTATGGGGTCTACCTCTACAGTCGCTGGACCGGCCAATCCTTCGGGTCCTTGACCACGGTCAGCCTCTTCGCCACTTCGGCGGCACCCTTTATCTCCTTCTGGGCCACCGCACCTGGCTTGTCCTGGTGGTCGCTGATTCTGGCAGCCCTAATCGGGACTGGCGTCGGCTTCATCTCAGCGCCTTTGGCTGAGCAATACCTCAAGTTCCACCAAGGCTTTAACCTCTATAACTTTGGCTTCGCCATGGGCATCATCGCCATGTTCGGGACTATCAGCTTCCGCTACTTCAAGCTAGAGGCGCCTAGCCTCAGCATCCTCAATCAAGAGCATCATGGCCTCTTAGTCCTCTATCTGCTGGGCATCTTGCTAGGGCTCTTTGGCCTAGCAGCCTTCAAGCGGACAGAAGTCAAAGCCAACTATGGCAAACTCTTGCGCCGGGCCGGGCGGACACCGGATGACTTCCTAGCTCACTTCGGCTTCGGAACGGCCGCCTTCAATATGGCCCTTAACGGTAGCCTCTACTTGCTGCTAGCCCTAGCCTTGGGCGTCCAATTCAATGGACCTATCCTGGGCGGTATCCTAGGGGTCATGGGTTTCTCCGCCTTCGGTAAGCACCCGCGTAACTGCCTGCCTATCTCAGCCGGCATTCTGCTAGCTGCCTTATTGCTAGGCCAAGATCTCGCCCAATCCTCGGTTTGGGTACCTATCTTATTTGGGACCACCCTAGCGCCAATTGCTGGACATTATGGCATCATTTATGGTGCAGTCGCAGGCTTTTTGCATTATAATGTAGTGAGTATGGTCTTTAGCTTACACGCAGGCATGAGCCTCTATAACAACGGCTTTGCGGGTGGCTTTGTCGCCGCCTTCCTGGTACCCATCTATGATACCCTGCGCAGCAACCATCACGCCTATGATGATTAGAAGGAGCCCCCTATGAATATCGAAAAACACAAAGCAACGCGTATTATGAAGGAGATTGTCTCCTATTTCCTAGATAATGGCCTCAATGATTTTAACCTAGACTTTAAAGCTAGTAACCAAGTCATTGAAATGACCGTCCAAGCGCCCTGCCCGGCCGAACCCGCTAGCTTCCAAGAGCTACTCAAGGATCTGCAAAGCCCGCGGGAGATCGAAGTGGACGAATACTTCAATGCACTCCTGGGTAGTCACTGCACCGGCCATGACTACAGCTTCCTGGGCAAGGCCATTGACCAAGCCCTGGGTGGCTTCCAAGACGGCGTCTTGACTCTTACCATCAGACGATACAAAATCAAATAATTTAGTCACTAGTAGAAAGGATTGTTTCCCCCATGGATTTTCTCCGCATGCCAGCTTATCAACTCTTCTTACATCCGATTACGGGTGGTGCCATCTGGGGCTATGTGCTCGCCATGATTTATCTGCTCTATATCCGTCGCTTCCCACAATACAAACCGCACTTCTACGGTACCTTGGCTATCTTGATTTATGTGGCCCCTCTCTTCTTAACCCAGCACATCACCTTCACGCATGGTGTGTCCTGCGGATTGGCCTATGTCCTGACCCGGCTCTATGACTATGACCGGTCACAGGTTGCTAGCTAAGTAGACACGAGCCCCCTTAGGGGCTCTTTTTTTGTGGCTAGCCCGATAAGATTTGAGGCAAAAATATTTTGGGGCATTTTAGATTTATCTGAATATTCTTGGGATGGCTATTGATGCGACAAGCATATCAGGAAACTCTATAAACTTCTTGGTTTTCAGTTTTTTGATGTGAGTTGTGGTTAACCACAACTAGATGCTGAATATTGATTAGCAAGATTGTTTTGGAGTTAGCGTCTATGGGTTCTGAGTGCCTTTGAATCTAAAGTAGCTAGCTGGCAGCGCCAGGCTTCCGCCTGGCTAGGCTATTTTCAACAAAAATTATTCTGGTCATTTTACATTTCTAACCATATTATTCCGATGAACATTGGTAGCACAGCAATAATAGACACCACCATCACTTTCTTGTTTTTCAGTATTTTGATGCGAGTTCGGGTTAACTCGAACTCGACGTAAAATGTTGAAAAGCAAGATAATTAAATTCTCGGTGCTTGTGGCGAGAACTCGTGATTGTCTTTCGGCATTAAATCCTAAAGTGGATATTTGGAGCTGGACCGGATTTAGCCTGGCTAGGCCAGTCTTCCAACAGATTTTTCGCCGTCTAACTCTCTCTTTTGTCCCAAACATGAGCCTTGTCTCCACTAAAAAATACTTGGACTAATTTAAGTTTCTCCATGTTTTCTACACTCTCCTCTTAATATAAAGGCAATAAGGTCACCCTCTAAAAACTTCTTGCTTTTCAAGATTATCTAGCCAGTTCGGGTTAACCCGAACTCGAGGTAAAATGTTGAAAAAGCAAGATGACGATATAGTTAGCATTTTGCCCTAGCAAGACTCTTTATAGGCCTTCTATGACCAGCTCTTAGGTTTTCTCGACCCGGCTGTCACTTTTGGCCCGCACATGAACTTTGTCTCCACAAAAAAAGACTTGAGCCACTTTAAGTTTCTCCTCCTTTTCTACGCTCTCCTCTTGATATAAAGGCAATAAAATCTCCCCCTATGACTTTCTTGCTTTTCAAGATTACCCACCCAGTTCGGCTTAACCCGAACTGGACGTAAAATATTGAAAAGCAAGATGACGATAACCCGCCCTCCAGTCTCTTAGAAAGTATCCCTTCTCTTTCCTTGAAGGTCCTGAATCTTCAAGGTATAATGATAGAGACACTGATAGAAAGGAATCGCCTACTATGATTCTACTACAAGCCAATGACCTGGCTCGGCGCTTTGCCGATGACACCCTCTATGAAGGGGTCTCCTTCAATATCCAAACACAAGACCGTATTGCCCTAGTGGGCCGTAATGGGGCCGGCAAGTCCACCCTGATTAAGCAAATCATGGGCGAGGAGCCAATCTCGGACGGTTCCATCACCAAGGCCAAGGGCCTAAAAAATCGGCTACCTGGCCCAACATGTTCGGACCGAATGGAACGACAGCCTGTCCATCTGGGATACCATGCTAGCGGTCTTCCAGGAGACTTTGGCCCTACGCCAAACAGCCGAAGAGGCCGCCATGCGACTAGCTGAGCTGTCTGATGACACCCAAGCACCAGCCTACCAGACTGCCTTGGAGCGCTACGACCAACTCCAGGAAGCCCTAACCCAACGCAACGCCTATGCCATTGAGTCCGATATCCGGACGGTCTTACACGGTTTTCGTTTTTACGAAGCCGACTACGCCACGCCGGTCAGCCAATTGTCTGGGGGCCAGCGGACCCGTCTAGCCCTGGCTCGCATCCTACTCATGGACTATGACCTGCTGATTCTAGACGAGCCGACCAACCACTTAGACGCGACTACCCTAGCCTGGCTAGAAACTTACCTGACTGGCTACAAGGGCGCCCTCCTCATGGTTTCCCACGACCGTTATTTCCTAGATAAGGTGGTCAACCAGGTCCTGGAACTGCGCCATCATCGTCTCCACACCTACAAGGGCAATTACAGCTACTATGTGGAAGAGAAGGCCCTGCGCCTGGCTGCAGAAGAGAAGGCCTATGCCGCTCAACAAGCCACCATTCAAAAACTGGAAGACTTCGTCCAACGTAACCTGGTGCGAGCTTCAACGACCAAACGGGCCCAAAGTCGCCGCAAACAGTTGGAGAAAATGGACCGCCCTAGACAAGCCTAAGCAAGACAAGCAGGCGCCCCGCATCCAGTTCCTAGCAGCCAAAGACTCCGGTGAAGACGTCCTCGCCGTCGACCATTTGGCGGTGGGCTATGAGGCCACGCCCGTCGCCCAGGATCTCAACCTCCAGGTCCGGCGCCAAGAAGCCATCGCCCTAGTGGGGCCTAACGGGGTCGGCAAGACCACCCTGCTCAAGACCCTGATTGGCCAACTGCCTGCCCTGGCAGGGACCTATCGCTTTGGCGCGGGCGTCCAAATCGGCTACTATGACCAGAACCTGGTCTTGCCTGACGAGAATTTGACCGTCTTAGAAACCCTCTGGCAGGCCCATGACACCACCGACGAGAAGGTCATTCGGACCATTCTGGGGAGCTTCCTCTTCTCGGGCGATGATGTCCTCAAGAAGGTCTCCATGCTGAGCGGGGGCGAGAAAGCCCGGCTCAGTCTAGCCCTGCTAGCCACCGAGCACGACAACACCCTGATTCTGGACGAACCAACCAACCACTTGGATATCGACAGCAAGGAAGTTCTGGAAGATGCCCTGATTGCCTTCGATGGCACTCTGCTCTTCGTCTCCCACGACCGCTATTTCATCAACCGATTGGCGACGCAAGTAGTTGAAATCACCCCGCAAGGCGTCAAGACCTACCTTGGCGACTACGACTACTATCAGGAGAAAAAGGCTGAAGAAGCCTTAATTGCCCAGAGCCAAGCTAGCGAGGTAGGCACTGAGCCTAGCTCAGCTAATTCAGCTAATCCGGCCCAACAAGACTATCAAGCCATGAAAGAAGCCAAGCGTCAACGCCGCCGCTTAGAAGAAGCCGTGGATCAGGCAGACGCCAGCCACGCCCAATGGGAGGCTCGCATCGCCCAACTCCACACCCAGATGGAGACGGCTGCCTTGGCCAATGACCAGAGCCAGCTAGCCCAGCTCCACCAAGATCTGCAAGAGGCTGAAGCTGCCCAACTTGAGGCCTTAGAAGCCTGGGAAAGCGCCAGCCTGGCCCTAGAAGACTTCCTGGCCTAAGTTTAAAATTTCCCGATATATCATATATGATATAATGGGTAGCTAAAAAGGCACTGCGACTTAAATCTCAGTGCCTTTTTTCATTGGCTTAAATCGATTTAGTGGCCCTTAGTGCGCAAACTTTGGCCCCCAAGAAGAAAAAATAGCCTAGCTTATAAGAATAAGCCAGGCTTAGCATTAAGGCTGAGTGGACTAAACGATTTTTGTAAATAAAGCGGATAGGCGGCCGCCCCAATCATGGCTGCATTGTCCCCACAGAGGGATAGGGGCGGAATCAAGACTTGCACATCAGGATAGCGACTGGCCAATTCTTGTTCCATACGTTGGCGGAGCCCACTGTTGGCTGCCACACCCCCGGCCAAAATAAATTGCTTAACTGGATATTGGGCCAAGGCCTTGAGGGTCTTGCCCACTAGGACATCGACGACGGCCTGCTGGAAGCTAGTGGCCAAATCAGCCGTCACCAGTTCCTGCCCCCTTTGCTTGGCATTATGAACCAGGTTCATGACCGCGCTCTTCATACCACTGAAGCTGAAGTCCAAGTTATCTTCCTGCAGCATGGCCCGTGGCACTGGATAGGTATCCTGGCCTTGATGGGCCAAGGCGTCTACATGCTTGCCGGCCGGATATGGCAAGCCCAGCAAGCGCCCGACCTTGTCATAGGCTTCGCCAACCGCATCATCCTGGGTCTCCCCACGACTTGATAAATGGCATGCTCAGGCATATAAACCAACTCGGTATGGCCACCCGAAGCAATCAGGGCCAGCAGGGGAAAGGCCAGTTCCTGGCCGATTTGACTGGCATAGATGTGGCCGGCCAAATGATTGACCGCAATCAAGGGCTTGTCGTGGACCAAGGCCAAGGTCTTAGCGGCTGTAATCCCGACTAGGAGGGCGCCGACTAGGCCAGGCCCTTGGGTCACCGCAATGGCATCAATGTCCTGCCAAGTGACGCCAGCTTGTTCTAAGGCCAGACGGGTGACCTGACTAATTTGTTCCACATGATGGCGGCTGGCGACCTCTGGCACCACCCCGCCAAAGCGGATATGGCTTTGGACCTGGGAAGCCACTACATTGGCTAAGATGGTCTGGCCGTCCTCGACGATGGCCACACTGGTCTCATCGCAAGACGATTCAAAGGCCATAATCCGAACTTTTTGACTCATGAAGGCTCCCCCTCCTTTTCTGATCGACTTAGTAATTTTTGCATAATGACCGCATCATCCACCGGATCTTGATAGTAACGCGGCCGAACGATTAAGGTTTCAAAGCCGGCCTGCTGGTAGAGGCCCAGGGCTGCTACATTAGCCTGGCGCACTTCCAAGAAGACATGGCGGATGCCCCGATGGGCCAGTTGATTTAAGACGAAGTCCAGGAGCTGGCGTCCCAGTCCCTGACCTCGCAAGTCAGCTTGGATATAGACTAGGTTGAGGGTGGCTTCATCCAAGACATGGTGGAGGCCGACATAGCCCAGTACCTGATCATGGTCTAGCAGCAGGTAATACTCGGCCTGGTCCAGTTGGAAGTCGCTCCGACTCTGGGCTTCATTCCAGTGGAGGGCCTGATTGCCTTCAATAATGACCTGACGGAAGGCCTCGGGTAGCTGGGCGCCGGTGAAGGGCACCACCTGATAATGTTTGCTGTCCATGCCGACACCTCCTATTGCTGACAGTCGTAGACCATGAAGAGGGCATCCTCCTGCATGGTGTGGTAGTAGTTGGGCACTAGGCGCTCGATTTCAAAGCCTAGCCCCTGGTAAAGGCTTTGAGCGGCCTGATTGGTCGCTCGAACTTCTAAGGTCACCCGCCGGCTGCCGATTTGACTGACGCAACGACACCAGCGTTGCACCAGACGACGGGCATAGCCCTGGCGCCGAAAGCGCGGGTGGATGAAGAGATGGCTGATATGGGCGGTCTTTTGCTGACAACGGCCCGAAATCAGGCCCTGAATATGGCCATCGATTTCCAGCACCCAGTAGATGGCGTAGAGATTATAACGGAAGTCGGTCCGGAAATCCTTGAGGGTCCAGGCCAGAAAGCCGTCATAGCAGAGTTCTTCCAAGGCCACTAGTTCAGGTAAATCCTCTTCGACTAATTGCCGTAAATAGCCCCCGCGCACAAGGCTTGGGGCGGGAACTGGCTGATCTCAAGGGCCGCATGACGCTTGGGCGTCTGATTAGCCTCCTGGTCTTGGTGGCCTAGCACCCGCTCCTGCCAGAACTCACGAATAATAGTGGATAAGTGCTGCATGGTCGACACTGGTGCCTCCTTCTTTGGCTAGCCATTCCTGTTCTGCCAAGGTCAAATGGCCATAGACAGGCTCCAAGAGGGCCGGCTCTGCCACTCGCTCATGGGCGACTCGCTGGAACTTGTCGGTATGAGGATAGGCAGTCCAACCTTCCAGGGTCTTGAGGCTGACATCTGGCAAGGCCTGGCTAAAAGCCTCAGCAAATGGCGCCAGATGCTGGCCAATCATCAGGACTTGGGCGCCGGCCTGCAAATACTGGCGGGCTTCAGAGCTCAGCCAGGTCTGCCAATCAGCATGGCAATCCGCCGTTACCGCCACCAGGCCCTGGTCTGTCTGCTGATAGAGGGCCGTGTAGGCTGACAAGCGGCGGGCATCCATGAGGGGAATAATGTAGTCTCCCACTGGAACGCTGGCTTGCGCTGCTAGCAGGGCCAAGGAAGACATCTGATAGAGAGCTAGGCCCAGACTGTCCGCCCAGGTTTTAGCCAGGGTCACCCCAATCCGCACACCGGTATAAGAGCCAGGCCCTACCCCCACATAGAGGCTATCTACGGCTTGGCGGTCCACATTGCAATCCTCCAGCAACTGGGCCAGGACCGGCACCAAACGCTCCCCATGCTGTTTGCCAGCCGCTAAGCTGGTATGCCCTAGCACCCGGTCCGCATCATCTATGACTGTCACTGACAGTGCCTCCGTCGCCGTATCTAATGCAAGCTTGGCCATGCCGCTCGCCTCCTTCTCTGTTTTATCACCTATCTATTTTAACACAATGTGACCAGCAACTGAAGAGGCCAGAAGCTAGAAAACCAGCCTTTTGCCCTCTCTCTTCAAGCCATAAGAAAAAGCGTTGGCGCCTTGAGGCTACCAACGCTTTTTTATCTACTCTATTAATAGACGAGATTATTTTTACTTGTGCTGCTAAGGCATCGTGAACAAATTGTACTTCGGTCCCGATAATGACTTGCACGTTCTTTTTGTTGAGGACACGCGTTGCAACAGCACCTGTAGATTTGATCTTAGCTTCGTCAACCTTGCTAGTGTCAGCTAGGGTTAAACGTAAGCGAGTAGCACAGTGGTCAGTTGCTTCAATGTTGTCCTTGCCACCTAAACCTTCAATTAATAAAGGAATGTTGAAGTCGCTAGCTTTAACGGTCATGTTAGGGTCATTTTCAGTAGATTCGTCATCTTCACGGCCTGGAGTAGTGAAGTTGAATTTCTTGATTAAGAAGTCGAAGACCAAGAAGTAAACCGCGAACATTACCACACCTAGGATAATTAAGATCCAAGGGTTGTTAGCCATTGGCAGGCGGCTAGTTAAGACGAAGTCAATCAAACCAGCACTGAAGTTGAAGCCTGCAGTAGCATGTAACAAGGCTGCAATGGTTAAGGATACCCCTGTTAAGACAGCATGCACCAAGTATAGAACAGGTGCTAAGAACATGAAGGAGAATTCAAGTGGCTCGGTAATCCCGGTTAAGAAGGAAGCCAAGACAGCTGCTACTAAGAGGGCTGAGACAGCTTTTTTCTTGCTGTCTTTGGCGTTGCGGTACATTGCCAAAAGCAGCCCCTGGTAAACCAAAACATCATGACTGGGAAGAAACCAGCTTGGTACATACCAGTTTGACCTAGAACCCCAGTGTTACCCCAGAAGTTCCCGATATCGTTAATCCCAGCTACGTCGAACCAGAATACAGCGTTAAGGGCATGGTGTAAACCAACTGGAATCAAGAGACGGTTGAAGAAACCATAGATACCAGCACCGATGGCGCCCAAGCCAACAAATGACTTACCAAAGGCTACTAAAGCACTGAAGACAGCTGGCCAAACGAAGAGCAAGACAAGGGCAGCAAGTGATGCTACCAGACCTGACATGATTGGCGCAGAACGACGGCCGCTGAAGAAACCTAGAGCGGTTGGTAACTTAACATCTTTGAAACGATTGTACATTTCCCCACCGATGATCCCTGATAAGATCCCGATGAAGGCGTTAGTGCTCTTAGAGAAAGCCAAAGCCACTTCTTCTGGTTTTACCCCTTGTAATTGAGCCACAACATCCTTAGAAAGGATGGTAGTGATAATTAAGAAGGCTACCAAACCGCTGAGACCGGCTGCCCCGTTCTTGTCTTTGGCCAAACCAACAGCCAAACCAACGGCGAATAAGAGCGGAATTTTGTCGATTAAGACTAAACCTGCTTGAATCAAGAAGACTGCTACTGGGTTGGTCCCGGTTTGACCTGGAACGCCTAAACCAGCAGGGCTAATCCAGTAACCAATCCCCATTAAAATGGAAGCCACTGGTAAGATGGCAACAGGTAGCATCAAAGAGCGACCCATTTTTTGTAAATATGACATCATTGTTTTTTCCTACTTTCTATTTATCTTAATACTGATTGTCCCATACGGAAATAAGTATGTCGCTTCCCTCTAATTGCTAGCGACAAGGCCAGAATATTCTCTGGATCTGGCATGCGTCCGTAGGAACCATCGCCAATGTGATGAATATCTGTACCCACGCGTTTGTTGGCTAGCGCAAATTCGCGAATGGTCCCACTATCGGCACTTTCCTGACTGGTGCCAATGGTTGAGATAACTAAACCGCCCAAGTCCTTGACCTGCTCGGCAATCCGCGCCACCTGGTCTTCTCTGACACCCGGCACGGTTCCCACACTTGGAATCAAGACGCCATCTGCACCTGCTGCCATATAGGCTAACAAATGGGCTTCAGAGACCACCTTCTCGCCGGTCCCGGCACTGTGCATCTTACCTGCAAAAGACCAGCCCTTTGAAATGCTGCTTAGCTAGCCGCACCGTAGCTTCAATGGCCTGATGACTGACCCCTGTCGAAGGGTTACCCGTCAAGACCAAGAAATCAAATCCCTCTCGGTTAGCGGCTTGGAAGTTCTCTACTGTAGCACGTCGGCCCTCAGGTAGGTCAATCCAATCTTCTAGCGCTTCAGCACTTGGGTCAACAGGTTCTAAGTTCAACCCCATAGGTCTACCGGTTAATTCCTTGAGATAGGCAATGGGCGCGTCCATTGCAGGCAAACTATGGATAAATTTGGTGGATAGATCATATTCATTCAATAATAGCATATCCGCACTAAATGCCCGCATCATCTCCGCATTGCTCACCCCTTCAATTAGCGGCGCCTTGGTGACCACTGTTTCCGCCAAGATAATACGACCTTCACTGGCCTTAATGGCTTGTTTTAGTTCCGCAGCTGTCAAAGTTTTGACCTCACTGGCTGTGCAAGACAACAAACGTTTATGAGCCATGCTTCTCCCCCTTTCCAGATATTTTTTAAACGCATTCATTCATACGTCTTGCCTTCATTATAGTCCTGAAACCCCTTAATGTAAAGCCTTTCCGCTCCAAATTAAGCACATCACTAATTGAGATAAATTTCAGCTTAATTTTGACTCCCCTTCCGATAGGCAACACTTGGATGATAAAACTATAAGCTATCTAATCCGCACTATTATGACACTTTTTTGTCTAGTCTAATTACAAAAAAATAAGGTTAGGACAAAATCCTAACCTTATGGGCTTATTGATTAAATTGACTTTGATAGAGTTCGTAGTAGAAGCCCTTAGCTGCCAAGAGACTGTCGTGATTACCTTGTTCTACAATCTGACCGTCACGTAAGACTAGAATCTTATCAGCTTCCTGAATGGTCGATAGACGATGGGCAATGACGAAGCTGGTCCGGCCTTCCATCAGGCGGCTCATGGCCTTCTGAATGAGGAGCTCCAGACGGGTATCCACTGACGAGGTGGCCTCGTCCAGAATCAGAATCTTAGGATCTGCCAGCAAGGCCCGGGCAATTGTCAGCAATTGCTTTTGACCCAGGGAGATATTGCTGGATTCCTGGTTCATCTTCATATTGTAACCACCCGGCAAGGTCCGGATAAAGTGGTCCACGTTGGCGGCCTTAGCGGCTTCCACGATTTGTTCATCAGTGGCATCTAAGTTACCAAAACGCAGATTGTCCTTAATGGTCCCTTCATAGAGCCAAGCATCCTGGAGGACCATACCGAACTGCCGACGCAATTCCTGACGTGGCAAGTCCCGGATATCCAGGCCGTCCACCTGAATGGCCCCCTGGGTCACATCATAGAAGCGCATAAGCAGGTTAATCAGGGTCGTCTTACCAGCACCTGTCGGCCCGACAATGGCAATCATTTGACCCGGCTCGACTTCTAGATTGAAGTTACGAATCAGAGGCTTATCTTCTTGGTAGTGGAAGGCCACGTCCTTGAAGCTGACACGACCTGTTAGCGGTCCTGCCAAATGAGCCTTTACCTCCGTCATTTCTTCAGGCGCATCCATCAATTCTAAAATCCGATCCAAGGAAGACTTGGCAGCCTGCAGGGTGCCCGTCAGCTGGGTAATGGTTTGGATTGGTTGGTTGACCTGCCAGACATATTGGACGAAGGCTTGCAGGTTCCCGATAGTAAGCCCCCTTGTAAGACAATCAAGCCCCCTAGCAGCGCTAGGAGCAAGTAGGTCATGTGGGAGATCAAGCCCACTAGTGGCATGACCATAGAAGACATCATGGTCGCCTTAAAGCCTACTTGTTGTAAATTATGGGTAATGTCATAAAATTCCTGGGCGGACTGTTCTTCCCGGCCATAAAGCTTGATGACATTAAAACCCGTTAGGTTCTCCTGGACAAAGCCATAGAGGCGACCTAAGGCGTCGGCCTGGCCCTTGAAATAAGGCTGAGACAGAGCCAAGACCTTCTTAGCCACCCAATAAGACAGGGGCATGGAGATGATGATGACTAAGGCCAGGCTTACGTTCAGCCAAATCATCATAGCTATCACCAAGCCAAGGGTGAAGACCGCATTGACAATTTGGAGTAAACTTTGCTGCAAGGCATTGGAAACGGACTCCACATCACCAGTCATACGGCCTAAGAGGTCGCCAAATTGATGTTGGTCCACATAGGAGACCGGCAGGCGGTTGAGCTTCTGGTTCATGGCCTGACGCAGATCCCGAATGGTCCCTTGGACGGCATTGGTGATGGCCACGTTGGCTAGATAGGCAGATACTTGATAGGTCAAGCCACGGAAGAAGTAGATGACCAGAATCCAGCCAATGTAGGGGTAATTGAGGCTAGCGCCCGGTACCTTTTGCAGGATGGCCACACTGCCTCGCGAGATTTCTGTCAAGGCCAAACCCCAAATGTAGGGTTCCAAGACGGAGGCAATGTCGCTAATAATGGTCAAGAGGATTGCCCAGAAATAAGACAGGCCATAAGGCCTCATATAAGGCAGGAGGCGCTTGATACTGGATACTTTTTTATTCATCTTACATGGCCTCCTCATCTAAACTGGCTTGCTTAAGCTGAGAATTGGCGATATCACGATAAATCTCATTGCTAGCCATTAATTCTTGGTGAGTGCTGCGACCCACGATTTCGCCCTTGTTGAGGACGATGATTTGGTCAGCATTCATAATGGTCCCCACACGTTGAGCCACAATCAGGACGGCCGCATCTTGGGTGACTTCCTTGAGTCGCTTACGCAGTTGGGCGTCAGTCTTATAGTCCAGGGCCGAGAAGGAATCGTCGAAGATATAGATATCAGGACGCTTCACTACGGCACGGGCAATAGACAGACGTTGCTTCTGACCCCCTGACAGGGTTGCTGCCGCCCTCTTCCAGGAAGGCTTCGTAGCGTTCGGATCGGCTATGAATAAATTCCCGCGCCTGGGAGATATCGCTGGCCTTCTCCAACTCACCTTCGCTGGCATTCCATTTACCATAGCGTAAGTTGTCACCGATGGTCCCGGTAAAGAGCAAGGACTTCTGCGGGATAAAACCAATCTTCTGGCGTAGGGCCTTGAGATTGTAGTCGCGGACATCGACACCATCTACCAGGATTTTACCCAGGGTAACATCATAGAAGCGCGGAATGAGCTGAACCAGTGAGGACTTACCGCTCCCGGTCGACCCGATAAAGGCGATGGTCTGGCCAGGCTTAACTTCAAAGCTAATATTATGAAGGACCGGACTCTCCGTCTCACCTGGATAGGCAAAGGTCACATTCTCAAAGCTTAGATAGCCCCGCGTTTCCGTCTCAGTCACCCCGTTGGGATTGGGATCAATGGAAATAGGCAGATCCATGACTTCCTGCAGCCGGGCTGCCGATACTGCGGTCCGCGGATACATCATGAAGAGGTTGGCGAAGAGCATGAAGGAGAAGAGGGCATGGAAGGCATACTCCACAAAGGCTACCAGATTCCCCACTTGGAGCGAACCCTGAGCGATTGGCTCCAAGGCAAACCATACAATGGCCACAATCATCCAGATCAAGATATGGACGAAGAGCGGGTTAGCCCAACCCATTAATTTGAAGAGGCGGGACGAGGTCTCGGTATAGGATTGGTTTTGCTGATCGAAGCGTTCCTCTTGGAAATCCTCGCGCGCAAAGGCCCGAATGACCCGCAAACCGGATAGGTTCTCGCGGGCATACTGGTTAATCTTATCTAGCGTCTTTTGTTGTTGCTTAGACAGGGGCGTCGACTTTCTGGCCAAAAACCAGATGGAAATGGCTAGCGGTGGCACGGCCAATAAAATCAGCCAAGCCAGGGACGGGCTGGTTATCAGAATCATGACCATGGAAGATGCTATCATAAAGGGTGTGATCATCCCCAGACGCAGACTTTGGTCGGCGAACTGCATAAGAGCGAAGGCATCCGAAGTCAGCCGGGTCACCAAACTAGAAATCCCAATCTGCTCATATTCATGGTGGGAGAACTGCTGGATTTTGTCATAGAGATCATTACGCATCTCCCGAATCATCTCGGTAGTCAGCTTGCTGGCGGTGTAGGAGAGCAGGATGCGCCCTGCCACCCCGGCCAGAATCACTAGGAACATGATGACAGACCAGTAGTAGAGACGGCTGACATCGTGAGGTAGGATGGCTTCGTCTACCATACGGGCTAGGATGGTCGGCAGGCCCAAGTTAACTAAGACAAAGAAAAAGCCCCTAAGAAATCCAAAAAACAAGAGCTTGGGATGCTTACGTAAATAACGCCAAATGTACTGCATATAGAACCTCCTTTTTGTTATTGATTGATTAAAAATTCAAAAAAATAGAGGCATCGACCGACCGGTCCTGCCTCCATTTATCTGCTTAATCCGCTTCTTATAAAAGCCTTCTTAGCTTGTTCTACTAAAGCAGTGAATGCTGCTGCATCGTGAACTGCTAAGTCAGCCAACATTTTACGGTTCACTTCAACGCCAGCTTTCTTCAAGCCGTTCATTAAGACGCTGTAGCTGATTCCGTTCATACGAGCTGCCGCGTTGATACGGGTAATCCATAAACGACGGAAGTCACGTTTTTTCTGACGACGGTCACGGTAAGCATACATGTAAGATTTCATTACTTGTTGCTTAGCGGTCTTGAATAAGAGATGTTTGGCACCGTAGTAACCTTTAGCTAATTTTAATGTACGTTTACGACGTTGACGGGTAACGTATCCACCTTTAACACGTGGCATAGTAAATTCCTCCTTGGTTCTTCTCTAGTATTATAATTGCGAAATTTGTTGTTTTAATACGTTTGTAGTCTGAATTAGATACTAAGTCAGCTTGACGTAATTGACGACGTTGTTTCTTAGTTTTACCATGGAAACGGTGGCTAGTGAAAGCGTGTGAACGTTTCAATTTACCTGAACCAGTCTTCTTAACGCGTTTTTGCTAAACCGCGGTGTGTTTTTTGTTTTGGCATGGGAATTCCTCCTATAAAAAGATTAGTCTTGTTGCGCCGCTTGGGCTAATGGGGCTAGCACGATGAACATGCTGCGACCTTCCATTTTTGGTCGAGCTTCAACCGTTGACACATGGCTTGTGTCATCAATGAAAGTCTTCCAATACGTCTTGACCCAATTCCTTGTGGGTGATGGCCCGCCCGCGAAACGAATGCTGGCTTTGACCTTGTCACCATGTTCGAGGAACTTGATGGCCTGGCGTAATTTGGTTTTGGTAATCATGGTCTTCGATACCAGGAGAAAAGACGAACTTCTTTGACGGTTACAATCTTCTGATTCTTCCGTTGTTCCTTTTCCTTCTTCTGCATCTCATAACGGTATTTACCGTAGTCCATAATCCGAGCAACAGGTGGCTTGGCATTTGGTGAGACAAGTACTAGGTCAAGTCCGAAAGATTCTGCAATAGTGAGCGCATCATTAAGTGATTTGACTCCGATTTGTTCACCATTGTCTCCAATCACACGTAATTCACGTGCGCGGATATCTTCGTTAATGATCATTTCTTTAACGATGGTAGTCCACCTCCAGTTAGATTTCGAGTCCTACAAGAAAAAAACTAGCTTGTGTACACAAACTAGCCGCTACCTATTCCCCTACCACTAGGGCAAAGGGAAATCACTATCGGCCAAGCACCTAAGGGGATTGGCGAGAAACGGCTGGTTTCTACTTGTTTTACTCAACTACGATAGTATAGCACAGCTTAGACCGGGATGCAAGGGGAAATTTTTTGTTTTTTCTGGTCGCTTAGTTAGCTAATGGGGGATTGGGGCGTGACTTTTGGGGGCTTCTGGCCAGGTTGCTGCCTTTTTCGGGGAGCCAGTGGTCCACTCGACAGAGTGGACCACTAGCTCACGACTTTTCACGGCTTCTGACCCAGTTTCTGCCTTTTTCCCGAGGAGCCAGTGGTCCACTCTCCAAAGTGGACCACTGGCTCGTACCTTTCCCTAGCTTCTGACCCAGTTTCTGCCTCCTCCCTGGGAGCTAGTGCTCCACTCGACGGAGTGGTCCACTGGCTCATGACTTTTCCGGACTTTTGACCCAGTTTCCGCACTTTCCCGAGGAGCTAGTGGTCCACTCTCCAAAGTGGACCACTGGCTCATGACTTTTCCGGGCTTTTGACCTAGTTTCGGCTCTTTCCCAGGCAGCTAGTGGTCCACTCGGCCGAGTGGACCACTAGCTCACGCCCACTACATCTTGCGAAACTTTGGCCTAGTTTTGGCGGTCAAAGTTGGCTTGTCTAGACCGGACATTGGCACAGTTTAGCCAAGCTGTTTTGGCTATGGAGCAAGCGCCAACCAAGTTAGCGCCCCACACCTCAACGACCAGACAACAACACTACATATAGTTGTGGAACAAATTTATAAGCACTATATATAGTGTAAAGCCTATTGACTTTACACTAAGACTGGGGTAGCATGTTTTTGAGGTGATAAGTATGAATCCACAAATTAGAGCGGCCCAAGATATTCAAGCTGCAGTTGACCGCCTGCACCAACAGGAGTCAAGTATTGTCAACGAGAATGCCAATAAGGATAGCCAAGTCTACAATACCCAACGAGACTTGACCGCCAGGCATCGTTGCTAAAGCCATCGGCATTGGCATGTTGCCGGAAGCAGTCGCCCTAGCCCATTTGAACGGCGACTTGCACTATCATGATTTAGACTACCATCCCTACCAGCCTATGACCAACTGCTGCCTGATTGATTTCAAGACCATGTTCAAGCTCGGTTTCAAGATTGGCAATGCAGAAGTCGATTCCCCTAAATCCATCCAGACCGCCACCGCCCAAATGGCGCAGATTATTGCCAATGTGGCGTCTAGTCAGTACGGGGGTTGCAGTGCCGACCGTATTGACGAGGTGCTGGCGCCTTACGCCCAGCTCAACTACGAGAAGCATCTCAAGCTGGCGGAAGATTGGATTCCCGACACCACCCAACACCATGACTTTGCTACAGCTCGGACTAAGAAAGACATCTATGACGCCATGCAGAGTCTGGAGTACGAGATTAATACCCTCTATACCTCCCAAGGCCAGACACCCTTTACCACCTTGGGCTTCGGCCTGGGGACTTCCTGGATTGAACGCGAAATTCAGCGCGCCATCCTTAAGGTTCGTCTGGGCGGTATCGGCAAAGAACAAAGAACCGCTATCTTCCCTAAGCTGGTCTTTTCCCTTAAGCGTGGCGTCAACCTGGCGCCTAAAGACCCTAACTATGACATCAAGGAGCTAGCCGTCCGTTGCGCCACCAAGCGCATGTATCCCGACGTCCTAATGTATGACAAGCTAGTCGAACTGACCGGCAGCTTCAAGGCGCCTATGGGCTGTCGCTCCTTCCTGCAAGGTTGGTGGGACGAGCACGGTCAGGAAGTCAATGCTGGCCGTATGAACTTGGGCGTGGTGACCCTTAACCTGCCCCGGATTGCCCTCGAGAGCCAAACTCTGGATGAGTTCTGGCAGCACTTAGAAGCCAAATTAGAGATAGCCCGTCAGGCCCTCTGCTACCGCATCGAGCGGGTCAAGGAGGCTAAACCTTTCAATGCGCCTATCCTCTATCAACACGGGGCTTTCGGTCGCAAGTTGAGTCGCGACGGCAAGGTTGACGACCTTTTCCGCGACAAACGGGCTACCATTTCCCTGGGCTACATCGGCCTCTATGAAGTGGCTACCCGCTTCTTCGGTCCCGACTGGGAGACGGATCAAGAGGCCAAATCCTTTACTATCGACATTGTCAAACAGCTCTACCAACACACCCAAGACTGGGGCAATCAATACGGCTACCACTTCTCCGTCTACGCCACGCCAAGTGAGAGCCTGACCGATCGCTTCTGTCGCCTGGATTTAGAGCGCTTTGGCTCAGTGCCTGACATCACTGACAAGGGCTACTATATGAATAGCTTCCACTACGACGTCCGCAAGAAGCCGACGCCTTTTGAGAAGATTGATTTTGAAGCGGCCTATCCGCCTTATTCTTCAGGCGGCTTCATCCACTACTGCGAGTACCCTAACATGGTTCAGAATCCTAAGGCCCTGGAAGCCGTCTGGGACTTTGCCTATGACCGGGTCGGCTATCTGGGCACTAATACACCGATTGATAAATGTTTTGAGTGTGGCTACGAAGGGGACTTTAACCCGACCGAACGGGGCTTCGAGTGTCCATATTGCAAGAACCGTAATCCCGAGACCTGCGACGTGGTCAAGCGGACCTGTGGTTACCTAGGCAACCCTCAGGCTAGACCCATGGTGGCTGGGCGTCACAAGGAAATTGTGGCCCGGCAGAAACACCTGACCATCCGCATTAAGTCCTCCGACAAAGGCCCGGACCCAGCTGACGACAAGGAGGTCTAGCCATGGCCATTCCTGAGACGACTACCAAGGTGGCCGACTACAAGCCCTATAACTTCGTGGACGGAGAAGGCGTTCGTTGCAGCCTCTATGTCAGCGGCTGCCACTTCGCCTGCCCGGGTTGCTACAACAAGGTAGCCCAGAACTTCAACTACGGCACTCCCTACACGGAGGAACTGAAGGAAAGAATCCTGTTAGACCTAGGCGCCAGCTACTGCCAAGGTCTGACTCTACTGGGCGGTGAACCTTTTCTACATACGACGGTCCTGATTGACCTCTGCCAGGAAGTTAGACGGCGCTATGGCCACAGCAAGGATATCTGGTCCTGGACGGGCTATGACTGGGAGGAACTCATGCAGGAATCGCCTGACAAATTGGAGCTCCTGTCCTATGTCGATATTCTGGTCGACGGTCGCTTCATCCAGGAACAGTTAGACCTGACCCTGCAATTCCGAGGCAGCCGCAACCAGCGCATCATCGACGTCCCCAAGTCCCTGGCAACCGGCCAGGTCGTTATCTGGGACAAGTTAATCCGCTAAACATTGAATGATTTTTTAAAAAGCGCCCCATCAGTTGGATTTTATTGTCCAACTGATGGGGTGCTTTTCATTTGATTGAGTCTTTCTCAAATCCTTATCTTCAATTATAGAAACTGGGATTTTTTACCCTTAATATTATAGTTTAAGGCAGAGTGTCGCGATGTAGTCATTTCCATAATGTGATAATCGATTTCTTTTATCACATGATTCATAAAAATCTACCATAGCGAGACCATTTTTAAGTTGTCCTCTAATCTGACTTTCTAAGGTATGGCTAAATTCATAGCCATATTCTGGATCTATGGTTATTTTGCCTTCCGCTTCAAGCTCTTTTGAATTAAAAGGTAGTGCAAACTTCAAAAGCAATTCCTCATCGGGTCTGTCCCATACAATGTCCGCATCATACATGTAGATCCAAGGATTCATGAATCCGACCATTAAGAGCCCACCCTTTTTCAATACTCGAGCGGCTTCTTTATACATGTTTTCTAAATCTTCTATATAGACATTTGAAACCGGGTTAAAAATAATATCAAAAGTTTCATCTTCAAACGGAAATGGTTTGGTCATATCGCCTTGAATCGTCTTGATTTTTAAGCCTTCTCTTTTAGCGACCATCTCGTCTCTTTCTAATTGTGATTTAGAAAAATCCATGATGGTGACATCATACCCTTTTACAGCAAAAACTGGACCCTGCTGGCCACCACCACAAGCTAAACCTAATATCTTTTTTCCCTTGGCTTTTTCAAACCATTCTGTCGGAACTTTTTTCCCAACAGTTAAGGCTACAGAAATTGGATGCTTTCTAGCTTCTTCAAATTCTTCGTGTGTCAATGGCTCAGTATAGGCATTTTTTACATTATTCCATCGATCTTCATTTAATTTTATATAATTGTTCATCTTATGATCTCCTCGTAATTATGTGCTATTTCGACTTAAGCATTAGATCCTTTTCCCCTGTCTATAGATCACTTATGTTCAGTTCATCTTATGCAAGCCAGGCTAATCCATCGCTTTTTTATCTTATCGGTGTTGGGCGTTGAGCCAGTGGAAACATCTTGATAGGACTGGCCGGCCACTTGGACCTGGGCCTTGCCACCACCGCTGGCATTATCCGGCTCAAAGCCACTCAGGCCAGGACTTTGGCGAATGGCTTCCGGATCTTGCACGCCTTGGACCTGCTGATTGAAGAAGGGAATCCAGGAGAAGTGGCCGGAATAGTGCATGTTAGGCAAGTCTTGACCTTGCACCGATTGGAAGAGGGACAGCCAGATATTCTGCCCACCCGCATCGACCAGGTCCTTGTAAATCGGCAAGACATAGGCATTGGCTGGCACGGTCGGGTCATCCAGACTATGGACAAACCATATGGCCTGATCCTTGAGGGCGGCTACCTTGTCCTGGTCGAACCATACTTTTTGGGTTGGCACATAGGTTTGAATACTGCCGCGTTTCTTAGGGTCTTTAATCAGATAGTGACCGTTGTCCAGACGCTGGAATTCATAGTAGGAATAAGCCGTTGCCTGGGGTACCAAGCCGGCAAAGTAGTCCGGATAGTGCAGGGCCATGTTGAGGGTCATATAGCCCCCGTTGGAGCAGCCCATGAGATGCACCCGATGCGGGTCAATCTGGGGATGGCTGGCCACGTAGTCGCCAATGACCTGCATAAGGGACTCGGTATAGCGGGAATGGCCCGCCCCTGGCCCATTCAGCCCGTCTCCCTCATCCATCCAATAGGTCGGCGTCTGCACCGCCAGGACGTAGGCGCCCTTAAGCTTGGGCTGGTCCGTCGCCGTAAAAATCTCTTGAACTTGCGGTCTACTGAGGGCGGTCACCTCATTGCCTAGCAGGGCAATGCGAGGATCCTCGCCCCCTTCGGCTTGGCCATGCAACCAAATCAAGAGCGGAAACTTGGACTGAGTCTGATCGTGGCAGCCGCCGGCTCAAAAGGCTCCATAGTGTAAGGTCTGGCTCTCCTCTTGGCCAGTCAGGGGATTGGTCACCCCGTCTACATGGACTTGCTCAAATTGATAGCCGGCCAAGTCCGGTAGCTCCAGATGGGGCAGGGCGTCATAGTCCGTCAAGCGAATCTGGGCCGACTTGCCCTCTTGGGTCGTCACCTCCACTGGCCCTACAGCAATGAGATAGCTAGCTTGCCATTGACTAATCAAGCGATCCTGATTGTAGCCAAAGAGACTACCTAAATCCCAAGAGTCCACCACCAAGTCCAAGGCCAGCCATTGACTGGCTTGTCCCTCTGGCAAGGCCTGGCCCTGCTCATCAGCTAGATAGAGGGCACTCACTTGGCGCGCTTTGCCTTGAGTGGTGACCTCTAGCTGGGCATCACGATCCACCGCCGTCACGGCTTGACTAAGCTGAAGGACAATTTTATTAACGGCCGGCCCAAACTCATAGCCCTGGGCCTGAATCTTGGCTTGAACCACCTGCACCTGGTCCGAATCTGCCTGGGCTTGCGCCGCTTGGCTAGTCCACCAGCCCCTAATAACTAATAAGGCACCTAGGCAACCCACTAGCAGGGACCACCAGTATTTGGCTTTATTCATGACTACAACCTCCCTTTTTGACTCCTATTCTAGCAGAAAAGCCCGACCCGCGCAAAAGCCCCCTTACCATCAAGTAAGGGGGGCTTGGTTCTTGATTTAGTCTACTTTGGCTGCCAATTGCAAGGCCAGGCCAATGACATGGTGCATGTCATAGTAGCGGTAGTGGCCCAAACGGCCAGCGAAGGTCACCTGTGGTAGGGACTTAGCCAAGTCAGTATAGGCTTGATAGAGCTTGGTGTTGCGCTCATCATTAATTGGGTAGTAAGGCTCATCCCCGCGTGACCAGTTGGCCGGATATTCACGCGTTACCACGGTTTGTGGCTGAGTGCCGTACTCGAAGTGTTTGTGCTCAATAATCCGGGTATAAGGCGTCTCGCGGTCGGTATAGTTAACCACCGCATTACCCTGATAGTTGGCCTGGTCCAAGACCTCGGTCTCGAAGCGCAAGCTACGGTATTCCAATTCACCCAACTCATAGTCGAAGAACTGGTCAATCATACCCGTGTAGAAAATCTTAGGAAAGGCGGCCAAGTAATGGTCCTTGTCCGCAAAGAAGTCTGTCTCCAGGCGCACTTCAATGTTAGGATGATCCAACATCTTCTCTACAATCTGGGTGTAGCCCCCGATTGGGATGCCTTGGTAGCGGTCATTGAAGTAGTTGTTGTCATAGGTCATGCGGACTGGCAAGCGGCGAATAATGAAGGCTGGCAATTCAGTGGCTGCCTTGCCCCATTGCTTCTCGGTATAGCCCTTAATCAGTTTCTCGTAGATATCGCGACCCACTAGGGACAGGGCTTGCTCTTCCAAGTTGCTTGGCGTCTTGCCTGCTACTTCAGCCCGCTGTTCTTCAATTTTGGCGGCCGCTTCTTCCGGCGTCACCACACCCCAGAGCTTGTTGAAGGTGTTCATATTGAAGGGCAGGTTGTAGATTTCCCCGTGATAATTGGCGATTGGCGTGTTGATATATTGGTTGAATTCCGCAAATTGGTTGACGTACTCCCAAACGGCCTTGTCGTTAGTATGGAAAATGTGGGCGCCAAATTTGTGGACTTGAATGCCCGCGATTTCTTCCGTATAGATATTGCCCGCCACATGGTCGCGCTTCTCAATAACCAGGACGCGCTTGCCTTTTTGGCAATTTCGTGGGCAAAGGTAGCGCCAAAGAGGCCGGCACCTACCACTAGATAATCATATGTTTGTGTCATAAGTTTCTCCTTTTCTCCTTGAAAGCGGGCCTATTGGCCGAGTACTTGCTTGATTTGGGCTTGACGCTCAGCCAAGCTAGCCTCATCCACTTGCATCATATAGAGCTCAGCACCCGGCATAGCGTAAGATGGCAGGCCAGTTGACCCGTGGCCAGTCAGGGCGACCGAAGTAACTGTATAAGCTTGACCGCTCTCCAGTTGCTCGTTCACCAGTTCCATGGCCTTAGTCAATGGCAGGTTGGTTTGCACTGACTGGCTCATGCGGTCCATAACTTCTTGGGCTTGAAGCAGGGTCTGGCGACTGCCTAATTTCTTAATCAGTGCGGTAATAACCTTCTCATGGTTCTTGCCGCGGTCATTATCCCCACCTGATAGGGAGTAACGCTCACGCACGAAGCCTAGGGCTTGGTCGGCATTAAGGTGGAGTTCCCCGACAGGGAAATCGTATTTGCCGTAGAGGGAGGTGAAGGCTTGGTCGTTGTAGACATCGATGCCCCCCACCGTATCAATGATATTGAGGAAGGAGGTGAAGTTGAGGCGGACATAATAGTCGATTGGCGTGTCATAGAGACGGGCCAAGGTGTGCATGGAAGCCTCCACGCCATAGATCCCCGCGTGAGTCAACTTGTCCTTCTGATCTGCCCCGCCATCCGCGATGGGCACATAGGCGTCACGCGGCGTGGTGGTCAGAAGAATCTGATGGGTCTTAGGATTGATAGTGGCAATGACGTTGACGTCTGACCGGGAGACGGAGCTGACCGGCCCGAAGGTATCAATCCCTGAGATATAGAGGTTGAAAGGCTGATTCTCAGCGGGCGCCTGGCTGGTTTGTGTGTTTTCTGCCGCTGGCTTAGCGGGTTGATCGGCTACTTCAGTCACATGATTGTACTGATAGAGCTTCTTAATCTTGCTGCTGAAGTCGCTAGCCATGCCTTCTAAGAGGGACTCATAACCTGAGTTGAGAACCATGGCTTGAGCCTTGCCGTCCAGGAGTTGTTGGTAGGCTGCCAGGTAAGATGGCACTTCCTGAATGGTTACCGTTACCTGGCGTTTGGCCTTGAGGTCGTCGACTAAGGCTTGGACATTGTCGCGGTCTTGGCCTAGCGGCGCTAGGACCACTTTGCCGTCTAAGGCCGACACATCTGCCACGCCACCTTCTGCTAGGGTAGCCAAACTCATGGTCAGTTCCTGCTTCTGGGTATTGGTATTGAGTTTGTTGAAGAAATTGACGGTGGCATTCATTTGGTAGGCGCCGTAGCTCGCCCCTAAAATGACGATGGTGGCCAGGACCAGGGTGGTCTTGCCCAGGCGCTTGAGGCCATTAAGCAGAATCAGAAGTAGTAAGACCGCGCCCAAGCCGCCCAAGACCCAGAGATGGTAGCCGCGCCCGGCCAGAATCTTGTAGGTTAAGAGGAAATAGGCAACTAGTCCACTAGCTAGTGCTGCCAAAATAATAAAGAGCCAGTTAATTCGCCAGAGCACTGACTTAGTCCGCCCATTGCGATGGCGGGAGTGACCGTGACGCCGGCCCTTTGAGTGATGTGATGCTGTCATTGTTAAGTTCCTTCCATTAATAGGATATCATTCCATCGTTACTTTTTGCACTAAAAGTTATTATAGCAAAGATTCCGCCCCGGCAAAAGCCCCTAAGGGGCTTTTTTTCTAGTTAGTAGCCCAGGTTTTTGGCCTTTACACCCGAGCTAGTGGTCCACTCGAAAGAGTGGGCCACTGGCTCATGACTTTTTCCCCGATTTCGTCATTTTCCAAGATTTCCGCCCCAGCTAGTGGTCCACTCTCCAAAGTGGACCACTAGCTCATGACTTTTTCCACGGTTTCTGCCTTTTCCAAGCTTTTCCGCCCTCAGCTAGTGGTCCACTCGACGGAGTGGACCACTAGCTCATAGCTAGACCTCGGGTTTCTGCACTTTTCCAGCCCCTCATAGCCAATGGCCCACTCCTCTGAGTGGGCCATTGGCGCAAAACTATATTAGCGATGAATATCGGTATCTTCCTGGGTCCACTGGGTTTCTAGGTGGCTGACATAACGGAAGTCTTTGGTATAGAGTTGCATGCGCTGGCGAATAATCTCGTACCAGTCGGCGCCCTCGGTGACAGCGTAGCGATTGTAGTCGGCCATGGGCACCGTTTCGTAGAACTCGGCATTCTCGGCGCCCGTAATATAGATTGGCATGAACTTCGGATCGGTGACGGTCACTTGACCGTCCTCGCCACGTTTGAACGTCACCTCGGTGATGCCCCCTTGCTTATTAGCCGGGTAAATTTGGCCCGACATGAAGCTAGCCTGGGAGTAGATGGCAAAGGTCTGCTTGCCGTTAAACCACTGCATAGGTTGCAAGACGTGCGGGTGGCCGCCCAAAATCAATTTGACGCCAGCATCGCTCAGGGCTTGGAAGACTTGCTCCTGGGTTGGATCTGGAGTAGTGTCATATTCCTGACCTAGCTGCAAAGTCACCACCACAGCATCGACCTTGTCTTTGAGGACCTTGACATCTTCTACCATCTGAGGCAAGTCTACCAGGTTAATCAAATAATGCTGGTCTTCTGGCACGGGCACGCCGTTGGTACCGTAGGAATAGGTCAAAATCCCTATCTTAATGCCATTCTTCTCGATAATACGCGGGGTATCGTGATCTTCCTGGCTCTCAAAGCTTCCCACATAAGGCATCTGCGCCTCTTTAAGGTTAGCAATAGAGGCTAGCGCCCCACGCGCCGAATAGTCCAAGGTATGGTTGGTCCCGTTGGTCACCATGTCCACACCGATAGCCTGAAGGGCTTTGAGAATCTGCTTAGGCGCATTGAAGGAAGGGTAGCCAGTCACCGGATACTGAGGGTTGGCTACAATAACTTCCATATTGGCTAGGGTCACGTCAGCATAGGACATGTAAGGGGCAATCTGCGCCAGCATTGGATAGAAATCATAGGCGCCCCCTGGGTTCTCCCAGCTGATGCCGTCCTTGTGGAGCCTATCGACCGCTGATTTGTAGAAAGGATTCTTGACGCTAGCCATCTCGCTGACAAATTCATGCAACAAGACATCGCCAACTGAGCGCAACTTGAGCTCTCCTTCCTTGCCTTCAAAAGGCGTCTCCTGGTCCTTAGCCTTAAGGCCTACCAGAGGTTCTGCTAAGACCAGGGGCTTGGGCTCGCTACTAGAGCTCTCACTCACCACTGACTCAGACTCATGCGTCTGCAAATGATCGTGGGGCTGGCCAGCCAGGAGGCCAATCATGGCGAATCCAGCCACTAGAAAGAGAACAAAGGCAAGTGCAATAAGCTGCGGACGATACTTACTTAAAAACTCTGATTTCATAAACAAGACCCCTTTGTAGGAAGATAAGCGCTATAATTACAGAAATAAGACATTTATATTACATATTTTACATCCGCCCGGTCAACCCCGTCAAGCCATTCCCCTAAAAATATTAGAAAATTTACTTGAATTTTCGTCCTTCGCCCACAAAAAGCAAAAAACGGCAGAAGACTCAGCTTCTACCGTTATCATCTATACTTAAGCCTTACCGAAGTAAGCCTGAATACCTTGGACCAGACCCTTAATGAGCTTTTCTTGATAGGCAGCTTGATTGAGTTTCTGGAACTCCTCGGCATTATCCATGAAGCCTAGCTCCACTAAGGCCGCTAAACCATGTTTCTTCATTTGGTGATTCCTCCTAAAAAAATACACTCCTTGTGGCTTGTAAATCCTCGTCTATCATACAAGTAAGCCATTTAAAAAGCAATAAATTTCTGCTGAATTGGCGCCAAGAAACCAAACTTTCATCTTCTAGTTAAGCCAGTGTTACTGAATGTCATCACATGGTGATAGACGTCATAGCTCTGGCCTATTCAAAAAAATCCCTCGTGACTAGCCATAGCCACGAGGGATTTTTAAAATTTGTTTATATTAGAGCACGTAATTTGGCTGATTTCTACCCTATCTATTAGTGTAGACACTAATAGATAGGAGCACTTAATTAAGCCTTGCGTCTTTTTAAGAAGCCTAGGGCCAGCTGACCTAGATAGCTGACGAACTGCTCACGACTAAACCAGAGAATAGCCAAGTAGATCAGGCCGAAGACAGAGGCCGATAGCGCCAAGGTCCAGAATGGCGAGATCCAGTGTCTGAATAAGAAGGTGCTCAGCGTCGCCAGGACTGTCGCCAAGCCAATCTTGCCTAGGTCGGCCAGAACGACCATTTCTCTGAGTTGGTCGCGCAAGTACCAGGCCTGATAAAGGGTGACAAGTAATTCTGCCAAGAGCGTGGAGAAGGCCGCCCCGGCTACCCCCCAGCTTGGAATCAAGACCAGGTTAAGGGCGAAGTTTAAGACTGCACCCCAACAGACAGAGGACAAGACCACCCGCTCCTTGCCTAGCGGTAGAAGAATTTGAATCCCCAATAAGTTCGACAGACCTATCAAGACAATAGTCGGCATGACTAGCTGCATAGGGAAGACCGAAGGCAAGAACTGTTCCTTAGATAGGAAGAGAATGGCCGGTTCCGCCATGACGATAAAATAGGTCGAGAGCGGAATACTAGCGAAGCAGACGAAGGCGAAGGCCTTGCGAGTCACCCGCTTAAAGGCCTCATGTTGCTCGGTCTGAATATAGTGTGACAGACGCGGCAGGAGCACCCCACCCAGGGCTGTCACCAGACTAATCAAGATGTTCTTAATCTTGATAGCCGCATCATAATAGCCTACGGCTTCCTTACCAATCATCATACCCAGCATGACTGAGTCCAGACTGGTATAGATAGTGGTGGCGACAGCCATGAGGAAGAACTGTAGGGCTGGGAAGAAGTGACGCCAGATTTCCAAGTTAGGCTCTAGTCTGAAGCTGATATAGTGGCGGGCGTGAATGAAGTTGAGGACATTGGCCCCCACTGTCGCAAAGACCAGAATTCCCCCCATAGATCAAATAGTCTGAAGTCGTATGAACTAGGAGGAACATGAGCACCAGGGACAAGCATTTGAAAGCAATGGAACGAACCGTAATATAACGGTACTGCTCCAAGCCCCGATAGAGCCACTCCATACCGAAGAGGTTGAAGATAATCCCTACCCCGTTAATCAGGAAGAGGGTCTTATCTTCCGCAAATCTTGGCACCAGGGCAATACTGACCAGATAGAGGAGCAGTGCTCCTAGCGTCGTAATGGCATTGAAGAAGAAAATCTCCTGAACCGTCTTGTTGAGCTCCCGCTGCTGGTTACGCACCCGCGCGACCGCCCGAATCCCATAGGTCGGAATCCCCACCATGCCTAACATGGTGGCGTAGCTAGCCACCGATGTAGCGAAGGCAATCCGCCCCGTCCCCAGCGGCAGCAAGGTCCGCGAGATATAGGGAAAGGTAATAATAGGAAAGATAAAGGACGACACCGTTAAGATGAAGTTCATGATAAAGTTGATTTTAATGGATGCTTGTTTGTGTTGGGTCATGAGCGAGCTCCTTATCAGTAAATCATCTAACGAACCCAGCTTGCACGGTTTGGCCACAGTCTAACGAAGAGCCGGGTTAAGTAATAAGCGGCTAGCCCTGTTATAACTAAACGCAAAATCATCATGAGGACTAAGCCACCTAGGGACAGCATGCCAGCTGGTCCCAGCAAGGCTTGGCCCAGTCGTAATAAGACATAGTTCAAAGGATCAGAGAAGATATAAATCCCTAGCCCATTTAGCAAGACTGCCTTAACAAAGCTAGACTCCAAGAAGCCCTTCTTCTGAGCCAGTGACTCAGCCAAGAGATAGGTCAGCCCCATCCCCGCGACAGCTGCCAAGTCATTGACTAGGCGTTGCAAAGCTGGAATGCCAAAACGCCCTACATAGAGCGATAGCAATGAGCAAACGATAAAGGCTGTCAACCAGATAGTTAAGAAGACCGCTCGCTTAGTCCGGAAATATGCAGTTAAGGTCTCGCGATAGGTCTCGAACATGGCTCCTAGCATATACCAAAGGAGAAACTCCATCGGTAGGCTAATTAAGGATAGCCCAACATAGGCACTCACTAGATGGATCCCCCAAAGTGGCAGGAGATACCAAACCTGCATACGAGGCACTAAGAAATAAGCTATTAAGGCCACAACGAACAAGGTATAGAGATACCACAAGTGCGAGTTACCTAAGAGGGTCAATTGGCTACCTTCCGCCATTAAGAAATTAGACTGCCCAAAATAGCCACTCAGATACTTAAGAGGTACTAGATAGAGCAAGGTAAAGACTAGATAAGGAATCATGAGACGTTGCCATTTAGCCTCAGCAAAGGTACCAAAGCCTGACCAACGCCCCTTCTTAGTCTGCAGCGCGAACAAGGCGCCTGAGATAGCCATAAACAGAGGCATATGGAAGAGGTAGATGACATAGCGAAATTTATCTATAAGATAATACCACTTGAATGACGTTCCACTGGGGGCAAGCGCTAGTATATTTACACCACCAAATTCATTTCCTACCTTATAATATGAGATATGACTAACTAAAACTAGGAGAATGGCAAATACACGTAATACCGTGTATTCATTAATTCGTTTAGACTGTTGCATCGAATCTCTCCTTCTTCATAATTTAGTGATTTAGGGTAATCCTATTGATAAGCGCCGCATATGCTGTCGCGGCAATCACATTAAAAAGCATCGTATTGTAGAAGATAGTTGTTAACATCAAGATGAAGTACAAGGTAATAGCACACTTAGTTCGATTAGTAGAGGCGCCTGGCGCAAACAGTGCCATAAAAGGTGCAAACTGAACAATACCTTGTATGATGCCACCTTGAGCTAAAACAACGAAAAAGCTATTGCTATATCCATAGTTTGGTCGAATTGCACCGTTCATATAGTATTCAATACTTCCAAGACCACTGAAACCCCACCCTGTAATGAGGCGATTGCGCCAGGCATTAAACCCAGCTACATAATCATCCATTCGAATAGTGGCCGAGTTACTAGCAGCCTTATCTTCAATTACTCGAGTTAAAGCATATACAAGTGCTGGAGTCGCCAATAAAGATAGAAAGCGAAAGCGGCTTTTCCTCACCAACAGCACGTGAGCTAAGAAACCTATCCCAATAACGTAAATCCCAGTTGTTGAGAAAATTGTTGCTGCTGTTAGTAGGATAACCACTAACCTCCACTTACTTAATTCTTCTAATAAGAATAACTCGATGATAAAGGCCAATGAAATAATCAAATTCCACATTGGTCCTTCTGTGAAGAAGGCACTATTACGAATAAAGGTAAAGCCCATAACACCAATACGTTGAGTTTCATAATATAAATGGTAGTAGCTATTTACTATATTACCTCCACTCCAAGCATTCACAACTGTGCCACTTGGCTTTAATATCCCTAGGAGGCTTCCGAAAAACCAGAAAAAGAGAGATAGCACTGCAAAAACTACCACAATTCTATTAAAAGCTAGCAAGAAATCCTTTAACTCTTTACGAAAAATCATCAGAGTAAGTGTCACAATAAATACCGGCAAGGCAATCAAATTCAACAAGATGAAGTCTCGGCTTAAATTATCTGATAAATTTCTTAGCAACAAAACACCTTCTATTCCATAATAGACACCTAGTATTAGCATAGTGTTCTGGAATAATCTCGATGGGATTCTTGTTTCATATATTAGAAATGCACACTGTCCAATTGAATAGACAAGCAAAGTCACATACCATAAGAGACGGTTTTGATGAACAGCATACATGGTCTGGCATTGCAATATTAGTAAACAGGCCCATATATAATAACTAAGGGTCGCAATTCTTACTTTCATTTTTTCACCCAACTTCTTTCGATTCTTCTGTACATACTAAAAATACTACCATTATCTTAGACTTTTAGCATCTTGATAAGACGCAATTTTCTTATTAATTAACGGTTTGATTAACCAACTGAGTACGCCTTTTGTCTGATAGTTAATGTAGGCAAGCCCACTTGTCTTATTACCTAGATTTAACTTGAATTTGAAACCCTTTTGCTCCATATATGCAAATAGCTCTCGATTCAGTTGATCTCCATCATCACTTCGAGGATTTCTTTCATTAACAGCAAGCTTGCCACGAAAAGTAATATCAGTAAAAAGAGGCTATTTTCAAAATAACGAGCATAAAACGAGGTATTCAATAAAGTAAAAAACACAAAGATAGTATAGGCACTATAGAATAAATAGGTTGGTATACGAGATGGATATAATTTGATTGTCACTTAATCACCTTCACATTTGTTTGCGATGAGCTAGTCTTGTTCCGCTTCCTTACAAGCAGATAGAGTCGGGGAGTCCAGAGAAAGAGCTGGTACTTCAACTTAAACTGGAGACTAACATGGTGCGATTGCCGAACGGTGTCCTGATAAACACGCAAGCGCCGGCGTATCCCATCAAGCTCTCCATACTGCTTAGCATTTGCAATTAGATCAATCAACCGGAAAGAGCCAGCCACACATTTGATATTGAGCGCAGCCTCCACCCGCTCAGCTTGATTACCAAATCCAGGCAAGAGCGCTCGATTTGCCTCCACCGCATCATAAAAATCATAGTGTTTAAGGCTAAAGTTTGAATTAACCGTACTTCCTGACCTTTGGTAATAATGATAGGTCACCAAGGGGCTTACCACAATCGTCTGAGCTGCTAAAACATGGGCAGCAGCAACAGAAAAATCCTCATAAATTTTCCCTACAGGAAATGGGTGGGACTCAATCAGCGACTTGCGATAGAGCTTACCACACGCGGAAACAGTCGCTTCATGATTATAGAGCATGGCCTCCAGAGCTTCTGCTTGACTGGATGTAGAGAGTCTGAAATCCTCTTCCATCAGTGTATACCCGTTATAGGCTTCGTACACTGTGGTCAACTCAACCTTAGTCGAGACTAGGTCAGCCTTGTAGCGACGTTGCAATTCAACCATTAAAGACAGGCTGTACGGCTCGAGATAATCGTCCGGATCAAGAAAGGTCACCCACTCTGCCTGAGCCTGGGCTACCCCATAATTCCGTGCGTCAGATTGGCCACCATTGGCCTTGGCATAGTAATAAACATGGTCATAGCGAGACGCATACTCTTCACACAAGCGACCCGAATCATCGGTAGACCCGTCATTGACAAGAATCACTTCATAGTCTGTATAGGTCTGGGCCAGGAGACTCTCCAAGGCATAGTGGAGATAGTTCTGTACATTATAGACCGGCACAATAACAGATACCTTCATGTTAAGCTCCTTTCTGATTAGAGTGCTTGATTGAGCAGACGATGATAGTAGGTGTCGCCTGTCGCTGTGAGGGAAATCTTATAGCTACATTTATAGAGCTGAGTCGTTGACTTCACCCGGTCCCATTCGCTCACATCAACGAAATCATTGGCATGGTTAGCGATAAAATACAGGTCCTGATTATTCTGAGGAACCGCATCAATCGCCTCCCGAATGACATCTGAGTACCGATAGCCAATGTCCAAGAGGTAGTCAATAAGAAAAATAATCAATCGGTAATCTATACCGTGTAAAGTATGCTACCTGAAAAATCCCGCAAAAAAATCGGAAAAATCACATGATTAGCTGAACCTGCTAGGCAGAACATTGCCCAGCGGTTATTGGCCACATACTTGGGATACCATTCTTTACCACGTGCAGGAATGGTATAAAAAAATCATTTGCTAAATACGAGGCACTACTTGTATCGGTCACATAGAGCGTCGAGTCGAACCAGACGCCCCCCATAATCAGACAGAAGACTGCAACGAATCAAATCTGATAACTTGACGACATCAATGTCGCCTTGATCTACAAACATCCTGAGGCTATCTGGCACCTGGAAGTAGTCACTGAGATTGTCTTGAGTCAAAAAAGTCCAATTAAAACCGTATTGCTCAGCAAAAGCTTCCTGAGATGCAAGCGTAGCTTGCACCAAAAGGTGGTGCCGCCTCACGTCCTTGGAGCCAAAGGGAGAAAAATCCGTCGTGGAGTGGTTTTCGACTCGGATGCTGGGCCTGTGAAGTCATAGTTTTCCAAGAAATCTTGGAAATCACGTTCTAAATAGGTTAGAATCGCCCGATGTTTGGCTAAAAAGCCATGATGAACCAAGGGGCGAACGAAGGGAAGAGGAAGTTTGGCGAGCTTAGTTAGCACCTTATCCAGAAACTGAACCCACATAATCCTCCCATTAAAGACTTGCCGGTAGCGCGATAATTCACGCCACTTCTGTCTGATTTTGCCCATGGAAACATCTCCCTTCTTAGTTAGTTCGGGTATTCTTAAAACGCTTGAGATAGTGGCGTAATAAGCCAAAGAGACGATAACGACTGAGTCGCAAGACATACACTAACTTGCTTGGTGCTTGCCGCTTAAAGTCCGGTGCTAGGGTAGCCTCGAAGGCCAATAGTTCTTTCTTCCCTTGGCGAGTATCCGGTAACATCAAATAGAGTCGAACCTGTAAATTAATCATACGTTGAATTTGTGCCTTAACCACTTGAGCGCGAATCCCTTTCAACTTACCTGTTTGGTAAAAGGACACGAGCCGGTAAATCACGTTTTGGTGCATGACCCGATTCTTGAGATAACTTTCAAGGCTGACACTCTGCCCTACGCTACCTAGTCGATAGCGATAGATAGGGGCATCAAACAAGCTGACTGTCTCGATATAAGGCATAGGGTAAGTGATATATTCCATATCGACATAGAACATCTTCTCACCCAAGCGCACCGTATTATCCCGCAAAATAGAGCTTTTAATGGTCATGGTATGCATACCTAGGGTATGTTGCGTAATATTTAATAGTTCATCGAAAGTATAATGATGTTCTGGTGTCACCCCTTGAAATTCGTGGTGCAACTCTTCTTGATTGCTGTCAACATAGACCTTAGTATAAGGCGACACTACCAAGTCATCATCCACACCCGCTAGATAGTCTAGGAGCGCGTCAAAGGCCTGAGTATCCACCCAGTCGTCAGCATCTACAACCTTGAAGTATTTACCTCGGGCCGCTTCAATCCCGGCATTAACGGTAGAGCCATGCCCCCCATTTTCCTTGTCGATAACCCGTACTACCTGTGGGTAGTCAGCCGCAAATTGATGGCCGATGGTCGAGGTCTCGTCTTTGGACCCATCGTTGACAATCAACAATTCAATTTGATCAAGGTGGCGGCTAGCCAGAATAGTTGGGACCGTCTCAGGTAAGTAGCCTGCTGCATTATAGGACGGCATGACTACGGTCAATAATTTTTCCATCTTACTCTCCTAATAGTTCATGAATCAGGCCTTGCCATTGAGCCAGGATTCTTGCTTTATCGAATTTTTCGGTATCATCCATAGACTGTTCAGACATGGATTGTCTAAGGTCGGTATCATCAATCAGGGTCTGGATGCGCGTCACCATGAGAGCCACATCATAAGGCGCCACTAGATAGCCATTGCGGCCGTCACTGACAATCTCAGAAGGTCCAGTTGGACAAGCGAAGCTGACAATCGGCAGGCCATACTGCTTGGCCTCTAATAAGACCAAGGGCAGGCCTTCATGATAGGATGTCATGACATAGAGGCTGTGGCCTGGATAGATATGGTCCATGCCTTTGACATTGCCTTTGAAGTCTACTTGATGGAGACAGCCTGCTGCCTCTAGGCTCGCTACTAGATCAGCCTTGATGCTATCCTGGCCCTCCCCATAGATATCCCAGGTCCAGTCCGGATTGGCCGGCAGGATTTGGCTAGCTACCTTAGCCAACAAATCATAACCCTTTTGCTGACTAAGCCGGCCTACGGTCAGGATTTTCTTAGCCGTCATATCAATTTCAGGCTGGCCTTCTAAGTCTTCTAGCCAGTTGTAGATAAAGCTGACCTTGTCGGCTTTCAAATGATACTTTTCAATGTAATTTCCACGGTCTTCATCGGTTAAGGTGACTACTTTATCCGCAAACTTAGCGCCCAGATAACGCTGAACGCGGCGCCCTCTGCCGTCATCAAAGGCCAGGCTGTGATGGTCGCAGAAGACCGTCTTAATACCCGTCCCCATGCATGCTAAGAGCATAATAGTATTAGTAGCCGGCGCAATGGAAAAGACTAGTTCGATGCCATGTTGCTTGAGATAGGTCCGCAGGGCTCGACTGGCTTTCCAAGTCAGCTCACGTACCCGCGGATTGCCCTGGAAGAAGTTGTGAAAATGAACGGCCGGGTCCAAGTCGAAGGCCAGACCCGCTCCATCCATAGTCATGGACAAGAGGTGTACTTGATAGTCGGCAGACAAGGCATTAGCTAGATTGACTGCTACCTTCTCGGCGCCGCCGACATGGCTGAGATTATAGCGTAGGATTGCAATTCGTTTCATGGCGACCTCTTAACGCAGAACCTTGCGCAAGGACAGAATCATCACTAAACCATTCAAGAGGAAGTAACCTACTGTGAAGAGGTCATTCCACCCCAAGAGAATGGCAATTAACATGAAAACTTGCGGCATGCCGGAAATCGAAGTTAAGTTCAGGGCAATGACTTCAGCTAGGCCAAAGTTCTTGCGACCTTTGAGTTGTTGGCTTTCTTGCGTCTGCACGGTATTAATGGCCTTATGCATGACTAAGCGTGGGAAGATGACGAAGGCCCCTGACAGAGCCCCCAAAACTAGCAACCATTCTGGCTTCCAAATACTGAGCGCTGAACGATAGCTGGCCGCTACCCCCATGGCTAAGTAGCTGATAAACATGGCAGCATAGCCGCTCATGGCGTCAACCACACTCCCCATTGGCGAGGAAATCCCCTTATAACGGGCTAGGTTGCCATCAACCCCATCCAACAAATTCCAGAGGAAGAAGCATAGCCAAGCCAGGACTTGACCGGCTAGGCTTGGCACCAAGAGCATAAGCCCCAAGCCAAGCCCTAGTGGGAGTATGGATAGATAAGACACCTGGTTAGGCGTAATCGAGGTATTAATGAAGGGAATAGTTAATAAATAAGACAAGGGCCGCCCTACATAGAAGGCGAATAAATCCTTCTTAGCCTCTTGACGCTTTTCTGGCGACATGGTTTTCGCTTCGATATCTTTGATTGTAACCATCACTAACGGGCTCCTTTATTTTTTGAGATAACGGTATAGACGAGGACGAACTTGTGACTGAATAAAGCCTAGGACAGGCGCGAAAAGCCCTTGCGGCAATTTGCGATTGAGGCGCGTCATCAGCCCCTCCTCTTGTTGGATGTAGGCACCTTGATAGTAATGCTTGAAGTCCTCGACCCCAGCCACCTGACTGCCCTCCACCCAAGGACGCTTGGAGGCGAAGCAAGTGGTAAAGTGTCGCACCACTGGTTGGGCTTTGGCTTCCTCTAAGATGGCTTCTGAATAATAATTGACTGGCTGCTTAAAGGCCAACATGGAACGATAGTCAAAGTCATAGAAAATCGTCATGGCATTAAAACGCGGATGCACTTGCTTGTAGCGGTCATAGAGTGCCGCATTGAGAATCCCTAAGTCAGCCTGTAAGACCTTGCCTTGGAATTTTTTTGAATAATGGCGATGAACTCGTCTTCAATTTTGTCCTGACGCCAAGCATCCAAATCTATCCATAGCACACCCGGGTTAAACATAGGCCGGTCAGCTGGAATACCCAAGACTTGCTTATACTGCTTGTTGAAAGTGTCCGATACCCCCATGACAATAGCCCCTTCGAAAGGTGTCTCCACCAATTGATCTAGCGGGCCTTTGATGACCGTATCCCCATCTAAATGGAGGACTTGGTGGACTGATTCCGGTAGGATAGTCCCCAAGAATAGGCGACCAAATTGACTCAAAGAGCCCCGGTCTGACTGCAATTCTGACGGCAAGGTCACATCCTCTAACCACTTAATTGGCGCTTGACCGTATTGGCTAGCTAACTGATCTAATTTTACCTTGTTGGCCTGGGTCACGCCATAGCTTAAAATCCAAACGCGCGGCTTTAGGTGAGCATTGGTTTCATAAAGGGAAGCCAATGAAACAGCTAAAATATCCACAAAATTATCGCTAGTAGCATAGACAATATTCATTTATTTCTCCCCCTTATCGCAAAATGAACCGATAATTAGACATTACCGGTTCCTTGCTGTTAAGTTTAGGCTTACTCTGCCTTCTTACCATAATTCCCATAGTTCCCGTAAGAACCATAGGCACCATAGGCACCGTAGGCACCATAGTGGCTTGCCTTGACGTCCACCTTGTTGAGGACGACGCCCAAGAATTTAGCTCCGGTTTGTTCAAGGCGTTCTTGGATTTTCTTAACGGCACGACGCTTGATGGCGCCGGCTTCGATAACTAAGATGCTAGCGTCACATTGGTGAGCAATAATCGACGCATCGGTTACCAAGCCCAATGGTGGCGTATCAACAATCACATAGTCATAGTGATGACGGCAGACATCGATTAACTCTTGGAAGGACTCACCCTGCAAGAGAGCCGTTGGGTTAGGTGGCACTGGGCCAGATAGAATCATGTGTAAGTTAGGCTCTGTGGTCCCGAAGACAATCTCCTTAACGGTAGCTTCCCCTGCCAAGTAGTGGGTCAGACCTACCACCTTGGAACGGATTTTCATACGACCAACGAAGACGGAGTTACGGGTATCCGCATCAATCAAGAGGGTGCGCTTGCCTAGGGCAGCCAGGGAAGCTGCAATGTTCATGGCAACCGTGGACTTCCCTTCGTTGTCCTTGGTAGAGGTTACCGCAATAACCTTGAGGTCCTTACCAGAGAAGAGGATGTTGGTCCGAATGGCGTTGTAATATTCTTCAGTCTCTGGGGAAATGAGTTTTTTTGTTTAATTTTGGTTCAACTTGTTCCATAGGATACACGCCTTTCTACTTGTGGTTGGCTTGAGGAACAATCCCCAAGAGCACGAGGCCTAAGCCGTCTTCCACGTCTTCCGCATAACGCACGCGGTCGTCTAAGAGTTCTCGCACAAGAATATAACCTGCTGATAAGAGGAAGCCTAAGGCTGCCGCCAAGAAGGTGTTACGGCGAGTTTTTTTGGTGAAGATTTAATGTTGGTTGGTTTGGCTTCTTCCAAGGTGGTCACATCGTTAACCTTAGTGACGCGTTTGATTTGTTCAGAAGCCACTTCACGGACACGGTTAGCCAGGTTGCTGGCCTTTTGTGGGTCGCGGTCAGATACTGAGATGGATAGAATCCGCGTATCACGAGGAGAGTCTACCTTAACCACACGTTTGAGTTGGCTAGGGGTCATGCTGAGGTTCTCAGAGTTGATGACTTCTGACATAACGGTGTCAGATAGGATGATTTCCTTATAGTCCTTAACCAGGAAGTTCCCTAACTGTAAGTCCTGGGTGGTGACGGCCTTGTCTTCGGTCTGGTTAACCACATAGACGCGGGTAGTTGATTCGAAGGTTGGCCGAATGACTACTAGGTTAACGAGTAAGGTCGCAACTGCTAGCACAACCGTAACAAAGACAATAATAAACTTAGCCGCCCAGAGCTTACGCAAGAGGGACATTGGATCAATTTCAACAAATTCTTGGTTCTTAGTTTCCATGGGGGTGTGAACTTCCTTTTCCTATTATTTTTTCAGGGTTGCTGACAAAGAGTCGATGAGCATAGTCCAGGCCATACTTCTTGGCAACGACCGCATAAGCCTCCGCCATATGATAGGGCCGGCGGTCTATGCTATGGGCATCGCTAGCGATAATGTCAACCAGACCAACATCCAAGAGCTGACGCGCTCGCTTCTTAAGCACCTTATGGCGGTCGAAGAGGCCAATTGGTAAGAGACTGGCTGCATTAACTTGGATGTAGCAACCCAATTTCTTCATTTCCCGCACGCGTTCAGGGTGCTTATGGAAGGCATCATAGCGTTCGATATGGGCGATGACCACATCATAGGCCAGTAGCTGGATGGCCCGAATGGCCCGCACGATTTCCCGATAAGCCAGACCGTAGTCGAACTCCACCAAGACATAGTCACTGCCGGCTAAAGTCAAGATTTGCCCCTGCTCCAACCGGTCCAGCATACTATTAGAATAGAAGACTTCTGTCCCTAAATGCAGGGTCAGATCTGGGGCAATCTCTTGGGCTAAGGCCTGGATTGCCTCAAAATGCCTTTCGATTGTCGCCCGACTGGCTTCGAAGCGGCCCTTTTCGTTGATGAGGCGTCGCGATAATGGTCTTGACGCCTTGCTCATAGGCCTGACTTAGGAGTGCCCGCGTATCATCCAGGGTTTTTGGCCCCGTCATCCACGCCGTAGAGGACATGACAATGTATATCAATCATCTTATTTCCACCCTATCCTCTCACTCACTGCCACAGGCACACTGCTAGTGCACAATATATCGAACCTATTGTAACATAGCCGCCATCAAAAGTATATAGAACTGTAAAAGTAAATCGTTTTTTTGAACAGATTTTTTTAGTCGCTGGAAAATAGCCTAAAAAAATACAGACTCACTATGCGCCTATACCTTAGTCTAGCGGCGATTCAAAAACCATTATTCTATTGGTTTTAGGCCCTAGTAGACTAAGTCACCCTTCCCTACTAACATAATCGAAAAGTTAACCACAAATATAAGCAAGTTAACAGTTAAATATGAAGCATTTAATCTTTAAGTACATGTCCAAGAAAAGCCCATAACCTAGCCAAAAAGATAGAGGCAGAGAAAACCTCTGCCTCTCATAGTCTATGCTATTGTGCCTCACGTTCTTTCTTCAAGCCTAGGCCGACCATGAGGCTACCTAAGCCGGCCATAACCGCCGCCCAGAGACTGAGTGGGGCTTGGCTCTCACCGGTTGCAGGCAATTGGCTTGCTGGAGCTTGGGCCACATCGCCACCCAAGCCACCAAAACCGGCACGCGCCACAGACAGAGGATCAATTCGGTCTGGTGCTTGGTTTTCTTGATCAGGGCCAGGCTGAGGCGCTCGATCTGGCTTGGCCTTAATCCGCAAGATTGTTGCCGTTAAGGGTTGCAAGGTGACAGATTCTGCATCGTAGGCTACCCCTACTAGATCCGTCAAGGCTTGAGTCCCAGCACGAGCCCCGTCTACCAAGGCTTCTGCCTTATCCAAACCAGGGAAGCGCTCAGGGTTGAAGCGTAGCTTGCGAACCTTATTATCCGCGTTGACTACCACCACATAGCGGTCGCCATTAGAGTCTACCGCCTGATAGGCAATGACATTATCGCTATCCGCAATATCTGGCGACGTCATCATGGTCACTTGGTCGGCGATTTCCTTAGCCGTTCCTTTGCGGAAAGCATCGGTAGACTTACGTAAGGCAATAAGACCACGAGTATAGGCCAGCGTCGCTTGGTTGTGAGGATATTGGCCATCCCCCGCTACCTTACTCCAGTCAAAACGGTTAATGCTATCAGATGAATCATAGGAGTCGTGAACGAAGTATGGATAGTCGAATGGCTTGCCCTGCTCATCGACTAAGAGATGAGTCTTATAAGGCGCCTTGTCGTCGTCCACCTTATTCTTGTAGGCTGGGTCCAACAATTGCTTGGTCCGCCCCATTTCCTGACCGGAATGGATAAATGGTGTCCCTTGGGAAGTCAGAATCATGAGATTACCCAAACGAATGCGTTGATGAATCTCAGCCGCATGGGTCTTAGGATCCTTCTTAATGGATTGGGCGATAATATCATGCAGGGTCAAGTTGTCGTGGGCAGCAATGTATTGAATCACATCACCTGGTGCATCTGCAATAAAGTTACTTGGGTTGGCAATAATATTATTGAAGATTTGGTAGACATTGCGTGGCCCGCCTGTCAAGAAGCGCGGTTGCCCTTCAGATGGATAGCCGGACTTGAGCTCGTTACGGATTTCATCGGAGAAGACCGCCACACCATCAGTCGACCGCATCCAGTCTTGGTCGGCTGCTTGAACCGGCTCCCCTTCGTCCCCGACAAAGGTCCGCCAACCTTCCCCAAGCATGAAGACCTTAGGATTGAGGGCGCTGGCTGCCCGGTAAGCCTGGGCAATGGCTTCAGCATCATGGTCCCCCATCATGTCGAAGCGGAAGCCGTCCACCTTGAAGGTGTCGGTCCAGTATTTAATGGAATCCACCAGGACGCGACGCGCCATCTTATGGGTAGTCCCTAGTCGACCGCCGCCGAAGCTTTCACGTGGGCTACCATCAGCATTCATGAAGTGGTAGTAACCTGGTTCAATGTCTTCAAAGATATGGGTCTTAGCTGTGTGGTTGTAGACCACGTCCATGATAACCCCCATGCCTTGGTCATGGATAGCCTTGATTAATTGCTTGAATTCTTCAATACGGGCTTGCGGCTTGCTTGGGTCGCTAGCATACATACCGCTGAGGCTGAAGTAGGACTGTGGGTCATAGCCCCAGTTGTAGTTATTGTTTTGGGTGCTTGGTTGAAGCTCACGCTGAGCACGAGCACTCTCATTAGCAAAATAGTAACTCATGACTGGCAAGAGCTGGATATGAGTCACACCCAATTGTTTGAGGTAGCTGAGACGTTCCGCAAAGGCCGAGAAGGTCCCAAATGGTGACTTGAGCTGGCCTTCTAACTTAGGATCAGAAGTAAAGTCGCGGACATGGGCTTCATAGATGACCGCATCTTCACGTTTCTTGAAGCCTGGAATATTAGCATAAGATAATTTTGGCCCAATCTTATTTGGATCCACGATGGCTGCCTTGGCCACTTTTTCCTTGGCAGTGGCTTGGTCCCATTTGGCTAAGGACTTAGCATAAGGGTCTAAGACCAGAACCGACTGACCGCCACGGTCCACTTGATAGTGGTAGAAGTAACCGTCCAGATTCTTGGCTGGCGTGTTTTGGCCATCTAAGGTCACCGTCCAAAGTCCAGTGCTAGCATCCTTAGTCAAAGGCACGCGCGCCACCACTTGGTCCGGATTATCCTTGTCATAGAGGACTGCCGTCACGGCGTCCGCGCTTGGCGCCCAGAGACGCATCAAAGCGGAGCCGTCTGCTTGTAGGGTGGAGCCTAACTCGCCCTGATAATTATAGAGAGAGTCCGTTAGCTTCCAACCAGTCTGGCTATTGACGGTCTCGTCATGATAGGTCAGCTTAAGCGGCGTCCGACTGACATCCTCTTGGGTCGTCAGAATCAGACGCTTGTTGGCTGCGTCAACTTCAATCTTAGTGACTTTGACTGTTTGACCAGTGTTAGTCGTAACGGCTAGGTCTTGCTGAACTTTGGCTAGTCCAACTGATCCACTGCCGTAAAGTTAGCTAAGACTTGGTGCGGCGCCGTCACTTCGGCGCGGGTAATACGTTCAGATAGGGTCTTAAATGGCGTCGTGTAGACCGTGTCTTCCTCATCATGCAGGTAGACTTGCTCATGGTTGGCGCGGTCGCTGAAGCTCATGTCTTTGGTTTGTTTTGAAGTTGCTTTGTTCACGAGTAAGAAATGAATGTCCTTTCCAAGTTCTGTAATAGGTAGGTCTAAGTAGCGACCAAAAGGCCCGCTCTGATTGAATTCTAGGGCGCCCTTAGGCCAGTCGCTAGAGGGATGCTCCACATCCTTACCCCAGACCCAGAGACCCCAGTTGTCATACTGGCCATCAGCCCGGTGATAGTGGACGCGCAGGCGATTCTTGTTGGCTGGAATTGGCTCCTCCACGCTGGCCTGGTAGTTTTCGTCCAACCAGGCTTGTTTCATTTGCGGATTGGTGATGGCCAGGCTGAGGTCCTCGGTAAACTTCTTGCTGCCATCGTTGACATTGTTAAGCAAGTAGTTGATGGCGGTCGCCTGCGGTGTCACCGGCACATCCAGGTAGTAGCCATAAGCCGTCTTCTTGTCTTCCGAGAAGCGCATGGCCCCAGTCGGCCAGTTGTCGGACGGCGCTTGAACCCCGCTGCCCCAGACCCAGGCGCCAATCTCGCTAATATTATCGCTTGGCAACTTAGCAAAATGCATACGGAAATGCCCCGCCGGAATCTCCGGCGCTTGGTTGGCCGGCGCCACCTGCGCTGTCACTGCCGGGGTAGCCGTAGGGCTGGCGCCTGACTCAGCGGTGGCTGGGGTGGCGCTGTCAGTTGGCTTGGTGCTGTCCGCTGGGTTAGTGCTACCATTTGGGCTGCTGTCGGTAGGGCTGGCATCACTTGCTTGAGCGCCCTCCGCCGCCTGGCTGGCATCATCCGGTTTCTTGCTCTCCGCTTGGCCGGCTGAAGTGTCTTGGTCAGCTGGCTTGACGCTATCAGCTTGCGCGGCGTCTGATTGACCCGCTGGCGCTGCATCAGTTGCCGGCGCTGCTTGGTCTCCCGCGTCAGAGCTTGGGGCTAGTGCTAACTGGCTGCTAGATGCCTCTCCTTGAGCCTGACTAGCCGCTAAGACTTGGGCACTGCCCGGCAGGAAGTATAGGGTAGTTGCTACTAGGACAGAAGCCACTCCCACACTGAGTTTCTTAATGCCATAACGCTCTTGGCGTCGGACTTGAGTTGATCGCATATCTTTCATAGTTCAGATATCCTTTCTATATTATAATGCGCTTTCATTATTTTATTATAGCATGCTCTACCATTCTTGGCTCCTAGCCTAGGCCATTTTGTTAACGCTAACAAATTTTCTTTTAGCCAAAGAGGGCTCCGCCAGTCCATGATTCTGCCTATCAATGGACTGGCCACACAAAAAACACCGCGAAATACCCTTTTTGTCAGCAAAAGCTCTCAGCTAGTCCATTGTTCTACCTATCAATGGACTGGCTCATGACTCCCCTGATTTGGACCTTTTTGTCAGATTCCTAACCTAGCTAGTAAGTCCATTAGCTCATGACTTTCGCCCGGTTTCGGACCCTTTTTCCCGGTTTCCGGCCCAGCCAGTGGTCCACTCTCCAAAGTGGACCACTAGCTCACGATCTCCGCCTCGTTTCGGACCTTTTTTTCCCGGGTTCCTATTCAGCCAGTGGTCCACTCTCCAGAGTGGACCACTAGCTCGCGACTTTCGCCTCAGTTCTGCCCTTTTTCCCCGTTTCCACCCCAGCTAGTGGTCCACTCCAAAGAGTGGACCACTGGCTCAGGGATTCAGCCTTGTATGTCACCTTTTCCCCATACCAAAAAGCCCCTGTCCTTAGGACAGGGGCTATACGCCTAGGCTTCTGGCGCTAGGTGGGATTTGATGACCATGAGTTCGCTATCTTCGACGGCTTCCAGGGAGTGTACTTCGTGAGGAGCCATGCGAATGATAACGCCGGGATAGATTTCGGCTGTTTCCTTCTCATCAGAGAAAAGAATCCGCCCTTTGACTGGCACTACGACTACCGTATAAGGGACGTGGTGCTGGCCGATGGCTTGCCCGGCAGGTAGGACTAGGTGGGTGACTGTCTGACTAGGCGTCTCCACCAAATGCTCAAAACGTTCAATGTCTGTGCGACCGTGATAAACTTTCATACTTAAGACTCCTCTCAACTACTTTCCTTCATTATAACACAATAAGGCTCGCCACACCCCCAGATAAACAAAAAAACCGCACCGCTTGCGTCGGCGCAAGTTGGTGTGGTTTATGTCAATGCTCGAATTTTGCCCAGCAGCCTATTATCCCTCTGTTGTTTAATAAGCTAATCTTGACGTTAGAGTCCCTAATCTCTAGGCGCCAAGTCTCCTCAAGTGCAGAGTTTTAACTCTGCGCTGGCAACTGATGCTCGTGGCAAAAGTGTAGCATTTCCCTGTATATACGAAGATGCGATCGCCCGACGTCGTGATCGTCGTGGCAGCTCTTGTTCGTCAGTACAAGCTGTCATCTCCTTGGACCAGTGAAAATCCAAAAGGCAATCGTCCCCTTTGACTGCACGGGTCTTGAGCGAGACCCTCTGCCGTCCTTCTTACTTTAGAAGGTAATCCTATGAAACTATATATGACAAGGAGTCAGTACCCCCATACACGACTTCCTTGCTGAGGAGTTTAATCACGTTGCATAGGCATTATAGCACGACTTCTTTCGCTTGAAAGGGGTTAAACTCATTTTTTTGTCAAATTCGACATTTTTTTGATAATTGTCTATTGAATCCCGGTTTCAAGGCGCTTTGGCGACTATTTTTGCTAGTCATTTAAACTAACCCAAGCAACCCGAAAATCGCCCCTAGCTTGGGCCAGCAATCCAAGCCTCCATTTTTCAACCTCAGTCAACCCTCACCATAATCTTGTCAGGCAATATTAGCCTTAGGCTTTTATCATCTTTGCCTACATATATGACGAATTGCAAGATAACCCATCCAATTTATAAAGAATCTTTACAGCTCGGATTTGATAGCTCACCCCATCAAAAAAAGACCCGGCTATTGCCCGGTCTCCTTATCTGCTAATTTATCTTTGACGCCTGCCACCAGGTTGCGCCCCATGCCCTTAATATGAGCTAGGAGGCCTAGGAGACTGTCCAAATAAGTGTCGTCTCCCCGCACCGCCAGCATGACGGTCTCGCTCCCCATGTAGGCTGCCAGGAAGAACAAGAGACTATAAATCAGATTGAGCAATTGAACGCCCGTCCCCACCTGATATTGCCAGTAGGCCCAAACTTCTTGGACACCGTAGAGGGCTAGGATTAAGAGCAAGAACCATACTGCCTTCTGCCACTCAGGCGTGAAGCGTGCCTTGCGCCGCAACAAACAATAGGCTGCCAAAGCCGTTAGGATAATATTCACAGTCACCAGTAAGAAATTCAGCATCTTACTCCCTCCTCGCGTCATCTCGTTTTCTACTACTAGTATAGTAAAGTTTAGGGGCCCTAGGCAAGGAAAATTTGGCTCCAAGGTCAAAAATCGGTCTAGAGACCGAGCCCTCGGCCGGTTTTGGCAACGCCGGCCAATTTGTTAGCTTCAACACTTACTAGTTGCCTTTCTAGGCAGACTTGCTATAATGATGATAGTACAATCGCGCACAAGGAGCATCCAACATGAAAAAGGCAAAACTCATCGCTCATATTATACTTATTATACTGGCTATCGGGACAGTAGATGTGCTGGCCAATTTTAGTGGCCTCGATCTGATGAACCACCTGGATGCCTGGGTAGGCCGGCGCCCCGACCATATTTCGGCGCCTAATGAGTCTAGCCGCGAGTCGTCCAAGGACTCCTCCTCTAGCGACCACTCCAAGGAATCGTCTGAGTCCAAATCGGAAAGTTCCTCTTCTAGCTCATCCTCTTCATCCAGCTCTTCCTCATCTGAATCCTCTTCGTCATCTAGCCAATCCTCCGAGTCCCGTCCAACAAACCAAGACAACGACGACCAAGACTCGCCAACTAGTCCAAACACTCGCCAAAAACGACGACTACACCGCGCCAACAAGTCCAACCACCCCGGCGCCAAGCCCAGACCCAGTTACCCCGCCAACCCCGGCGGACCCAGTGGTCGAACCCCAACCAGACCCAACACCTGACCCTAACCCCAGCCCCACCAGCAGATGGTGGCGGCGTTGATGGTGCGGGGGAATAAGTAGATAGAAAAAAATCCCAATCCATGATGGATTGGGATTTTTTTGTTATTATATGTCTCTTTACTTAGAGCTAATTTTTAGCCTTCTCCTTATAATCTTTGACAGCTTTCTGGTAGAAGGTTAAATCTCTCATGAGTAGTAGTCGCTTCCTTTATGGGGACTCTTTTTTTCCATTATAGCATGTAATTAGTAGAGAGGGACAACCTACTTTCACAGGCACTTTCGAATAGCCTGCGCCAGGCCATCAGGATTTTCCCAAGCCATTGAGTGGCCCGCATTCGGCACTACTTCAATTTTCACCCCTTGCTCTTGCAACTTCTCAAAATCAGGATCGGGTAGTGTTTGTTCGCCGAAAATAAAATACTTGGGAAAGTCAAATTGATATAAGAGCTGTCTCCAAGAGACTTGTCCGCCTTGAACCGCATTACAAGATATTTCGAATGCTGCCTTTGGTAGCCAATTTCTTAAAGTTGCGAGCCAAGTTGTGTAACCTGCTTGTTGGTAATAGACCAGTCTCTTGGCGAATTCCTGCTCCAGGTTGGCCTCATCCAGACTCGCAATATCAAAACTGGCTGCCCCATCTGAACTTGGATCTAGATTCGATTCAGTCAGTATCAGCTTCTTGACGCGCTTGCTAATCAAATTACATAATTCGATAGCGACCGCTCCGCCTAGACTATGGCCGAAAACAATCACTTGATCTAGCTTCAAATCTTCCACAAACTCACTTAAATATTGAGCATGGGCCCTAACACTATATTCAAAATCCAAGGGCTTATCACTGTAACCCGCGCCCAACAAATCAATCAGAATGATTCGCTGGCTAGGCCCCAGCATAGCGGCTACTTCAATATAGTCGAAAGAACTGGCGCAGCCTAAACCATGTATGAATAGAATCGGTATCCCCTTGCCATAGAGATCATGGTAACGAATGGCGTATTCAGTCTCTCTAATTCTGTACTCTCTCATTTCTAACTCCCCCTAAGCTAATCCATTACTTGACACAAAAGCCTCCCACCAAAAAGGATAGAAGACTTGTTGCATCATTCAGTTAAATTACTTTGCTTGCGATTATTCACACTCAATATGAGACTTGAAATATTTCTCTTGAAATCTAACAGCTTCTTCAATTTCTTCTACTGTAAATTTTGTTCCTATTGGAGCAACAACCCATTTCTCTTCAACGTCATCGTCCCTTTTGATAACTGCAATTAATTCTCCCTCATATTCATCTACTGCTTTATCAACGCCAAGTACATACACATCTTGTTCTTCTCCATCAGGAGCGATTATTCCTTCAACATAACCATAATTGATTGGATAAATATGTTCCGGATAATCAGGGTGAGAACTCCCTAGTGGACGATCTATTTTGACTTTTAAAACTTTGCCAATCATATTATCTCCTCCACAAATTCAGGGTTGTCACCCATTATTTCCACAAAAGCCTCCCACCGAATTAGAGCTAATCTTTTTCCTTCTCCTTATACTCTTTGACAGATTTCTGGTAGAAGTCTAAATCTCTCATGACCAGAATATTGAAGCGGAGATTCTTGCTCTCCTTGTCGCCAAAAGTTCTGATTGCCACTCCGACCTTATCATTCTGGATGAGAACAAAACTGTCTTTTCCTGCTTGAGGGTCTAATAACAGTTTCTTAAGCTCGCTCGTCTCTTCAAGCTTGAGCACTTTTAGGTAGGCAAGTAAAGCTTCCTTAGTTCCCAAGGTTAGGCTATAGCCTAGCGTCTTGCCATCCGCACTCGCAATAATACCTTCCTGATCTTCGCTAATCTTATAGTACTTGACAGACCTGCCATCTTCTAATGTAATTTCATCGGCATCTTGGAGATTTTTGTTCTTAATTAAGTCCATATAGTTCTTATAAGAAGCTTCCGCATCATCGTTAATCAAGCTCTCTACCTTAGTAAAGTGGTCAGTATATAAGTTAACTAGCAAATCCAAGGCTTGTCCTGCTTGTTCTTGGTCAGCTGGCTGACTCACCTTTACAAAAAAGGCTAAATCACGATAAATCCGGATACCAAACTGCCCTCCGAAGGCAAATACTTGGACAATTGCCTTGTCATTCTTAAGAATTAGGACCCGCCCCTGGAATTTGTCAGGACTTGTCAGCATCGACTCTAACTCACTGGTTGGCTCAATAGCTAAAGCTGCTAAATAGCCTTTAATAGCCTCGGCAGAAAGTTGATCAAAAGCATAACCAAGTGTTTGCCCCGTGGTGCTACCAAAAAAGGCAGCCTTATTATCCTTATTATCTCCTGTTCGATATAACAAATAGTCAACCTGAGATGACCAAGTCGATTTAGTAGCTGGGAAGCGCTCCGTGGCCTTGATAAAGTCCATATATTGATTATAAGATTTCTCCACATCGTCGGTGATTAAGCCCTCTACTTGCGTAAAGTAGTCCTTGTATTCCTCAGCTGTTCGAGGCCCAGACTCCGCTCTGATAAGACTAGGCATCATGAGCATGAGGGAGAATATGGCGAGTAGTAGTTTTTCATTGGGTCACTTCCTTTATGGGGATTCTTTTTTCTATTATAGCATGGAAGTTGGCCAAAAATATAAGTTTATTGTTTTGATTCATTTTTAAGCAGGCAAAATTTCATTAAAAAGCCCTACTCTCCAACTAATACTCTATTTGCTTTTTCCTTCATCCCATAAATTCAAACCCCTTTATAGTTACCGTTTCATGCTTTCAATACCTCGCTTCCCGTTCCCGGGCAAATAGACATTACTCAATTGAGTTTCGTCATTAAAGATATTATTTAATTGCAGTGTTTATATTACGAAAAGCTTCCTTAAAAGAGACTTTTATTAAGATTTTACTGCCTACCTAATGGTCAATTCCGATTATCAATTTCTCCACTGAGCCCACCCAATCTTCTACGAATCGCAGCTTGTCCAAATGCAAGTAAAATAAACTTCTTCAATTACGGCTTCATATTGCTGATATTCAATTTTGTTATGCTTCCCATCGCGTAGAGAGCGCTCTCCATTAGACCACAATTTTACATCATCTTGCATTCTTCTTACAAGGTTATCGAATATTTGCATAATCTCCCGTGGAACATATGATTCATGGATTAATGTTTCATTCTTTAAGTTAATTACTAATTGGCAATACCTTATAAGACATTCTCTAAATTCTTCCCCCTGCAAATCCCTATTTAATTCTCCCTCATTTTTTAAATGGTAAAGTAAATCATGCATTAGGGGAACTAATTCCGCTACGATACTCTCTAGTCTCCCATAAAACCGCATTTCACGATCCAACAAAATTTCATACGCTTTCGTAGTCCTGTACAATTTATTCTTAAATTTTTTTCAAAAATTCTTTTCAAAAGAAGCCTCAATTCCGGCTTCAAACAGTTTTACAAATACTCCTTTAAAAACCGTGAGAATCCCAATTAATACAACTGCTCCCCCTCCAATGGCTGCAATTGTACTATTTATCCATTCAGACACAATAATAATCTCCTTTCAATCAGAACATACCTACGTAAGGCGTTCAATCATTAAAGCCATTTATTTTCATTTATATACGTTGCGCGAGAAAATTAGTATCTTTATAGCTTCTATTTCAAAGAATTAAATTTCACTCCTCTAGATGGATCAATTCCTGACCCTATTTTTACTATCTACTGTAATCAAAGTCTCCCCCACTTTTTCATAGATTAAAAATTTTCGTTCCATGAACTCAGGATTTTCTATGCAATGAATTGCCCGAATTCACAACCCAAGTTATTTAGTGTGATGACTTATCATTTTCCCTATAAATATGAAATTAAGTTTTACCTCGACGATTTTTGTTTTTCAGTAAGTCATATATACTGGCCTCATTATGTTTTTGCTCATGTACTCTATGGTACTCTATGATACTGTCAACCAATCTTTTTACATCACTAAAGTACTCTTTTATGAACTCTGGCGATTTGACATCCTTTAGTTTCAATATACTCTTGCAATATACGCTAGGTTTCTTTATTTCCGAGTTGCAAAATTCTTTGTGTTTATTCTCGCTAACTATAATAAGCATCTCTATTTCTGGTGCTGTAATTACATTAATCACATCAACAACCTGGTGACGATATGCTTTGCTCAGATTAAATTGCTCATTTCTAGAATCAATTACTCTTAAAACAAGGACTTTGTTATCATACTCACGTCTTAAATAATTTTTTTCAAATGTTCTAACGCTTGTCCTCGGAATAACAGTTTCATCAATAAGTTGCTCCCGATTAAAAATTAGCAAATCATTATCTAGAAGAATATCCATTATTGCTGTTTCTGCACCACCCTCACACATGCAGGCAATAAGCTTTAATTTCGCTTTCTCGATTCTCATTTACTTCCCCATGCTCCTTATGATACTTTTCTGCAATTCTAGTAGAGATTTGTATTTCGGCGCTGTTCCACTCAAGTAATTACTCTGATATACCTCACTCTTCTTAAGGTCATTCCGGTGAAGAAGAGTATTTAAGTTATCTATAGTTAACCCCTCGTTATTTCTAGTAATAAAAACAGCATCATTTCTGTCAAGCTCATTTAAAAGTTCTGGGTAATGCGTAGAAAAAATAAGAACAGCTCCTTTAGGGTTGGTCTTCTTATTCATGAATAGCCTTAATAGCGATACAACAAGTTCTCGATTAAAAATGATTTTCTACTTCGTCCACAAGCATATATCCACCATTTTTTAACACTCTTGCAGCATCGGAAAACACTCGTACCCCTTTTACAGTCCCAGAAGAAAGATAAGCATTCAGCTCAGTTGGATTAAAAAGAACGAGTTCCTTTTGGCTATAAAATTTTAATTTGGTAACTATTTTATCGTTTATGTTTTCTACAGATATATATTCTATTGTTGGGTCAAGCAAAGTGATAATCTCGATTGGTATTAATCCATCATCGGGTAAAAAAAGATTGAAATTGGTAAACATTGCTGATCAATGAACATGCTACTATTCTGACTCTGTTTATTTAACGCTATCATGATACTAACATTTTCAGGTAAATACTCATCAGAGTTTTTCCTTACTCTCTCTGGTTTTTGTTCATCATAATCTAATAGGTTTTTCTTATTAATTTTCTTAGTAACTGACTTGACCCATAAATGCTCTGATATTATACGAATTATAGGTTTTCCTCTTGATTCTTCTCTTTTATAACTTCACTTGTAAGATGATAAACTTTTTGATTCGCATAAAAAGTCAATATCAAATACTGTACTTACCCCATCACCTAATATTTGTGGCACATATTCTGTGCTTAACTGAGTCCCGCTTAACAACATACTTGCGAAAGATACAACCTTCAATGCCATAGTTTTCCCTGATGCATTGATGCCAGCAAATGCCTCAACTGTGTTTATATAGATATTTCCAAATAAATTGAAGACTGAATTCATATGATTGTTCTGTACCCTTTGAACCGCATAAAAAGATATATCAAATGCCTTCTTATATAATGGGAGCCCTTTAACCTTTATTCTTAGAATCCTCATCACAAATAACCTCCTCAAAAACAAATGGCTCGTTGATACGTTACCTTAAAGCTATTTTATCATACAATTTTCCCTTTTACAACGCTTAAATCGTTTTTATCGTGCTATACAATCCCCTCATTATCATATAGAGAATTGAAAGTATGTGTCCGCTTAATAACGGGAGAGATTAGCCGAAAGATTCGCAAATTATGTCAATTTTTAGGGCTAACGTATTCAAAGTAAGAAAAAAAGGGATAGAAACCCTATTAAATCAAGGCTTCTATCCTCTTTACTTTTATTCCCATTCAATAGTTGCAG
>BNJT01002164.1_pt1 | contig 77499 bp, 137 predicted proteins | sample 8540491 | NCBI WGS metagenome assembly BNJT01 (sample SAMD00202455, study PRJDB9452) | human saliva metagenome | host: Homo sapiens | reverse complement strand
GCGAGAGGCGGGCGTGAGCTCGCGTGCTGTGAGCGGGCTGTGGTGTGGGCCTGTGAGCAGGCCGTGTGTGTGCTTCTTCGAGGACCCGGCCCCGGCCTCGTGAACCTCCGATTCGCTTGTTAACCTGAACAACTGGGTCATATGCTTGGCGGGGTAGCACAGTCACTCCTGTGGCCCACGTTTGTGGGCGGAGGTGAGCGAAAGTGAAGCGGCGTAAGCGCAGCCGGTCGCGCGCGAGGAACAGTGCCTGTGAAAGCCGCTGGGCGCGTCTCGCGGCGGGCATCGTGTCGATTCCCTGCCGCCCGCGCACGCAGCCGACACGATTACGGCGGCCGATCAGGCGTATTTCTCGTACTACGGCTTCGATCGGGCGCGCGCGCGAAGGGCTACACGGGCGAGGGCGTCACCATCGCGATGATCGATGGCAAGGTGAATACCTCCGTCCCTGAGCTTGCGGGTGCAAACATCATGGGTGAAAAACTCCGTGCACGATTAACTCGTCACCGCTGTAGAAACGCACGGAACGGGGGTTGCATCCATCCTCGTGTCTGCGGACTGAGTGGTGTGCTCGAAGGTCTCTTCTGCGTATCAGGGGACATTCGGTGCTGATGGCGATCGAAAGGTAGTAGGCGATTGTGATGACCCAAGTGGCGTCACTAAGGATAGCCAGCCGTGCTGTTGAATCAGGCGATGAATGATGGGGCCCAGATCATCAACGTCCTGGCTTCGACGCCGAATGAGTATAAGGAACTCCGCGGGTTACCGCTCGAGCGATCGCGCAACAGGTTATTTTGGTCAACGCTGCTGGCAATAGTTCACGGATGACGACGATACGTCGTTGTCTGCGGTCCGGGTGTCGTTGGCGTGTCAGCGATCAGTGTCGATGGGACTCGGCGGCGATTACTCTCGTGGGGCTGGCAGGTGTTGTAATCACGTCGATCGGCGGGCCTGTGTCTTCCGTAACATCGAAACTGGTGCAACGACACTATCTCTGGCACGTCGGTCGCCTCGCCGATCGTCACGGGCGTTCTGGCGTTGGCGAAGCAGCGGTGGCCTGAGGCGACTTCCAATCAGCTGCCGCAGCTGCTGGTGAAGACGGGCTTGAATCCTGATCATGGGTGGAACAAGTACACCGGGTTTGGTGGCATCGATCCGCGCGCGATTTTGAATACGGATCCGTCGCAGTTCCCTGATGAGAACCCCGTTATGCAGAAGCAGCGCGGGTCGAGCCCGACGCCGGAGGAGGTCCAGCAGTACGCGGATGGCGTCGCGGATCCGGCAGATATCGTGAACGATAATTCGCATTACGTATCGCGGCTTCGACGAGTCGAAGCTGAAGGATGGCCTGAACGTCTACCTGACGCACTTTGGGCACGAGCCCGCGCTATCACCGCAAGTAGTTCCGGCGCTGCGCTCGAGGCCGCTTTTGGTGGCTGTTCCTGCGATTGTTCACGTGAAACATTCATGGGAGGCCCCAGCCCACGATGATGGGCTGGGGCCTCGGTGCATAGGTTCTGTCGAACGTGAGTGTTGAAGATGTGAGGTCGATGTTGTGCGGTTCGCGGTCCGCGCCATCGCTGCGGATCTCCGCTCGTGAAAGATGGTGGACTGTTCTGTGGGGCCTATTCTCTGGCTCCAGACTCGTTTTACTACCCAAGTATCTCCTTCATGCGAGTAGCATGGTTCCTTCCAAAATGAAAAGGTGCTTCTGCTTTATCTTTTTAGATAGTCCGATTGTTGAATACTGGGGATTCTCAGCGGTATTGTCTTTTCTCGAATTGCGTGTCCAGTTACTTCCAGAATAATCGAACGTAATGCGCTAAAAGCCGCTTGTGCCGTCATACCTGCCAGTGCATTCCCAGACATGTTTTCTGTCATGAGGTACTTCAGTGAAATTGGCTGGGTTACGATGCGATCTGCATGCAAGGTATGAACGTCGGTATCAAAGTCCGAGCAGGATTCTCCCTCGTCTTATATATCTTCGCTGTAATCCTCGGTATCGCCCATATTGATCGCATATGCCCTTAATTCGAGGTAATACTGAGCGGTGGCCTGCGCGCCAATCTGGCCTTCCCTATGGAGGTGGCGGGGAGTGGGCTTCGGGACGTCAACGGGTGTTGGTTCCATGGATTGAGGAGTGTCTCTGATTGGGGCCGATTGTTCAGCGCTGTCAGACCGGGGTGACTGTGCCCGGACTGAAAGCTCGGCGTCGCGTGGGCTCGAGCGTTGAAGGCGTGGAGTCCCAGGAACGACGCGCCGATGATGACAACAGTGGCAATGGCGGCGCCGATCCACTTTGCCGATCGTGGAGAGTTTGGTGGTCATGGTGCATCACTCGCTTAGTGGCCTTGTTTTTCTTCTGCGGTGTCGGTGTTGTTGACGATGAGCTGGCCGAGCGGGAACGGGCCGGCTGTTTCGGTGGTGGTGACCAGGCCATTGATCGTCTGGGTTTCACCCGTGAAGGGGTTTGGTGGCCGTGCCCGCCCACGTCGTGGTGAGTGTGATGGTGCGGGTGGCACTGTATGGGCCGTCGAGGAAGGACTTCCACCCGTTGGGAGCCTTGTAGTAGTGGCGGAATGAGGGCAGGGGTCGGTGTTGGGGTCCATGCCTTCTTGCCAGGGCATCCCGGCGAGGTCGTGGTGAGGTCCGGAGTCCCATCTCCCCAGCTCCACGTGTGGGACGTGGCCGTGAGGGTGACCGCCATGTCGTGGCCCAACAGCGTGACGGTGTGGGCCTGCGTGGGATGCGTGGCGGCGACGAGTGTGGGAATGTACTTGTTCGTGTACGACACACCTTCGGGCCGTTTGTGCAGGCCCGCGCCGTCTGGGTGAATGGGTGGTGGCTGCCATGTAGAGGATGTCGCGCCGTCGTGGGATCCGGCCCGGATCCTGATTGGAACCGCCTTCAGGGTCTGATGGGAGCGGACAGTTGTCGACGGTGTCATCGTCGGAGACCGTAGGGACTGTTGGGAGCCTTGTTCACGTACAGGTTCTCGGCGCGCAGAGTCCCCTGTAAGAGGCAGCAGCGGGATCAACTTCCTTCAGCCGTCTCAAGGTTCCGCTGATCATCTAGGGTCCATGGACAGCCAAGCTGACGGCTGCTCTACGGAATGTGATACTGCTGTTGTTCCCTGCAGATATATGTTTCGCTGCGTCAGTGCTTCCATCCGTGCGAATCCAAAGTTGTGAGCCGAAGGAATCGAGCGCAAGAACTGGTCGGAGGGATAAGTGTTGCTGTCGAGTGCTATGCCCGTACTGATATTGGATATCCCGCTGCGAGAACGATGGTGCTGCGCATATGAGCTTATTGACCATCCCAGGATCGCCTCCTCGGTAACAATCCAGCGCCCTATCTTTCCAGGTCATAAAGAACGCTAAAGTCACATCGAATGAAGTGATCACTTTTATGACTCCGCTGACCTATACAGGCAGTTCCATTGTTGGTCGATGCTTTGAAATATGACCCCAATAGTGCCGTCCTGCACTCCCACTTCTCGTCCGTGAACGGGTTCCACCGATACGATGCCCTGTGATGGTAGAGCTATTGTCATACGCGTCACCCATTTGCATAGCGAGATTGGTGATGTTCTTGATGTAGGTCTCCCGGAAACTCTCTCAGGCTCGGTGATATCAGCAGGTTGCGTATCGCCCGTGTTCCACCATGGGTAGGATGTCTCAACCGCATACTCAGCTAGCAGAGTTCGGCGCCGCGTTCGGTATTTTCTTTGGCTTCTTCCGGGTAGCTCCGGTTTGGTATAGGGTGTCCGCCGCGAACTCGGCGGGGCGTACGAGAACACCGTCGGGGCCGATTGCAGTATCCGCCTGACATCGGAGGTTCGCTGGACACCGACGGCATGGGCGCCGAAAGCGTGGTGTGTGGTGCGGCAGTGCTGGGGCGATCGTTCCACGAGCCGATGCTCGCAGCCAGCGTGTAAGGCACCAACAGCTGCCACAGCCACCAGTACGGTGAGACCGATACCCATTGCCCACGGGCGTAGCGCTGCTCGTGTGGCCGCTATGGAGCGCTTCTTGCGGCGCGACGTCGGTGAGAGTCTGCTTCTTCCTCGGTGACGGGTCCGCTCGGATAGGGGTGGGACCTTCATGGTAGCGTGGCCTCCACGGTGAGTGATACTCCGACGCACACGCTCGCAGACGCGCGCCCTTTCTCATCAGGTACGCGCAGAACCGACACGAAACACCGAGAATGCTGCGCAACCATCACGCAAATCCTCCCACCCGCATTCCCAGAACCGCACGGATGTACACAACTGGCCCCGGCCTCGTCGTGAGATGTGGGAACGAGGTGCTCCCGGAACGCCAGGGACCGACGATGCTGAGTTGCAGTCTCCAAAATGGCGCGTCGCGCTCGGCTCCGTGCGATGTGGTTGTCGAAAAATGAAGCGGTGTCGCTCGGCGATGCGCCGGGGAACAACGAGGCATGGAGCAGCTGGTCGCGATGGCTACCCAATCGGGCGGTTGATCTCCGGCGTCGGAATCACCGCGCATAGAGGCACCGCTGAAATGGATGCGGCTCTCGAAGAAGAGAGGCCTTCCAGTGAGAGACACAAGGAGAAAACGAGTGGTGGACGCGATCGATGGGTTGACTCGACGCTGCGCCAGACCTTCTACGACGAGATGCGCGCGAATGAGAGAATGGGCGCTCCCGTTCCTGGGAACACTGCCATCGCGATGTTTCCTGAGATGCCGCGGGCTTCCACCCCTCCCGGACTGCGACTGTTGAGCCTGCACCTCGCCTTCTACCTGGCGAGCTGGGGGATGGTACGGGCCTCGTCCTTCCTCCTTCAGAAGGATTACACAGCGCTTGTGCCCATCACGTCGAGGAGGTCCTGCAGCTGCAGTCATGACTGCTTGTTTGGGCTTGCGTGCGCGGATCTGCGAGTCTGAGATTCAGGACGAGGGCCTCGAGAAGTCTGAAATCAAACATATGTCGCCAGGCATTTCCAGGCCGATACGCGATGAGGTCGCAGGGCGTGAGGGTTCCGACTCCCAAAGCCGCCTGTTCTCACTCACGAAGATCCTCGTGGGAACGCTTCGGCTGCCGCGCCTGCGTGACGACGGAGTTCTTCGTCGGTGGCGCTCAAGAAATACAAAGGTGACTACGAATACAACCGGAAGTCCGTCCTCGTAGGCTCGTGGACTTCTACGAGGGCCCACAACGACCGCCTCGAGGAAGGCTGGCACGGAATGGGGACTTCGAGGACCTGACACATCCCGTGATGAAGCTGCTCGACATGGGGTTTTGGGCAGGTCGGGTTCGAGGAAAGATGCTGGGGAGCGCAAAATAGCCTCGAAGCGATCAGTGTCCAGAGTACGCCGATACCCGAGGTATAGCGGCTCTACTTCGCATTTGAGGGTGGTAGCGTGCGCGTATGGGCGTGTCGTGGCCAGCTGGGGGTCGAGGTCTTCGAGTCGGATGGGGGTTCCGACACCGTCCATCTGAAAGAGCTCGACCCTCGATACGTCCACTACTGTCTTTGATCGCTCCTGATGTGATCGCGTTCGCGTACTGCCTGGACGGCCTGGGGTTGGAGGTGACGGGTCAGCGCATTGAGATCGCCTGCGATGGATGGATTCACTCGGCTTTTACGAGCGCGCTGCCGAAGAACTCCCGGCGCGAGGGTGGTCATGGATCCTTCCACGTGTCGCAGAGGCACCTTTGCCGGTGATGCTCTCCTGATGAGTGCCGCAGGCGCACCGAGCAAGAACTTCACCATCGGCGCGGGCATGCCACGAGATCCCCGTACGAGGCCCGCCGTATGGTCCACACCCGCTCATGCCTGCTCACGCTGCGTCAGCAAGCACATCGCATACTCGACCTTGTCTCGCCAGCGATTGCCACGTCTTGCACCTGAGGCCACCTGGAGCGCCTGCATTGAACATCATCGACGCCTGCCGCGCGCCCGACACGAGTGCGGGCAAGGGTCCTGATGCAAGCCGAGATCTAACACACTGACCTCCACGCGCGTACCGAGGAACCTGACCGAGCTCATGACGCTGGGCCGGGACACTCAAACACAGAGCGAAAGTACTCCTCGAAACAGGAGGATTCAACCTAACCATCACGACTCATGTAGAGCAGATGAGTCAGTCAGCCAGTGGAATTTCCTCCTGTGTTCTACACACTCATTCGGAAACAAGTCTAGAATATGTCATACGACCATCGACGTCTCATCCGACAACGAGCTTTTCACATGCCGCTCGTGGAGCTGAGACGCGCGCCGCACGTGCGCAGGAGCTATTCCAGCAGCCTCGCCAGGCAGGCACGGAGTCGCTCTCGGATCGAAGCTCAAGCGCGCGCTACCCTCTGCGGGTGGCTCACCCAGCTCCCGCTTCGTTGACGAGAGTTTGGCCTGGGAAACCAGGTATGGAACTTGGGTTTGTGGCTGCTGGATTAACGGCGAGTGGGACTCCACTCTCTTGGCCGGGTTAGTTTCGCTGTCGAGGATGATGATCGGAATCACCAAAGAAGATCTCGTTTATCCGTTCAACTCAAAAACCAGAACATCTTGGACTGTGGAGCATCGTTGGGGAGTTTGAGGATCTACTGCCACCAGAGCAGCTAACAAAGGTACTTCTGTCAAGATCAGTACGGGTAGGAATACGAAACTTGGGCGGGCTGCTGTTGCATCGATGCCAGGGTACGGGCTGGCTGCAGCAGCTCTCGCCGGAAGCAACCAACGGAGTCATAGCCAGCCTCATTCGACAGCGCATCTCGACATTGAACACAATGGCGAATCACGCTCAAAAATCTCCTCACGTGGTGGGGCGAGGCGCAAATGACTTTCTACGGAACTGAATCATCAAGAAGTCGCGTTTCTCGTTTAGATGCCGGCTGGCTGGATGATGTCGTCGGATGAACCAGGATGCGTGCAGGCGCGCGGCTTGATGAGGGGACCACGCGGTGTTCCACGTGGTTGCGAAAGCCATCAGGCCAATCACCGCAATGGTGGCTCCCTCGAAGTGCAACCGTCCGGATCGCCCAGCGGATCGCCCGCAGCACCCAAACGTGCCGGGGTGCGCACACCTCCTCGACATGCTCCAGGAACGTCATCGCCTCGCGGGTGCGTTCGCAGCATATCCAGCAGCAGTACATGCCACCGGATCCTTGCCGGGACACGCCCAAGGGCGCGCTCGATCACTCCACCACCACACGCCCGTGACCTTGAGGCGAGTCTGCACAGCCCGGGCGAGCCAGCATGGCGACTCGCTGCAGGAGTCTCTGTCGAGCACCGGACACACCCATGCCGAGCAACAGGTAGGTGAGGCACTGTAGAGGTCGCTGAGCGATAACGCAGGTAGAAGACCGTCTCATCATCAGGACCTTGACCTCCGCCACGCGATCGACCAACGCTGGTCACCCCACACTCAACCTCGGAAGAGCCCTATTTCCGACCGAGTCCTGGGACTAGGGTCGCAGGGCGTGAGGTTACGACTGCTGTGTCGCCGGTTCTCATCACGAAAAATCCTGATGGGACACTCGGTGCCGCGTGCCCGCGTACGACAGATTCTTTCGGGATGGTGAGCGACATACAAGGTGACGACGCGGGAGCCAGCCGGAATTCCCACTCCTTAAGCCCGTGGACTTCTAATACGAGGAATACAACGACCGCCTCGAGGAAGCGCGGCGCGGAATGCCGGACTCGACGACTCCTCACTCCATCCGCAGATGAAGCTGCTCGATATGGGGTTTTGGCAGATTGGGTTCGAGAAGAGCTGAGATGCCTGGAGACCTGATGTACTTCTTGTCAGGGTCGGTGCGTATCCGTTGTGTTAGCATCCGCTAACTCGATTGGTCAGTGATCCAATACCTGACCGTTGCGCGGCTTGCCGTGGGGTGTTCGCGGTTTTGACACCTACGTGGTTGGGTAATGTCCGGTGATAAAGTGCCTGATGGGACTGTCGTTGCGGACATGATCCGACTAACGAAGGTGACCATGCAGATGAAAGCCAGACTAATCGCAAAAGCAATCTGACGCCTTATCGCAACACTTTTTCAGCATATGAGGTATTCTCTAAATACATTAAAAGAATACGGGTCCATGAACTTTCAAACGCGATTTGGTGTTGGTCGAAATGTCAGGGGCTAGTGTATGAGGTTCTTTCGGAACCTGGTGCACTCAGTTCTAGGGATGAAGTGTCGCATTCGGTAAAGAAGCGATTGACTCGCGAGTGCCAAGGATATCGTTCATGCCATATAGCATTTGAAAAGACGGTCGCATAGATTTAGTCGCGATACGCAAAGAGACTTTTGTATCTTTAATGGTGACGATGTTTATTATTTCTGTTTTTAGTCATCGCCGTTGTGTGTGCTATCATCGATGATATTTCCCTGCAAAACAACCTTTTGTAAGTTTCCACATTATTCATGCTTTGTATATATATTTTCGCCTTCTTTGGTTGTGGCGCTTGCAATTTTATTTTGTAATCATGCGTATGTTCGATGAAGGTTCTAGCGCGGCTGCTGCAAAATGCTCAGCAGACACGGGTGCCGCTTGGATCGATCGCTACTGCACAGTGAGAAGAGATGACTATATCTTTCGTGAGCGCGACCATCCGAGAGCGCCATCAAGTCCTTTATGGGTAAAAGCGGATGGCAGTACAGATGCTTCTCGATCATGGCGCCGTCATCGAGGAGAGTGGCTCTTAAGTCTGAGGCCAAACAAGTCAAGTCAGAGTGACCCCTGAAGAAGTGGCCGCTCGGCTCGTTGACTCTTTTCCTCTCGAAGACTTCGGAAGATGTGCAATCAGCCTGTCTACTTTGTGTTCTCACGAGCCGGCATCACGGCTGCTCTTGTCACCACATCTACTGCTGAAGCAAAGGGCTGCTGACGTTCTACATCAGTGCGACAAACGGTTACGAATCTGAAGTCAGAAACTATTCCGAGATTCGGATACTCGCGCACAGTGGTCTGATCTGGGATTGTTCCAGGTTTTCGGTGGTGTGTTGAATGAACGTGTCGGCGCGCGACAGCCCGGTACGTGACGGTGTGCATGTGAGGCCCTGAAAAACCTCACCGCCGCATCAGATCACTGACGTGCGCCCTTTGGAACCGTGGACCGCTGGCCTCTCAGGGGCAGAGGCAGCACGCCCACGTGAACGACCCGACGCACGTCCGTGCGGAACTCGTTCCTGCACCTCCGGAATCTCCAGGGGTGGCAGCGTCGCCGGGAGCTCCTGGGTGCGCATCAGAGACCGTCACCAGGCGCTTGATCAGGTCGACGACCGCGTCAGGGGCAGCCCTGCTCGCGCAGGGAAATCGTTCGGGTCGTTGACGATGCCCGACGCCTAGTCATCTTCACGTGGTGGCGGTCTGATCCACTCGAGTGGGCTGCGGCGAAATCGAATAACTGCGCCTCGGCCCGGGTACGTCAGAGTCACGTAGTCGTTGTACTCCAAGCGCGTGAAGTCCTTATCGCGGCGCCAGCTTCGAAACGCATCTGCCGCTCGCCGATCCGGTAGCGCTCCCGGGTCTGCAGGCGCGATGGGACCGCCTCCTCCTGCACCGACGGGTGAGGCTCCACCCTCTCGTAGTTCACATGCAGGTCCGCCAGCTCGCGACACGCTCGCATACGTGTGCACCCGCCGCACGAGGATATGTGGCATCTTCTTGCAAATCATCCTCGTAGCGCTCCCGATCTCCGGGTGATGCAGCAGCGCGTACGTAGAAGAAAATGTCCTCCTTCGTGATCCCGCATCCCCGTAGTGCTCCCGGTACGAATGGCGTCGCGTCCGTGACGTTATCGACGGCGATGCCGTCAGGATCACGGGGATCTGGTCGCCGATCGGCCGCGAGAAATCCAGGGACAGATCGTGGCCGCCCCATCCGCCTGGCTCTCGAGGAGGTCGCAGGTCGGCGAACAGGTCGGGCTCACCACCGGAGGTGGGGAGAGGGCTCCCAGGTGTAGAGGGAAGGTTTGCAACCCGACGAGATGACAGATCGGGAAGTGCATCTGTCATGGAGTGGACCCTATTTTGGTGGGTTCAGCCTGACGCAACAAAGGATGGGTTCGGATGGGTGTGGGTTGGGAAAATCTATGGGAGCTGGTAGGTGCGCTCATTCATCGCCCTGATGGAAAATATGACGGATTGCGTGCAGAATGGACGGTATATTCCTGTCCGAATGCTCAACCTTGGATCGAACTCGTGGGACGATTGAGCGATCAGATCCTTGGGTGAAGTCCCACCCGCAATGCGGTAGAATCATTTGTTTTTGTTGCGCTTCAAGTACCTGCATCTACTTCTGCATTGTAGTTTTTAATCGTCGCGCTGTTTGATGCCACTGATGGTGCCGAAATTGTAGCACCAAGGGATCGCGGTGTGTGCGAGACCCTAGAGAGGTGTTGAATATCGCAGAGTATGCTCTTTGCCCTTAAGGGTGCTTTCCAATTTCCTGGAACGAGTAAAAGCCTCGTCGCGTGCACTGATCCAGTCGCCGTGCTTGTTCGGCGTGATGAGTGGAACGCATCTGCCCCGCTGATCCCTAAAGATAGACCGTGAAAGGCGTTGATCTGATTGAGTTTCTCCTGTCGCGTCGCGTGGTCTTCCGCCTCTGCGTAGAAGAGTCTCCGCGCGGTGCCAGGTGGGTGGGGTCCCTTCGCGGGGACGGTGATCGCTACCCGCTGCGAGAACCAGACTCGAACACGTTTCCCGCCTTCGCGTCGCCGGCGCTCACCGGACGTTCGCTGTTTCCTTGAGGTCGTAGATGAAGGTCTGGGAGAACTCTTCTTGCAGCGACAGGCGCACCATCTGGTCAGTGCCATCCACGAAGGCTGGCGGAGACGAAGGCGATGACGCCTCGTTCCCGATGCGGTCGAGGCCCAGCGCAGGGCACGAGTAGGGAGTCGTAGAGCTTGGTCCTGACGTTCCTGAGAATGGGCAGCGTAAGCTGGCGGCGATCCTCTCGTCCAGGCGTGGGTGCGCCAGAGTTCTGGTTGTTGTCGTTCGCGCTGTTCTGGCCTGCCGGTACGGCGGATTCATGACGATCACCGTGATCGCCGAGTCCTTCTCCGTCTTCGCGCGCTCGTTGTTGGCCGCCAGGCCCTCGAAGTCCTCGGTGATCGTGCCGTCGCCCTCGTGCAGCTGGAAGGTGTCCGTCAGGGTCATGCCCGGGAACTCGACGTAGCCCTCGTCCACGCCCTGCTCGGTGCGCACCTGGTGGTAGACCTGCTCGATGTTGATCGACGCGATGTAGTAGGAGAGCAACACGAACTCGTTCGCGAAGATCTCGCTGGTGTACTTGTGTTCCAGGGCCTCGGGCGGGATGACCCCCAGCTGCAGCAGGCGTGCCACGAGGTTGCCGTCCCGCGAAGGGCTCGATGATCCGACACCCGCGATCCCCCAGGCTCTGGCCAAACGCCGTCGCGCATCGCGTCGTCCGCGCTGCGGATAATGAAATCGACGACCTCGATGGGCGTGAAGACGATACCAGGTGCTCACTCATGCTTGGGAAAGCTTGGGAGAAGAAACGGTCATAAAGGCGTACGCATGATATCTTGCTTGCCAGCCAAGGGTTTGCACTGCCTCAATACGCTCAATCATTGCCTGATAGAAGGCATCCAGAGAGTGCGCTCGTTCTCGATCATCGAATGATCGGTGAGCATCTCAAGGATCGTGTTCATCGCGCGGCTCACCGGGTTCTGCTTCGAGAACGAATGATCCGGGAACATCGCATCAAAGAGCGGCGCGGTGAGAATGTGCTGGGTCAGCATCTCCACCGCGACTCGTTGTCTATGGCCGGGTTTAGGGTCGCGCGCAGCGCTCACGAACTCCTGGAACGCATCCTGGCGCTCCGGATCCTCCAACAGGCGATCGATGAGGGTGAATGTAGCGGTCCGCGACCGTCGCGATGTTCTTGGATCAGTCCTCCCAGTACGGGACTAGCCCACCTTCTTCACGATCCGGCCGAACACCGACTCCTTCCAGTCCGAGGGCAGCAGCGTCAGCTGACCCTGGATCCCCTAGGGCCCCGCCGTGCCGCGACCCGACGACCCGGCCCGGCCTCGTCCCCATCGGGCGCACTGCCGATGAGTGGATCGTCCTGCTTCTTCGCCTTCTCGAGGAGACCTGCTCGACGATGATGTTCTCCGGGCCCTGGCGTTGAGCTCCATCAGGGTTGATCGCCGCGTCAGGCGCTCGTCGTGCGCGCGCAGGGGCGCCGGACCTGCCACGACCTGGAAGCGCTTGTTGTCGTCCACGCGCTTTCGGCACCATGCCCACCGGCACGGCCACGGGCAGGATGATATAGCCGAAAATCCCTTGCCCTCCGCGCGGCGCATCACGCGCCCACCGCCTGGATGACGTCCACCTGCGACTTGCGCGGCGACGGGAAGAGCACCGCGTCCAGCGTGGGCACGTCCACGCCCTCGCTCAGGCAGCGCGTTCGTCAGGATGCGGCACACCGGGACCTCGTCGTGCCGCGCCCTCGGTCAGCCAATCCATCTCGCGCGCACGCACCGCCGCGTTCATCGTGCCGTCCACGTGGCGCACTCGACCTCTGGGTTATCCGACGCGTCGTCGTTGCTGGGGTCGCTCGGGCCAAAGGGCGCCGTTCACCAGGTCTGGGAACTGTGTCGCGACTGCCTTCGAGGCCTTGATGTCCTTGCCGAAGGCCACGGCGCGGCGCATCGGCGCGCGATCTCGCCGTAGTCCACGTCCGATCCGCGATTCTTGCGCTTTGCTAGCGCGTTCAGCAGCCCGTTAGCTTCGCTGCCGTGTCCAGTTCGGCTCGCCGCCCATCTCGGCGATCGCCTGAGTGGTGCTGCGACACCTCCTCCTCACTGACCGTCAGGATGATAACCTTGTAGTCCGTCAGCGGGTTCTCCTTCACCCGCCTGGCCGAAGCCCGGGCGGAAGAGCTCCGGACCGTGGGTCTCCTGATCATCCATCGAGGTCAGGATCGCGTCCTTCTCCGACGCCCGATTCTTCGCGTTCTCCGCGAAAATACGCGATGTCGCCGTCATACAGGGTCTTGCGCGGCGGATGAACTCGTCGCTGTGGATCTTCGTGAACGCGCTCTCGTCCTCGCCCGTTAGCGTTGCGCCCGTCGTGCGGTGGGCCTCGTCGCAGATGATCAGGTCGAAATCGCGCCATTCATCGCCCGCTATCTCCTGTGCGCGGTGGGATGACCTCGATCGACTGATACGTCGCGAAGACGACCTGCAGGCCCTCCGTCGCGTTATTCGCGTTCAGGAGTCCGCGAGGCGCTCGGGTCCGTCGTCGCCGGAATCGGCGGGTCCCTCGCCGACTCCTCGCCCGTGTCGTTACGCGCCGATGACGACACCTTCGTATCCGACACACCGCCCACGCCGTGAACGCGCGTCGGCCTCGGCCGCCCAATCGTCCAGCGTCTGCTTGAGGAGCGCGAGCGAGGGGACCGCGAACAGGATCCGGGCGGTGCCGCCCTCCTTCTCCACGAACTCGCGCGCGATCGTGAGGGCCGTGAACGTCTTACCCGTGCCGCACGCCGCGACCATCGTGCGCGGTCGTGCTCCCTCGAAGCCCGCCATCACCGCGCTGCGCGCACGCACCTGATGGTCGCGCGGAACCTTGCGCTCGCGGGTCTTCGTGCCTGCGTCGACCCAGCGAATGCGTGCGCCAATCAATGTCCGAATCGCGCAGATCCGCCCGGTGTGATGCGAAACCGGGATCTGCTGGCCTTCGATCGCGTCCTGCGCGTTCTTCCCCCATGGTGCGCCCGATGTGTCCACGACGATGCGGCGGCCGAACAGGCTCCTTGCCCGACGCCGACAGGAACAGTCAATGTCCGCCCTTTCTCAGATGCGGTGACCCAGCGCGTAGAACTTGCACTGAATGGCCACCGGACCCTCACCGTCGTGGACCAGGATCGCCGCAGGTCGATACCCGTGTCGCGCCCGTACGGCGCTCCGGCCCTCGCCCAGAGGGTAGATCTCCAGCAGACTGGTGCGCGAAACGCGCGTCGTGGAGACAGGAACTGACGCGTCAGCTCCTCAGAGCGTGCCCTTCTCGCGCTCGCTCTGTGCGCGCACGGTACTCGTCCAGCAGGGGCGTCGAGCGCCGACTTTCGAGGAGGCCGGGGCGCGTATCATCCGAGCGGTGTCGAGCCGTATCGTGGGCGTTGGAATCCCGCTTCCATACCGGGCAGTGCCATGAAGTCGTCGTCGCGCGCAGCGAGTCATGCGACCAAGAATAGCGGGTAATCTACGACACACAAGCAGGTTTAGTGTCGGGTGGGGCTAGGGGATGCGCGGAATGCAGGGGGTGTGGACTGAGCCCGCGCGCGCAAAAGCTTGTGACGCGCATCCTCCCTAACCCTGCGCACCTCAGCCCGGATGAGGGGGATCGGGTATGCAGCCGCCGAGATGGGGAGAGGAACGAGTCCGTGATGCCGGCCGTGAACGCGTCGATGCCGAGGACCTGTAGCAGCGCGTTGCGGCCGAACTTCGTCGAATCCGCGACGAAGTAGGCGGTCGACGCGATCGAGCGGACCTTCTGCTGCAGCTCGATCGAGGTAGCCGGTTGACGCGTAAATGCCGTCCTCCATCACCGAATTCGCGCCGAAAACAGCCGTGTTTCACGCGGATGTGGTCCAGCTGATCGATGGCGGTCGGGCCCCCATAGTGGGTCGGTTCGGCAGCAGCTCGCCGCCCACGAACACCAGGTTGAGCGACGGCTTCTTCCAGAAATCTCCGAGGCCCACCGGCAGATCGTGCGTCACCACGGTCACGCGGCGCGCGTCGAGGCGCCGGGCCACCTCGAGGCGTCGACCCCGAATCGATGAACACGGACTGGCCGTCGAGGGATGCGCTCCGCCATGGCCAGCCGATCGCACGCTTCTCCGCGCGGTTCGGGAATCCTGCAGGAACTCCTCAGTGTCCTCGTCCTCGGGGATCGGGATCGGCGCCACCGTGGGTGCGGCGCACGAGGCCGGCCTCGGCCAGGTGCTCCAGGTCCCTGCGGATGGTTGACACGTGACGTCGAGGCCTCTGCCAAAGAGGACACGGTCTCGAAGCCAGTTGCCTCAATCACTGGAGACAATGGTGTCTTGCCGGGTCACGATGGTTCCTTCTGCTGCGCTATGGTCACGCGGGGTGCGACGAGGGGTACAGATGATGCCTGCAATAGTGCATCGTGATCGCCGCCCGCTTGACACTGCCGAACTTTCGGCGCGGATGTGCCGCGATACCGCGCAACGAGGGCATTTGCCCTAAATCACCAGTCCACAGGGGCGTTTTCGCTCCAGCATTTTGCGTATAACCGTGCGTTGAGCTGCGCGCCCGTGAGCAGTTAGCGGCGAATCAAGCCGTCATAAATGCGCGAAAGCGAGTTGCCACTGCGCGATACCGCGTGTAATGTAAGTGATTGCGACGCGGGTCACGCCATGATGCGTGCGTCATCGCAGGAGATGGCGAACCCGGAACGTCCGACAACTAGATCACGAGAGTGACGACATGAAGATCGGAAGACTGACGGCGGCATCGGTGTCCATTGCATCGATGCTTGCTCTGACTGCCTGCTCGACCGTCGGAGGGACGACAGGCGACAACTCCGCATCAAACACCGGCAGCTCGGCCGCGGGCGATTCCAGCAAGACGATGGTCACCGTCGTCAAGGTCAAGGGCATCGCATGGTTTGATCGCATGGACGTGGGCGTCAAGGAATGGGGCGCCGAGAACGGATACGACACGCGAACGGAGGGTGGAACCGACGTTGCGCCGGAAAAACACAGATCCAGATCATCAGGGATCTGATCGCGCAGAAGCCGGTCGCCATCACCGTCGTTTCCCAACTCTCCCGGGCCCTCTCCGCCGTCCTCGAGACAGGCGCGGGCACGGGGCATCAGGTGGTCTCTCACGAGGGCGACCGGCATCTAAGAACGTTGACGTGGACATCGGGGCATTCGACGATGCCTCCTACAGGCGTCGACATCGTAGAAGAACATCGGGGAGTGCACGGGCGGCACCGGCGAAGTACGTGCAGTTCGTCGGTGGCTCTGACCGCCAAGACCCACATGGAATGGGTCGAGGCAGCCTACGACTACCAGGTGAAGAACTTCCCGGCATGGAGCGCGTCGAGACGCCCATCAGGTCGACCGACAACGAGACCGCAGCCATGACAGGAAGGCCAAAGAGTCCTCGGCAAGTACCCGGACATCAAGGCCTTCCGGGGCTCCGCCGGTAACGACGTGCCCGGTATCGCCCGCGCGATCGAAGAGGCCGGCCTGTCCGATCAGGTCTGCGTCATGGGCACCTCCATCCCCTCGGCCTCCGCGAGTACCTGGCCACCGGATCGATCGACAAGATCTTCTTCGGGATCCCGCCCTCGCCGGCAAGGCCCAGCTGCGAGATCGCGAAGATCCTCGCTGACGGCGGCACCATCACCGAAGGCACGGACCTTGGCATCGAGGGTTGCAACAACCTCCACAGCTCGACGGCTACGACAACGTCTGGGTCGGCAACGCAGATCGCCGCGGACGCCGAGCAAGCGAAGAACTACGACTTCTGATCACGCAGCCCCGGCCTCGTGACACATCGCGTACGAGGCCGGGGCGGGCGTCCCACGACAGCGCAGTCGACAAGACACTCGAAGGAGGCACATGCGCAGCAATGTGGATGAAGCACCGCGCCCCCACGGAGAAGGCGTCAGCGTGCGGGAGAACCCCTTTTCTGAGGTTCGGGATATCGTCAAGAACTTCGGCGGTGTTCGCGCCCTCGATGGCGTCAACATGGCCGTCTGGCGGGAGAAGTGCTGTGCCTGGCCGGCGAGAATGGCTGCGGAAAGTCCTCTCATCAAAGTCATCTCCGGGTGCACGCGCCCGACGCGGGACGCATCCCATCGACGGCCACCGTCTCCTCGCTGACGCCGCTCAGCGCCGTGGACGCCACGTTCGGGTCATCTACCAGGACTTCAGCCTGTTCTCGAACCTGACGGTCGCCGAGAACATCGTGATGACCTCCTCGGTCACGGAAAGAAGAAGCTCTTCAGCTCACGGGAGCGCACAGCGAGGCCGCGCAGATCGTCGAGCGTCTCGGCGTCAGCTCCCGCTCGACGCCGACGTCGAACAACTCTCCGTCGCGGACAAACGCGGCTCACCGCCATCTGCCGCGCCCTCGCCGGCAACGCGAAGCTCCCTCATCATGGACGAGCCAGGCGACCGCCCTCACCCAGCGTGAGGTCGCGCGCCTATTCATGGTCGTCGAGCTGAGCGCGCAGGGGCGTCGCCCTCATCTTCGTGTCGCACAAGCTCGACGAGGTCGTGGCGATTTCGCAGCGCGTCGCGCATCATGCGATCGGGACGCAACGTCATCGATTCGCCGGTCGAAGCCTCGACCGCGAGAAGATCACCACTACATGACCGGCAGGAACTCGACCAGAGCCGACGCGTCCCACCCTCGCGGGAGGACGCCGAGGAGCGCCTGCGCGTCGAATCCCCCTCACCTCCCAGGGAGGCTTCGAGGGACGTCAGCTTCTCCGGTGAAGAAGGGCGAAAATCCTCGGCATCACCGGGCTCCTCGGATCCAGCCGTACCGAAATCGCGCCCAGGCCCTCTTCGGCCTCCTGCCCATCGACTCTCGGACGCGTCACATCGACGGCGGACGCACGTCGAGGTGGGCTCCATCGGACAGACCATCAAGGCCCACATCGGATACGTCCCGAAGACCGACTCACCGAGGGCCTCTTCCTCGACAAGTCGATCGCCGACAACGTCATCGCCGCGTCCATCGACCACACACCTCGAGAACTCAACACGCTGCGCAGAGACAAGATCCGCCAAACCATCGCCACTACTTCGAGTCGCTGCGCATCAAAGCTGACGTCCTCGCCCCCGTGCGATCCCTGTCCGGCGGCAACGCCCAGCGAGTCGTCCTCGCGAAGTGGCTCGCGCGCAACCCCAAGGTCCTCATCCTCAACGGCCCCACGGTCGGTGTTGACGTCGGCTCAAAGCCGAGATCCTCGACATCCTGCGCGAACAAGCGGAAGCCGGCATAGCCATCGTCATCATCTCCGACGACGCGCCGGAACTCGTCTCCTGCTGCCATCGGTGCTCATCACAAGGGCAGCCACATCGCCGCCGAACTGGCCGGCGAGGATGTCGATGCTCGAACGATTAGAAAGATGGTCGTGTCATGAACATGAATACCGTCGCACGGCGTCGTCCTGCGCGCTGGATCTGAGGGACCCAACCGTGAAGGAATCGTCCTGTCCGTCCTGGTCCTCCTGACCATCATCATGTCCGCGATCAGCCCCGCGTTCTTCACGGTCTCGACGCTCTTCTCCCTCCTGCGTTCCTCCATCGTCCCGATGATCTACGCCCTCAGCGTCCTCCTCGTCATCATCTCCGTCGGCATCCGACGTCTCCTTCAGCCCGTCGCCTCGTTCGCCCTCCTACGCCACGATCGTGTTTCCAGCTGGGCCGAGGAATCAGCATCAGCCTCGTCGGATTCCTTCGCCCATGGCGCTGGCCATCGGGCGCTCCTCGGCCTGCTCAACGGCTACCTGATCTCGGGGTTCAAGCTCCCGCACCCTCATCGTCACGCTCGGCACCCAGGGAATCTTCCAAGGCTTCCTTCTGGCATACATCGGCTCGAGTACATCGCCCAGCTGCCCGAGGGCATGGCGTCGGCCTCAACCGCGAACCTGGTCTCCGTCGGAAACATCGACGGGCGTCGCTCTACTGCACTCCATGATCATCCGGCCATCATCCTCGCGATCGTCATCGCGCTGGTACTCAGCCGGACCATGTTCGGCCGCGCAATCTACGCGATCGGCGGGTGACACCGAATCCGCCCACCGAGCCGGCATCAACGTCAAACGCACCCAAATCTGGGTGTCCGTCATCGCCGGAACCCTCGCCGCAACCGCCGGCATGATTCTACATGATCCTCGGCAGGGTCCGCCAGCCCCCAGGAGCTGCGTCGGCCACGAACTCGACATCATCTCGCCGCCGTCGTCCTCGGAGGCGCGTCGATCTTCGGCGGACGCGGGTCGGTGCGCGGAACGATCCTCGGTGTGCTGCTCGTCCAGCTCATCAACAACTCACTGATCCTCATCGGCGTCCCCAGCGCCTGGCAGCGCGCCGCCGTCAGCCTGCTCCTCGTCGCCGGTGTCGGCGTCAAGCGCTCGCTGCAAAGCGCAGCGCGCGAACGCTGCGCGCCAAGAGGCGCCCAGGCCGACTACAGCAACGCCGTCCCCAAGCCGTCGAAGGGATGGAGTCCATGAACAACACACTCCGCGACACAAACTCCCCGGATTGATGGCTTCCAGCGCCTCGCTCCTCTCCCGGCTGCGCCGCGACCGGTCGATCGCCCGTATGGTCCTCATCCTCCTCGTGGCCATCGGATCTTCTCGATCCTCTCCCCGAGCGTGTTCCTCACGGGCACTCAACCTGCAGAACATGCTGCTCGCCGTCGCGAAATCGGCATCCTCTCCATCGCCATGATGATCTCGATGGTCACCGGCGGCATCGACCTGTCGCTCGTCGCCATCGCGAACCTCTGCGCGATCACCGTGTCGACCCTGTACACCTCGAGCGCGCTGGGCGGAACCGAACAATGGGGCCCGTCATCATCCTCATCGGGCTGGGCGTCGGACTCCTGTGCGGCCTCGTCAACGGCGTCCTCATCGCCTACGTCGGCGTCACCCCGATCCTCGCCACGCTCGGCACCATGCAGATCTTCAACGGCCTCGCCGTCGTGCGGACAGCGGCAAAACCCTCTACGGATCCCCGAAGCGCTGACGGCGTTCAGCAGAGACCGCAGTCGCAGGGTTCCCTCCTCTTCATCGTCTTCGGACTCGTCGCCCTCCTCGTCGGATTCATCCTCAACCGCTCCCCGCTGGGACTGTCCCTCTCCCTCGAAGGATCCAACAGGACGGCCCGCCCGATTCTCCGGAATTCGTTCCTCCCGAATCCTGCTGAGCTCCTACCTGCTCACCCGGATTCCTCGGCTCCCCTCACGGGCATCGTGTTCATCACTTTGAAACCCCACGGCCTCGGCGGACTACAGTGCCTCCACGTGCTGCTCGTCATCGTCATCGCCGTCCTCGGCGGGACCAACCCGAACAGCGGTTTCGCCACCGTCGGCGGCGTATTCCTCGCGGCCCTCACCCTCCAGGTCGTCAAAGCGGCTTCACCTCCATGCGCCTATCCGCCTTCCAGTACGCAATCGCCCAGGAGCGTCATCCTCATCGGCGTCCTCGTTCCTCGACTGCGTCGACTGGAAAGACGTTCGAACACGCCTGACATCGACGTTCAGGCAGCCACGACAACAGCCGCCCTCAATGGCGGCGCAACAGAAAGAAATGATCGATGAGAAGATCGTACTAGCTCGACCAGTTCGTCGATGAGATGGTTGAGGCATTCTCTGGCGCACCCCGATCAGGTCCGCACCCCCGGAGACGACAGGCGCGTCCTCGTCCGCGCCGACAGCCCACGCACCCAGCCGGGTCCGGCATCGTCACCGGCGGCGGCTCCGTCACCTCCCCTCTTCAAGGGCTACGTCAGCGGGGCTGTGCTCCGGCGTCGCCATCGGTAACGTGTTCTCCTCCCGTCGGTCCAGCGGTGCGCCGACGCCGCCAAAGGCCGTCGACGGCGGAGCAGGCGTGCTCTTCCTCTACGGCAACTACGGCGGCGACGTCTTCAACTTCGACCTGGCCGTCGACCTCCTCGAACTCGACGGCATCGAGACGCTGCCCGTCCTCGGCTGCGACGACGTGGCCTCCCAGCCCAAGGAACGCGCCAGAGGACCGCCGCGGCGTCGCCGGCATCTTCTTCGCCTACAAGGCCGCGGGTGCTGCCGCCGAGCGCGGCGACAGCCTCGACGAGGTAGCCGCCGTTGCCCAGAAGGTCGTCGACAACACGGCCACCATGGGCGTCGGCCTGTCCCCGACGATCCTCCCGACCACGGGCGCCGCATCCTTCGACCTCCCCCGAAGGGAAGTAAATCGGCATCGGCATCCACGGTGAACCCGGCATCCACCGCGGCCCCCTCGGAACCGCCGACGAGATCGCGGACCAGATCCTCGACTCCGTCATCCCCGGCCTCGGCCTGGGCTGAAGGTGATCGTGTCGCCGTCCTCGTCAACGGCCTCGGCGCCACGCCCCTCGAAGACTCTACCTGCTCTACCGCCGCACCCACCAGAGCTCGAGGGAACTCGGCGTCGTCATCGAACGCCGCTACATCGGCGAATACGCGACGTCCCTCGAAATGGCAGGCGCCTCGATCTCGCTGCTCAAGGTCGATGACGAGCTCCTCGAGCTCCTCGACGCCCGCCCAGTCCCCGTTCTTCAGGAGGCATGACAATGCGTTCACCGAACTCATCCAGCGCATTCAGGATTCGATGACGCTGCTCATCGAATCATCGGATGAACTGCGTGACCTCGACCAGAGTCCTCGAGACGGCGACCTCAGCATCACGATCTCCGCGGGTGCCCGCGCTGTCATCGAGCTCTCAGGACCTGCCGACAGAGCTGAACCCTGCTCCCTCCGACGTGGCGCGCGCCTGCTGCAGGCGTTCGCCAACGCCAACCCGTCGACGATGGCGGCGCTGGTTGCTGGCGGCCTCCTCGCCGGATCCAAAGTGTGGGTCGGCTGCGAGGACGTCACCGCTGTCGAGGGCCGAGGCTTTCATCCGCGCGGCGGCAAGCTCCATCTCGCACCGCGGTAAGAGCCAGGGTGGGGCGACAAGACCATCCTCGATGCGATGGTCCCGCCGTCGATTCGCTGGCTCGCAGCATCGAGGCCAACCCGCGGTCGCTTCGGACAGCGCGCTCGCGGCGGTGGCCTCGATAGCGCCATCGCCGACGCTGCCGAGGCCGTGGTCGCCACCCGCGACCTTCGGTCGCAGCGCGGCCGCGCCTCCTGGCTGCAGGACCGCTCGATCGGCCTCCAGGACCCCGGCGCCACCGCGTTCCTGCGGGCCCTGGAGGCCTGGCGCGACGCATCCACGAGGCGAGCGCGGCCCCGCGCGGCGGTCGTCGAGAAACATCTGAGGCTGCCGCTTAGCAGTTCGGTGAGGGGTGGGGTTCCCGGTTGGGAACCCCACCCCACACTGTTTGGTCGTGGGTCGACGAGGTGCGGTGCTCGGCGAGCGGAACGCCTTGGCGTTATCGGGCTCTTTACTGCGCTTTATTCCCTCGGCTTCGCCGTCGATTCGCCGGATGGTGAGGACGGGGCTGAAAGGTCTGGTGCTGCGCGGGTGCATCGGAGCCGGACAACAGGAGTTCCGCGGCCGCCGCTCCGGGATTCGTCCATGGGCTGGCGGATTGTTGTGAGCGGAACGGGCATCTGTGCGGCGGGGAATGTCGTCGAAGCCGATGACTGACACGTCGTCAGGAATAGAGACACCCGCGACGCGCGCAGCGGACGCCCACGCCCCACGGCTGGCAGATCGTTCGCGCAGAAGACGGCGGTGGGGTTCGCATCGTCGGAGGCGGCGCGGGCCTCGGCGATGGCGTCTTCGGTGGCCGCATACCCTGCCTGGGCGGTGTACGCCTGCGCGTTGTCACGGTCAACTGGACGTTGTCGGACCCCGTTAAGGCGCTGCCAGTGCTCGATCGCGTCTCGCACGCCCGCGAGGCGCTGTGCGGATGGCGCATGTCGGCGGGGCCGTTGAGGAAACAGATGCGCTCATGTCCGAGTGCCAGAAGGTGTTCGATCGCCAGCGCGGCGCCCGCGCGGTCGTCGATCGACACGGACGGTGAGGCCCTCGGGCGCCTCGGCCGCGTCGAAGAGGACGACAGGCGTCCCCTTCCTCGACCAAACGCGTGGCGGCCTCATGCGTGGAGTCTGCAGGGGGTCGAGAGGAACGCCGCGCACCGCCTGGCGCCCCAGCACCTCGAGTAGGTCGCGCTCCTGCACGGAGGCGTGCGTGGAAGACAGCGTCATGATGCAGCCCTCGCGCGAGACGCGCGCGCTCCATGGCGGCAGCAGCCTCCATGAAGAACGGGTTCGTCAGGTCGAAGACCGCCACGCCTACGAGCGCGGGTCCCCGCCGCAGGGCCTGTGCGGTCGGATTGGGCTTGTAGCCGAGCTGTGCGATCGCCCGCACTCGACGCTCACGCACGTCGGGGCGCACGCTATCGCGCCGGTTAATGACGTTAGACACGGGCCGACGCTCACGCCCGCAAGAGCGGCGACGTCTTTGACGCCGGGGGCTTTGCGGGGCATTGAGGGGACGAGGTGGTGGTTGCGTCCTGGGGACTCGTGCCCTCTGGGGTGCGGCAGGGGCGGCGTCATGGTAGCTCTTTCGGGAATTCGAGTGATGAAACGTTCATGTTGTGGCACCTCCGAGTAGGTTTCCGCTTCAATTTTCTAAAGCAAGTTCAAGGCTTCCCTATAGAGTTGACATGCATATTGTCGTGTGGCACACTTTCTATCTATCTGAATCGTTTCATTCCTCGACGAAGAGGTGACCACATGACACGAGAAGCTGAAAGGCCAGTTGTCTCGCTCCAGCATGCCGTGAAGAAGTTCGGCTCCATCACCGCGATGTCTGATGGGTGCATCGAGCTGTATCCGCACCGCATTCACGCCCTGGCCGGTGAAAACGGTGCGGGTAAGATCGACGCTCGTGAAGGTGCTTGCCGGACATTCACCAGCCAAACTCCGGAGAGTTTTGGTTGATGGCCAGCCGGTGCGCTTCGAGACCCCGCCGAATCGAAGGCCGCCGGAATCTCAGTGATCTACCAGGAGCCACGCTGTTCCCCGACCTGACGGTCGCCGAGAACATCTACGTGGGCCGACAGCCCAGGGGACGCCTCGGCCTCGTCGATCATGCGCCATGAAGCGCGACGCCCAAGAGCTCTTTGACCGCCTCGAAGTGCCGATCGACCCTTCGCAGTTGGCTGATGGACTGTCGATTGCGGACCAGCAGATCATCGAGTGCAAAAGGCGATCTCGCTGGACGCCAAGGTTCTCATCATGGATGAACCGACGGCCCGCTCTGTCGGGGCACGAGGTCGACCGTCTCTTTTTCCGCGGCGCGCTCACTGCGCGACAAGGAGCCTCCCTCATGTTCATCTCGCACAGGATGGAAGAAATCTTCGACCTGTGCGATGACGTGACGATCATGCGCGACGGCGCCTACGTGTCGACCCGTGACCTGGAGGGAACCACGAAGGCGCAGCTCGTGCGGACATGGTTGGCCGCGACGTCGATCAGCTCTTTCCCAAACTGGACGCGCAGATTGGCGATCCCGTCCTGAGAGTCGAAGGACTCACCCGATATGCGCCTTCGAAGATGTGAGCTTCGGGTTCGCAGTGGGAAAATCCTGTGATTGGCGGGCCTCGTCCGGTGCTGGCCGCTCGAGGTCGTGCGAGACGATCATGGGCATCGACAAAGCGGACGGCGGCACAGTGACCGCCTTCGGCAGTCCCTGAAGCTCGTGACACGGTGGGAGCAATCCGAGCCGGCCTCGCTTTTGTCCCCGAAGACAGGCGCAAGCAAAGCCTCGTCATGGATCTGTCCGTTGCCCGCAGCACGGCCCTCACGCTGCGCAGCAAACTCGCTCGCCGCAGCTCATCAACTCGCGGACCGAGCGAGCGGTCGCACGAGGAATGGTCCTGAGCCTCGAAGTGAAGACGGCCAGGAAACCCCCGTGTCCGCGCTGTCGGGTGGCAACCCAGCAGAAGGTTGTCTTGGCGGAAATAAACCGCCACCGATCCCAAGATCCTCATCGTCGATGAGCCGACCCAGCATCGATGTGGGGAACCAAGTCTGAGGTGCCGACTGATCTCCACCCTCGCCACCAGAGTCGCCGTCATCATGATCTCCCTCGGAACTGCCCGAGAGTGCTCGGCATGGCAGACCGCGTCCTCGTCATGTGCGAAGGCCGTATCACCGGCGAATTCACCAGAGAGAAAGCCACAGCTGACGCCATTATGACGGCGGCAACCACCGACCACGAAAAGGCCGCATCGCGGCAACGACACTGACACCTCCTCCTCCGCATCCACGGCTCCGCGCCGGTGAGCCGGAGTCAGCCAGCTCCTCGTCTGCATGACCAAGGTGCACGCTGCATCGAAGCTGCGCTCTCTCCTGTCCATGCGAGAGCTCCCGGTGATCGCGGCCCTCATTGCCCTGGTCCTGTTGACGTGGGTGATGAATCCGCGCTTCCTCTCCGCCCAGGAGTACGCGACCTCTTCCTCAATCGCGACGATCGCTATGCTGATGGCAGCCGGACGAGTCCCTCATCATTCAATCAGAAGGCGTCGACCTCTCAGTCGGTTCCATCCTCAGGTGCTCGGCCTTCGCCACGGGTTTCCTGTTCGCGGCTAACCCCTCGGACTGCCCATCGTCGTCGTCTTCATCGCAGGAATCGTTCTGGGGGCACTGCTCGGAGCGCTCAATGGACTGCTGGTCACGCAGGCGAAAGTCCGCAATGGTCATTACCCTGGGTACTCTCTACGTCTTCCGAGGAGGACTGAACTGGTGGAGCAGGATCCACTCAGTACTTCGCCGGTGACCGCCCCCAGGCCTTCGGTGACCTGGGTGTCGCGACGATTGGTGGCTTCCCGCTGCTCACCCTCCTGGCGGTCATCGTTATCGTGATCGTCTCGCTCTACCAGCGCTACGCCCGATCCGGACGCGACCTCTACGCGATCGGCTCCGACCGTACAGCCGCAGCCGTCTACGGTATCCCCGTCCTGAAGCGCTGTTTATGGCCTTCGTCGTCAACGGTGCGCTCGTTGGACTCGGCGGCGTCCTCTACGCCTCCGCTTTAACTCTGTCGGCGCGCAACGACGGGCGCAGGCATGGAACTTGACATCGTTGCCGCGTGCGTCGTCGGCGGCGTTGCAATGACCGGCGGTGTTGGAACCTGCGGAGCCGCCATCGGTGCGCTCCTCCTCACGACTATGACGTCCGCGCTACAGCTGTCGGCGTCGACAAATTCTGGCAAAAGGCCGTCGTTGGTGCGCTCATCCTCATCGCGATCGTCGTCGACCGAGTCAGCTCAATGCGCCGCACGAGGCGCTGCGCAGAAAGGGAGCAGATCGCTGATGAGCACCGCGACTCAGACCTCGTCACATGACCTCATGGCTTCGATTCGACGCGTGTTCTCCTCGCGCGACTCGCCATGACCCTCATCCTCATCCTTGCCATTGCAGTCGCGACCATCCTTATCCCGAGGTTCAGCCAGCCTCGCACGCTCACGTTCCTCACCTTGGACGTGACGGCGACGCTCCTCATGGCACGCCCATGACCCTCGTTATGATCAACGCCGACATCGACCTGTCCGTCGCCTCGACCGCCGGCCTTTGTCAGCGCATCCTTCGGAGTTCTCGTCCAGTCGGGCGTCGGATTCTGGGCGAGCATTGCGATCTGCCTCCTCATCGGACTGGCGTGCGGCCTCGTCAGTGCATTCATGACCGCCTGTGGGACTGCCGGCGCTCGCGGTCACGATCGGTACCTTTCGCGCTGTATCGAGTCTCGCCCTCGTCGTCATCGGCGACCAGTCGATCTCCGACTTCCAGGTGGGCAACCTCCGCGGTCACCGGATCGTTTGGGTCCTGGGCATCCCCTACATGGCAATCCACCCTCCTGTTCGTCATTCTCTCTGGCTCCTGCTGCACAAGACCCCCGTACGGTCGAGGCCTCTTCGCGCTCGAGTTACTCAGGCAGGCCGCCGAGTTCGTCGGCAGTACTGACACTGAAGCGTTCTCGCGTTACATCGCGCTCGACTACTGACGGGGCTCGCGGCAGCACTGGCTGGCATCTACTGGACGCTGCGTTACTCCGCGGCGAAGGCTGACAACGTCGAGAGGGCCCCTTGAGCTCGTCGTCATCGCCGCCGTTGTTCCCCGGTGGGGTCACGCGTCTTGCGGCCGAGGCTCGATCTGGGGCAGTGTGTGCAGTCCTGACGATCGGTGTTCTCAACCGCCACGGCCTCAACCCGGAATTCCCGAATATCCTGGTTCTGGTCACGGGCTTCGTTCTTGATCGGTCTGCCGTCGCGCCATCGTTGCGGATGCCATCCGCCAACGTCTGCTAATATCGAGCCGATGCGCGTACCGCGTCAGCGTCGCACCGGCGCGGCGAGCGCCTAACAATCCCATACAACGAGGGGCACCACGCCTCGCAATGGTGGGCGCGTGCGCCCGAAAGGAAAAGACAACGATGTCCTCACATGAAGAGGGGTTAGTGCTGCTCGGCGCACCTACGCTGGCCTCGGTCTTCTGATGTTCGCCTGCGCGGTGGAACGTCGACGCAGGGCAGTGAGTCCAGCCCGGCGGCGATGCCTCCGGTTCGTACGATGTTTCATCCCAGTCGATCACAAGTTCATCCCTGGGCAGCTGAACAACCCTTCCGACGTCATGCTCGGCGGCGGCAAGAATGCTGGTGGGTGAGATCGGTCAAGCTGAGGTCAACGTCGTCGGCCCGCTCGAGGCGTCCTCCTCCTCGCAGGTCTCCCTTCATCAACCTGAGGTGCAGGCAGGCACGAACCTCGTGATTGCGAATGACCCCGATGCCGTTTGTCCTGCGCTTCATAGGATGCACGTAAGGTTGGTACAAAGGTCGTCACCTTCGACTCCGACAGCGCGGTTGATTGTCGAGACCCGTTTATCAACCAGGTCGAATCCCACAGGTTGCAATCACCATACCGATACGGTCTCCGACCAGATCGGCGGTTCCGGCAGCTATCCTCTCTGCGACGGCAAACGCCGCCAACCAGAACGCGTGGATCAAGTTCATGGAGGATGAAATCGCTTCGAACGACAAGCATAAGGTGGGCATTGAGATCGCTCTGAAGGTCTGCGAAGACGACGATGACACGAAGTCGTTCCAGAGGCACAGGCCCGCTCCAGGTTCACCCTGACTCAACGCGATCGTCCTCGCCGACCACCGTCGCAAATGCCGCCACAGCGCGCTACCCGTCAACCTCCTCCGACCATATGGGCAAGGTCGTTGACCGGCCTGGCCTGCCCACGAAATGCGTTCCTTCGTGAAGACGGACCCCGTCAAGGAGTCGCCCGTGGGATCCCGCCCAGCTCGATACGGGAAGGCGTACGCGGGTGCAGCGCTCGATAGTGGTGTGGCAATCAAGGGCGAGGTCAGAGAAGTTCACTGCCGGAACCGGTGATGCACAATCGGCGAGAACAAGACCGTCGTCGTTGGTGACCCTGCGCGCTTCAACGCGATAATATCGACAAGTACGACCCCTGACGTCGTCTCGACGGGGTTGGTGGGCGCGCTCGTTGTGCCCACCAACCCCGCCTTCATGCCGCGAATTGGCTGGTGTGTGCGGTACGCCGTTTACAAATGAAACGATTCACCTTAAACAGACATAACCAATTCCCGTTCAACGATGAAGGGATCGCGAGTGATACCCCACCACTGGCCCAACACGCTCGCCACGACGAGCCAGGCCAGTCCCACCGAGCCTGCTTCCTCCTGCGCGCGTGCGCCCCGAGAAACTCGCCGAATATGCCGACGTGCACCAGCGTGTTCCGACGATGCGCCAGGCTCTCCGTGACGCCGGGTGGCGACACTACCGCTCTTCCTCGATCCGACACCGGCCCGTCGTCGGTTACTACGAGGCGGACGACGCGGCGCGGCGGCCGCAGCTATGGAAGATCTCGAGGTCAATACGCGCTGGCAAGCCGAGATGGCCCAGTACTTCCAACTGACGGGGCAGCCCACTTCCTCAACCAATACTTCACCTCGCCTGATCGTCCATCGAGGCAGTGCCCAAAGGACACCCCGGCCCGGGTCAATCCACACCCCACACGTCGAAGGAGACGCCGACCATCCACCCGTCCGACCTGCCTGAAAGTGCTCGCACCTCCTGCGCGCGAATAGACGATCGAGCTCCGAGCTGGCCTTCGGTAACTCCGGAACTCGCTTCATATTCGCGAGCCCGGCACCCGCGCAACGCCTACGAGAAGATTGATGACGCGGCACAGGTCCATCGTGGTTGACGGGCATTACCCCGCGGGAAGTCGCTACATATCCCGTGGGATATGGTCGATGACTTCTGACCTTGCGGAGCATGCGTGCCTGCAGGGTATCACACTGGGCACCATCAACCAACGTCTCCAGGATGACGACTACAGTTTGGCTCCTGACGAACTCGACGAGGTAGCAGGCGTAAGGCCAATGATGCGCACCTGCGCTGCATCGACGTCATGAACGCTACCGGTCCGACACGCTCAAGATCTGGCTGGGCGACGGAACGAACTACCTGGGACAGGGACCGATAAGCTGCGCGGCAGGAAAGGCTCGCTGACTCGCTGTCCGTTATCTATGAGAATCTGGCCCAGACCAGCGCCTCCTCCTTGAGCAAGTTCTTGAACCCGCCTCTACCACACCGATGTGCCGGACTGGGGCACGGCCCCGGCGCACGTGATGACCCTGGGCGACTGAGCTGTTGTCTGTTCTCGACACCGCCACCTCACGCCCGGGTACCAACATCGAATCTCATCGTGGTCCATTGCTGCGCGCCGGCCGCCTCGAGCTTTGATTTCAACTCGCGGTTCTACGCCGACGATGACCTGATCGTGGATCCGGTGATCCCTTCCACCTTCCGCATCATGCACGAAATGAGATCGTCCCTTCTTCATGCCCTCGCGCCCACCTCCGGTGTTAAATCATGCCTTGACCAGTGCCACAACCTCGAAGAAAAGATCCTGAGAAATCCTGTCCGCGATGAACGTCCAGGAGGCAACCGCGAAGGCACCCTTGTCGACCGTGCCGCGCTGGCGAAGGCGCGCCGAGTACGACGTGCTGACCGCCAACCAGGCACTCATGGACGCTTTCTCCTGATGCGCCCGCTCCCGGGCGAGCTGGTGCTGAAGAGCAGGGCTCGACCCCAACCTGCTCGCGTCCTACGCCGCCTCGTGCCAGCTTCGAGCGCATCAGTGCGGAGCGAGGGTATCAGCAGCCCCTGGGGCGCATGGATGACGACCGTTGTCGCTATCTGACCTGCACTCCTCGGGCGCGATCCTGCGGGCGTGCCCGACGCGAACGTCCCGCCATCGAGGAGTGCTCCCGCTTCCCGAACGGGCCGGTCGCCCAGTTCCCGGGCCCGCCGTTCCGACGCTTCTACTCAATCGGGGGCGAGGCCCAGGTGGCGGCCTACTGAGTGGGACATCCTCGCGCTGTGGCGAGGCATCCTCGAGCCCGCGAAGCCAGCCCGCGCGGTGCCGTGGACGCTATCAGGATCGACACGTGGGCTTGTGGACCACGGGCTGGCTGGACGACGAGATGGCCGACTGATCGGTAACCCCGCGTCCCACCGTTCCGCGCGCGCTGTGGCGTTGGCGCATCCGGAGGTGCTCGACCGATGGGATTCCTCCTGGCTCTATGAGCACAACGGATTGCACAGCCTTTCAATACGCTGTTCCAGCGTGTGGCCGACCGAGCGGCGCGCGGACTGTGCAGCGCACGGCGCTCCTGATCCCGGACCTGCTGGGCGTACTGGCTCACGGGAGAAGCGCGAAGCGAGCTGACGGGCTGCGCGTCGCGAGCAGGCCTCGTCAATGCCACTGAGCGCGACTGGGATCCTGAGATCCTTAATCGGCTGCGCGACGACTTCGTGGAGTAACCTCTTCCCGCCGATCATTGAGCCGGGGAGATTATCGGTGAAGCGCGTGTTGAGGGTCTTGATCTGCACACACGTCGACGGGGGAGCCCACCCCTGTTGTCGCCGATGGTTCGCACGACACCGCGTCCGCGATCAGGGTGTGCCCGCCCAGACCGGGCCGTTTGCGTACACTTCGAGTGGAACCTGGTCGCTCGTCGGTACAGAGCTCAGCACCCCAGTGTTTCACTCTCCGAGGAGGCTCGGGCGGCCAATTTTACAAACGAGCTGGGTGTCGACGGCACGGTCCGGTTTCCTCACGCCAACATCATGGGTATGTGGGTGCGGCAGGAATGCCTGCGCGGTGGGCATCCCTCGGGGATAGTGCCTCCGGGCGCTGGAGGTCAGGTCGACTGGCCCGCTCCTCGACGCGCGAACTGGGAGGCAGCCCAGCCTGCGCGCGCTACCTGCTCGACATGTCCTCACCGCCTGAGCTGATGGCTCCGGGCGGGCATAATGGTGAGCGCGTGCGTTCACTGCGATCCCAGGCCCGGGCGTCTCTTCGTCCCCTTCTGTGGATGGCGAATCGTCTTTCCGTGGACGAGGCAGGGGTGAGCGGTGGTGATCCGCAGGCCTCGGCCGTCGATTCCGTGGAGGCGAGCAACCGTGCTGCGGGCGAGATCACCCGGACTCGTTGGCGCTTCGCTTTACCGCAGGGCGATACGACGGACATGTGAGCTGAGCGGTACCCGCCACAGAAGCGATTCACCCTCGCTGGGGGCGGCTCAAAGAATCGTCTGCTGGCGCAGGAGACCGCAGATGCGACAGGAATCCCGGTCATTGCAGGACCCGTCGAGGCCACGGCCCTCGAGACATGCTCGTCTCCCTGCGGGCTATCGGTGCGGCTACAGTGGAACGCTGATGGACCTTCGTGCCATTTTCGCGGGCGTCGTCGGCGCTCGTGACCTACGAGCCGCAGGCTTCTCATGCGATGTCTCTGATGAGGCTGATGCCCTCCGCGATGCTCGGCCTTGGCTGACGTAAGCTGACGTGGGCCGCGACTCCAGATAGATCGAGCCGCGCCCACTCACCTCTGGTGGCCTCCCGCACGCTAATATAGGGAAAAGTGTTTGGGGCATGACGACGACATGCAAACACTCTGGATAACTGAACGGTGCGTCCGGTTCTCCTCGATGGGTCAGGACCCTTGAGGACGGCAGCCACCCTCTGGCGATAGTGGACTCCAGCTTCCCAGTTCTCGGCGAAAGCCGCGTTCTCGATCATCCATGACGCGCACGCGACCGAGCAGGTTTCGCATCCCGTGCCACGCGCAATGCGTCCAGGAAGGTGTGCAACGCGCTGTCTGAGGCCTCGTTCGTGCTACCTACCGCCGCTACGGCTAATCCGGAATGACAGCGACGATCGGCGCGCGCCCGTGCTGGGCACGAGTGCAGCGACACTTTTCGCGGCCACGATGTCCTCGGTGTCGGTTGCTTCCAGCACAGCGGGAATGAACCCGCGTACACGATCTGATCGGGGATCAACGGACCACCAGGAGCTGAAGTAGCCGCTGATGGTCCCTCTGGCGACAGTGCGACACTCGGCGCTGTCTCACCGCGCGACGTGAAAGGCTTCCGCCACCCGGGATGGAGAACCGGAGAAGGCGGTGCTGGCCTCGATCGATTGCTGCACGGATTGAGGATGTCAGGAAGTCGATCCGCTCCGGGAATCGCATCCTTTGTCCGGGCCTGACACGATGATGCCGTGATTGCCGAGGGTGTGATCGCGGGCGGGGAGTGTTGTGCGTGGCCGTGAACGCGCGGCGACGCTCGTTGATGAGACGCGCCAGAGAGAGATACCCGTCCGTGTGAATCGACCCACAGCGCCTGGTCACAGGATCTCGCTCACTGGGCGCTCCTCTCCGCGCGTGTTGCATGGCGTGATTGCGTTGGCTGTCAGGAGGTGCAGGTGAACGACGAGTCGGGAATGAAGCGCGTGAAACAGGATTTCGACACTGGGGCGGCGGCCCGAGACGCGCCACGCTGTGCGAGCTCGTAGCGGCCGCGCGAACGCCCTCATTGCTGGGGAGCTCTTCGTGGTGCTCGAAGGTGCATGCAGGAGGGTGGGAATGTCGAGGACCAGGTCTTCCTGCGCGTGCGTTGCGAGGCGGAACACCGCTGGCGCTTTGATGAGGAGTGTGTCGCCATCCTTCGCGGATGAGCTGCCGCGAGCGCGTGTATTCGGTGTGTCTGAACCGATCTGGTTGGACAGCTCGATGAGTTGGGAGACGGTCTTGAGATGAAGTAGTCATTGGTCCTCCAGCAATGAGGATGAAACGTTTCATCTAAGGATATTGAGACGGGGTCTGAATGTCAAGACCGGGGTCATGCGCAACGTACAGCAAAATGCTCGGTGCACTATCCACACACACAGCAGGGGACTCCCGCGGGGAGTCCCCACCATAGCTGCTAGACTGCTCAGCCCTCCGCTTCGAGGGCTTTCTGCTCCTCGGGCGATGAGCTTGGCGATGCCGATGCCGTGGCCCGCCCAGAGGAGGCGAAGATGGCGATCAGTTGGAGATCGCCCAGGGGCAGGGTAGGCCAGGGTGGCGACGCCCAGGTGTCGGCCAGCAAGTCCCACTTCGCGCTGTGCGTCCCCCAACGAGTGATCGTCTCGTCAAACATCGGAGCCACCCGCGGGTCCGCCACGTTCAGGGCAGCCGCCTGCCTTTTGCCGCCCCCAGGGCGACGTACTCGGCAGGGAGGGGACCTCACCTCGGCCCTAGGATGCCCGGGCCGGGCCCGCACCGCTCTCGAGCGCGCCCCGCCGCCGACCATGACCACCCGCTCGATGGGCACGCCCTGCGCGCGCACCGCGTCAGGGCCCCGCGCATGAGCGTCAACAGCCCTCGACCGCCGCGCGAGCCGCACGCGAGGGTGCATCGCCAGCGTCATGCCCTCCAATGTCGCCGTCGCATCCGGCAGATTCGGGGTGCGCTCGCCTCGAAGTACGGGATCAGCCGCAGCCCACCCGCATCTGGAACTGACAGGGCGGCCTCGTCGAACTCTCGCACCCCAGGCCCGTCACCCGCCTCATCGCGTCGATAATCCGCGACGCGTTCAGCGTGCACGCCAGCGGCAGCCGACGCCCGACGCGTCCGAAAAGCCCGTGACCAGGCCGACGGATCCGACACGGCAGACTCCGACACCGCTGCGACTACGCCCGATGTCCCCAGGCTCAGCATCGCCGCTCCGGACCCAAATCCACGCCGAGGGCCGCCGCCGCATTATCACCCGCGCCCGGACCCAGGCAATCTCGCCCAGCCGCGCGCCTCGTCCCCGTGCGCCACGACCTCGTACGGTTCCGCGATCCGCGGCAGCACGATGCTCTCGGCCCGCTCCTCGCTGCAGCGCAGCGCCCTGGGCGAGAATGTCGCGCCGATACGCCGACCCTCGACCGATCCACGTACCCCGTCCCGAGGCATCCGACCGGTCCGTCGCCCAACCTCAACCCCAGGCGCTCAAAACCGCCCGCGATCCGCCACGTCGAAGTAGTCGTGGGGTAAGCGCACACCGCGGCCACGCGCTGGGCCGCCCTCGGCTCGTGATCCGCCAACCACCGCAGCTTCGTGACCGTTAACGACGCGACGGGAACCGAGCCCGTGGCATCGGCGCAGGCCTCGCCCGACGACTCGCCCGCGCGCCGCAATCGATCCGTCGAGCGCGCCCGCCTCCTCGTGTCATTCCACAGCAGGGCCGGCGAATCACCTCGCCCGCTCATCCAGCACAACCATGCCGTGCTGCGCCGCCCACGCTGAGCGCCCGCACGTCATCCAGTCCGCTCGGCCGCAGCCACGGCCTCGTTCAACGCGCATCACCAGGCGCGCGGATCACCTCGGTGCCATCCGGATGCGTCGCGCGACCCTCGCGCACCACCTCGCCCGACACCGGATCCCACGACCACCTTGCACGACTGCGTCGACGAATCGACGCCCGCAACGAAAGGCCTCTCGCCCATCACAACCCCTCGTCGAAGAGACGATCAGCCGATCAGGTGACGCATCGCCTGCTGGTACAGCTCCACGAAGTGGTACTCGCGCTCGCCAGCGGCCTGCGCGTCGAAGTCCTCTGCAGGAGCTGCGATCCGCCAGGAAGTCCTCGAGGACTCGCCCGCGGCCAGCGTGGATTCGCCCAGCTCGGGGAGACCGACGCCGCCTCGAGCAGCTCGCGGGTCGCCGGATCCTCCGCCCGGAACGCACGGGCCTTCTGGGCGAGTCAGGTACATCTCGATGTTCGCGCGCGCCGACTCCCACACGCCCTCATGCCCTCGTGCGGCTCGGCTTTGTAGTCGAAGTGGCGGGACCCTCAGCGCGGGCCGCCATCGCGACGTTCTCAGCAGATCGACCGTGAAGAACGGCGGCTGGTCGCCGTGGCCGAACGCCTTGTCCTGGTCGTACTTGATGCCCGACTGGCCGTTGAGGTCGATGCGGAAGAGCTTGCGCGTTCAGCGCCTGCGCAAGCGCATGCGTAGTGAGTTCAGGCCGCCATCTGCTCGTGGCCCGTCTCCGGGTTCAGGCCCACGATGTCACCGCGCTCCAGCTGCGCGATGAGGGGCCAGCGCGTGGCCGACCGTCGGCAGGAAGGTCGCCGCGAGGCTCATTCGGCTTCGGCTCAGGCCAATCTTGAGGTCGTAGCCGCGCGACTTAATGTAGGCGGCGACCCGTGTCCAGGCCCTCCTTGGCAGCGGTCGAACGCCGCGTTCAGGTCCTTCGACGAGTCGTACTCCGCGCCCTCGCGTCCGCCCCACATGACGAACGTCGTCGCCCCATCTCCGCAGCCAAGTCCACGTTGCGCAGGATCTTACGCAGGCCGAAACAGCCGGATCGAACGGTCGTTGTTCGTCAGGCCGCCATCACTGAAGACCGGGTGAGTGAAGGTATTCGGTCGACCATCTCGATGACGCAGGCCAGCCGCGTCGGCCGCCTCTTCCCCTTCATGACGCGGTCGTGACGCCCTGATCCGACGCGTCAAAGTCGAACACGTCATTGTCGTGAAGGTATCACTCCCACGCCCCCGACCTCCGCGAGCTTTTCCGTGCTGCTCCCACGGGTCCAGCACCGGGCGGGTCCCCCGTCGCCGAAGGGGTCGACCGCATTCCAGCCGACCGTCCACAGGCCGAAGAGAACTTGTTGTCGTGTGGTTGTCATGGTGTGTCCTTTCGAACGTCGGTGTTCGTTGGAGCGATGGTGCTGCGTCGCTCTGGTGGCGCTGCGTAATCGTTGTGTCGGCGGCGGATCTGGTGCGTGTGCCGGTCCTGCGAATTTGGTCGCGTGGTCGTTGCGCGCCGTGCGTCGCCACAATTCTAGTTTGTTGTGGGATAAAAGCTTAATACCTGTGTGCGCGTTCGTCAAGGCCGGGCTCATAGGCCAAAACGTGTTGGTTTCGGTTTAGTGGGTTTCGTGCCAGGTTCCGCTGTGGTGGAAGTTGGTCCAGTGCATACGGTCCCCACCCGTCGAGATCTCGGCTTTGTGCTTGTGCTTGTGCTTGGTGCTTGGGTGCGGTGGACATGGCCTTGCCGAATTGGTCGGCGATCCGTTGGTTGGTGATCGTGGTTTTGCGATGTGTGCTGGGGTGCCAGGAACTCGGTGTGCAGGCCCAGCGCCGCCACAACACGGTCTTGACCTGGTGATCAGACTCATGCCACGGTGGGCTCGTGGCACGCAGCGTGAAGTTGGGCATTAATCCCGCCCTCGATCAGGTTTGCCGTCCTGGCAGTGGGGTCCTCCCTTCAAAGGTCAAGGGCGGGATCGAGGTGGACAAACAGCGTGCCTTGTTTGATCAGCGTGTTGAGGAGTTCTTTGGCCTGGATCAGCCGGGCATGGGTGACTGGCCGACGTCCGTCTGCAGTCATGGCCTTGACGAACGCGCGCACACAGGTATTAAGTTTCATCCCACAACAAATAAAGTTGTGACGACGTCAAACACGGCGCGCAACGACCGCGCTGACGAAACAGGCGGGCACGATACGCACCAGCATCCGCCGCCACACAACGATGCGCAGCAGCAGCCACCGACGACGCAGCACCAACCCTTCAACTGAACACCAGCGTTCGGAGAGGACACCACCATGACAACAACGCCATCGGGCGACTCGGTCCGAGACGGTCGGAACAGGGCGCCGGACCCCCTTCGCCGAGGCCGAGAAACTCTACGACCAGCCTCAGCGACGAGGAACGACTGTCCCTGCTCGACGGAGACACGCCGCCCTTCTGGGAGTGGCATGGCAGAGATGCCTCGAGACCGGGTACAACACGACCCCCTACGTCCACGGTCGGATCGACCGCCTCCGGAACTCCTGGGACCCGCTTCTGTCGACGGCCCACGCGGATGCGTCGCCGCGAACGGCACCGCCTTCCCTGTCTCGATGGCGCGCGGCGCCACCTGGGACACCGACCTCGGAAGAGAGGGTCGGGGACGCGATCGGCACCGAGGTCCGCGCCGTCGGCGGCAACTTCCTTCCGGCGCGTGTGCATCAACCTGCCCCGCCACCCCGCCACGCGCGCGCATCCAGGAGACCCACGGCGAGTGACGCACGTGCATCCGCGAGATGGGTGCCGCCCTCACCCGCGGCAGGATCCAGCGCCACGCCATGGCCTGCTGCGCCAAGCACCACGCCCTGAACTCCGTCGAGAACAGCGCTTCGAGGTCGACGTCACCGTCGAGTGAGGCCACCCTCACGAGCAGTACCTGCGCTGCAAGCGGACCGTCGACGAGCGTCGCCGCGAGGGATCAAGAAGCTCCTACAACCGTCAACGGCGAGTGGGCGCGGGGCAGAGCCCCACCTCCTCACTCACCAGTGCTGCGCGAGCAGTGGGGCTGGGATGGCATCACCGTCTCCGGCTTCATCTGGGGCCTGCGCAACGGCCCCGCCTCCCTCAAGGCCGGTCTCGATCTCGAGGAGCCCTTCACCCAGCAGCGCAAGGAGCAGATGACCGGGGCACTCGAGGCCGGTGAGGTCTCCTGGGACGATGTGCGCCGCAGCGCCGTCGCATCCCTGGGCGCACCAGCTGCGCTCCTACGCCACCCGTGACGACGTCCCGAGGACCTGACCTCCTCGCCAGTGACGAGCACCGCGCTCCTCGCGCGCGAACGACTCCATGACCCTGCTCCAAGAACGACGACGTCGACGGCGTGCCCGTCCTGCCGCTGTCCGAGCAGCCGACCACGATCGCGGTCATCGGTCGCCTGGCCACGGCCGAGAACATGGGCGACGCCGGCTCCTCCAAGGTCCGTCCCCCGAGTTACGTCACACGCTGGAAGGCCTGACGGCCCGCTACGCAGGCGCGGATCCTGCACGTCGAGGCCGACGACCCTCAGGCCGCCGCCGAGGCCGCCGCGAAGGCGGACGTGGCCGTGGTCGTCGCCGGCTTCACGAAGCGCGACGAGGGCGAGTGGGTCGGCACCGCACCATGACCAACCCCGTCCTACGCAGCCTCTACCGCCGCTGCCCGAGGGCGCCTCCCGAGCCCGCGGGCGACTCCTGACTCGATCATGACCGAGCGGCTACGGCGGCGACCGCGCCGCCCTCGGCCTGCGCGCCGTCGACGAGGAGATCATCACGGCGGTCGCAGCCGCCAACCCGCGCACCGTCGTCGCCCTCGTAGGCGCCGGCACGATCATGGGCGATGGAGGCCCTGGCGCTCGAGAGGTCCCCGCCATCGTCATGAGTGTGGTACGCCGGTGGAGGGGCGGCCACGCCCGCCGACGTCCTCAGCGGCGCCGTCAACCTCCGGCCGCCTGCCCTTCTCTCATCCCGACCAGCGAGGACCACCTGCCCGCCTTCGACCGACGTGGACGACCGTCACCTACGACCGATGGCACGGCCAGAGAGCTCCTGGACCGCCTCGGCGTCGAGGCGGCCTTCCCCTGGGCTGGGGCCTGTCCCACACGACCTACCGGCTCGACGACGCCCTGGGTCACCGCCTCCACTGGCGGGGCGCCGACCGCGTCCTCACCGTGCGCGCCACCGTGTCCAACACCGGCGAGCGCGACGGCATCCAGGTCGTGCAGGTTCATGGCCGCGGCGTGGGCACGCCGACGAGACTCCAGCTGCTCGGCTTCGCCACTGTCGAGGTGCCCGCCGGCCGCAGCCGCGAGGTGGACGTGCCGGTGCGCCTGACCCAGCTCGGCTCCTGGACGCCGACGCCGGACGCATCGTCCTGGCCGACGGCCCTGTCGAGCTCGAGGTCGCCTTCCACGCCCACGACGCGGGTGCGATCACCATCGATGGGCAGGTCTGAGCATGACATCCAAGACACGCACCGAGCCCGCACTGCACCTACTCGCTCTGAGTCCACCCGCCTGCCGCTCATCCGCCAGATCGGCTACTGGTCTGGGCGACGCGGGCATGAACTTCTCCTGGAGCTTCATCTCCGCCTTCGCCATAGTTCCCATCGACGAACGTCATGGGCGTCGGCGCCGCCATCCTGGGCACGCCTCATGCTCGTCGCCCGCCTGACCGACGGCGTCTCCGACCTCCTGTCGGCCTCCTCCTGGACCGCACGAGGACCCGGTGGGGACAGGGCCCGACCCTGGCTGTTCTGGTCCACGCTTCCCCCTGGCCATCGGTACCTTCAGCTGCTCTTCAACGTGCCGGAGGGCTTGTCCGAGATCGGCCCGCGCAGGATACTTCTTCGTGCTGTATCCCGCTCGTCGGGACCTTCTTCTACACGGCCGCCAACATCGCCTACAACGCCTTCGTCGCGTTGACGACGACGCACGAGCCGACCCGGGTCTCCATGGGGTCCATCGGTTCATCTGCACGATCGTGGCGATCCTCGTCATCAACGCCATCACCCTGCCCCTCGTCAAGCACTTCCGGGACGGGCCGGGCCGGGTGGGCGGTCGGTGCCCCTCTACGGGGCGTCATCGTCGTCCTGCTGCTCATCCTCCTGCTTCGCCGTCAAGGAGCTCAGGACCTGGACGAGAGGAGGAGGCATGGGCCGAGCCGCCCGGGACAAGCAGCAGGCGTCGCTCGGGACCCGTGGCGTCGGCGCTGACATGGTCACCGTCCTGCGCAACAAGTACTTCCTCGCGTCCTCAGGATCACGGCGCTGATTCTACATCAACCTCGAGCCTCACCGGTGGCGCGGGCGTCCTACGCCACCCGTCCTGGGCAACGAGGGTGCACCTCAGCGTACTCACCACGGCCATGTTCCGCACCGATGGCCGTCGTCCTCGCCGTCCTGCCTCCCTCACCGACCGCTTCGGGGTGTGGCGCATCAACGTCATCTCCACCGTTATCGCGATCGCGGGCTACCTCCCGCGTGGTTCGTGCGCGACAGTCTCACCGGCGTCGTCATGCCACTCGTCATCGCGGCGGTCGGTAACGCGTCCTTCCTGGGCACGTTCATGCGCCTATGTCGCCGCAGTCGGCGACAACATCCATGACGACGGGGCGACGTCCAGACTGACCTTCTCGGCCTCCTCGATCGGCATCAAGATCGTCAGGGCGTCGGCGCCGCCGCCGTCGGCTGGATGCTGGGCATGGTCGGCTTCGACGGCACTGCGACCAGCCAGCCGGCAGCGGTCCTCACCGTGGTCTCTGTCGCTGTGGGACTGCCGGTGCTCATCTCCTTCGCACGGCTGCTCGTCTTCCTACCCTTCCCGCATTTGCAGGGGCGAACGACGAGCTGCGGGCAGACGAGGCCTGACCCTGGCTGGGAGCGGATGTGGTCGTCGCGGGCGGGAGACGGTAACCTGCCCGCGACGACCATCCGTCATTGCTTCCCAGGAGGGCAGATGCCACGGCAGCCTCGGATGGATCGACGAACGTCTCACCCAGATCGTGGACACGGCCCGGTGAGCTCCTGTCCCTCAAGGGGTACTTTTGGCTTCTCGGTCGGAGAGCTCGCCCAGCGCTGCGGCCTGTCCAACGCCGGACTCATCCACCACATCGGTACCAAGCAGCGCGTCCTGCATATGGTCCTCGACGCCGCGACGCCCCGGCCGCCTCGCCGTCATGGCCGAGGCGGCCGGGGCGCTCGACTGAGGCCGTCGAAGCGGGCTCGCGCGGCCCTCGACACGCGCACCGCCGTCGCCATGCTCCACGCGCTCGTCGAACACAACCTGACCTATAAGCCTCAAGGCCCTCCGACAAGTCCGTGCGGCGGGTGGGCACCGCCGCTTCGACACGGTAGCCTGGGTCCATGCTGACCCGCTCGACAGCGCCAACGACGCCGGCCGCATCAGTCGCGGCCGGTCGCTTGCCGCGCCCCTCGGAGCGGGGATGGGTCCTCAGAACCGTGGCGTGAAGTCGGAAAATGTGCGCGCATCCAACATGTCGACGATGCTGCGCAACATCCTCGCCCTCGCCGGGCGAGTCACGCGCGCGGGCCTCTCGCAGCGCACCGGAATGACGCGCGACTATCTCGCGCCTCGTGGACGACCTGGTGGGTGCTGGACTTGTGCGAGAACTCCCGAACCTGGTGACGGCGGCGGCCGAGCGCAGCCCGGCCACCGCCTCACCCCGCGGAGGGCAGCGCGGCGTCGCCCTCGGTGTCGAAGTGGACGTCGCGAGCCTCGATGTCACGCTCGTCGATATCGCGGGACGGGAGCTGGGGCACCGCCGGATTGAGCGCGATTTCGCCGACAGTGCGCCGGAGGGACGATGGCGCTCGCGGCCAGGCACACGCTCTGTTAGAGGGTACCCTGCCCGATGGCGCCCTGTTCCTGGGGACGGGCGTTGGGTTGCCGAGGCTTGGTGTCGCCGACCCGGCTGGCGCTCGCTCGAACTTGGGGTGGCGAGACATCCCGCACGACCAGCTACTTGCCCGCTCGCCGACCTGAACCCGGTGGTCGTCGCGAACGAAGCGGACCTGGCGGCCTACGCGGTTGCCTACACGCGACCGGGGGTGGCCGGTGGCCGTCGACCTTCGTGTACGTGTCGGGTGAGGTGGGCGTCAGCGCTGGCGTCATCGTCGATCATCGACCGATGAGCGGGGCGCGTGCCCGGTCCGGCGAAATCGGGCACATGTGCGCGGATCCCAATGGGCCGCTGTGCCTGCAGGGGCGCGCGGATGCCTCGAGCCTACCTGGGTGTGCGCGCCCTCGCCGAGCATGTGGAGCCCCCGCGGTCCGGGGCGCTCGGGATTCTGTTGCGCGGGCCTCGGTGACGGGGCCGGTGAACCTCTGGGTCTCTTGGTGTGAGCGCGGGAGCAGGAGCGTGCCCGAGCCGTGCTGGCGGAGGCCGGGGCGGCCCTCAGGCGCGTGTTGTCGGGCGTCATCAACGCGATGGATATCCCTCACGTCGTGTTTGGTGGAGCTGTTGCGGGCGAGTAGCGCCCTGCTGGATCCGGCGCGCGAGAAATCGAGACGCGCGCACGCTGCCAGGCCCCGTGGTCCTCGCCGATCGTTGAGGTGCTGCCCAGATTCTGCGTCGCTGACGGTTCAGGGTGCGGCGTTCGAGTGCTGGATGCACTCGTGGACGATCCCGCCTTCCTGGGTTAAGCGCGTTCTATCGGAGCGCTCACCAGTTGCTCAAGCCCAGGTAATACAGCGGGTGGGTCAGGACTGCGACGACGCGGTCGCGGTATTCGAGGGCAGCATCGGGAAGATGACGATCGCGGCCAGGACAGCGACGATCAGCGTCACGAGGATGCGTTTCTGGTGCTCATGCGTGGCTCCTTTGTGGGGTTGTGAGTTCCGTGTGGGCATCGGCGAGGATGTCGTTGACGAGGTCGACGCCCTCCGGCGCAGGAGCGGGCGGTCCTCGAGGGTGCTCGTTGAAATGCCGCATGAGGGGCGTCGAGGCCGGTGAAGGGGATGCCGATGCGCTCGGACGAGATGCCCATGGTCCGCCGTATGTGTCGGGGTTTGCGTTAAGAATAATCGTTGGACTGCTGACGATGTCGATGGTGACGTTATCCTTCCACAGGATGGTGACATCCCGGTCGTTTGAGTCTTCCTCGACGGACAGTAGCTCCGGGAAGTGGAAGGAACTCGGGGGTCAGAGTTGTCTTTTGCTTGTCGGTCAGGGCGATGACGAGGTCCTTGCCGGGATTTCGGCTGCACTCGAGGTAGGGCCATGGACGCAGCGGTGAATCACATACAGCGCCGCATGGAAGGGTTGTCCGGTGGCGACCGCCGCCATCGTCCCTCCCGCGAAGGCGTACGGCGAAATCCGGTCGTGACGAGCGCGATGGACTGGTGGTTGCCCGGAATGACGATGGAGCCGTCCTCGTAATGGGGTGCGATGACCAGAACGGGCGCACGCTCTGTTCGATGAGGTGGGGAAGTGCCGCGCACAGATACAGGGGGAACCAGATGAAGAGCAGCTGTAGTGGGCCGATGCGAATGAACGAGAAAACCCAGTAGGCACCCACCGCCAAGACGGCGTTAACGACAATGGTGATTGCAGTGAGCTTTCCTAAGTCTCGCGCAGCCAGGTCCACCGCCTCGAGGAGAACTGTCGTGGGGTCTTCTTGCAAAAATGAGGAAGGACGAGCCACGGTTACCACCGCACATGGGCACTGGTGGTCTGCCTCCCGCGAAGAGGTGCAGAAGGCTCGCGTTCATGCTCCCGACGCTACCAGGATTGTGACGGAGCGGCAAAACATGAGCGTCTGAGCGCCTTGCTGTGAATCAGCAGCCCTGATTCGACGTCTGATGAAACCAGCGGCACCGGGCCCTCGCCGAGGTGCGCTGGACCCGTGACACCTTTGCGGGCGGAAAATGGCCTGCAAACTGGCTGTCAGCGGGAGCAGAGGTGTCAGCAGTTTCAAACGTGTGCGCCAAGGGCTCGCAGAGGTGTCGGTGGTTTCACCTCGTAGGCAGATGATCCACCCGCATTGGTGTTATCGGCTCGGTTTCAGGCGGGGTGGTCGGCGGGTGCTGTGAGGCGGCTGTGGCACCCGTCAGCGCGAAAAGTTCGCCCTGCGGGGTGGATTCTGGACAAACCGAGAAAAGTTCCCCTGCAGGCGAAAAAGCGCTGATTTTGGGCGGTTTTGGCGGTGCTGGGGCGAACTTTTTGTCGTGTTACCTGATGGAGCGAGCAGGGCGAATCTTTTCGCGCTTGTGGGGCCCTAGTCCTGGGTGAGGCCTGGCTGCAGTGCCTGTGGTGGTGGTGGGGAGTCTTCCAGAAAAGTCGCGTTATTCGATTAGAAGTTTCAATAAAGTCTGAAAACGTTGCAATTCCAACGATCTGATTTCGCGATTTGAAGGGTCGTGGGGAATTACGTGCGGAATTGGTGTGGGGCTCAGCGATGTGATCCTCATCAACACCCAGCCCTACTGGTGTGGATGGCGCCGGAGGTCCGAGGCCTGGCTGCGGTGCCCGTGGGCGGTGGCGGGGCCTGGCCGGGCTTCGAGACGACGCGCCGAGCCGAAGGCTCGCAGCGCGGACGGCTCGCGGGCAGGCTCGCCGCCACGGGTGCATCAAAGCAGCCCGGCCTGACACAACACGCTGCACCCGGAACATCAGCGGTGCCACACAGGGAAGTAAAACCCCAGAAACACAACGAAAAGTGCCCACAAACGCCAGCATTCACGCTCACGGCAACACTCCAAAAGTCATATGAGAAATATGAGAGCTTCATAGGTTCTTCATAGGGTCGCGTGGGGAAAGTGGTGCATCGACAAAGGAGACACCAATGACCGCCCTGATTCTGATCGCCATTGACCTGGTTGCATGGCCGCTCTCGTGTTTGGCCTGTACTTTTCCACGGCACCGCCGCGCTGGCCTGGTCGCAGCGTTCCTGGGAGTGAATGTAGGCGTCCTCGCCGTCACGATCATCCTCGCGAACTCGACCGTGAGTGCGGGCCTCGGCCTCGGCCTCTTCGGTGTTCTCTCGATCATCCGACTGCGTTCGGATCAGATCTCGCAGACGGAAATCGCATGCTACTTCGCCTCGCTGGCCTCGGCCTGCTGACGGGCATGTCCTCGGCGGTGACCCCCGCTGCTGGGAGGCCTCATGCCCTGATTCTCGTGGCCCTGGCCTTCGGTGACTCGAAGCTGATCTTCAGCCGCTACACTCGCAGACCGTCCAGCTGGACCGCGCGATCGCCGACCCCGCCGAGCTGAAGGCGAGCCTCGAGCAGCGCCTCGGCGCGTCCGTCGCGCGGTCGGTGCCGTCCAAGCTCGACCTCGTGACGACCTGACTCTCGTGGACGTGCGCTCGAAGGTCGCCTGACCGCCGGCCCGTCAGCGGACATGACCACCCGCCGACCGCCAGCCTGCCGCACACAGACCGCCACTACCAGGACACGACTCACGCAGACGCCACCCTGAACTCGATTCTCTCGCCGACCTCGACTCGATCGGCCTCGACGAACTGAATAAGCGCGCGGCGATGCTGACCCAGTGGACCGCGAAGTCACGCGCTGGACGCCGCCACGGCCTCGGCGATTCTGGAGCCGCCTCCCTGAGGGCGTGTTGGTCCTGAACATCGACGGCCAGGTGTCCCAGGGCTACGCCTCCACCTACTGACACTCCCGACATGGATTCATGTAGCCTGCTGACTGCGCTCAAGCGTCGCCGTCGCTTCAAGGTTCGCACCGCTCCTACCTCTCGTCGGGCGCCTCGCTTCCTGGAGGTCAAGACCCGCGGCCCGCGCGGCGTGACCGTCGAAGCGCATGCCGATCTCTTGGGACGAGGCCGGGGCTCCTCTCGCGGGTGAGCGCCGCACGTGGGTGGCCGCAGACGGGTCGAGAAGACGGGATAGCCACCTGGTGCCAGCGCTCGAGCCGGTCCTGGCTGGGTCCCATGAGCGCAACACCCTGCTCCTGCCCGGGTGGCGTGGGACGCGCGACGGTGGACACTGCGACTTGAAGTGGCGCTCGCTGCGCACGGATGGCACCGAGGTTGCTTGCCCCGACCTGGTCATCATCGAAAACGAAGTCGGGCGCGACCCTCTCGATCGTCGACCACCTCCTGTGGGAGGGCGGCGTGCGCCCCGTGAAGATCTCCAGTACGGGACCGCGATGGCCGCCATGCCACCTGCCCGCGAACAAGTGGCACCGCACGCTGGACCGCTACTTTCACAGAATATGTGGGGGTCCCCGAGCTCGCGCACTCCGCGCCCCTCGCGATGGCGGCCTGACAGACCTGAACACCGGCGCCCACGGTTTCGACAGCACACGAAACGAAAGCGCTGAGCATAAGAAACACAAGCTTTAATTGCACGAAAGAGACATACACATGAAAGCCCTGAAGAAGATCATGACCCCCGCCCGGACGATCGGCGCGATCGCACTCGTTGGAACACTGGCGCTGGGCGCCTGCCAGCTCCTCGGGCGTGACCTCCTCCGGCTCCGGCTCCACCACGCGCCACCGCGACCGTCTGCGGCCTCCGGAACCAACGGCTGACACGACCGCACCGCCCACCGCGGCCGACGCCCTGGCCTCGGACTCGAAGGCCTCCTACGTGGAGGACAGTGACTGGAAGGCCTCGGACGCCGTCGACGTGACGCTCGGCGGAACGACCGCGACCTCCTCGTCCGACGCCGTGAGCGTGAGCGACGGCGTGCTGACCATCTCCAAGGCCGACGTCTACACAGCTCCAGCGGCTCCTTCACCCGGCTAAGGTCGTCGTGGCCGCCGGAGGCCGAGGACCAGGTGCGTCCTGATTCTCGACAACGCGACCATCACCTCCTCGACGGGTGCCGCGATCGAGGCGACCAGCGAGTGACGACCTCGTCCTGTCTCTCGAGGGCGCCTCGACGATCGCCGACGGCACTACACCGGCACGGAGGATGCGAACGCGGCGATCTACGCCGACATGGACCTGACGATCACCGGGTCGGGCACGCTCACCGTGACCTCCGGCGCCTCGGACGCGATCACCTCAAGGATGATCTGTGCGTCCTGAGGCGGCACGATCAACGCGACCGCCTCGGATGACGGCCTGCGCGGCAGGACTCCTGACGATTGCGGGCGGCAGCGTCACCGTGAACTCCGGCGGCGACGCCCTCAAGTCCGACCAGGACAACGACGACACCAAGGGTTACGTGTCCATCGTGGATGGCACCGTCACCTGACCTCGGGCGGCGACGGCATCGACGCGTGACACCGACGCGATCGTCACCGGCGGCACCCTGTCGATCACCCTCAGGGTGGCGGTGCGTCGGCCGCAAGCCCTCACGGGCTCGACCAAAGGGCATCAAGGCTCAGACCTATCATCGTCGACGGCGGCGACCACCATCGACGCCGGGGATGACGCCATCCACTCCAATGGTGCCCTGCGCGTGAGCTCCGGCACGATCACCGCCGCCTCCGGCGACGATGGCGTGCACACCGAGGTCGCGGCCGTCTGGACGGCGCCACCGTGACCGTCACGCAGTCGAACGAGGCCCTCGAGGGCGGCCTCATCACGATCTCCGACGGCACCGTCGACCTGACCTCGAGCGACGACGGCATCAACGCCTCGGGCTCGATCACCGTCGAGGCCGGCCTGGCGGCTGTTGCTGAGTCCAGCTCCGATACGACCGCGACCACCACGACCACCACCCAGCAGATGGGCCCCGGTGGCATGGCTGACGGCGGCGGCTCGATGGAGGACACCGAGCAGCGCTCACCATCACCGGCGGCACCGTGAGCCGTCAACGCGAACGGCGACGGCCTCGACTCAACGGCTCGCTGACCATCAGCGGTGGCACGACGACCGTCTACGGCCCGGCCTCCGGCGCCAACGGCGCCCTGGATTCCAACGGCGCCATGAGCATCACGGGTGGCACGGTCATCGCCTTCGCGACGAGCGAGATGGTGGAGACGCCGACCACGACCGACGGCCAGGGCTGGATCTCCACCGCGGCCTCCGGATCCGCCGGGTCGACCGTGACGATTAGCGACTCCTCCGGCTCCGTCCTGGGCACCTACACCTCGCCCAAGGCCTTCGGAAACGTCATCTACTCGACCTCCGGCATGACCAACGGCTCCACCTACACGGTGAGCGTCGACGGCACATCCACTAGAGGCAACCGCCGGCCGGGGCGGCATGGGGATGGGCGGCCCAGCCCCCGGTCGGCGGTCCGGGACAGGGCGGCCAGCCCCGATGGGCGGTCCGGGTCAGGGCGGTCAGCCCCCGATGGGCGGTCCGGGTCAGGCGGTCAGCCCCGGCCGCACCCAGGAGCTGAGGCTTCCCACTAGTGCGCCCCGCGTCGATTGTCGACACGCGGGCGCTACGCTCATACCTGCGCTCGTCCTCATCGACGAGGCCTGGGCCGGGATCTCACGGTCACGCCGTCACTCGCCACACCCGGGATCAGCGCAACTAAGCTGGAACCGGAGGACGAGGCCCCGGCCTCGTCGATGACAAACGAAAGGACCTCATGCTCCCCTCCGAGAAGCTCGCCGAGCTCGGCCTCGAACTGCCCGCCGTCGCCACCCCCGTCGCCGCCTACGTGCCGGCCGTCATCGACCGCGGCGTCGTGCGTACCTCCGGCCAGATCCCCGTCGTGAACGGCAGCCCGTGTGCATCGGCGCGGTCGGCGAGGATGGCGCGAAAACCCCGAGGACGCCAAGGATGCGGCGCGCGTGTGCGCCCTCAACGCCCCAGCGCGGCGGCCTCTGTTGCGGGCGGCATCGACAACCTCGCGCGGGCGTCGTGAAGGTCGTGGGCTTCGTGTCCTCGCGCCCCGACTTCTACGGCCAGGCTGGCGTCATCAACGGCGCATCCGAGCTGTTCGGCGAGATCTTCGGCAGCCAGCACGCGCGCAGCGCTCTGGGCGTCGCCGCTCTGCCCCTCAACGTGAGTGCGTCGAGGTCGAGGCCGAGTTCCTCATTAAGTGAACGTGCGGCGCGGCTGAGGCGCGCCTACTGCATGAGGTTTTACCGAAATGGCCCGTCGGGCCGGAGGATAAGGAAAAAGACATGACTGACCGTCAGATGTTCAAGCTGGTCGACGCAACACCGTCCCTTCAGGGGACGGCGGCTGCAGATGCGGCTGCGGTGGCGAGGGTAAGAAGGAACGCGCCGAGCAGGCTGCCGCCGAGGCTTCGGCCGCCGCGCAGGCCCCAGTGCAGGGGTGGCTGCGGCTGCAGCGGACACGACCGCGCTGCCGCCGAGGCCGCCGACGCCCCGCTGAGCGAGGCTCCCGCCGAGCACGCCGGTTGCGGCTGCGGCGGACACGACGCCCCCGCCGAGCGCCCCCACGAGATGGCCGCCAGGCCCATCGCCTCCACGGCGGGCGGCTGCGGCTGCGGTGACGGCGCCCCCTCGCGGGCAACGTCCACGCTGGCGGCGCCGGCGTCATCCACCGCCCGGCGCGGACGAGCTGGTCATCCACTCGATCCCCCGCGTCGTGCGCCACGCGGTCCTCTTCGCTGCGGTCGATAACCTGCCCGTCGGCGAGAACATCCAGATCTGCGCGCCCCACCAGCCCGAGCCGCTGTTCGCGCACCTGCAGGACTCCGAGCAGCACTACCGCGTGGAGACCCTCGAGGTCGGCCCCGTGGACTGGCGCTACCGCATCACGCGTCTCGCCTGAGGCTCTTTGACACGCCGAGGCCGTGGCTGACTCTCGCTTCCCTGCAGGGCCGGCACGGCACTCGTCGTGCTCGTGCGCAGACGGGTGCGGTTCGGGTGTCCATTCGCGTGCCTGGGAGCGCCCGACCCGGTACCGTTGGTGTATGAGCTTCTTTGACATGACTTCTGACGCCGACGTTGAGGACGACCTGGATCGCGTCGAGACCGACGTGGTCGTGGACTGCGACATTGAGGCCGCGTGGGCGCTCGTGTCGGAGCCGGGCTGGTGGGTCAACGACGGCCCGCTGGGTGACCACGAGTGACGCTCGGGGATGACGCATCTATCGCGTAGGCGACGGACGCCGGCGACTGGCTGATCGAAAAAGGCCGACGAGGATCCGATGGACGTCGTTGCCTTCCGCTGGTACCCGCTCGCCGACGACGAGCTGCCGGACGAGTACGCGACTCGCGTCGAGGGTTTCCTTGTCCGAGAGCGCGGCGGCGTCGCGATCCACGTGGAGGAGTCGGGTCTGGCGTCGGTCTCCGACGACGAGGCCGAGGCTCGCCAGGCGTACGACGACGCGATCGGCGTAGTGGGAGCAGGGTCCTGCTGGCCGCGAAGAACTACCTCGAGGGCTCGCTGAGCGTCTGCGCGTCTGTGCCGGTGTTCGCTGCTGTCGTGCGCGTCTCGATGCGGCGCGTAATGAGCTGACATGACAACCCCGCAGCCTCGTGGCTGCGTTTGACCGTGTGCGATGTGCTTGTGTGCCCGTTTCTGACGCTGAGTGCCTGGTCGTGTGTCCCCACATTTCGCACGTAATTCCTGCTGGGTGTTTCAACTGTTGAAGTCAGAACGTTGGAATTCTCAGGTTTCTGGGGGCTGCAAGGTTTGGTCCGCTCGGAAGTGCGTGCGGAATTGGTGGATGTGTGGGCGGTGGCGGGGCGTTCGCCACGGTTGTGCTTAGTGAGTGCCCGGGTGGTGCACCCGATCCGTAGGCAGTGCACCCGTTCTGATCGGTGCAGCGTCCCGTAAGGGTGCAGCGTCCGTGAAACGGGTGCAGTGCCGGGTGTAGAGCTACATGCGGACCATGGTGGAGCTTGGACTCGAAGCGTCGCGCTATTTCGGGAGGTGTGACTAGTTGAAGGAGCAATGCACTAGATGAGAGCGTTGCACTGGATGAGTAGCTAGTGCAATGCCCTGCTAAGTGAGTGCAATGCTGGCGAGAGTGGTACAACGCCTCCCGGTGTGCGCCTGCTGCCGCGAGCGCGCGCCTGCCTCCGCCTGCTCAGCCGCTGCGCCGCCTCGCGGGCTGCCTTCTTGGCGCGGGCGTGCGCCTCGACCTCTTCGTGTGAGGGGGCCCTGCGTCGAACCTTCGCTGCGTCAGTGCGCTCCCACGAAATGGCGAGGCTGTCGCGCGCGCCGAAGCGCCAGGTGGATAGCCGACGATAATTCAGGGCGATCGGCGCGCTCGGGCTCCGTGCGCATGCTCGAGCCGCAGGTCGACGCCGACGCGATCACGTCGACGCGCCCCAGGACCGGACCCTCGCGGTCGAACAGCATGTATCCGCTGCCCGCCTCCTCGTCCCACAGGAACCCGCGATCTTAGCGGCCCATGTGGCTCACAAGAACTGCTTGCGCATGTGCGGCGCCCGCTCGGTGGGGACCGGCGGCCACAAGTCAGTACAGGGCGCTCGGCAGTTGAGTGGTGGTCTCGTCCGTCGAAGGCGCCGATTCTGCGTCATAAAGGCGACCCTTAACTTGAGATAGCAGCTCGCGCTCCGCCATGCGTGCAGCTCTGGATTCGGTCGCACGACGTACCTGTGCGCAGCACGTTGGATGTCAAGCGCGTCACGCGAGCGCGCAAAAGGTCGCCGCAGCGGCGGGCCGGGCGAAGCGGAAGGAACAACGATGACGGTTGAGCACGTCGAGTCACGGTGAGCTCAGCGGTGGCGACAAGCTTCATGCGCGCTGAAACGCCACATTCAGCTGTCGCCATCGGTGGCGCGATCGGTACGGAGCCTGTCGCCCGGCTCGGTAGAGACGATCTCCAGTCGCGGGCTCGAGTCCTGTCGGTCACCATGATCATCGGCGCGGTCCTCTTCCTGTTCATGCGCGCACCCTCGGTGAGCTGCTGCTCTCCGACCACAAGTACGCGACGCTTCGCGGACATCGCTGCCACGGCTCATCGGCGTGGGCCCGGCTTCGTGACAGGCCTGGTTACCTACTGGGCGTGCTGGGTGGTCGCCGGCATCGCCGACACGACAGTCAGATCACCGGCTACACACGCACTTCTGGTGGCCCGACCTGCCCGCGTGGATCCCATCGGCGCGACGACGCTGCTGCTCTTTCGCGCTCAACGCGATTGACGGTCAAGGCGCTTCGTGAGGCAAATTCGGAGTTCGCGGACTGCATCGTCAAGATCGTCGCGATCGTCGCCCTGGTCATCGTCGGTTTCGGCGCCAGTCGCCGCCATGAGGCACGGTTGACGAGGAGGAGCACGCGGCACGCGGTCTCGAACCTGTGGAGCCATGGCGGCTTCGCGACCGGCTTCACCGGCTTCCTCAGCGGCTACGGATCGCCCTCTTCGCGCTCATCGCCAGCGTCGAGATGGTCGGCACGACCTGCGTCGCCGAGACAAACGACCAGACCAGCGCCTGCCCAGGCCGTCAGCCTCTCATCCCTGTCGCGTCATGCATGCTCTTCTACTGCATTGGCGGCGCTCGCGACCAGCCTCATGATGGTGAGCTGGGATCAAGGTGAGCCCCGATCGCCCTCATACGCTCAAATGCGATGTTTCATCGCTGACCGGGCCTGGGCTGCCGCGGCGACGATCGTCAACCTGGTGGTCCTCTCCTCAGCCGCCTCAGGCGCCAGGCATCGGGCTCTACTCGCGTCGCGCGGCGCTGCTCTACCGGCCTGGCCCGTCAGGGAGCCTTGGCGCAGACACCTTCGCGCCTCTCCAAGCACCGTGCCCCTCAGCGCGCCTGTTCCTGTCACTGCGTGCCTCCTGTCGGGCATCGTCATCGCATGAGGGATGGGCGGCTGCGATCTCCGCGGCCTTCACGCTGGTGACCTCCCGTGTCGCCACGCGCTGTTCATGGGCGTGTGGGTCGTCGCGTCGTCGTGTCCTGCCTGGTCCTCACCTGCGCAAGCGCCCGCGGCTGCGTGCGGCCTCACGGTTCAAGGCCCCCGGCACGGCGCGATCCAGCGCCTGTGGATCGTCCCTGGCGTTCGCGCCGTGCCATGTAAGGCGTCATCTCTGGCGATGTGGGACGACACTCGCCCGGGCCTCGTCTATTCCCTCATTTGGATCGCGTTCATCGTGGGCGCGGCCTTTGCGCGAACCGCCATTTCCTGCTGCGTCGCGCGTCGCCAGGCGTCCTCGGCGACGGCGGCACGGGCGAGGTCCGCATACCGGCACACCTGCACGAGTAAGCGCACCTATGAGTACGTGACTCTGCTCACCAGCGCGCCACGGGGAGCTCGAACCGAGGCTGAGAGAGATCATCCCCGACCGTAGAGCCCTGATCCGGATCATACCGGCGTAGGAAGGCTCTTCCCTCGTGGCCGCCGTGCAACACGAAGATATTTTCGCATGGCATCCACTGCTCACCGTCCCTCCGCTGGAGGGTCGCGTGATTTCATCGTCACCGCCTACCGCCGTCCTGGGCGTCGCGTGCGCCTGATTTTCGTCGTCGTGGAACCAGGTGGGCGGCGCGGGCGCTGATGAGTTCCCTCAAGACCATCTGAGCAGGCCTGAGTGACGCCTGATGACGCATGGCGTCTGGCTGCTGGGCGGCTTTACGCTCGGCGTGGCGCTACGTGATCCGTCAAGCCCGGCGCCGCGCTCTTCGTTGAGCTGATGGCGGCGACCGCGCTCTCCATGGCCCTGGGTTCCCAGTGGGCCGTCGAGACCATCTACTCCGGGCACTCGCGCAGGGCCTCTGGCGCGGAGGTCGTCTTCGCACTGGTCGCCTGCGCCGTCTCAGCTTTGCGACGATCGCGGGCGCTGCTGCGAGCGCCGTGTCGCTTCGCGTTCAGTGGGTCTCTCGAGCTCTTCCTCTCCAGCCCACATCGCGAGGGGCGTGCTCTAACGCGATCTACCTCGTGTGCGTAAGCATGGCGTCGGGCATCGTCCTGGCGGGCATCCTCGCCAGGCGCGGCTGACAGTGCGCTCGCAGGAGCAGGAGACGCCACAGGATCGCTTCGCCTCCGGCCGTGATGGGCGCGTGAGACTCGTCTGATTTCGGATGCTCCATGGACGGGGCCCTCCGCCTCCGCGCGCTGTCCTCGCCCGACGTGCCTCGGCTGCGCTGGGTGAGGCGCGGGCGCGCGCGTTGCGCGCGCGGCTGAGATGGCGTCACGCCGGGCGCAAACGCCGCGCTGTCGGCGTTGATCTCGATATCGCGCCGGGCGAGCGCGCTAGCACAGTGCTGGGCCCGTCCGGGTCGGGCAAGTCGACGCTCATGGGCGGCTGGCAGGCCTGCTGGGGCGGCGCCGAGAGCCGAGGCGCACTGGCACCGCTTCACCAAAGTCGACGCGTCGCTCCGGCCGATTAGGGCGAGCCGCCAGTGGAGCCTGCTCGGCGCAGGACCCCGAGGCTCGAGTGATCTACTCGCCCGCGTGGGCGACGGGCGGTGGCCTTCGGCATGGAGGAGAAAGCCTGGGGTTGCGCGCGCGGTCTGGCCGCGCGTGAGATGCGCGCTCGCGGGCCGTGGGCCTGGGCGTCGCTGGACCATTCGACGACGGAGCTGTCGGGCGGGCGAAGCAAAGCGCCTGGCGCTGGCGCGTCGATTCTCGCGATGGGCCCGGGCCTGCTGCTCCTGGACGACCCACCCACGCGAACCTGGACCCGGCGCGTCGCCGAGAGTGCGCGCGCCGCCGTCGAAACCGTCGTCGAGCGCACTGGGCGCGACTTTCGTGGTCGTCGTCGAGCACCGCGTCGACGTGTGGAACCTCCCTCGTGGACCGCGTCATCGTGGTCGCGGACGGCGCGATCGCCGCCGAACGGCCCGCTCGACGAGGTCCTCGCGCAGCGAGGGCGACGCCCTGCGCGAGCGCAGCATCTGGCTTCCGGCGACGACGTCGCCGCCGAGGTCAACCCCGCCCCCAGGTCCGGCCTCGGCAGCTCGTGAGCGCGCACCACCCCGATCGCCCGCGTCACCGGCCTGACGATCGGCTGCGACGCCGTCCGCCCCCGTGCGCGGCGGCATCGACCTGACGATCGAGCGCGGCGTCTCCACCTGCGTCGTTGGCGCTGACGGCGCCGGATCAAATCGCCTTTAGCGCAACTCGCTGCCTCCTGCCGCCCCTCGCGAGGCACCGTCGAGGTCGAGACCGCCCGACGGCACGCGTCGGCACGACCCGCGAGTGGACGACGCAAAGCGGCTGCTCGGCCGCATGTCCATGGTCTTTCCAGGACCCGAATACCCGGTTCCACCAGCCGCCGCGTCGCCGAGGCTGCGCGGTCGGCGCGCGCCACCGGCATGACCGACGAGGAGATCGCCCCCTCGTCGACGAACACCTCGCCTGGGCGCGACCAAGCCGCGCGCGCCAGCGCATGCCCTGTCGGGCAGCGGTGAAGCGCCGTCTGTCTCGGCCAACGACCGCGCTCATCGGCGCCCCGAGCTGCGAGTCCTCGACGAGCCGACGCTTCAGCGGACGCGCGACACGTGACTGGGCCTCGTGCGCCTGCTGCGCTGCCGCCACTCCCGGCGCGGCGTCACCCTGGTGTCGATCACGCACGACCCCGCGTTCGTGGCCGCTAGTGGGCCAGCGCGTCGTCGACCTCAGACTAGATCAGCACGTGGCGCGACGCGCGTCCCGCTGGACGGGCCGGTGCCGCTCCTCCGCCGAGAACGCTCACGATCGCGGCTGACTCGCGGCGCCCGAGGGCACATCACTCGCGCGTACCAGATCCGTCGTCGCGTGCTCGCCCTCACGTCGCAACCACCGCCTGCTGATCACGGTCGACCCGGTGAGCGCGGGCGTCGCGTGGCCCTCGATGCTCGCGCTCGTTACAGCCTGTCGGCGTGTCGGCGCGCAGCTTCTTTCCTGAAGGCGACGCCGCTGCTGCTGGCCGCGCCGCTCGGCGCCTGGTCGATGCTGCTCTACGCCTCGCAGGGAAACCCGTCTGCTGGCAGTTCGGTCGGCAGCGGTTTCGACCACTCCATGATGGCTGGCGCTGACAGCGCCGCGGCCGCGATGTGCGCAATCGCTGTTCCGGCGGTCGCTCTCTGCTCGACCGCATCGATCCGACCGACATGGGCGACGGGCCTCTAGCACAGATCACTGCACTGCCCGCTCGCCCCGTGCTGGCGGCGCTCGCGAGCGCGCGCGCATGACGGCGCTGATGTGGCGGCCGACTGGAGGGAGCCCACCTCCGAGCAGGCGCGCCGCGCCCGAGGCGTGGGTGACGCCTCGCGCATCCGTTCCTTCCTGCGCGGCTCGCTTTCTCGCTGCACGGTCTTCGCTGGCTGCGTCGCTCCGGCAAGCTGGCCACCACCATGGGCCAGGCTGCGACGCAGCAGGCAGAGCGAACGTGGGCGCGCGTCTCGCGCCTGCGCGCCGCCGACGCCGTCGCTCATGGTCGTCGCCATCGCCCTGCCCCGCGATGATCGCGCTGGCCGCCGAGCATCTGGGCGGGCACCTCTGCCCTGGTGGGCCGATGGAGTGCCCTGACCTGGGAGAGACGCGTGAACGGGGGAGGTGGGCCTGCGGGTCACCGTCCCGTGACGATGGGGCTGAGGCGCCGCCCGCGAGCTCGCCCCCGCCTGAGTGCCCTCGGTGGGGGCGGGCTCCGCGCCTCGTCCCAGGTGAATGCGCGCGAGCACCCGCCGTTCGGTCGTCACGATCGACGGCTACTCCGGCCCGAAGTCCACGCTGGCCGCCGCCTCGCGCTCGGCTTGTGAGCGACTGGCGGGTGCTGCACCTCGACGACTGGTACCCCGCTGGGACGGCCTCGCGGCGGGCGCCGACATCGCGATAAACGAATCGCCGGCCGACCTGCGGGCAGGACGTGCGTCCTCCTACGAGGCCTGGGATTGGGGAGAATGGCACAACCGGGGCGACGATCCGCATCCCCTCGCCCCGACCATCATCGAGGGCTGCGGCGCCATCGAGGCCGAGGCCGACCTAGCCCGTGTGGATCGCCGACCCCGGCGAGACGAACGTCGACACCGGGCACTCGAGCGCGCGACGGGCAGAACCTACGACGCCGCACTGGCAGCGATGGGCCCGTCAGGATCTGGGGCGGCCGGTAAAATGAGCATGTGCTGCCGCCACATCCTGAACCGCCGCTGTGGGCGTGGCTCCTCTTTCGGGGGCCTTCGAGTTCGCCATCCGTATCATTGCGCTCGGCGTCGTGCCCAACCGGCGCGCGTCCACGTCGACCGCGTGGCTGCTGCATCTTCTCAGCGGCCGCTCCTGGGTGTGCCGCTCTGCTTCATCTTCGGGTCCTCGTGGGCGATGGGCCGGCGCCTCGACGACGACCCGGAGGCCCGCCAGCTGGTCGACGCCATCGTGGCCGTGCTCGACACGCGCCCGACCCCGAGACCTACGGGTGCCTGACGGGCGGACTCGCCTGCCCGCAGGATCGGACGACGACACGGCACTCGATCATGCGACTGTCCGGGACCCTCAGCGGCTTCCGGCCTCAGTGCGGGTGTGGTCGGCCGCCTGTGCAACGACACGGCCGAGACCTTCCGGGCCATGGCCGCCAGCATCGATACGGCCACGCACCACGTCAACGCCCTGTACCACCAGACGTCCTGGGACGAGTACACCGCCCCCTCTACGAGGGCCCTCGAGCGCGCGGCGGCGCGTCGGCGTCTCGTCGCCTCCTCGTCGACCACCACGGCATGCGCACGATCGGGTCCTGAGGACTTCCGTCGCCGCCTGAATGCCATGGACGTTGAGTGGCACGAGATGCTGCCCTTCGCCCGCTGCGCAGGCAGATCCGCCGCCCCGACCTGCGTAACCACCGCAAGATCCTGGTTGTCGATGGGCGCGAGGCCCTACGTCGGTTCCCACAACCTCGTGGCCCCCGACTACGACACCCCCTCGTACGCGAAGGCCGGCATGCTCTACGACGACACGAGCGTGTCCGTCACGGGCCCGATCGTCGCCCAGATCCAGGCGGTCTTCGCCGTCGACTGGTACTACGCGTGCAAGAAGGTCCTCACCCCGACGTCCTGACTCCGCCCGCCGCGCAGCTGGCTGCCGAGAGCGGACGCGCAGATTTCGGCGATGCAGATCGTCCGTCGGGCCCCGCGTTCAGGGGCGAGCCGAACCTGCGCGCAGTTCGTCCACTATGATCTCCTCGGCGCGACGCACGTGTCGATCACGAGCCCGTACTTCATCCCGGACGAGGCCCTCATGACCGCGCTGACGAACGCCGCACTGTCGGGCGTCGAGGTCGAGCTCTTCGTCTCCGAACAATTCGACCAGTTCCTGGTCGGCCACGCGCAGCGCTCCTACTACGGGCCGCTCCTGAAGGCGGGCGTGCGCATCCACCTGTACCGCAAGCCACGCATGCTGCACTCGAAAGTACATGGTCGTTGACGCGGCCTGTGTTTCATCGGCTCTTCCAACATGGATGTGCGCTCCTTCGGACTCAACTACGAGATCGTGCTCGTGGCCGACAACCCGCGCCTGGTTGAGATGCTGCACGGCAATGACGACCGCACGCGCGAGAAGTCCAGCGAGCTCACCTACGAGGAGTGGCGCGGCCTGCCGTGGCACGTCCACCGCATCGACAACGTGTGCTCGACTGGGGAGCTCGCTCCTGTGAGCTGCTTCCGACAACGAGGCCGTCGCTGGCTCGCGCTGCCGGGGCATTCCTCAGGCGATTAGGTGCAAACACGGTGTCCGCGCTTGCTTGACGTCAACCTTCGTCGGCGAGGGCGGCGCCTACGATCTCCGTGCGCCCGCCTATCCGCACGAGGCCGTGTGACGCGTTGGTCGACGCCGCGTCGCGCGCGGGTGCCAGTGAGACGGGTCGGGGCGGCCCTCTGCGTGCCGCCGACATCGGCGCGGGCACCGGCAAGATGAGTGAGCTCCTGGCCGCGGCGGTCTCCTCGTGGACGCGGGTCGAACCTTCCGAGGCGATGCGCGCGCAGGCCCTCGTCGATCAGGGGAGTCACCTGGCACGCCGGCGTCGCGGAAGAGACGGGTTACCGAACAGCGTGTGTGACATCGTCGTGTTTGCCCAGTCCTGGCACTGGATGGATCCGGAGCGGTGCGGGCCTCGAGGCCGCTCGGATCCTGGCGCCCGGCGGCGCGCTCGCGATCGTGTGGAATCAGATGGCCGTGTCGATCCCGTGGGTGCACCGCCTGACGCGCATCATGCGTTCAGGCGACGTGCACCGTCCCGACAGGCCGCCCACGCCGGGCGGAGGCTTTGAGCCGATGACCCTCACCCAGATCGCCTGGGAGGACCGGATGACCCCGAGGAGATCCTCACCCTGGGGACGACCCGCTCTCGTACATTCGCTCCTCCGAGGCCGGCCGTGCGCGCATGCAGGAGAACCTGCGCTGGTACCTCTACGACCACCCTCGGGTATGCGTCGGGGAGCAGGTGACCATCCCGTACGCGACGCTCGTGTGGCTCACCCACCTGTGAGAGGTGCGCGATCCGGAGCATGGCACGTCAGTGAATGGGCTCCAGGAACCTGTCCGAGGACCCCTCGGGCATGGGGAGCGGGCGCTCCCGCGCGCTGCGCAGAGCAGGGGTCGAGGACGGCCAGGACCGGATCCCAGGTGCGCAGCGGATGGGCGATCGTGAATCCAGCGGAGTCGCTGTTCAGAACGATTTCCTCGTGAGACCTGGATGGTCACGCCGTTGTATTCGCGGGCGACGTGCTGGAGGAAGTAGGAATTCGGGAGGTAGGTGACCTCCTGGTTGTTGAAGCCGGAGCCGCCGCCAGGATCGGGCGTGAGGTCGCGCCCGTTGGCGCCGACGACGATGGCGACCTCCGGCCGCGCCAGGTTGTTCGTCGCGATCTCGAGGCTGTGCGACGTCGACGTGAGCGCCGGCGAGCCGACGACCACACCGGTCCACCGTGCGATCGACGTAGCCTCGGAAGGTGATCTGCGGTCTGGGGGCAGCTTGTTGAGGAGCTCGAGGACTCCGCGCGTCATTTCGGCATGGTGCTCATCAGGTTCTCAGTCATGGGTCTTCCTGGCTTTGTGCGGGGGCGCGTCGAGGGGCCGTTGCGCCATTGTAAACTGAATCGTCTCCGTTGGTGACGGAGTCGGTGGTGATGTGTCCACGGTATCCGATTGCGTCCGGTGAAGCCGAATGACGCGGCGGTGCGTGACCGTCTGGGCGAGGCGAAGGAAGTGGCCGCGTTGATCGACGCCGCGCGGAGCGCGGGGCCGCTGCGTGAGTCAGCGGAAGGAAATCTCTTTCTCGGTCTTGTTATCGAACCATCGCCGACGTCCGTCAGGTTCGACGACGAGTTGAATGTCGGAGCCGATCGGCGGGTCGTAGATGCCGATGCAGGCGGGCTCAAGGTTGCACAGCTCGTTGAAGTCAACGACGGTCATGTTTTTGGATCATCCAGGTACTCGGCGGTGTCGCGGTCGGATAGCACGCGCCAGCCGGAGTCCTGAGGGGCGAAGGGTTCCTCGCGGGTCAGCCACTTGATGTTGCCTGTGCGCTCAACAATCTTGCGCGAGACGATGGCGGCACCGGCGCCGCAGAATGTAGGTGGGGCGCATTATTGCTCCTCTCAGTGAGGTGTCACCTGCGTGCGCAGGTAGTCGTCGATGCGGTCCGCGAGACTTGCCGGTCCTCGAAATGCGCGGACGAGTTCATGGAAGGGGCTTTCCCCGTCAACGACGGTCGTAAAACCAGGGTCGGGGACGCGAAGACGACGTCGTAGATGGGTGCCAGGTCCTCGTCGGAGTAGCGGTGGAGGGGAGCAGGTACTGGAGGGGTGAGGCGCTTGCGATCATCGAGGCAGTTGAAGGTCTCCCCGTGGTCGACCAAGACCTGTGCGATGGCGGCGTCGCGGGTCGGGGTCGTGCTTGACGGCGCCCAGTAGGATGTGCAGGAGTGACGCCCCGTCACCAGATTTGTGGGCGAATGACGGATTGCGTTCGAGCAGGGAAGTCGACGATCTTGTATCGCTCCTCCGCTTCGCTGTTCCCGAGCGTAACTGAACGAGGAGCGCCCCCGGTTCGCGCGCGCCTCGTCCCCAGGTGCAGTAGAGGGCGACAGGGGTCCTCAAATGTCTTCATATTCGCCGTGAGAAGATGTTCATGCCGGGGCATACCTTCCTGTCATGCCGATTGGTGGGGATGATGCATCCAACTTATCTGATTGTTGCCTCTCGGAGAGCTGATCGCTCATGGTGGAGCTCGGCTCGGTCGTGAGGTGCAGGGAAGCGCTGATAAGGATTGGCCTCATGCGCCTGGCAGTCCGTGCCTCGTGCCGCTCCTGATTGGGGTGGACTCGCCTGGCACAATGGGGAGCCATGACTGTGTCGTTTCTGGGAGTGATCGCTGCCCCTCGCCATGTACGCGGTGAGCGTGGCGCCGTCGCTGATGGCGCGCTCCTGGGCGTGGCACGCGGTCGCCTCGGGTGTCCTCGTCTCCTGCGGCTACGTCGCCGGCGTCATCGTCCAGAACGTGGGGGCCCGCGTCATCGCACATGACCGGCCTGACGATTCGGGCATCCGAGCCCGTCGAGATCGGCTTCCGCGTCTGCATCGCCGCCCTCTTTGCCGATCTGGTGGCTCTACGCGGTCATCCAGTCCTACCGCCGGGCGCGGTCGCCGCCAAGCTCGTCAACATGCCGGGGAGACCTTCGGCGAGTATCTCCTGGGGCACCGCTGGCACGTCGTCATCGCCTGCGTCTCATCCTGATCGTCGTGGCCTTGAACCGGGTGGGACGCATGCTGACCCGGCGCGCTCGGCGGCTACATGCCGCGCCCGGCGGCGATCGCTGCGTGGGCGTCGCGATCCTGGCCGTCATCGTCTTCTTCCTGACCTCCAACGTGATCCTGCGCGGCGGAATCGGCTTCTTCCGCCACCACGCCGAGCAGATGAACACGCGCACCGCGCGGCATCTACAAAGCCGTTCGTGCCCCGAGCGCTCCGCCTCCCCGGCCTCGCCCGTCACCTGGGACTCCGTCGGCGGGCAGGGGCGCGTCTTCCTGGGACGCGGCCCCTCGCGCCTCGACATCGCCCAGGTCACCGGCGGCGAGGCCGATGGAGCCGATCGCGTCTACTCCGGCATGCCCACGGGTGGGGCGGGCATCGAGCGAGGCCGCGGCGACGGTGGTTGCTAGCTGCGCCGCACGGGCGCCTTCGACCGAGCCGTCATCCTCATTGCCGCGTCGACCGGCTCCGGCTGGGTCGACGAGTGGCGAGATCCAGCCCCTCGAGTTCCTGACGCGCGGCAACTGTGCGACCGCCTCGCTCCAGTACTCGCTACGTGCCCTCGGCCCTCAACTGGCTGACCGGCCTCGAGCCAGCGCAGGAGGCACTCGGCCGCGCTGTTTCCGCGCCGTGCGGGCTGAACTCGACGACGATGGACGAGGCCGACCGACCCGCGCTCTTCGTCTGCGGTGAATCCTGGGGGCCTTCGCCTCGCAGTCGGTGTTCTCCTCGGTCGAGGATGCCCTGTCCCAGGTGGACGGCGCTCTGTGGGTGGGGACCCCCGCCTTCACGCCGATGCACGCCGAGCTGACGAGCGCCCGCCATAAGGGCAGCCCCGAGGTCGCTCCCCCGTCGTCTACAACGGTCGGCGCGTGCGCTCGGAACGAACCCTCGACCTGCGCACCGATCTCTATGGGCGTGAGCTGGGGCCGTGGGGCTTCCGCGCTTCGTCTACGCCCAGCACGCCTCAGATCCGGTCGTGTGGTGGAACCGGAAGATGCTGCTGGACACAGCCGGACTGGTTGCGCGAGCGCGCTGGCCGCGACGTGTCTCCCTTCGTTGAGTTCACGCGCTGTCGTACCTTTTCATTCAGGTGCTCGCCGACCTGCCCGTCGCGAGCACCGCCCCAGGCGGACCACGGCCACACCTACAACGAGGAGCTGATCCCCTGTGGCGGGCGATCCTCGGCTACGACCATGCTTTGATGAGGCCCCGACTCACCCGCGCCTGGCTGCCCTGGACGGCGAGGTGGGTCGACGAGGAGATGGTCGAGCGCATCGGCATCGTCGTGCGGGCGAACCTGAGCTGTCGGACCGGCGTAGGGTGCCTGCGGCGCGCCGTGACTTGTTTGGCAAGGTCACGTGCCTATTGTGTGTCTGTTTCGTAGCCAGTCCGCTACGGTATTTACCGTGTCAAATGAATTCTGTATCGTGCAGAATTTCCAGTCTTTTAAGCGGGTTGTGAGTGAGCATGTGTGCTTTTATCATGGAACATATGTGCAGTGGTCAGGGTCCGCGTTTAAAATCTCAAGAAAAAGAATCCCTAAGGATGCCTTGTTTTCCCTCAAAGACTCTTGTATCTATGTGATGGTAAGTCAGTGAAAAGCATTGCTAGGGTATCTGGTTGCGCAGTATCGTGCGAATTGCGAGCAGATAACCTAACCGCGCGGGTATAGCTCGCCTGAATCAACATTGGAGTGAGCATGTCATACACATTTCACAGGGCGTGGATGGCGGCCCTGGCGACCGGCGCGATGGCAGCGTCCGGCGTCGCTCGCGCTCCCGCCCTGGCAGCAACCCCGCGCCCGACGCGTACGGACCAATGATCTCCGACCTCGCCACCACCAGTGAGGTGCGTGGGCGGTCAGGTCACCTTCTCCGTCACCGACAACCCGGGCCTGTCTAGCATCGACCTGCGCGACCCCGCGACCGACGCGATCTTCATCGCCGCGTCGTCGACTTCCCAGGCAACGTCACCGCTGACGGCATCCACCACTACGTTCACCGTCAAGTTCTCCGATATCCAGGCCGCTTGGGCCAAGGCGCAGCCACACCGAGCGCTCCCGCGACGGTCAAGCTCGTCGCGTGGGGCAGTGACGGCATGCCGTCCAAGCGTGCCGACGTCGCCATCGAGCCGGTCGCGATGACCTCCCTCGACTTCGGTATCGAGTCAGGAAAACTTGATCTGTACGTTGGCCAGCAGACGAACATTGGCGTCAGCGCACATGCGGAAAATGCCAACATGACGAAGGTCAATTGAATTCGGCGATGACATTGACGTCCTCAATGTCGATGAGAAGTCGAGCCCTCGTGACTGCCCAGAAGGGAAGGCTGCTCGGACGTGAGGCCGTCGCCGACTACATGGATCCGATGGTCTTCGACCCGGTGATGGCCAGCGTCCAGGTCTGCGTCAGCGAGCTGGGCGAGGACGAGATCGCCGTCAATCACCTCCGCGTGGACGTGGAGGAGGAGACTGTTACCCTCAGCGCTGCTCCCCAAGAAGTTCAAGCTGACGCCACCCCTGGCCTGGAGCCCGAGTACGACGGCGCGGTCATCCTGAAGGTGGCCGAGGACGGCAGAGTGCGACCATCACCGGCGGCAACGTTGTTGGATTGCGACCAGGTGAACCTGACCGCCACCCTGCCCGATGGTATCCCTCCGCAACGGCGACGACGATCGCCGTTGTATGAAGTCCTCGTGAAGCAGGACGCGAAGGCACCCGCCCGCGGGTCGATCCTGCGCCTCAGCCTGCCCGGAGCCGCAGCCTGCGCCGGATCCGCAGCCTGTGCCGGGATCCTGCGCCTCAGCCGGGCGTGCAGCCCGCTCCGACCTGCAGCTCGATCTGGACCCGCAACCTGGACCCGCAGCTCCGCCCGACCCGCAGCCTCGCTCCGGATCCGTCCAGCCGATCCCTCAGCCTGCCCGAGCCCAGCCTTGCGCCGGAGCCGCAGCCCCAGCCGGATCAGCCTGCTCCTGAGCTGCGCAGCCTGCCGGATCAGCCCGCCTGATCCGCAGCAGCCGGACCCGCAGCCGCTCCCGCCCCGATGGGTGCCTGGATGATGGACTCGGTCGGCTGGGTGGTACCGCAACGCCGGACGGCACCTACCCGACGAACACCGCATGGTGATCGACGGACACACCTACCGCTTCGACGGACGCGGCTACATGCCCACCGGCTGGGCCGCCGGAGGCGGCGCCTGGTACTACCACGACGCACTCCGGCGCGATGACCACCGGCGGCAGAAGGTCCGCGGCTCCTGGTACCGCCCGCGACAACGGCCTCGATGCGTATCACCGGCTGGGTCATGGTCGACGTGTCTGGTACTACCCGCACGGCTCCGCGCGCGATGGCCACCGGCTGGATCAACCTGGGCGTCATCGTGGTAATCTACCTGCACGGCTCGGGCGCGATGGCCACCGGCTTGGCAGATGATCGGCGGCTCGTGGTACCACTCGGCTCGGACGGTGCCAGCCTGCGTACCGGTTGCGAAGCATGGTGCGACCTGGTCTGCTCACTCTGCACGGCTCGGGCGCGATGGGCCACCGGCGCTGCATCAACCTGGGCGGCGCCCGGCACTATTCCGTCTCGCGGGGCTCAGTGGTGACCGGCACGCAGATGATCAACGGCCGTATGTACACCTTCGACGCCTCGGGTATGTGGATGCCGCGATCCGATATCACGCCTGCCGTGCACACGCCGGGCCTGGGAACGCAGCTCAGCGCGCTCCAGCCCTGTCGTGTTAGACACTTTCAGCTGCGCTTCACGTGTCGCTAGGCAGACACCGTGATTGCTCACGTGAGCCACGCGAGGGTATGTTGTGAGGAGACGGCTGGAAACGCCGACGTACTGCCGTGCTGCTCGGCGCTCCGTCCCCCAACATATCGGAGAAGGCCGCTTTATGTCAACGAGTTACTGGCTGCCCTCCTCGCTTTCGTCGGCGCGTGCGTCGCGGTGACCGGAGCGGCCACGCCTACCGCCCCTGCGGGGCCCACCGAACGCACGATGGCGCGGCAACCTCCCTGCCCGTGGGCGGCAGCGACAGCTGGCCTCGAAGAGCGGGCAGTCTGCGCCCTCCTCGACCGAGCGCAGAGGCGGACCCGGCGCGCGTCGTCGGCGTCGCTCGTCCAGCTCGAGGATGGCGCGTCCGCGAGGGTGCGATCAGTGGAAGATCAGCGAGGCCGTGTCCGCCCCTCTACCCGGCGCCGCCCAGGTGGAGCACGAGTACGGGCAACGTCACCGCGTCGGGCTTCGCCCTCAAGGCACCCTGCCCGGTGCGCTCGACGCAATCCGCCGTGCTCGGGCGTACGCGCCGCGTTCCTCGAGACGCGAGGGGCGCGTCAGCGATGTGGCCACGCCCGAGTGCGAGTGGCGGCATCGAGTCCGCGCAGACCGGCGTGGCGGGCATCCCGCTAATCTCAGCGCCCATCTCATGCAGTGCACGTCGACCTGTAAGGTCGCCCAGAAGGGCGAAGGGAAAGGTCATCGCCGTCATCGACACGGGCGTCAGACGCGACGCATCCGGCATTTCACTGGCGAGCTTGCGGGAACGCCCCGCTCACTCCGCAGAAGGTCGCCGCGATGACCTCGCAGCCGGGTGAGGCAAGACCGGCGTCTACGTCTCGGCAGAGGTTCCCCTTCGCCTACGCCGACTGCGCGGACGGCGACAGCGACGCGTCTGCGCCGGCGAAGACGTACGATTCCGCGGACGCATGTCGCTCGGCATCGCCGCGGGTAACGCCGACAAGATCGTCCGGCACCAGCTCCGGAACACAGGTGACCGTCGCGAGCAGGTGACCGCGCAGCGAGGATGACGCGCGCTGCACTGGACTCGGCGCTGCTCGCCTCCCTCAGGCGACACGCTCAGGTACGTGCATCCCGACGTCATCAACCTGTCGCTCGGCTGGACGGCTCGGCATGGATAGCGAGGCCGGACCTCGGTGTACGCGACCGTGTACAAGAAGCTGCAGGAAGCGGGCATCACCGTCAACTGCAGCCTCGGGCAACGCCTCTCTCCACCGGGTACATGGCAACAACTCGGCAAGGGCCTGCCCTCACGCCTCGGACCCCGGACTCCTCGGTCATGGCTGACGCGCTGCACCATACTACCTCGGTGGTTGCCGTCGCGCGGTCGAAAACGCCCGCTGCGCAACGCCTTCACCGTCAATGGGAAAGGACATCGGCTATCCAGCGCGTGCGCGCGGCCTCAACGGCGAGAAGGTCGCCTGCTTCTCCGACCGCCCGCCAGCATTCTACGAGTACGTGGACGCCGGGTCGCCTCGGAGGAGGGATGCCGCCGCGCCTGCCAAGGCCAAAGTACCCGACGGTCTCGCGCAGCAAAGATCGCGCATCGTCTGCGGCAACGCATGACCTACCAGAAGAAGGTCGAGAACCTCTACGACCTCAAGCCCGCCGGACATCGTCGTCTACAACAGCGTGTCGGTCGGATCCCTCATCGCCATGAATCCCAGCGACGCAGGATCACGCCCGCCGCGTTCATCTCTCAGGCTCGACGGCCAGGCCATGCTGGACGCCCCGAGCACACGCTCACGATCGCGAGCTGCGGTCCCGCCGCGAGCCCACCATCTACGAGGCGTCGGAATTCTCCGCGTCGGGCGTGTCCCCGGACCTGCCTGCGTACCGCTCGAGATCGCTGCGGCGCGGCGAGGTTTCCTCATCGATACCGGACGGAGCGGCACCGCGAGCAATCCTCTGGTTATCGTCGATGGCCACGCCTGCGGATGGCGAGCGTCGGCATCGATCAAGTCCTGCAGCGCGTCCAGTCCGACCCGCTCTTACGCCTCGATGAGTGCGCGTCAGAAGCGCGGACGTCAGCAGAACCTCATCATGGGCACGGCTGCCGCCGCTGACCGATGCGGCCCAGACGACGGGCGCGCTGTACTCTCGCGCGCGCGTAAGCAGGCGCGGGCCTCGTGGACGCCCCGGCTGCCACGACCTCGTCCGTGTGCGCACCGAGGTCGGCGCGTTTGAGCAGTCCAGGCCAGTTGCGGACCTGACGGCACGCAGGGATGGCACTTTCGACGTCACTGCACAACCTCTCAGGTAAGCCGCACCTACGAGCTGAGCTCGCAGGCCCCTCCGAGATCGCTGGATCGGCGCTCTTCACGCAGCACTCCTCCGATTGGCGAGGCCGTGGCGCGAGATCACGTACTCGCGCAGCGTCCGCGTCCGCCGAGGGGGCGACGGTGACGGTCCCCGCGAGCGGGCGAGGGCCACCGTCGGTATCGACCTCACGCCCGGCAGCGAGTTCGCCTCCACGTCGCGGATGACACGCCCAGCGGGACGTTCCTCGACGGTGCCGTGCGCTTCGCGTCGAGCACGCGTCCCAGCCCGGACCTCGTCGTGCCCTGCACACTGCACGGTGACTGGGGCGCGCCCCCATCTTCGACGCCCTCGCCTCGGACGCAGGCGCAGTATCACCCGGGCCTCGGCCATCGTCGAACTGCAAGACCGGCGACTCCGCGAAAGCTGCCAACCCCTCGTCAGGGCGGCGGCCGCACCGGCAACGACTCGCGGCGCTACGTGATCTCCAGGTCCACCGGGCCTCGCGCGCCGACGATCGCCAGACCCCGCACGGGCACGCTGCGCAGCGTCCACTCGCTGACCAGCACCTGCCATCAGAACGAGGCTTTGGGAGACGGTCTTTTCGGTGACCAACCATCGGAACTGGAAGTCCCTCTGCGACGAGCAGCGAGGAGAACACCCGTCGAGACTACCACGGAGTCCACGGTCTTCGACGCGAACGCGGAGGACCCTCGCACATGCCCGACGGCGCGCACACGCTACGTGATCGCTCGCCTCCAACGCGACGGCCCGTCGCGCGCCGAGCACGTCGACTCTCCCTACAAGTCCGCCTCGGCACGACTTTGGCACCGGTCATCTCCGAGCTGGTGATACGCGGCAGACGGGTGCAGGCCGTCGCCGCTGTCTGTCGGCGTTACCGACGACTCTCGCCCTGGCGAGCCGTCGACTGCACGATCCCGCCGACGCCTGTGGTTCGACCGTCACCGTCTTCACCGAGAGCGAGGCGTCGGTCCCGACGGTCGGTACGTTCACCACGTCGCAGATTCCGCTTAGCGTCATCGAGCAGGCGTGACCGACCAGGGGGCGTCGTTGACGTCATCACAACCCCACGTCCTCGCGGGACTACGGATCAACCCCTCCGAGGTCTTCCCTGGATCGACCTGCCCAGCGAACCCGGGCACCAGCTCGTGCATGGACGATACTGCGGTGGCCGCTGGATGAAGGTCCGATGGGAAACAGCCAACGGCAGGGATTACCCAGGGCGGCTGGTTTACCATCAACGGCCGTGACTACCTGTTCGGGGCCCGCTTACTACATGTCGACCGGTTCTGTCAAGCGCGCCATGTCGGCTGGATGCGCTTGGATTCCGAGGGCACCCTGGTGAGCGGTTGCGCGATAGCGTTCACGGCGGTCCCTACTGGTACTACCTGATCCAGGCCACCAAGGTCACGCAGTCACCGGCTGCTGGCTGACATGCCCGGTTTGCATACCTGATGGGCTCTGGTGCGATGGCCATCGGTGGCTGGGTCAACGACGGTAGCCCTGGTACTACCTGAGCGCCTCGGGCAAGATGGCGACCGCTGGGTGAAGGACGAACCTGGTACTACCTCGTCGCCTTCGAGCTATGCGGTCACGGGCACGCACGCATCAACGGACGCACTCTACGTCTTTGACGATCTGGAGCCTCAGCGATAAGCTCTCCGCCTCATCTCCTGTCACATTTTGATTCGGCCCGAGAACGTTGCTATGTGTTGCCCCGGCCCGGGGTTTATTACTGAGTAAAAATAACCGTCATGTGTTTCTCTTTGTGAAACAAAGTTTGTCACATCGTTCTTTGCGGTATTTTGACAGTGGTGGCTTACGACGACGGAGTTCCTCCGCCTGCCAACACGGTCGCCCGTCGACACATTGGAGTACGCACATGACAACGAAGAAAACCAGCGGCGTTCCTCGCGTTTCGCTTACGCCTGCGCGCTCGCCCTGACAGGGCCCGCGACCGCATCCCCGCCAACCCCGACGGACACCTGACCTGACGCGGGCGCCACGGCCTCGTCCCTGCCCGTCGGTGACATCGATACCGCGCTCACCCGGAAGAGCGGGAGACCACCCAGGACGCTTCGGCACCGACGACCGACGAGGTCGACCCCGCCGCCTCGTCACGATCGTCGTCCAGCTCGACGATGGCGCAGACCGCGCGGCCTCCTCGCGTCGATCAACGAGGCCGTGGCCGCCGCGTTCCCCGGATCCTCCACCCAGGTGCAGCGCGAGTACGACAAGGTCTGCAGGGCTTCGCGCTGAGCGCCCCCGCCGGATCCCTCGACGCGATCCGCGCGGTGAGCGGCGTCAAGGCTGCCTTCCTCGATCGCGACACCCACGTCGATGGCGTCGACGACCAGGTCGCCGGAGAGGGCGCGACGAACTCCCTCGCGCACTTCCACCCAGGACCCCGCCAACCCCAGCGCGCAGTTGATGATGCACGCCGACCAGATCACCCAGAAGGGCGATGGCAAAGTCGTCGCCGTCATCGACACGGGGTGGATGATGACCCACCCCTGCGTTCTGCGGGTGCCCTGCACGGGACCCCGGGCTTTCCCAGGACAAGGTTGAGGCCCTGACCCCCATCTGGGTGACGGCAAGACTGGCACCCTACGTGTCGGAAAAAGTTCCCTTCGCCTACGACTACGCGGATAACGACCCTGACGCCTCGCCGACCGGCCGCCGGATCGCACGGGCACGCACGTCGCCAGCATCACCGCGGGCAACGCGGGCGAAATTAGGGCATCGCCCCTGACGCGCAGATCATCGTCGCCAAGGTCGCCCGCAGCGTCGAGGGTGACATCACGGATTCCGCGCTGCTTTGCCGCCCTTGATGACATGGTCGTCCCTGCACCCCGATGTCGTGAACCTGTCGCTTGGCCAGCTCGGAGGCATGGACAATGAGGCTGACTCGGTCTACGCGACCGTCTTCAAGAGTCTGCAGGACGTCGGCGTCACCGTGAATGCGGCAGCTTACAACCACCACACGTCCGGGTACGGCAACACCTCCGGCAAGAACCTCGCCCTTCGCGTCCGACCCGGACTCCTCCACCCAGTGTGAGCCAGCGACCCTACTCGTCCGTGGTCTCTGTCGCCCTCGGTCGACAACTCGCTGGCGCACAGCGCCTTCACCGTCGGCGACCGCGACATCGCATACCAGCGCGCCGGTGGCGCTGACGGCCAGAAGATGCCCGACCTGTCCGACCTGACCGGCGGTCCCTTCTGAGTACGTCGACGGCGGCATCGGCTCGGCTGAGGATGGCGCCGCGCCTCAGCGCCGGGCATCCCGAGGGCCTCGCCGGAAAAGATCGTGCTGGTCAAGCGAGGTGCCCTCACCTTCCAGGCCAAGTTCAACAACATCGCAGACTCTAAGCCCGCAGGCTTCATCCTCTACAACAACGTGCCCGGTGACTCGCTTGTCGTGATGAGCCTGGCGACAGATGGCGTGCCCGCCGCCTTCATCTCTCAGGCTGACGGCGAGGCTATGCTGGCCGCCGACGACCACCACCTGAGCGTCGCCCCCCGGCAAGGTCGTGCCCCGAGCTCGAAATACCCATGTCGGCCTTCTCTCGTGGGGCGTCACCCCGACCTGCGCCTCAAGCCCGAGGTTAGCGCCCCCGGTGGCAACATCTACTCGGCTGTGCCCGGCGGCACCCTACGAGTTTAAGTCCGGCACCTCGATGGCAACCCCGCAGATGGCGGGCGTCAGCGCCTCGTCCTGCAGCGCGTTGAGAACGATCCGCTGTTTGCATCCATGAGCGCGCGAGAGAAGGTCGACGTCGTCCAAAAACCTCATCATGGGCACGGCGGCTCCCATCGTTGACCCGCTCCAGGACACCGGCGCCCCGTACTCCCCGCGCAAGCAGGGCTCTGACTGACGAACGTCCTGGCGGCCACGACCTCGTCCGTGTATCCGACCGTGGTCGGCGCCCTCGAGCAGTCCTGACCCAAGGCCGACCTGGGGACGGCACGGCGGGCTGGCACTCGACGTCACGCTGCATAACCTGTCCGGGCGCTGAGGCCACCTACGAGCTGAACTCGCAGGCCCTTCCGAGATCGTTGAGGGTGGGTTCTTCACCGGCAAGTCCGCCGATTGGCGAGGCAAGGGCGTGGACATCGCCTACCCGGCGCGGCCGTGAGCGGCACCGATGAGGGCGCGACCATCACCGTTCCCGCGAACGGCGAGGCCACGGTCGGCGTGGACGTCAAGCCCGGCGCTGACTTCGACTCCTCCGTCGCGCAGAACACGCCCAACGGCACCTTCCTCGACGGCTTTCTGTGCGCTTCACCCTCGAAGACCGCGTCCCAGCCCGACCTGACCGTGCCCCTACCTGGGCTTCTACGGCAACCGGGGAAAGGCGCCCATCTTCGACGCCCTCGCCTCTGAGGGCGGGGCCCACACGTTCGCCTCCCTGGGTCTACAACGGATCCACGGACGGCAGCTGGATACAACCCCTCGTCAAGGAAGAGGATCGCGTCGGACTGCCCACCCGAGTAAGAACGTCATCTCCCGCTCGACGCCCCGGGCGCTCCCTATCGGTCCTGGAGCCGCGCACCGGCACGCTGCGCAGCGCACACGATCAACGCCGCGTACACGAACGCCGCCGGAGAGACGGTCTCATCCTTCACGCGATTCCTGAACTCGAAGTCCGGGGTGGATCCTCCACCGGCAAGATGATCTGGCTCGAGCAGGGACACGATCCGATGTCCCTTGACGCGCGCGCCGACGCGTTTAAGAACCTGCCTGACGGCGCGTACAAGCTGACGCTGTCCGCGCACAACGATGGACCTTCGCAGACCGAGCAGCTCGATCTCCCTACGAGTTCCGCATCGACACCGCCGCGCCCGTCGTCTCCAACCTGGAGTACAAGGGCGAAGGTGCCGACATGGTCCCGTCCTTCGACATCACGGATGCGTCTCTGCTGGCCGCGATCGACCTGCACGACCCGGCTGACGGCCCTGTGGTTCTACCGCCACATCTTCACCGATAACGAGGCCACCGCCGCCGCGGACGGCACGCGCGCCTACCACGCTGAGATCCCCTTCAAGGACATCGCCCAGGCGTGACCGACCAGGGTGGCTCCGGCGACGTCATCGCCCACCCGTACCTGCTGGGCTCTGGGACTACGGCCTCAACCACCTGAGGCCCTGACCCCTGAACCCTGCCCAGCAACAACACCGGCACCGCCGACGTGCGTGAGCACCGAGGGTGGCCACTGGACGAAGGATGCGGCTTACTGGTTCTCACACCTGCGCCGACGGTGCGAGCTACCCTCGCGGGCGGCTGGTACACGATCAACGGTTCGGACTACCTGTTCGGCCCGTCGGGCTACATGGCGACCGGCTTCCCGAGCGGGCGGACGGGCCAGTGGGTCTACGCGAACGAATCCGGCGCCTTCGTGGGCGGCTGGGCGTGACGGCGGCCCTGGTACTACCTGATCCGCCACGAAGGTCATGAAGACCGGATGGTCGCCGACGGTGGCTCGTGGTACTCACCTGACGGCGTCCGGCGCCATGGCGACCGGCTGGTGCAGGTTGACGGCAGCTGGTACTACCTGAATGCCTCTGCGCGATGCACACCGGCTGGCTCAACGTGGGTGGCTCCCTGGTACTACCTGTCTCCTCCGGCGTCATGCTGACGGGCACCCAGGTCATCAACGGACGCACCTACGTGTCTCGACGCGAACGGGGTCTGGGTCGGCTGACGCGCGGCTCTTCAGATTCACTGATTCACGAGCGCCGGGGCCTGACCGCTCACTGCGAGCGCCCCTGGCCCTCCTGCATGCGCGGGCCTCGCGTGGTGGGCCGCATGAGGCGAGCGAAGCGCACGTTTGCTCTGTATTGGACAAGATGAACAATTGGTCAGATAAAGTAACCCAAATGCGGTTTGTCATGCGTCTTCCCTGCGATATGGTGAATGTGGTGGCCGACATAGTCCAGTGTCGCTGCGCGATGAGTCGGCCCCTCACAAACGCATAGGAGGCACCATGTCAATGAAGAAATCAGCTGTCCTCCCTGGCGTGTGTCGGCGCGTGCGCGCTCGCGGTCGCGAGTCCTCGTCGCTCGCTTCGTCGATACCGCCTCCCAACCCGCCGCTTCCCCGGCACTGACCGCACGGGCAGCCACGGCCTCGACCCTGCCGGTGGCGACGCCGATACCGCGCTGACCTGAAGAATGGGAGAGCGCGCTTGCCGAACCCGTGCGAGCGGGGCAGTGAGCAGGACCCGAACTCGTCACCGGCATCGTCGTCCGCCTGAGGCGGGGATCGACCGCGAGGCCACCCCTGGCCTCCGTGAACGAGGTGCCGTGGCCGGGGCCTTCCTGGAGGCCCTCGCCCAGGTGGAGCGCGAGTACCACCTGCCCCTCACAGGCGTCGCGCCCAAGGCCCCCTGCCGGATCGCTGATGCCATCCGCAGCGGTCCCCTGGCGTCGCAGCGGCGCACCATCGAGCGCGAGCCGCGCGTGCGCGACACGGTGGGTACCGATGCCGCAGGTGGCGTCCGAACGTCGAGGATCGCCAGCCAGGACTCCCGACAACCTCAGCTCCCAGGTCATGATGCGCACCGACCGGGTCGCACAAAAGGGGAGGGACAGTCATCGCAATCATCGACACTGGAGTCGACATGACCACCCGCCTTTTTAGCGGTGCCTCAGCGGGACCCAGCCCTCGACGCAGACAAGGTGGCTGCCTTACTTCCCCAACTGGGGTATTTGGATGGTACGTACGTCTCCGAGAAGTTCCCTTCGCCTACGACTACGCTGATAGAGACGGGACGCCTCGCCGTCCCCCTGCCGACGAGTCCGGCACCCACGGACGCACGTCGCGGGCTGCCGCGGCAACGCCGACAAGAGATTATGGGCACCGCCCGACGCGCAGGTGATCGTCGCGAAGGTCTCGCGCAGCCAGAGCGGCGAGCACCCTCGACTCGGCGCTGCTTGCCGCCCTGGATGACATGGCGTCCGCTGCGCCCTCGACGTCGTGAACCCGTCGCCCGGGCAGACGGGCGGCGGATAGCGAGGCCGACTTGGGTACGCGAGCGTCACAAGAACCTGCGAGATGCCGGGTGAGCGTGAGCGCCGCCGCCGGCAACGAGCATTCCGCCGGTACGGCAATCTCGGGCAAGCAACGAGCCCCACGCCTCGGACCCAGACACCTTTCGGTCCTGTGCGAGCTCAGCTCTCACCCTCGGTCGTGGCTGCGGCCTCGGTGAAAATGGCACGTCATACTCGGCGTTTTCAGCAGCCGGTCGTGACGTCGCTTCACCAGACAGCGCGCGCGGCTCGAGGGCGAGAGGCGTCGCGAGTCTTGGGCGACTTGGCGTGGAGACCACGAGTACGCGGAGGCAGGGTTTCGGGACGCCGAGGACGCGTCGCCCTGGCGGCGAACACCCGGAGGGACTCGGCCTTGACAAAGATCGATGGTCTCTCGTGGAACCCTCGGATTTCAGGAGAAATTCGGACAACACTAGTGCCGCTCGCTCCGCGGCGATCCTCGTAGTATGACACGAGCCCGGCGACGCGCCTCATCATGAAGTCTGTCAACCCTCGACGTCCCTGCTGCCTTCATTTCCCCAGGCGAGGCGCAGGCCATGGTCGAGGCCGCTGACCATCACCAACACCCTCGTCGAGGGCAAGGCACCCGGAGCTCCGCCAGCCCTACCGGATGAATGACTTTTCCTCGTGGGAGTGTTCTCCGACCTGCGGCTCGCCTTCGAGATCGCCGCGCCCGGCAACATCCTCTCCTCAGTCCTCGGCGGCGACCACGAACACCGTCCGGCACCTCCATGGCGACGGTGACGCTGGCATCGACGCGATCGTCCTCCAGCGTGTCCAGTCCGGATCCGCTCTTCGCCTCGATGAGTGCGCGCGAGAAGGTGGACGTCGTCCAGAACCTCATCATGGGCAACGCGCGCCCTCGACCGACCCGCAGCGCCACCGGCGCCTACTACTCTCCTCGCGTTAGGGGCGCTGGCTCGTCAACGCCCACGCGGCCATGCCGATCTCGTCCGTGTACCCGACCGTGAAGCGTGCTCCCGAGCCATCCCGTCCCAAGGCCGACCTGGGGATGTGGGACTGATGGCTGGCACTTTGATGTCACTTCAGCACACTGGGCATCTGCCCTCGCGACCTACGAGAGCTCGGCTCCCAGGCGCTCTCGGAGATTGTCGACGGCGGCTTTCATCACCGGAGCACCTCGGATTGGCGAGGCCGTGGCGTGACATTACAAGCTCATGCGCCGCCTCGCCTCGGCGGGGAGGGCGCAGCGTGACTGTCCCCGCGTGGCGGGGAGGCCACCGTCGGCGTTGACGCGACGCCGGTGCCGAGTTCGCGGCCCACGCCGCTGAGAACACTCGGGCACCTTCTCGACGGCTTCGTGCGCAGTGCTGCACTCGCGCACCGAGGGTCAGCCGATCCGTGTCCGTGCCCTTCCCGGCTTCTACGGCGACTGGGGTGGGGCCAGCCGATCTTCGACGCGCTGGCCTCGACGGCAGTGCGGCCATGCGGGCCCGGGACTCTACGATGGAGAAACAGGCACCTCGGATTCAATCGGTGCGGGCACAGCGAGCGGACCCGAACGCGACGCCTACGGCACGTTATCTCGGCCGAGGTCTGCCCGGCGCGTCCCATCGTCCCCGAACCGCGCACTTTGGGCGCTACCGGTGCGGCGTGCATACACGACTGCGAACCGCGTAGATACCAACGACGCCACGAAGCGGTTGCTTTCCTTCTGAGCGCCACCAGAACTGGAAGTCCGTGTTTGACGCCCTCACCACACAGGTCTCCCGGGCCGAGCGCGAAACACGAAGCCACGTCGTCCCGGACCTGCGCGCCCGAGGCATACAAGGATCTCGCCGGACGGAGAGTACATCGCCGACGATATCGGCGACCAACGACGGCTCGCCCACCGAGCAATCCATCTCTACAAGTTCCGCATCGACACAACCGCCCCGCCATCGAGGATGTGTGCTACTCTGCGAGGGTGAGGGCGACACTCACCTTCTCACGATCGTTGACTCCTCGCCGATGGCCGCCTTCGACCTGCACGACCCGATCGATGGCCTGTGGTTCACCGGCATCCCTTCCGACGGCGACCAGATCGCTGACGCGGACGGCAAGTACCATGGCGAGGTCGAGGTCCCGCTGTCCGAGATATCGCGCGCGTGGACGGATCAAGGCGGGAGAGGGCCTGTCGTGGCCAACCCCTATGTGCTCGCCTGGGACTACGGCCTGAACAACTCGTCGGCGGTCACCGTCAATCTGCCGACCGGGAACCTGGGCATTCTCACGCCCTGCACCCTGACCCCGCGGCGGTCATCAGCTGGCAAGGATCCTGACGGCTGGTGGTACGTGTGCCAACGGCACCCACTACCTGAGGTCGGGCTGGTTCACGATCAACGGCTCTGACTATCAGTTCGGACCCTCCGGCTACATGATGACCGATTCTCCAGCGCGCCGACGGCCAGTGGGTCTACGCGGATGCCTCGGGAGCCCGTGGGCGGCTGGGTGCGTGACGCCGCGTATGGAGGGCCGCACTGGTACTACCTAGACCCCGTCACCAAGCTGATGCGCACGGGCTGGCTGTTTGATCGCGGTTCGTGGTACTACCTGGGTGCCTCCGGCGATATGTACACCGGATAGCCGGTCGACGGTATTCGGTATTACTCTCACCCTCGTCGGCGATGCACACCGGCTGGCTGGCCCGGACGGCGCCTGGTACTCACTCTGGGGACCCGATGCGGCATGTTCACCGGCACGCGTCATCGATCAATGGACGCGTCTCACCGCTTCGACACGTCGGGGGTTCGGCAGCGCCAAGCCCGTCTCGACCCTTCCGACCACGAGGCCGGGCCCGGGAACGCCCAGCGCGAGCGCTCCCGGCCCCTTCTCATTCCCGCAACGACCGCCGCACCTCGCGGCACGCTGCGGTAAGTTGGAAGCAGCGGACACACCTCGACGTCGCCGCACCCGCGTCGAACGTATGGGAGTGCCGTCCATGAAGAAGCCAGCCGTTTTCCTGGCCGGGTGGCTGTGCGCGCTCGCGGTCGCGAGCTGCTCCACCGCACCGTCTCTCGCCGACGCCCGCGCCGCAATCCGATGCCTGCTGCTGACCTGCCCAGTCCGCACTGGGGCCACGGCCTCGCCGACGGCTGACCCTGACACGGCGCCGACGTCGAAGAACGGGCAGGGCGGACCGAGCGCGCAGTCCGGTCAGGGACGCCGACACCGGTCGTCGTCATTGTTCAGCCCGAGGAGAGTGCCGACGGCGAGGGCAACCCTCGCTCGACCAACGAGGCTGCGTGCCGCGTCCTTCCCGGGTGCCTCCGTCGCGGTGGCGCGAGTACTGGCAACGCCCCTGCGCGGCGCACAGCCGCGCGTGCCCGCTGGATCGATCGCACGGACCCGCCTCGGGTGAGCGGCGTCCAAGCGGCGTGTACCCGGACGGCAAACAACCGCCTCCACTGAGACCGAATCCGGCTGCCTCGCGCCGGACTTATCACGGGTGGGTGAGTGCCATTCTCTCCTTGAACGTGAAAGTAGCAGACTGAGGTAACTGTGTT
>BNJT01000075.1_pt1 | contig 77562 bp, 101 predicted proteins | sample 8540491 | NCBI WGS metagenome assembly BNJT01 (sample SAMD00202455, study PRJDB9452) | human saliva metagenome | host: Homo sapiens | reverse complement strand
GGTTACGTACGTTAGGGCACACAGGTGGGACAGTAGTCGTCTGAAAGAATTTTCAGACGGCCTTATGCTGTTATTCGGGAAACGACCCAGCTGCATGATTGAGTTAATCATACTGGCAACGTCTTTGTTGTCGGATACGGACATTTTTGATGAAGTTACGGTGGGCGGCCAGGGTGTCGTGTCCGTATTTGAATTTGATGGAGTAATATTTGCGACGGAAGTCATACTGGGCGAGCCAGCCCCGAGGAGAAGATATTTTGGTATGAGGCGTTCCTCGTCGTTTTTAATTTTGATGGGGTTGAGGGAGTCTATGGAGAAAGCGGAAGCCAAAGAAGGAATCAGGGCTGCGGCTGTGAAACAGGGAGGATAAGGTTTTCTAAGTATCTTTTCTAGAGGAACAGATGGGGAAGTAAATGTTTGCATCAGTTGTCTGAAACTTAGACGACTTTTGCCTGTCAATATTTGAGAAGGAAAGCTTGAAACAATAATTTTGCATTGCACAGATCCCTGCTTGACATTTAATGCTGTTGGCCCGCCGTCCGGTGTTGGCCCGTTTCCGCAGAAAGTCTTGACTTGCCGCATTTCGTGCTACGGCGAGACAGCCGTTTCTGAACCAGGCCCCCACTGCCAATACCTATGCATTGCGTCCGTCATGTTCATACAGGTTTTAATGGCTTCTTTTTCCGCTGCGGCGTGAGTCTTGATTTATGTAATTGCCTGCAATACTTGTTTTAGGAATTGAATGCCCATGCAATCGCTATTTTGACGGGAACATTGATGCTGGGATAACTTTAGTATTGTTTTGAACGGAACCGCGTTAAAGATTTGGGTGGAGCCATTGAATCAACTCCCGTTATTTCGAAAACGGTAGATTCCGCTAACAGGACTTAAATTTATTCCTGGGGCAACCGTTGCATATACATCCAAACTTACCAAACCTAAGAGAATGAAAAGCAATTTTTTCATGATTACCCCACTCTATTTCTTTGATCGAATTTTGTCTTCCAAAGTCGGAAGTGGCATAGTTTTCGGCAGGTTTACAGCCATTACTTTATCATTCGTCCGGCAAGTTTTGGCATTGTCTGCAGGCTGACGGCCTGCAGAGCCCCTGTCCATACCGATTGCCGAATACCGTCGGTGGCGTATTAGCAGGACGGTTTTGGAAAAAAATTTCGTACATTATGGTTAACCTTGTCGATGTGCCCTGCTTCCTGCTCAGGAGCCAAGAGTTCCTCCACCCAGACATACCGTTCCAGCCGCTAAAATAGTTGGTACCTGCAGCAGGCAGAATATATCGAACCCACACAACGCTTGCCAGGTGGACGGTAATTAAAAGGGCAGAGAGTATGACCCCAGGCCCAACCGCTGGCAACCGTCTCTGCTGTCTGGATCAAGCCAGATGACTTTCGCCACGAAGTCCCTGCGGTCGCGCTGCTGAAAAGGTTGCTGACCAAACCATGCTGATTTCGGTCATCGCGCTGAGCATCACGCCCGGAAAATATGGCTGCCAGCCCGTAGTAGTAGCTTATTTTCGAAATAGCAGGTTTGGCGCGGTAGCGGCCGACAAACAGGGCCATATGGACAGGAGCCAGAAAAGGCCGTCTGAAAGAATTTTCAGACGGCCTTATGCCGTTGCCATTCGGAAACGACCAGCTGCACGATTGAGTTTAATCATACCGGGCAAACGTCTTTTGTTGTCGGATACGACATGAGGAAGTTACGGCGGGCGGTCAGGGTCGTCGTCCGTATTGAACTTTGATGGAGTAGAGCTGCGGACGGGAAGGCTCGCACAGTGCGGGAGCTGCCCGGAGAGGAGAGGCATATGATGGTCTTTCTGCAGGCGAGGCGTTCTTCGTCGTTTTAATACTTTTGACGGATTTGAGGTGAGGTCAGGAGAAAGCGGAAGCCAAAGAAGGAACTCAGGGCTGCGGTCAGAAAACAGGGAGGATAAGGTTTTGCTATCGTCAGATAGGAAACGGATCGAAGTAAATTGCGCTTTTATAAGGTCGCATGAACAGCTTTCAGACGACCTTTTGCAGATGACAATCAGGATGCTCGGCATGAGCAGCCTCGGATGCAACGATTTTACATCAGTGAAAGTCCTGAAGCTCGACATTTCTCTTTAATGCAGACGGTTCTGCCTGACCTGGGGAGGAAGTTCTGTCCAGAAGTGTTTTCATCTTTCTGCCGGATTTCCTTGACATACAGCGATACAGCTGTTCCCGCACCCAAACCTCACCGTGCACGGTGCATTGCGTCCACCTTTGTTCACAGGTTTCAATCGGCTACTTTTCCGCTTCAGCGCGTGAGTTCGATTGGCGCACCGCCTGCAATACCTGTTTTAGGAATCTTGAACGCCCATGCACCATATTTTTGACGGAACATTGATGTTGGATAACTTTAGTATTGTTTTGAACGGAACCGCCGTTGGAAGATTTGGGTGGAGCCATATTGTATTGAATCAACTCCCCGTTATTTCCCTTGAAACGGCAGATTCCGCTAACAGGATCAAATTGTCCGGGGCAACCGTTGCTATATACATCCAAACTGCACCAAACCTGCGAGAATGAAAAAGCAATCATGACTACCTCACTCATTTCCTTTTGATCGGAATCTTTTGTTCTTCCGAAAGTTTGACGCGGGTAGCATGTTTTTCGGCAGGTTTACAGCCAGCCATTCTTTATCGGCCCGTCCGGCAGCTCGCATTGTCTGTGCGGTTGACTGGCCCGTGCAGAGCCTCCCCGTCCACATACTGACTGCCGAATACCGCTTGCGGCGCATCAGCAGGATTGCGCCGGAAAAATTCTGCACATTAGTGGTTAACTCTGGCGGATGCCCAAGCCCGCTTCCTGCTCCAGAGCCAAGAGTGCCTCCAGACATACCGTTCCAGCCGCCGCTAAAATGAGTTGGTACCGTAGTAGGCAGAAGCACACTCAGACCGTTGAACCACATACCGGCCATAGGTGGGTATGGCACTAAAGCGCAGAGAGAAGCGACAGCGCCCAACTGCGGCAATCCGTCTCCCATACTGTGCCGTCCGGACTGCCGCCGCCGATGACTTCTCGCCACGAAGTCTCCCGCGGTCGCGCCGCTGAAAGGCTGCCGACCGAAACTACGCCGATTTCGGTCATCACGCCGAGCATCACGCCCGAAAATGCGGCAGGCCAGCTGCGCAGTAGTAGCCATTTCTGAGAAACAGCGGCGCAAGTGGTGAACAGGAGGCAATCAAAATGTGAAATGGGGGCGAAGCCGGTAAACAGGGCCATGGCGACGCGGAATACAAATCAGCATCGTCCCTGCCACAACAGCTGGGCCTGCCGTACCGACGCCTGGCGGAACAGCTTTGGCCTGCGAGGAGTCTTCCAACAATCATCATCGGCGGTATCGATGGCTGACAGGCCTCGGATAGGATGGTGGTCGGGTGGACTTTGATTCAAATCGATTTTACAGCCGCCAATCGGTTTGGAGCGTCGCTGCGACATCTCGCCGCTCCAAATCGTTAGTCGCCGCTCGCGATCCGGCTGATGCCGACCGCCAGGCTCTTCAGTGGAGGACGCGTACGCCGAATTTACCGCCCGCGGCGACGCCTCCAACGTGCGACGGCAACGATGAAGCAGCTAGCCTGCCGAAAATAGCCTTTCAAACCTTCCCGACTGCGCCCGGTAACAAATCAAGAAGCCTTTGAATCGCTACCCAAAGGGTCAGCAGGCCGACAACAACAGACAAGGCAAGCGTGAGGTTTTGGGACAATACATGTTCGGTAAAGAAGTTGATACGAGCGTAAATATAATCGCGTATACCCGTAGAGAGAATAAATCCAACATGGCAAAAATAGGGTTTCTCTTTCGGTAGAGAGTGAAGAAATATCCGTCACATGGTTGATGTGTTTCGTCTGAAAACCGGTTTTGTGTCAGGAGCTAGTTTTCAGACGACGGCAAGTCGTCGTTAATCGGTCGGTCAGGGTTCAGAATATTTGAATGTAGACTCTGAGTGCGTAGCGGCCTCTTTTGCTTTTTGCGTCCTGACTAAACTCTGGATAGCCTCAAGCCATCCTCCGCAGCGACGCCTCTGCGGATAGTGGACTGTTGCCGCTGCCGTTAAGTTGGTCTTTGCAATCAGTTTGCGTACGTTATTGTATTGTCTCGACAGTTCTGTCAAGCATATTAAGTTGGGCTTCTGTATTGTCTAAATTTGCTTTTCTATCGCTTGTAAGCGGATTTGAACTTCTCGGACGACCTCTGCCTTTCTCGAAGAATCGGAAAAGCGAATGATGCAAACCCTCTACGTGCTATTATACCTTGTGGACTTTAAGGAACGAACCCTTGCTTTGCTGGATTGCTTCTTTCAGCAGCACCGAAATCATTTTCATCATCCTCGTCCATTTTGGTATCGTGCACTGATATTTTGTTTCTAATTCACAATTTGACAATAGGTACCTGATATCGACTGGTTTTCTCGGAATTTCGCACGGCACTTGTTCTGCGTTCTTCAACAAGGCCCCATTCTTCACTCTTGCTGGTTTGCGCCGATAAACCCTTCACCTCGAATCTGGAGATAATGCAGTCTCGAGCAAGACCCTTCTAAGCGCGGTTTTCTCCAGTTCATTAGCTGCTGAAGCGTGCATTGATTGCCGATGCCCGCGTCAAACACCGGGAACCCTCAGTGGAGTGAGCCGGCATTGCCTGCGCCGAACATTGCTGGTGGCCAGCATCGCCGCAGCGGTTTGTCCCAATCTGTTTTTCTTTGTGTTTTACCGTTTTCAGCTTGTTTTATCCTTTTTATTATCGGCTTGTGTTAGAAAACTTTAGTAGTTTCGGCTCGAGGCCGTCTGAGGCTTTTTCAGACGGCCTTTTGCTCGCATCATTCTGCATTACGCAACATGCCCGAGGCAGCTTTTGCCGGAACCTCAGCGGTTGTCGTAAAACCGTGGCAAGCTCATTGTTCGGGGCGAACCGCATCAGTTCGGACGCCGTTGCTGGTAGCAACTTTGGCGGATAATTCCGTCCATGGATGTCGATATGTTGTCGGTACTGGCGGGAAATCACCGCCAGTTCGTCGTCGCGTCGCGTGGCTGCTGAGCTGGCAGACGGCCGAGGCGGCGACCTTGTTTGACTCAAGAAGCAGCGTGAACGTTCGTCGCGCTTTTTGATTACTTTGGAACCCGGCATCGGTCAGCCCAGCCCGTCGACATAGTCGGCCTTTATCCGCATCAAGGCTGGCAGACCGATCATGGTGCAGTCTGTCTGCTGGGTTAGCGGCGGCGATGAAATGCTCTTTGGAGCACTCTTCCGGCGATTGGGTGGCGAAGAGAGAGAGATGCCCAGAACGTCTCTGCTTACGGATGTGTGTCGTTTTGGCACCTTCAAGCCGCCTCGCCGTCGAGGACTTTTTCCCAGAACTCGTCCATGATGTGTAAACAAGAATCGGCGGCACGTCACTAAGTCTCTTCCATACGGTGGATGAGGTAACTGATAACCGGGTCGCGAACCTGGAGGATTTTCGATAAACATCGGTGCAGCCGTGCCGATGATGCTGGCGTTGCCAGTCGATGCGGTCTTCGCCGTCGAATACCCAGCCGAGGCTGTTGCCGCGGGTCCATTTTGCGGATGTTGCTGCATAGGAGACGTCGCCGGTATTGCAGGGATTTCTGGAAGTTGGAGATACTCGCGCAGGGCGGGCGGCGTATCGAGCATGGCGCGGACGGCGCGCAGGACGTCGTCGTCTTCGGCGGCGGCGTAGTGGCCTCGCCGCCCAGCTGCCTCAGCGGAGGTTGCAGGAGGATCCCGACGGTGGCTGCGTTTTCGCACCGAAAGGGTTGAAGCCAGTGGGCTGGCCGCTTTCCAGTGCCATGGTAGGGTACCGCCGCAGGCTCGGACGAAGATTTCCGGCACCGCGGTCTTGCTGTCGAAGATAGAAGATGGTGGTTTGGGGTCGCATTTCTGCACTTGGCCCAGCAGAAAGTTGATATAGGGCGGTTTTACCGGTACCGGACTTTGCCGATACAACCATGGTGTTGGCGATGGCTCGCCCTCGGAGTTTTTCACCGTGGGTGGCGTGGAAGTTGAAAACAGTAGGCCGGCCGCCGGTGGTTTGCAGAACGGCAACCACCTGCAAGCGATTTTGGTCGCGTTTGCCGGTGGCAGTTATGCAACGGGCAGAGACTCCAGGGAAGTTGAGGGAGGAGATGTTGGCGACACGGGTGCGGTCTGTCCAGGCTGCCCTGAGTTGAGTCGCAATAGGCGGAACAGGATCACAAATCCTTTCTTTAGTGGTAACGAAGCCCGCGTTAGAGAGTTCGAGAGCGCGGCGGCTGTGGTTTTGGGAGACGGCTGTTCTTGACCGGGTCTCGCATAAATAGCCAAGCTTCGAGAAACCGGTAGCCGTCACACGGAAGCGTGCCCGATGCCAGTTGGTCCATTGCGATGATCCAGTTCTCGATTTGGGTAAAGGATCGGTCGCCGGAAGAAACTCATCATGCCGCGCGTACGTTCAAGGAGTCTTTCATGGCATCGCAACGGGCTCGCAGGGCTGAAGCTGTGGGTAATGGACATACCCATATCCAGATATTTTGAGGCCGCGTAAGATGCCCGGATAAGTGCTGTCGGGATATTCTTTTTAAGATTGAGCATGGCGCTGCAGTAATCCGTTCGATGATACGGACGATAGTCCCCCGTTTTTGCCGAAAACAGGTGGCGGCTGAGGGGCAAATAGTTGTAGACGGGAGCGTTTAGCACGGGAACGGGTTCAGTCACCACGGTTGGGCGATGCAACCAAACAGCCCGGGCGGGTTTCCGAGAATATGGTACCGTCATTACCTTCATACATACCCAAGGCGATAGGGAAGGCAGTCTTTGAGGAACGGCACTCAAGGTTGGTAGCTTAATTCAGTTTAGGCTTCATCGACGGCTTGTTCTTGTTCGTCTTTGGCAGTCCGGCAGTGTCGCCCGACTTGTCTACGCGTTGCTCACCTCAACAATCGGGCGGTAACATGGTCAGGTAAAGCCTCGCTGTTCGCGAGCTCTTTCGGGAGACGCTGATCAAGTAGTTACTCGATAGTTGTTGATTGAACTGTTCGGCAAATTTGGGCTTCTTGAGGACTGATGCCACGGTGACGACGACCGTCATGTACCCAAAAAGCTACATTTACATAGTCAGGAGCTCAAGCGCCTGGAGCAAGATTGATTGACGTATTGGTGTGTTTATGCTCTAATTCCCATTCTTCCCTTGCCAACGAAAGGGAGACCACCCAAATGCCAAGTGGTTACAACACTTCCTCCCGTTGTTTTCGACGACAGTCGGTAAACATGGGGTGGATAATGACACGAATTGGCTGATGGAGGCGCCAGGAGGCAAACATTTCATAATCTGTATGTTAAATTATTTACCGTATGGGAATTTATCCGGTTTGATGGGGAATTGCAACAAGCCGGATGATTTTATTTGGGCGATTTGTCGGTAATCATTCGCGAAACACCACCATATCCGGAAATTCTTCCCTGATGTCTTGCCTTTGAGTTTGAATTTAAGGCGCAAACCAAGAAAGCGGATCATATCGTCGCGTTTTAGCCATTTGACGCATGATCAGGAATTAATGGAAGGGAATGGTTACATGTCGAGAAAACATATTGAAAGTCACATACCCATCAATAAGCCCTGAACTGAGCACCACAATAAAAGATATAGGAACGCCTCATGCTGCAGGGCGGGTACATCCCCAAAACGATGTTTTTCGCATGATAATCTATACGAAACATCGCACTCTGTGGCAGCGGTGGTTGCAGAACAAGCTACAGTCCCAGTTTTCGCTGACTAACATTCTAGCGATTTGGCCTGCTGCACCAATCAGCATACACCACCACGTGTCATAGCAACATCCGCAATTCAAGTTTCAGGAGCGAATGCACCTGACAACCTGCAAAATTACCGCAACAGTTACTACTGCACAGATATTAAGTCTGCAAAAATCGTGTGAATATTTCTTATCGAAGGTACAAGCGCCGCCCGTAGCTGCGGTAAAGTCATCGGCGGCAAGTCCAACTGTTGGAGCCAAAGCTGTTGTGGTGACGAAATGTAGCAGGGTACATTTTCGGTAGTGAACCAAGATGTTTTAGGTACTTGTTTTTCATGGGTTTTTCCTTTTCTTTTAGGTTGTGAAAATAAAATTGGATTAAGAAGAGTTTTAAAAACAAAGGCATTATCTACATTAGCTTGAGGTGACGAAGAGGTAACCTTTTCTTCTGATGAAATGGCCACTATTGGTTTGATAGGCCTGATTTTTATGGCCATGTTAGTTTGAGCTGGTCGCCCCATCATTGTTCGTTGTCAGTACAGTTGGCTATCCACCTCCTTGAAGGGTAAAAGTCGTTCCGTCGTTGACTTTTCGTAGGGCTCAACAGGCCGGTATTTTATGCTTATATGGCTGTGCCTGCTTGGGAGGAGACCGCCATAGCTGCTGTTTGGGACTGTGCATAAACATAGGGTGGTAAAGTGTCGCTCTCTCATGGAATCAAAAGATACTTTTGACGCATCCGTGACGAAATCCTGTAATAAAATTACCTGAATAATAGCAGCTGAAAACAGATTCTCCCCAACCCTGGAACGGCCAAAACACCCTTTCAAAATACGACCCTGCATGCAAATTCGCAGACCTGAAAAGTATCAGCTCAGAAGTTAGGCCATATTTGAGAGATTATGCCGGATTTACTTGCGAGATGCCAAGAGAGAAGTTGTAACCGCGTTGTTCCAACATTTTGGCATGTTGCAACTGCTTCTGTTAAATTCTTTGGTTGCTGCTGGCGCGAGCACCAACAACGCCAATGGGTATGCGGCGCTGTCTGGAAGATTCTGACCTGAAACAACATGTTGCATAATGTCAATAGGTAACTGCTAGATTGAGACACGAGAAACGACGATTGCATGGACTTCAGCGAATTATGTTACTCACTCGACGCAAAACTCACTCGCAATTTGTTGAAATGCAACAGTAGATAGTAGCTATCTGCCAGTAATCCCAAATTGCCTTTACATGGGATAATAATCTAACTGATCACTAAGGTTTCTTATTAAGGTTGCTTTGATGGCAGTGTAATTTAATTTTGACATTAGTACTCGTAAATCTGCTGGGGCGGCATGGATTGCAGTGTTTTGATGTTATTACTTTTAGAGTTAATTCTGAAGTGTTTTGTATTGGAATGTGGATTGAAATTCTAAATTTAGCGGATCAAGGTGTTATTTTTATGATTAAATGTTATGTTATGTCTCGAGTATTGTGTTACTTTTGCTGTTCTGCATGAAACCTCAGCTCCGGATTTTCCGCATTCTTGAAGCTTTCACTTTTAACGACTTGCCAGGAGCAATCTTGTACACTTTCAGCTACAAACAACATGTGTATCAGGTTGTGCAATTGATACAACAGTAAAAGGACTACTAGGAGCGTTGGGCTGAAGAGTCAAATATGCCTTTTAGTGACGATCACACCCAAGATTTTACTTTGTTTCAAAAGGTTAACCATTGCATGACCAACTTCAAGTAGCTTTAAGCGAGCTTTCTAGAGATGTATCATGACAAAGGAACGGTTTTATATAGATGAATGGTGTCATCATGGCTCATGAAGCAAGCAGGAGTCGCAAAGACGAAACCTAAGTTTAAGAAATGTTATAATTAATATCATATTGTTATATATTGAGTCAATTAAAACATTGTCGGTTCAGAAACTGAAAGTTATGGCAATGACAGTCGGCCGATCAGATAAGATGGTAAAGAAATCTTTTGGATCTTTGAATCCACTTTAGTGATATTTCCTGTCGTAAAAATGAAAAGAGCATGCCGGTAGTCGCTAGCATCGGCATTTTACGTCGCCTTTGCTTTTAATCTGGTGGTTTTATTTTATGTGTCGCTTACTGAAGGGAGAAAGAGCCTTATTTGATAATGGCTGATGTTTTTATACTGGTCAGAGCAACCTGCTGCTAAGTTGGTAGGTAACTGAAAGACAATAATATTACTGGCAAATGAGGGCAGTTAATTAAAAGTACATTGCTCTACCTTTGCGCGGCTCTCGAGGAATCGATTTGAAAGCGCCAGTTGGATTTTACGGATAATGACTGGGCGATCTGTCTATGCTAGTGTCCACGGAGGCTGTATCAAAACTTATCAGAGTATGATGAATGAAAGGTAATCCGGCAGTCGTTCACTCGTTTATGGACTCATCTAGATCTGTGGCAGAGTGAAAGATTTTGAGTATTGTTTTGAAATAAAAGGAAAGCATGATGAAGGAAGTGCAAACTGTCTCGATTTCAAAGATTTATCCCAAATAAAGGGAATGGCAGCAGTAGCTATGTGTGGATAGCAATGTTGGGTGACATTAACTTATACATATAATCTCAACTTTGAAGATGGAGGAGAAATATCGTATCGCGAACCTCTTGGACTTTGTGCTACTCTCATAGGGTGGGATCCAGATGCCAGTCCGGCAGTTATTCCGAAGGAAAAAGTTGAGGTTTGATAAATAGTATCTCTGAGAGCAGACAATACCCGCCATCTGGTCACCGAAACTATACGACAGCTAGCTGACTACGTCGAGCTATAGGTAATGAGGTATGCCAACAATGGTTTAGGAAAACCATGAAAAGTTTGTTATTCTTAGGAGCGGCGTACATTTGCACGCGTGCTAGTCTCTATTAGCTAGAATATTTTTGTCTGAACTGATGTGCTACTTATCCTGTGCATACGGCTTTGGGTATTGCCACCCAGACTGAAACTTTAGTCCAGTAAGAGGTCAGCTGAAAGATTTTGCGTGGATTGAGTAAGGTTGGAATTGGTGCGTCGTGAAAAATGTGTTTCTATCTTGAAGCCAAAAGATACGGCCGTAGACACTAATTTGATTGTTCGTACCTCAAGCACATCAGTATATTTTTGAACTCAAAGCGGTACTGCAGCTAAATGGAAAAACTTTTATCAGATGTAAAGACAAAGGGAGCTCACCTATGACCAATTCTCGCTATCCAAGTTATAATAGATTTTAGACTTTGCACTGGTTGCTTCCGCAGTCTGGCTATGGGTTTGCGCTATGATCCATCGAAAACTTACTCACATGGAATGATGGATGTTTCGCTGGTAAAGGCCTGGAGTGGCTTTGTCTCCACTAGGTTATGCATTGATGATGAAAATTCACTATATTTATTTAAATAAGGGTGCAGTTTTCGGAGATTTTCCGCACGGTATACGTAAAGGGAAAAGGAACGTGGAGAGGGAATTGTTTTAAATAGTAATGTTAAGATAAGTTACTATTATCGTCCATGGACTTTTATCCTATAATAGTGCTAAGGCAACGGCATGTTGCAGGCTTTGAGGAGGAAATTGATTATAAGCTGTGACAATTTTAATTGATATTGATAATAATGCCTGAAAAGATACCACAATCCTTACTCTAGCAATATGAGCAGAATCACTGTCAGCCTTTAGAAGAGGGAGCAAAGCCCCAATTAAATAGTCCAATTGGCAGACACATAAAAGCGACTGTGCATTTTCAATTGCTGCCAGTTTAGGACACAGGCATAATGGCCTTGTATCTCAAATAAGCTGAAGAGTCAGCCCAGCTAGAGAAAGCAGGGCGCTCAAGAGGTTGCAACTGTCCCTGAGTTGGTTCCAAGAGCTCTGCAAGCGTGCTGCTTTCTCCAAATATGTCTGCTGAAGCTACTACAGAGGCAGATCTCAGATTTATAAAACAGATGGAAAATCAGAACTCGCTAAAGAACATTGTGCCAGTAACTTCTAATGTTGACGTAGCAGAAACAACAGCAACTTGTCCAGTTCCTCGCAATCTCAACCTATGGAAATACTAATAAATTAATGGAGTTGCAGGATATGCGTAAAGATATTTCTGTCATTTGTGGTGAGGGCAAATGTAACAGATGGAAAGTCAGCGGGAGTGGCATCAGTCTCGTTCGTTGTCAAACCGTGATAAGTTATTGGTCCGAAGGAACATAGCTCCTCGTTGTGTTTTAGAAACTAAAATAGACGGATGTTTCGGGACGCACTTCCTTGTATTACTACCGAATCCAGTGAATTCGGCCAATGGGCAGTATAATTCCTAAAGGTCTCGAAAGTTATGGGTCAATATGGTTCAATCTTAATCCGGCCAGTCCCCTCGCTTCATTGTTATGTGGATGAATCATTACGCCAATGGATTAGATATCACCTCAAGATCTCCTGCGTCGATAATCTAGGTGCTGCTAGTGCGTTGGGATTTGTCGAACTCATTGGCAGTCTTAGATTGGCTTCGGCCTCTTCTCATCAGTATAGATATCGGATGTATTTGCCATGCAGCTGCAGAGCATGGACCCAAAGGAGAAACAGTTACAAATGGTAATATAACAGTGACTAATCCATATGAAAGTGAAACTGCAAATACTTTTAAAACAAGTGGCAATTGATCACAACTGGAGCGTAACAATTCCAGGGCCCAATACGGTTGTTGCACTAATCACAAGGTACTTTGATCAATAGCATGTAGTATTGCTCAAGATGTTGATTTCAGCTTCGGGTCTCACCTTTAGTTTATTATGATAAATCAAAAGCTACCTCAAATTATTAGCGTAGCCTTTAATGCTGGCCAAGGTTAGAAAATATGAGAGCGTTCTGTAGTGGGTGTCTTTAATCTTTCTTGCTATAGTTTATCCTAAACATTTGTTGGACAGTTTTAATTCAAAAACTAGAGATTCGTGTACTCTTAAATTCTATTGCACACGAGGAGTTTTAACTCATCGATCTGAACGACCCACGGAAACAGCAAAAGCGGGAGAGCGGGTGTTTACGTGATACTCTGTTGATCGTGCGAAACAGAGACAGTGCGTGTCCCCACTCTTCCTTCTGGGCAATAATACTTCCGTAGCGAAATAGCTAGCGCCCTTCTACTTCTAATTGACCATTCTGGACCTCGGTTCCATAAGTGCGTGGTACGTGAAACGTTCTTCGTGGGAGAGAGGTTGGTCATTCCGGCAAAATGTTCTTGCGATATCTTTGCGTTTTGTGAGAGCAGCGTCGTGCATGGCGTCCCGCCTGCCAGTAATACAGGAATACACTGCCTCTCGGTTGATGTGCATGCATCACGTAGGCGGTCTGTCTGTAACTGAGTAATCGGCAGTCATGGTAATGCCGTAGCGTCCAGCAGCCCCATCTGTGGTGATGACATGAACGCCTGAGGCACAAGACGCCATCGCATCTCGAAAAGACTGCTTGAAGGTGTGTAGGAGCGTCATTCGGTATGGTTTTGTGACTCAGTGATTTTTCTTGACCGTCATTACATCTCGGTTAGTAGTTCTTTAGTTTCTCCACTCTCTCTGGGTGAAAATACATTTTCAATCGCGTCATAGTGTTCGTCAACTTTTCACCAACACTTTGCAAAGTTTCACCTTCTTGGAGTCAGCCTTTAGAAACACACGGCAGCTGGTCATTTTGATTTGTTTTTAGGCGTGTATCGGCCATTCCGGCTCTAAACGCGTTAAAATACCTGTCAGGCTAGGACGTAGAATTACAGGGCTTTATTGGCTAAGTCTCCAAAACAAGCGTACCATTTCTCGGCCATTGAACGGATTACACCTCGCCATTGTTGATCGGGTATATTGGCTTGATTCAAAATAGGGCGAAATTGTGTCAATAAAGCTTCTCGTGCCTTGAATAAGCCCGATGTTTTATGGACGCGTGTTTGACTTAGTAGGCATTATTTTAGTCCCAGTGATTACCACTCACGACGATGATGACGTGTATGTAAGCAAGGTTTTATATTGAAATGATTGGCTTAAGACAACTGTTTTAGGGATGCTGGCAAATTCGATTTTAATAATAACATTAATCTATTGCCCTTGTTTGCATAATCTTAGTCTATGAAAAGCTCAACGTGAAATCATATGGCCTTAAAGACAAATTCACTTGTTTGCTTGGTAAAGCAAATGTTGGTATTTCAGGGAGTTTCAATAGAATAAGGCACTGGTTGTGTTTGAAGGAGTGGAAAATGAACGGTATTCTCTTCCGACGAGTTAGCCTAAAAGATTTTTCAGCCAGATTTTTGCTGCGCGTAAACCCTAATAACTGCTCAGTAATGCCTCGCAGTGCTGGATATCATTTCAGTCCATCTTGATGAATATGATGATGGTGGAGTGGCAGATACCTGCCATTGGTCTCGCAAATGAGGCCGTCCGGAACTCTCGTTTACGGTTGCAAAAGTCTGCGGTTTTTGCACGTAGGGTGGTGATTTCTCGATCCGAGCCTGGATTTTAGGGTAAGGGCGATGCTGAATACAGGGATGCTGTCTTGATGCCGTAATGCCTTGATAGAGGGAGATGTATATTTCGTGGCTATTCCGCACCAACTACCCCAGGAAATAGAGGTGAGGCTTTATACGGTTTCGGCAAATCGTTTAAGCTGCAACAGGGTTGGCTGACAGCGCAATTAATGCTCTGAGAAGTTGGAGAGCAGGCGGTTGGGCTGGCTGACGATACCAATCCATTGCAAGTGGATAGAGGCAAAAACAATAAGTGCCTGAACGATTGATTTTAGGTACTGCTGAAGGATTTGTTTCTATACATAATAATTATTTTGATGGAGTAGAAAAGCAGGCTCCGCAATACGCGAACCTGCTAGGATAGAAAATAACGACCATCGTTTTTAATTAAAAGAGTATAAATTAGCAAGGATACGACTCAAGGCATATTGTGGGTGCTATAATCCATCCCAGCTGTTTCACAACTTGATACCAACCAGCATTTTGACCGGATAAACCCAGACTAGGGTGGCACCTGCGGGCATGCCTGGGTGACGGTAGAAGCTTCGCATGAAAGCCTAGAATTATCATTTCCGTGGAAAAATTTGGCTAAAACGACGATAAATCCGACTAAAATGGTACTCAGCCAGCCCATTAAATCTCCCTTTCTTTGCTGGCATCTATTGGATTTAATTTCTGAGTGATATCTAAATATTATTTGGTACGTAATCTGACTGTTACTCACCCATTCCCTTTACGGTTTTACTCATACAATTAGGAAACATACCGAGATCTCGGTGGTGCGTCTTTTATTTCATTGCGTGATCATATGTTTAGTCGTATGCGGAGTCTAATAACGGTGTGTCGGTATGACGTGAGAAATAAAAACTGCGAGAAGCAGGCTTTGAAATAGAAACGGGATTAACAGTTTCCTGAGAACTGGTTTTGGCACGTATGCGAGCCAAGCGCAGCCTGCTTTTTACGCTCAACTTTCAGCATCGCGGGTGCACCGAAAACCAGCTTGAGACAGAGCCGGCTTTTGTAAAGCAGCATCAAAATCAATCAATGCGCGTGGTAATGCTGCGGCGGATGGCGCAGCCGGACTGACCTGTTCCTGCCGCCGCCGACTACGTTTAGCCGGATGTCGAGATTCGGTACTTTCAGTCAGAACTCAAAGACTGAAGCGAACAAACCGGCGTGGCTGGTTTCTGTGAGAAAATTCCGCGTCAACAGTGACGGCACGTTTACGACATAATCTGACCACAATCTTTTGCAGGAATGCGAGCTTACTGAACTTTGCGGCGTCCGAGCCGTAGTAGGCTTCTACCGTTCATGTCTCGTCCTTATTTCAATCTCTAAAGTTTTAGGCTGTTGTAAGTGGCATGTGTGCAAGTGCTGCGCTATGCATTAATTTCTGCAGTAATCATGGCGTAACCTTAAAGGGCCTTTGCGGCAGCATGCGACGGCTTGCTCCAGTGCGCGGCCAGGAATTGTCTGCATTTCGCGGAAGGTATCGCTCGTAACGCCGCTCGAAACGGACGGCGTGGTAGTATGTCCTCGAATTTCCGGGCACCGGTTACGCGCAGTTTGCCGGTACGATGACGATAAATGCAATCACCGGTGTCAACGTGCGGGTGTATTCGGCGTTTGTGTTCTGTTGCGCAGGCGGTGCGCGACTTTCGAGCGGCAACTCTCGGCCCAAGACTTTGTCTTCGGCATCGATTACAACCCGCCTGCGCTTCACCTCGCGCGGTTTCTGCTATTGAAAAGGTTTCTTTCGTAGTGAAATCCAGGATAGATATAGGTTATGGATCTTTGTAGTGGGATTTCGGTTTTGACAATCGTGCTGAGGCCGTCTGAAAAATTAAGTGTATGGCCTTAGCCGGAAAGGTGTTTGCGGATTAGTAGCGGACGATACTGGTGGAAACGGAAGCGTAGCCGCTATTTGCTGCTGCTCGCCGTTATGGGATTCGCAGATGCCGTTTCGCTCGAATCCGCTTGAACCTGCGCTGACAAGCGTTACCTCGGGCAGTTTCGAGTGCTCTCAAGAGAGACGCTCGCGCCCACTGCTGCTCCTGGCAAACGCAGGAACTTTATTGCTTCAAAGGAATGCGCGCCTTTGCGTGACACCGCTGCAGGGAAAAGGGAATGCTCTATCTCGAGACGCGGATAATGCTTTGTCGCAAAGCATTAGTCATGCTCAGTTATTTCGGCGCTCAAACTCTGCCGGATTGCCAAACCGTCTTTCATGCTCATTTTCAGCAGGTCGCATCGACGTTGAGCGGCCACAACGCACTTTTGTCGGTCCCGATGATGCGTGCCGTTCCGACGGATGGTTTCGATTTTGTTCAGCATATCAACGGCTTTGGAGCAGCGCCTTTTTCTTCCGCCGTGCGTTGATGTTGAAGCTGACATTCAAGCGATGTCGAGGCTGACTCGCCTCGAGGCCCGCGTTGCAGTCCTTATTGCGGTTGTTCTTCGTAGGCGCCAGGCGTGCCGCGTGACGGCATCGGTGCGGCGCTTTTGCGCCACTGCGCCGCGGCATTGGTCTTTTCGATGTTGAGCTGGTCGATTTTGCCTTGCAGGTCTCTCTCAGTTTGCCGACTTTGTACCAATAAGGGCTCCCTCGCCCAGTCTTCGTCTCACGGCGCCTTCGTGGGGCGGCTTTCTGTTTGCTCCCGTTCGAGCGTGGTGCTTGAGGCGTGCAGCTTTCCGTTGAGACGGCCGTTTTCGCCATCACCTGTCGCAAACTTGGGCGAGCTGGTAAACGCTGGATTCCAGTGTGCTCGAGTCGAGTGAGCTGCGATTCATGATTTCGAAAGGTTCCGCTGCCGTCTGAGTTGTAAGCTATAGTGAGACGTTGGATCCGCTGAAAGACACGAAAGGCCGTCTGGAAAGCCGTGCAAAGACGTTTTTCGTGACGGCCCACGATTGCCTGCCGCTTGCTTTGCGTTGTTTATTCTGAAACGTGCGCGTTGCGTTCCATCAGTCTTTCGACACTCGCTGCGGGTCATTTCTGCCGGATGAGTTTGGAGCAGGGTTTGGGGTATGGGCATGTCGATTTGGTATTTGGCGGCGGTGTTGAACACTTCTTCGATGGTGCTGACACCTTCGGAGACGTGGCCGATTTCCATTAATGACGGGTGCAGTTCTTTGCCTTCGGCCCAAGCAGCCGACGCGGCGGTTGCGCGAGAGTGCGCCAGTGCAGGTCAATATCAGGTCGCTGATGCCTGCAAGCCCATCAGGGTTTTGGGTTTTGGGCACCCATGGCGACGGCCAAGCGGGTGATTTCTGCCAGACCGCGGGTAATGAGGCCGCGCGGCGTTGAGCCGTATTCGAGGCCGTCTGAAAGGCCGGTGGCGATGGCCACGACGTTTTCACTGCGCCGCCGACTGCTACGCCGACGGCGTCGCTGTTGCTGTCACAGCCGCATCACACGCCGGTGTTGAGTTGCGGGATCAGTTCTTCAATCCATTCTTGTTTTCGGAGGCGAGGACGACGGCACAGGGAAGTTGTTGCGCAGTTCTTGTGCGAAGCTGGGAGCCTGAGATACGCCGATTTTTGTTGGCGGGCAATACGTCTTGACGACCTGGAAGGTCAGCAGGCCGGTGTCTTGTCTGAAACCCTTTGCAGGCGGCCAGTACGGGCAGATGGGCGGCGTCATGTTGTTGAGCAGGGCGGCGCTGTCGCGCAGGCCGGCTACGGATGTGGCGATGATGGCGAGCTCGAACCTTTTAACGCTTCGCCCAAGTCCGGTATCGATATGCAGTGTGTCGGGGAAAAGTGAAACCCGGCAGCCCTTTTTGGTTTTCAGGGTCGGCCCTGGAGTTCTTTATATATGCGTGTTGCGCGACCACAGGGCGACTTCGTTGCCGTGTTGGGAGAAATGAGGGCGAGGGCGGTGCCCCACGAGCCTGTCTGAGGACGGTGATTTTCATGGTTTTCTTCCGGTTAAAAACTGGCGTTAACTTTAAAACAATCGTGCTTCCGGTCAAGGGTAGGGCGGCGTTGCTGTATATGTGGCGGGCGAGATTCGGGTTTTCAGACGGCCTGTTTTCAGGTCCAGCTGAGCAAAATAATTGCGCCCGTGGCTTTTTCAGCCATGTTTTGGGCGGCCTTTGAGCGCAGCGAGGCGCTGACGGTTGCCCAAACTGCGGAGCTGTGGTCGAATGGGCAGGTGGCGAGTTCGTGGATGCAGATGTAGTCTGCGACGTAATCGGGTGCGTATGATGGCCGCCAGTTGAGGCGGATACCGGTGGTGGCGGCAGACGCCCAGAAGGTTTTGGCGCTGGAGAGGGCGGTCGCGGCGGGAATGAGGGCGGTGGCGCGGGCGTGGTGTCGTGCGAGCGCGGTAGCGGGTATCTTCGCCGGCGCGTTCGTGCGGGAAGCGGCGCAGGTGCGTCAGCTGGGCGGCGGTTTCTTTTCCGGGCAGTAGGGATTTCAGGCGACCTGGTTTGGATGTGACTGCTGCTGTGGACGGACGGGGTCGTCTGAACGCCTTGATACCAAATCCGCATCTCGGAGGGTGTCGGCGGATGCGGTGGCGGTCAGTTTTGCAGCGGAGCGTCGCGAGGGTTTCGTTGTCGGTCAGCCATTGGGCGAGCGATGGCGGCTGAGCAAACGGGGACGTTGATGCTCACGGTGTCGCGGGATGCACGGGGCGCAGTGGATGAGGTTTTTCTTGGCGCTGGTGTTTGAGCCGGATTCGGACGGACTGCGCCGTCAGAAAGCGTAATGGGCGCAGTGTTGGGGCATGGATTAGGCTGGTAAGCCGAGGGCAGATCTTGCGGTTTTCTTTCAGGACGACCTTTGCGACGGCAACCGGCGGTCCTTTCCCTTCGATAAGGGGTTGCCGCGTTTCAATCCGTTTTTCATATCTCCGCCATCAATTCGGCTTCCGAGCCGCTGCTGTGGGGATGACGCTGATGACGACGGTGATGCTGCCAGCGCCGTATGAGCGAAAGACTCGGCCACATTCGCCGCTGTTGAGAGACGAGGACGATGTCCATCTCAAACATTTTCGCCAGCGCGCGCCGCCGAGCTCATGGCGGCGTACCGCCGGGCGGCAGGCGTGTGCTCGTCAGGAAGATGGTGATCCAGTAGCCTTCTGTTTTTGCGCGCCATGCCCTTTGTTCCGCATCAGCTGTTTGTTGGTCGCTATCGACGTGTTGCGCGGTCTATTGCCTGGCATGCCCTTGACGAGCTCTCAGACGTAGCCGAAAAGGGGATTTTGAACAGCCTGCGTTTGGCGACGTAAACCTGCGGCGGAAAGATGTCTTGCTTGCAGGGCGAGGCTCCCAGCCGCTTTGGTGTTTAGCGCAGATGATGGAGCGGTCGATTGTCGGCACCGGATGAGGGCGGTATTTGAGTCCGATGTGATGCGTTTGAGCTGACCAGTTGAGGATGCGTACGATTTGCGCTCATTTAAAGTGCGCCGCCGCCTTGGACAGGCAGGGCGGCGAGGAGCAGAAAAGAAGTAAAATCAGGCCGGTGCTGAGGATCAACCAGTAGGTCAGGGTTGCGGATAAGGGCATGTTTTACCTGTCGGACGGGTCGTCTGAAAAACGTGGGACAAAACATATAGTAACCTTTCAAATCAGGAACACTCATTTTCTCGTCATTTCCGCGCAGGCGGGAATCCAGGACTGCCAGTATTCCTTAGAAATATGCAAAGGTTATTTGTAATCCCAAATCTTCTGGATTTGTCGCCGCAGCCTGCTCGCGCAGGCGGGCAGGAATCACGGCGTATTTAGGTTTCTTTTGCGAAGGCCGTTCGGAAAAATAGCCGCGGACAAGCGTTTTGCAGACGGCCTCTTTAACTTTCAAGCTGCAACGGCAATCTAGTTCTTTCTCCTCCGTCTGCTAGGGACGTAGGCGATACTGTAACGCAGCATAAGGCCGTAGAGGTCTCTCTCAGACCCTTTTCCTGCTGCGGACGGGAGAGGTGCCTCAATTGCTGAATACGGCTGTTACGGGTAATGCCTCGCCCGTCTGCACGGTCTTGAGCGGTTTCTGCATGATGTACTCAGAGAAGGCGAGCAGTGTTTGTCGAAGATTTGGGTGTCTTTTCAGGCAGCTCTTTGTTTTCGTGGTTCGGACAGAAGTCTCTTGCCTTTTGCCGGTCAGTACCAGCGCAGATTTGCCGCCGGCGGCATCGGGCGCTTTGCGGGTCGCGCAGGCCGTCGCCGACCAGCCAGGTTTCGGCGGGGTCGGCTTTGAAGCGTCTCGAGGATGTCGCAAATCATGCCGGGCTCGTTTGCGGGCAGCCGCAGTTGTCGGCGGCGGTGCTGGGCAGAACCAGATGCCGTCGATGGCGCCGCCCGCCCTGTACGGCGGGGCGGTGCGTTACACGGCGTGCGTTTCGGTCGCGTGCTTGGATGCGGTGGCGTATTTGCAGGCCGATTACTGCCGGATTGGTTGGTGGGCGACGGCGACGGTGTAACCTGCCTGGGTGAGGAAGGCGATGGCGTCCATGCGCCTTTCTTGCGGTATCCATTCGTCGGCGGATTTGACGACGTCGTCGCGGTCTTGGTTGATGACGTGCCGCCGCGGTCGAGGATGATGGGTTTCATGGGTGTTCCTGATGGTGGTTTTCGGACGCGGCCTTTGGGCCTGTTCGCGTGCGGATGCCGTCTGCAAACGGATCTCGGACGTCTGTATCGACGGCCTCCAACATGGCAACGTTTGGTCGATGTGGTGCTCCAAGGTCGGATTATAAAGTCCGAAAGCCTGCGTCGGGTCGGCGATTTTGGCTGGCGGCCCTGCTGTTGTCGAAGCGCGGCCCGCTTGGGCGCGCCTGGGCCAGTAGTTTCAGCGCAGTTTGCGCGAGACGGCAAAAGCCTGCCTCATCGCCCGCGACCGTCGGGTACAGGCGCATGTGGGCTCGCGAGGATCGACGCGCGTGCCGCACAAGACGGATTCGACGCCGACCAGTCCGAAGAGTTCGTCTACGAGGGACGCCATGACGGGTGAAATCGGCGGCGCGGTAGAGTTTCGCAACGTCAGTGCAGAAACCCAGCCCGACGACGTTTTCATGCGGGCGCGGCAGCGCGAACCGGCAACAGCGAGTCGACGCGCAAAGTCGGTGTTCGAAAAGTCCGCGTGCAAGTCGAGTCCTTTGCGCTGTGTGGTCCGGTCGAGGAACAGGAACACGGTTTCGTCGTCCTGAAAAGCCGTATTTCGCGCCGGACGAAGCGGCGAGACTCACCGGGAGCGGGATGAAGCGGGCGGTACCGGCGGGCGGATGGATGACGCGGATCGGACGGCACGCCGTAGAGGTGCGCTTCAGTCTCAGCGCTGTCATCGGGTGCGAATGTGCCATGATGGATTTGGCCGTCGCGTGAGTTGCTGCGGTTGCGGCGCGATGCGAGGGCCGTCGAGCAGGCCGGGCCGTTCGCCCATGTTGTGCAGATAGCCTAGGGTGCAGCCGCCGCAGACGAAACATGTCGGCATGGTCGCTGGGGCTGCAGGCGATGAGTGGGACGTTTCGACCGCGCTGCATGCGCAAGCTGGCGGGTGAAAAGTAAGGCGCAGCTTTTGGGGATAATCTGCTGGTTGATGCGGTGTATCCACCGATCTGTATTCGGGAACGGCGGGATCGGCCCTGGGCGGCGTAAACGGCAACTTCTGCGCCGCGGCGCGCGCAGGCGCGCACAAGGTCGAGAGGTATAGCTTTCCATACCGCCGCCGCGACGGAAACAGTTGATGGCGATGTCGGTTTTCGCTTTTCTGCGTAATCTGCATAATCGGTATCGGTTCTTTCAGACGGCCCACGCTGACCAGGCTGCTTTTCCATTTTTCAGCGTCTAAAAACAGCAGTCGGCGTAGGCTCGGGGAATCTTCGACGTAGTAGGCCGCCGAGCGACGGGGGTGTCGAGGGTGCGGACGTAGTCTTCCATAAAAGGCACCAGCCTTCCTGCCGTCGTAGTAATGGAGGTGAAACCCCTCGCCGAAGGGTTGAAGTCGTCGGGCGAGCGCGCGTCCATGTGTTTGAGCAGGAATTGCGCGCGCTGAACCGGCCTTCGAGCATGGCGGCGAAGTCTGCCGCGGTTTCGGGGGCGGTCTGCCAGACGGATGGCCAGCCCTGCCTGCGCCGCCCAGCTGCCAGTACATGCCGATGTGGGTGGCGGCGTTTTTCGGCGCGGAGGTTTTCGGATAGTCTTCCTCGGTATGGAAACGGATGTGGTCGTACATGGACGGATGGCGGATGGTTCGCAATGGGGTATTGTAACGGAAGCGAGGCCGTCTGAAAACCGTTTATTCTGGTTTTCAGACGGCCTTTTGCCGGCAAGCCGGTTTGATGCTTTGCGCGGATGTCTCAGACGGCCTCTCAGCCTTTGAACACGGGGACGAGTTCGAGCTGGCTCAATACCTGCGCGCGGCGATGTTGACGACGCCGAAGAGGAAAACCCAAACCATCAGCCCGAATCCACCGTAAACCTTTTGTAGCGTTTTTGCCTGCGCCGAATTTTTGCGTGAACGGTAGAGCAGCATGGCGGGGATGATGCCTGTCAGAATGGTTGCCGCCAGACCGACGTAGCCGATGGCGGTAACGAAGCCGGTGAAACAGCAGCGAAATCAGGGGCGGCAGGAAGGTGAGGGCGGCGGTTTTGGTGCGGCCGGATCACGCTGTCGTTCCATCGGAAGATGTCGGCGATGTAGTCAAAGAGGCCGAGCGTTAGCGCCGAGGAAGGAAGTGGCAATCGCCATGTGGGAGAAGAGGTCAACACTTTTGTCCATGCTGCCGGTTTGGGCGAACTTGGACAGGGTTTCGATGAGGACGGACACTTGCCCTTCGGCGGCGATGACGGGGCAAACTCGCTGCGCGGCAAGTTGCCCTTGGATGGCGACTTGCCACAGGACGTAAATCCGAGCGCGACCAGCGTGCCCGCCCAGAGGATTTGGCCACCTGGGCGCGTCGCCTTTAAAGTATTTGAGCAGGCTGGAGACGTTGCCGTGGAAGCCGAAGGACGCGAGGCAGACGGGCAGGGCGGTAGCGGCGTAAATCCAGTAGCTTGTGCCTGCGGGGGCTTGGGTGTCGAAAGAGGACGGGCAGTTTGGCATCGGCAATCAGCCCGCCGGTCGCCCAAATGAAGGTCAGCACCATGCCGCTGATGAGGACGCTGGTGAAGCGGTCGACCAATCGTGCCGACGCCCACACGCAAAAAGGCGAGGGATGCCGAAGAAGACGGAGTTGTCCGACGGTGAGCGAAACATCGCTTCCCACCGCGCTGCCCAAGCCTTTGGCGGTCAAGTCACCGCCGACGAAGATGTAGGCGTAGGTGAGCAGGTATAAGACGAAGGCGACGGCAACGCCGTTGATGACGTTCCAAATCGGTCCGAGCAGGTCTCTGACCATGGTCGTCGAAGCTGGCGCCGTGCGGATAGTGGGTGTTGACTTCCAATATCATCAGGCCGCTGGAGAGCATGGAAAACCAAGTGTAAAGCAACACAATCAGCGAGCCGGCAAACCAGACGCCTCGATGTGGCGGTCGGGTTGGCAAAGCATACCCGCACCGATGACCGTACCGGCGCGATAATCGTCGGCGCCGCCGAAAAGCGACGGGGTTTTGGCAGACATTATTTATCTCCCTCCTACAAAAACGTGTCCGCCATTATGCCGTAAAGCGTAAGGATTAGAAGGAGGCCGTCTCGAAAAATGATTTTCCAGACGGCCTCTTATCGTGTTATGGCTTCTTTACAGGCAGCCTTGGCGCACGGGGCTAATTTTTCTCTAATTTTGGCTGCCTACAATGCCGGTTTTTCTAAAAAACGGGGTGGCCGATAACCAATAAAACGCCCCGAATCTACGGGTTTATTCCTTTCTCACGCAACCGTCCGCGCCGTACGCGGGTGCCGGTTTTCCATCCGGCGGCACGACGCCGTTTTTAAAACCGCGCATGCAAATTGCGCCGCCGAACATTCAGGCAGGCGGCAACTCCGAAACACACAAACACACACATATATCAAGGAAAGGAATTGGTAATGAGCCAATCATACGAAGTCATTTTTGAAAACAACCGCAAATGGCTGGAGCAGAAAAACAGCAGTATCCCGATTATTTTAAAGAACTTGCCGACGGGCAAAATCCCGAATACCTCTACATCGGCTGCTCCGACAGCCGTGTCGCGGCTGGAAGGGATGATGGGGCTGGAACCCGGCGAAGTGTTCGTGCATCGCAACGTCGCCAACCTTGTGCACGGTCTGGATTTGAACGCCGCCTCCGCCATCGAATACGCTGTATCGCACCTGAAAAGTCAAACACACATCATCTGCGGCTACTACAACTGCGGCGGCATCAAAGCGGCGATGAAACCGCAGGATTTGGGTTTGATGAATCCGTGGCTGCGCAGCATCCGCGACGTGTACCGCCTGCATCAGGAAGAGTGGACGCGATTGAGGACGGACACCAGCGCTTCGACCGCTGGTCGAATTGAACGTACAGGAGCAGTGCCTCAACGTCATCAAAATGGCGTGCGTGCAGGAACGCTACCTGCTCGACGGCTATCCGATTGTGCACGGCTGGGTCTTCGACCTGCGTACCGGCCGCCTTATCGATTTGAACATCGACTTCAAAAACATCCTCGCCGACATCCAGAAAATCTACGACCTCACCGATTCCGAATGGGTGGTCAACGCGCGCAAGAAAGCGGGTTGATAGGCCGCCGGAGGCCGTCTGAAAAATATCGCTTGGAAAATTGCTGTCCTTTCCCGCGCAGGGCGAGAATCCGTTTGGACGATAAACAATATTTGGGAAACTCGATAAACCGTCTCCCAACAGTGGATTTCCGCCTGCGCGGAAGGACGGCGGGTGAGTTGTCCGGCGGCTGAAAAAAATAAGTTTATCCGCTATGTCCGATCAGACGGCCTTTCCCTCCCGCAACCCTGCTTCATCCATACAAAAACATACACACAAACACACACATCAGGAGTACCCACACCATGAAACCCCATCAGAAAAACAAGCTTTGGGCAGCCTGTTCAAGTCCAATTTTTGCTTCCGGACTGGTCGTCTTCCCTCGTCGCCCTGCCGTTGTGCCTCGGCATCGCGCTTGCTTCGGTGCACCGCCGTCGTCCGGCGTGTTGGCGGGCATCGTCGGCGGCATCGTCATCCAGTTCGCTCAGCACCTCGCATCAGCGTTTCCGGCCCCGCCGCAGGCTTTGGCGGCGATTATCCTTGCCGCGATTACCGAACTTGGTTCGTTCGAGCTGTTTCTGTGCGCGGGTTTAGTTTGCCGGCGCCATCCAGCTTTTTGCTCCGGCTTCATCCGCGCCGGCAGCCTTGCCGAATACATCCCGTGTCCGTTATCGAAGGCATGTTGGCGGGCATCGGCGTGATTATCATCATGAAACAGATTCCGTTTGCCTTTAGGCAGCAACGGCAGCCTCGCCGACCCTGCCGCCCTGTTTGCCGACATCTCACACAGGCTCCCTTTTGGTAGCGGGCGTGTGTCGATGGCGATCCTAATCGTATGGGACAAAAATCCCCGCGTTGAAAAACATCAAGGTCCTGCCGCCGCGCTGGTTGCCGTGGGCGCAGGGATACTGATGAACCAATGGTTTGTCGCCAGCGGTAGCAGCCTGCCATTCCCGCCGGACAACTCGTCCAACTGCCTATACCCGACACGTGGCGCGAAGCCGCAGGGTATGCTCACGCTACCCAACTTTTCAGGTTTCGGCAACAGCTACGTCTGGATGACCGGCATCACCATCGCTATCGTTGCCTCGATTGAAACCCTGCTTTGCATCGAAGCCGCCGACCGCCTCGACACCCACCGCCGCATTACCGACACCAACCGCGAATTGCGCGCACAGGGCGCAGGCAACATCGTCAGCTCGCTCATCGGCGGCCTGCCCATCACCTCCGTCGTCGTGCGCTCGTCCGCCAACGCCAATGCAGGGTGCGACGCACAAACTGTCTGCCGTTATCCACGGCGTTTTTGTTGCTGGTGTGCGTTTTGGCGATTCCCTTATCCTGAACATGATACCCTTGTCCACCCTCGCCGCCGTTTTGCTGCTGGTGGGCTACAAACTGGCGAAACCCGCCACCCTCCCGCATTTCTGGCATAAAGCGGCTGTACCAGTTCATCCCCTTTTGCCGCCACCCTCGCCGCAGTCGTCGCGCTCGACCTGCTCAAAGGCGTCGGCATCGGGCTCGCCATCAGCATCATCTTCATCCTTCAGGGCAACATGAAACGCGCCTACTACCCTCAGCCGCGAAGAACTCGCCGAAGCCGACGAAATCAGCTTGGAACTGGCGGGAAGAAGTCCTCGTTCCTGAACAAAGCCGCCATCAAGAAAACCCCTGAAAAACATCCGCCTCGGGTTCCAAGTAACCATCAACGCCGAACGCTCGTCCCTACATCGCCGGCGACGTATTGGAACTGATTGAAGACTTCGCCAACGTCTTCGCCAAAGAAAACGACATAGACGTCGTACTCAAAGGCTTCAAATCCGACTACGACCATGAAGGCCGCGACCACCACAGCCATGTGCGGGTGGGACACAGCGCGAGTATTTAGAAATCGGGTTTGGAATGAGTAGGAGAGAAAGGTCGTCTGAAAAACCTGTTTTTGGCTTTTTCAGACGGCCTCTTTAGCAGATGCAAATGGAAAAATACCGGCTTCGTCATTTCCCGCACAGGCGGGAATCCCAGGGTTTTTGAAGCTATGGAAATATTTAAAAATTGCAGCGGCCTTTCAGAGTCTGGATTCTCGCCTGCGCGGGAAATGACGGCGGCTGAGGAATCGGCTGTTTCGTCCGACAGAAAAGAAACATAATGAAATATTTAAGAAACAGTAACGGCAGTATTCGGTATCTGCCCCCTCCCGTCTGGCGGGAGAGGGGTTGGGAGAGGGTGGCTCTTTGCCCTTATTCTGTGAGATTGCAAGCCACCCCTATCTCTAACCTTCCCTGCCAGACGGGGAAGGGATTAGGTGCCGTGAAGCTGAAAGAGGTCGTCTGAAAAACCTATTTTGAGCTTTTCAGACGACCTCTTTGCATTCCGACACTCTAAATCCATTATCGCCCTCAATACGACACTAAAAAGCAGTAACGGCAGTATTCAGTAATCTGCCCTCTCCCGTCTGGCGGGAGAGGGTTAGGAAGAGGGTGGCTCTTTGCCCTTTATTGCCGTAGTGTCCGCAAGCCACCCCATCCTAACCTTCCCCGCCAGACGGGGGAAGGGATAAAGGTTGCTGTATCTCGAAAAAGGTCGTCTCACATTTTTCAGACGACCTTTCATCTATATTTCAAACACTATCTAAATCAATTTCTGCTGCTTCAACTCATTCTTCAGATACGCATAATAAACCGGTGCGGACGATGATGCCGCCGACGCCGAAAAATCCGTTCCGAACACGACCATCACCACCAGCAATTCCCATGCGCTTGATTCGATTTCTGAGCCGATGATTTTCGCGTTCAGGAAGTATTCGAGCTTGTGGATGACGACCAGAAACACCAGCGAAGCGACTGCCACATATAAAGACGCGCCGAGGCTCAAGATAATAATGATGGTGTTGGAAATCAGGTTGCCCGCCACGGGAATCAGCCCGACGATGAAGGCGATCACCACACGGTTATTTTAAACGGCAACCCACGCCGAAAAGCGGCAGGATCAGATAGAGGTACACGCCCGTCAGTGCGGTATCGATCAGCGAGATTTTGACCTGCGCCAAAACACACGCGTTCGAAGCTGGTTTCGAGTTCACAATCCGCCGCACCAGCTCTGCCTTGAAGGGCGGCATTTTGCGGCGGTTTTTGCGCATGTTGAGGCGGTGGAAACTGAGCATTGCGCCGATGATGATGCCGATAAGGATGTACACGAACGAGGTGAAGCTGTTTTTGCTGATGCGCGTCAGTGCAGCGCTGTATTCTTCAATCAATTTGACCGCATAGGCTTTGATTTCGGCGGTATTGTTGGGCAGCATGTTCAAAAACCGATGCGGCAGGCTGCTGCTGTTTTTTGTAGTCTTCCAAAATCGCCGCCAGCTTGGTCAGCATGACGGGGATATGCCCGCCGTGAATCAGGTGGTAAAATCCCCAGCGACATCAATAGGATAACCGTCAATACGATGCCTATCGTCAGCGTGGTCGAAAATCAGGTTGATATTGTGCGCGTTGAGCGATTTGCGCGAGAAACGTATTGCGCGTGAGCGTACGGCGGCGGCAGCCAGAGAATCAGGCCGTTGGTCTTGGTGATGAAGACGTAGGTCAGGATGACGGCGAGCAAAAGCGGCAGAAAGTGAATACAGCACCGCAAGCAGGGCCATACCCATCAGGATATAGGATGCGTTGCTGAACTTTTTGGGCAGGAGAGGCAGGTGCATGGTAGATGAGATTTCCTAATACATGAAGTAAACAATGGAGGTTCTAAACAAATTAGGCTGGATATTATGTTTTGGATTCCAAAGCTTTTTATCTTGCGCTTCTGCGGCGCTTTTCTTTGCATTTTCGGGCATCTGCTGATAAAGCTCGTCCAATTCTTTTCGGTTCGGTAATGGCTCTTTACAATGAAATTGATTAAATCGGAACATTTTTAGCGCAGCCCTATCAAAATCTTCATCTGAAATTTGACTGGGATGAACGGCATTGTGCCGGTAATCCAGCAAAGTATCGGCAACTTGGACGAAATCTCGACCTGCGAATACACCTTTTGTTTACCAGTGACCTGATGTCGGCATTAATGTTTTTCCTTCTTCTCCCAAATGAATATACAATTTTTGCAAGCCCAAACGCAGTAATGCTGCTGCGCCTCCAGGGTGATTTGGCGAAAATTTGGCGGCTTCTTCGTAATCTTTTTCATCCTCGGGCATGTCTTCGGCGGGCAGGGGAGCAGAACCGAAATCAGGGTAAAGCATTTCTCCTTCATCAGCAGAATATTGAAAACCATCAAAATTTGTTCGAGTTACTCGCCAAAGGCTATATTCTTCGCAATGAGCGCAAATAGCTTTGGTAATAAACGAGGTAGTCCTGAGCTTTTGTCCATTCCATATGCGCATATGCACCACAATGAGGGCAATTGAGCAGAGTCCTGAAATTCAGGTGCTGTGTATGTTGTCATTTCCGATATTTCCCTATCAATATCAATGGTAACAAAACATATTTATTGGGTTCGATAAAGGTCATCTGAAAATTTTTCAGACGACCTTTTTATAGTAAATTTAACACATGCCGTCATTCCCGCGCAGGCGGGAATCCAGGACCTGTCCGCACAGGAACTTATCGGGTAAAACGGTTTCTTCAACTTTACGTTCCTGGATTCCGCCTGCGCGGGAATGACGATTCAGGCATTTTTATATTGAATCCGCTATGTTTTACATCAACCTTACCCGTCAAGCCGCGTTGTCGAAACCGGCTGTGGCGCAGCAGTGCGTCTATGCTCGGTTCGCGTCCGCAGGGAAGCTGAAGGACCCGCCGCGCTGCGGAGCCGCCGACGGCGAGGATTTCCTGCCGAAGCGTTTGCTCTGTGGCGGCGACGTCGTCGCTTTCTTCAAAGGCGGCGGTAGGCGTCGGCGCTGAGGACTTCGGCCCATGCGTAGCTGTAATAGCCTGCGGAGTAGCTGCCGGCGAAGATGTGGCTGAAGCTCAAGGCGAAGCGGTTGTATTCGGGCGGTTGGACGACGGCGACTTCTTTGCGCACGCTGCCCTAAAACCTGCAGCCAGTTTTTCAGACGGCCTTCGCTCGTCTTCGCTGGCGTAAATGGTCATGTCGAAGAGGGCGAACTCCATCTGGCGGACGAGGAACAGGCCGCGTTGGAAGCTTTTTGCGGCGAGCATTTTGTCGAAGAGTTCTTTCGGCAGGGGCTCGCCGGTTTCTTCGTGGGCGGACATTTGTGCCAAGACGTCGATTCCCAGTGACGAAGTTTTCCACAAACTGGCTGGGCAGCTCGACTGCGTCCCATTCGACGCCGCGTTGATGCCGGATACGCCCAGTTCGTCCACTTGGGTGAGCAGGGTGGTGCAGGCCGTGGCCGGTTTTCGTGGAAGAGGGTGAGGATTTCGTCATGTCTCGCGGGCTTCTTTTGCCGCCGACGGGCGGGGTGAAGTTGCAGACGAGGTAGGCGGTGGGCAGTTGCAGCGTGCCGTCAGCGAAGCGGCGGCGGCCTTTGTAGATCGTTCATCCACGCGCCGCCGCGTTTTTGCCTTCGCGGGCGTAGAGGGTCCATATAGACGCCGCCTATGGTTTTGCCGTCTTGCTCCAGCTCGAAGTAGCGCACGTCCCTTTGTGCCAGACGGGAACGGTTTTTCGGCGAATCCGATGCCGTAGAGTTTTTGATTTGGGCGAACAGGCCTGCCAGAACTTTGCTGACGGGGAAGTATTTTTGACTTCGGTTTCGCTAAATCGCGTATTTGCTCGCGCAGTTTTTCGCTGGCGTAGCTCCAATCCCACGGCTGCGGGTCGGCGAGGTTCAGGCGTTCGCGGGCGAAGGCTTTGACTTCGGCGAGTCTTTTTCGGCGTAGGGTTTGGCGCGCGGCGGGCGAGGTCGTGCAGGAAGGTGAGGACTTGTTCGGGGCTGTCGGCCATTTTGGTAAAGAGCGACAGTTCGGCGTAGTTTTTAGAGCCGAGCAGTTTGGCGGTTTGCAGGGCGTTTTCGAGCGTGCGGTCGATGTTGGCGGTGTTGTCGAATTTGCCGTCGTTTGAAAGTTCGCTGGCACGGGTACGTAGGCGCGGTAGATTTGTTCGCGCAGTTCGCGGTTGTCGGCGTATTGGATGACGGCGAGGTAGTGCGGAATCTGCAAGCCGATTTTTGTAGCCTGTTTTGCTTCTTCGCTTTGAGGCGGCGGCGGCAAACACGGCAAGCGAATCTTCGGGATGCCGGCAAGCGGTGCGGCGTCGTCGAAGTAGAGGGCGAAGGCGTCGGTCGCGTCTAAGACGTTTTTATGAGAATTTGGCGGAGAGTTGCGCGCCTTCGGCTTTGGTAGTTTCGCCAGTTCTGCTCTGCTGTTCGGGCGGCAATTCCGCGCCGCTGAGGACGAAATCGCGCAGGTTGTGGTTGAGCTTGGTTTGCTGTGCGGGGGAGAGGGTGGCGAATTCAGAGTTTTTGATGGTTTTGAAGCGGTTGTACAGCTCGATGTCTTGTCCGATTTCGGTGAAGAAGACGGTGATTTCGGGCATCAGTTCGTTATAGACGGCGCGCAGTTCGGGCGTATCGACCACAGAGTTGAGGTGCGACACGACGCCCCAAATCCCGCCGACGCGTTCGGTGATGTCGGTCAGACGCTCAACGGTGTTGGCCCAGTCGGTGTGCGTTTGGGCTTTGACTTCGGCAATTTGCGCGCGCGCTTCGGCGATGGCGGTTTGTGCAGGGCAGGTTTGATGTCGGCGGTTTGATTTGGTCGAAAACGCGGGTTTTTCACCCAAATGAAGCAGTACATTATCGGTCATAAAACGGGACTCCTTTGTGTGGATGACGGATTCAGACGGCCTTTTACGGAGGCCGTCTGAAAAACTGTTTGCCTGGGTAAACGGAAAAATACGGACGGTCTGCCGTCATGCCCGTCTTCGCACAGGCACAGGCGGGAAGGGCAGCCGTTAAGATAGCCTATTTTTAATCGAGTTCACGCGCAAGGCCGTCTGAAACCAAACGATACAGCAGATATAGTGCCATCCGGCCCCGCTTAAAGCATCTTTCCCTGTTTTTACGCTATTCTGCGCCGCGCGGGTTGGAAGCGAGGCGGGCGGCGAGGTCGAGACTCATCGGCGTGCTGGCTGGGGGCGAACACGGCCGTGCGACATTGGTTTGCGCGAATCGGCAAACGCGCGCCGCGGTAGATTTTCGCGCCTTGGTGGGTCAGGTTGATTGGACATCGACATAGACTTCGCCGCTGATTTGCTGCCAGCAGGCGGCAGACGTGTAGTCTTCGGAAAGGTCAGCGTTTGCTTTCGGGATCGACCATGCAGTCGAAGAAGCGGTAGTGCAGCCCGTTGTCTTCGCGGTTGCAGTCGCTGTCGGAGATGTAGTTCAGCTCGGATAGGCGGCCATCATTTTTCGAACACGCCGCGTTTGATGACCATGAATCCGGTCGGCGCGTCATTGACTTTCATAAAGCCTTCTTCATCGACCCGCAGCACGATTTCGCCGTTTTCGTCCTTATCGTCGGTGTTGACGGTGTAGTCACGTGTACATCCGCTCGAAATCCGCCTGCGTCGTGCCGGCGGGAACGCCTTCGGCGGGCCAGTTTTCCCGTTTCAGCGGATAAATGCCTCGCCACCACGTCTTTATCCGCCAGCAGCAGGCGGTAGAACGCTCGGCGGAAAAGCCGATGTCGGAGTCTATCCAGAAGAGGTGCGTCCATTCTTTGTTTTCGAAAAAGGTCGCCACGCAATTATTGCGCGCGCGGGTAATCGGCTCTCGCCGCGCTGCATCATTACTTGCAGCGGCCAGCCGTTTTGCGCGCTGGTGTTGACGATGTTGAGCAGCGAAAGGACGTATAGTGCAAGCAAAATATTTCCCGTCGTGGCTGGGGGTCCTGATGACGGGGTACATTTGTCAGTGGCGGATTCGGCAACATAGTATTTTTCCTGATTATTGATATAGTGGATTTAAGAATGCGGGTTCAGCAGGCGGGATCGTACGCGCAGAAACTCATCCAACACCGCCTGCTGGATTTCCAGCCGTTTCGACACGAGGCGAGGCATAGCGCACGATGATGTTGTAGACCTTGTCGTCGTGCGGCACGCGGGGTAACGCGCGGCTGAGCGGCAGGGGGTGATAAACAGCTTTTCCGCCTGTACCCGCGTCGAGATAGCGCGAAATTTCAGGCACATAAACGGCGCACAGCGGTTCGAGCACCTGTTTCAGATTCGGAATCACCGCATCCGAGTCCAAAATGGATGGGCACGGGGATTTCCACCGTATGAATCACATACGGCCCCAAAATATTGTCGCGGCGCACATAATGGCTCAAAAAGCAGGCTGTTGGGAAACGACAGCGTTTTTGCCTGAAAGCTGGCCGACCAGCGGGTTCGGGCCGATCTGCATCATCAGCGTGTTCAAAGATTAATGTCGACCACCCGCCCGCGCAGGCCGTTGACCTCGATATAGTCGCCGACCGAATACTGCTTCGTTACCGAGCGCAGGATGCCGCCCGACAAACACATAATCAGCTCCTTCGTCGCCACCACAACTCGCCGCCGCCACGGCAAACATCGACAACGCCAGCGTTTGAATCTGCGCCGCCAAATCATCGCCAGCCCCAGCAGAACCAGCATCAGCGTCAGATTGCGGCTGGAGTACCAACGAGCGGCGTTTGTCTTCGATGTTCAAATCGGGATGGCGGCGGAAATGCGTTGTCAGCAACACGCTGCGCATGATCAGCACCGCCGCCACCATCAGCACCGATTCGATGACTTCCGCGCGTATCGGCAGGCCGTGAAGCCATTGTTGTATCGTGTTCCACATGGTTGAAAATCCGTTTTCAGACGGCCTCTGGGATAAAAAGGAAAACGGCACCACCGGCCGTATCGTTCGGTAGGGAAAAAGACATTATAAATGATAAGCAACGGCACAGGGCCGTCTGGAAACCGGATTTCCTGTTTCAGACGGCCTGCGCCAGTTTATTCATAGTGGAACCGCAATTCCTGCACCAATTCCGCACACTCAGGCTTTGGGCGACGGGGCGGAGTGTGGGCGGCGGCTTTCCAAGAGCCTGCGGCTTCGTCCCGTCCAAGTCTTTGCTCAGATAAAACCACCGCCACTTTCGCCACGCGGCGCGGGGTTGGCGGCCATTTCCTCGACCACCTCGGCGCGCGCGCCGGCCAGGGATCCGCGCCCAAATCCGCCGCCTTCATCCCCATAATCGTCATCGCACAGCGCCCAGCGACGCGGCAAGCATCCGTGGGCGAAAAAGCCTCGCCCCTGCCATTGTTGTCGGTCGGCGCATCCGTGCTGATGACGTTGCCGCTTTGCAGGTGGGGTGAGGTCGCTGTGCAGATTGCCGGTATAACGGACGGTAGCGGATACGGGACATGGGAACTCCTTTGTTTTCAGGGTTGAAAAAGACAGCTTAAAACAAGACAGGCCGTCTGAAAAGGTTTTCAGACGGCCTTTTCGAGGTTGGATTGAAAACCCAACTTTGCAGAAGATTCAACAGCTTTTTGTTGGGTCTCGCCCCAACCGCGTACTTGGTTAATTTCCCACAGGTTTCTTGCCGGACAAATCGGCAATCTTATTTAACAAATCAGCTAATTTTATTCGTTCCCGAATCATTGTCCGACTGTTTGTCTGTCGATGAATTGTCAGGCAGGTATTGGCTATTGAGCAGACGATTGCGGATTTGGGTAAAGGTTTCCATCATATTCGTTTGCTTTTTCCGGATTATCGAAACTGCGCAGCAGCGTGCTGGGGAGGCTTCAAGCAAGCTGCTATACAGTTCGATTTGGTGTTTCATATTGGAAAAATGGCGGATTTCCCCAACAGATTTTTCTGATGTCGCGAGACAGAGTTGTGCCAATCAACATTAAGGTAATGATGGGGAATGTGTAAAACAGGATATTTAGTTGTTTCTCACTGATATATTCAGGATGAAATAAAACTGCCATACTGATTAATAAGACTATGGCAAGGCTGAACAAACCCATTCCTAACCCGCTGAAGCAAGAAGCTTGAAGCTTCATTATTTTCTGATTTGTTTATCTGTATTTTTAAAGCCTCTGACAAGGATTTTTGTGCATCTTTAATCCGTTCTCTTAATTCCTCTTTCCTTTTATTCAACATATCGTTTAATTTTTCTTGCTCTAACTCAAGCTGTTCCTTAAGTTTTTAATTTCTTCCTCATCTTTTACCGTCTTCGATTGGGCTTGATTTAATTTTGCTTCTAAACTTTGGATGGTTATTTCTGAAGATTGGAGTTTTTCTCCAGTTATCAGAGAAAATGAATAGGAGCAATGAATTGTATAAAACCCTGAGGAGGTTCAAGAAAAAATCAGTTACTGCTTCATCTAGACTAGCCTATATACATTTGTTCCCATAAATCTGCTCCAGTTAAGTCTGCTCCAATTAAATTTGCTCTAGTTAAATTCTGCCCTCTTAGCTGCAGCACCGGTTGAGTGGCACCAGTCAAATCCACGCCAGTCAAATCCGCTACTCTTAAATCTGCTCCTTAAATGGGCATTAATCAGTATTGCCTTACTAAGATTTGCCCTCTTAAGATTTGCCCCATTGAGATTTCCTTCTATTAGATTTTGCGGCCTCTAAATTTGCTTTCACTCAAATCTGCATTACTAAAATTTATTCGCATAAGATTTGCGAACTTTAAATTTACACTCCAAGGTGATAGCATTTGAAAGATAGACATTTAATCTGGAAGATATATTCGAAAAATCTTGTCCAGATAGATCTGTTCAGATAAATCAGCCTGTTTTACCATTTTCTCTCATCACCGTTAAGCTATGCAATAGATGCTTTTTCAATATAGACAAAAGGGTTCTCGGTTCATTACCATATTATTACTTTTCCATGACGCACTCCCTCTCATTAAATTCATGATTTCGTAAAGCTGATAAGCAGAAATTGTAGGTTTGATAGAATTAATCACCCGATAATTGCACATACTGACTTAACCGCGGTAGAAAGTTGGGCATGAATGCTCGACTTCCCTTCGATCGTAAATCATTCCCGCGCAGGCGGGAACCGAGACCTGGCATTTCAGGAATATTTCAAGACTGCTGCAATTTCAAACTTCTGGATTCCCGCCTGCGCGGGAGATGACAGCAGGTCGGCAAAATTGCTCCTCCTGTTTTCAGACGGCCTTTGCCCTGTCGGTGCACATTGTAGTGTGGGCCTCGCCCACGATAATGACTCAAAAGAGGCCGTCTGAAATTTTTGGGTTTGATTCGTGGGCAAAGCCCACGCTACGTCTCTCTTCTCCTGCTCGGTTTTTGCCGTAGGTCGGACTCTCGAATCCGACACTCCAATCAGCGGTTTTTTCGGAAAACGACAGACGCGTCAATGTTTTTGTCGGATACAAGTATCCGACCCATCTGGATTCCCGCCTGCGCCGGGAATGACGGCGGAGGTTTCAGCAAAGCTCGTTGCCCTCGTCTTTCAGACGGCCTTTTGCCCTCGTCGGTGCAGGTATCGTAGCGTGGGCTTTTGCCCACGATACATTGGGGCAAAGAGGCCGTCTGAAATTTTTAGGTTTGATTCGTGGGCAAAGCCCACGCTACGGGTTTCAGACGACCTCTGCCATCTCCCTTTTACACTCTCTTCCAATTTCGCAAACTCGGTATCCAGCTCTTTCACGCCCTGTTTGCCGAAGTTGATGGTCAGTCGGGCGGATTCGCCCTTGTCCACGGTCATCGATGATGACGCCGGTGCCGAATTTGGCGTGGCGGACGTTTTGTCCGATGCGGAAGCCTGCGTAAGTTTGCGGGCTGTTTGTCAGTCGTCGGATGATTTTGCTCTCGCGCGCGGTTTGGCGCGTGTTGCCGTAGCTGTCGTAGGCGTCTTTTGACGGACAGGTAGTGCAATACTTCGGGGGATTTCTTCGACGAAGCGGGAGACGATGCCGAATTAGCTGTCCGTGCAGCATGCGTTGCTGTGCCATGGTGATGTAGGGGCGTTTGCGGGCGCGGTGATGGCGACGTACATGAGGCGGCGTTCTTCTTCGAGGCCGCCGCGTTCGGCAAGGCTCATTTCGCTGGGGAAGCGGCCTTCTTCCATGCCGGTGAGGAATACGGCGTTGAATTCCAAGCCTTTGGCGGCGTGGACGGTCATGAGTTGGACGGCTTTTTCGCCTGCGCCTGCTTGGTTTTCGCCGGATCTGAGGGGCGGCGTTGCTCAAGAAAAGCGAGAATGGGAAGGCGGGGCTCGTCTGAAATGTTGTCGGGCAGGATTTCGAAGTTGCTGTCTTCGGGTTTGAACCTCGATGGCGGCGTTGACGAGTTCGTCGAGGTTGTCGAGGGCGGTCTTGGTTATCGCCTTTTTGGGCCTGGTAGTGTTCGGTCAGGCCGCTGTCTTTGAGGATGCCGACGATGATTTCAGGCAGGGGCATTTGTCCGACTTGGTTGCGCAGGGCTTCAATCAGGGCGGACGAAGGCGGCGACTTTGGCAGCTTTTTGCGCCGGCGTTGCAGGCTGCCTGCCAGAGGGTGATGCCTTGTTCGCTTGAGGCCGTCTGAAGGTTTTTCGACGGTGCGCGCGCCGATGCCGCGCGGCGGGAAGTTGATGACGCGCAAGAGGGCGTTGTCGTCGTCGGGATTGACGGCGAGGCGCAGGTAGGCGAGCGCGTGTTTGATTTCTTTGGCGTTCGTAAAAGCGCAGTCCGCCGTAGATTTTTGTAGGGGATGCCGCTGCGGAACAGGCTTTGTTCAATGACGCGGGATTGGGCGTTGCTGCGGTAGAGGACGGCGATTTCGTCCAAATCCCAGCCTTCGCGTTCGAGGGGCTTTTGGTTTCGTCCACGATGAATTGGGCTTCTTCGAGGTCGGTAAAGGCGGAGTAGTAGCGGATTTTTGTCGCCTGCTTCGGCGTCGGTGCGCAGGTTTTTGCCGAGACGTTCGTCGTTGTTTTCGATAACGGCGTTGGCGGCGGCGAGGATGTTGCCGACGGAGCGGTGGTTTTGTTCGAGTTTGACGGGCGCGTCGATGTGGGAACTCTTCCATCAGCGCGGTCATGTTGCTCGACGATCGCCCGCGCCGCGGAACCGGTAGATGCTTTGGTCGTCGTCGCCGACGGCAAAGACGGCGGCGTTGTTGCCGGCAATCAGTTTCAGCCAGGCGTATTGCAGCTTGTTGGTGTCTTGGAACTCGTCGACCAGAATGTGGTTGAAGCGGTTTTGGTAGTGTTGGCGCAGGATTTCGTCGTTTGCGGCATTTCGTAGCTGCGGAGCATGAGTTCGGCAAAATCGACCACGCCTTCGCGTTGGCAGATTTTGTCGTATTCGGCAGTAGCATTCGATCATGCGGCTTGTGTGCGGATCGGGCGCGCTCAACACGGAAGCGCGCAAACCGGATTCTTTTTGCGCATTGATAAAGCCTTGCAGCGAACGCGGAGCGATGATTTCTTCGGCGATGTTGAGGCTTTTTGAGCGGAGGCGCTTGATGAGGGAAAGCTGGTCGCCGCTGTCGAGGATTTGAAAGGAAGACGGCAGACCGGCATCGCGGTGGTGTCTTCGTAGGAGATGATGACAAATCCCATGAAATGTACCGATCAGCATGGGTTCTGCCCTTTGTTGTTTCCCTGTATCTTTGAGATGCAAGAGTTCGCTAACGCGACGATTCATCTCTTTTGCGGCTTTGTTGGTAAACGTAACTGCCATAATGCTATATCGCGTTGCCTGACCGGTTTTGCAAAAGTCATGCGATGCGCGTGGTCAGCACGCGGGTTTTTGCCGCTGCCCGCGCCCGCCAAAACGAGGGCGGATTGCGGCGGCCAGGTTACGGCGGAAAGTTGTTCGGGGTTCAAGCCTTGCAGCAGATTGGGGGCGGATTGGTCGGAAACATGGGAAGAGGTCGTCTGAAAAATGGGTTGTGAAACAAATAGGGAATGATACAAGGCAATGCGGCGTTGCAGGATTTTTATTTACGGCCGAAACCGCGCAAGCTGCCGTTTCAGACGGCCTGCCGGCAATTATTTCAATGGATTGGTGCGGTTTGTAAGTTATAGGTTTGCAGTATGATATATATTGCAAATCGATTTCATTATTGTAATAGTTAAAAATATTCCTGTATAGTTCGATACATAGTTTAAACAAAAGGAAAATTAAATATATATTTAAAAATCTATTTTAACTGAGAAGCAAGTTACGAATGCGCTTTCTGCCAAATTGCGCAGTAAACTGTTTTACCCGCCAACGAAGCAAAAGGAACACAAAACCATGACCCAAAAATGCCCTGTTACCCACCTGACCATGAACAACGGCGCCCCGTTGCCGACAATCAAAAACAGCCTGACCGCAGGCGTGCGCGGCCCGTTGCTGGCGCAAGATTTGTGGCTGAATGAAAAACTCGCCGACTTCGTGCGCGAAGTCATCCCCGAACGCCGTGCACGCCAAAGGTTCGGGCGCGTTCGGTACGTTCACCGTGACGCACGACATCACGAAATACACCCGCGCCAAAAATCTTCAGCGAGGTCGGCAAGCAAACCGAGATGTTCGCCCGTTTCACCACCGTGGCAGGCGAGCGCGGTGCAGCCGATGCGGAACGCGACATTCGCGGCTTTGCGTTGAAGTTCTATACCGAAGAAGGCAACTGGGACATGGTCGGTAACAATACGCTCAGTGTTCTTCCTGCGCGACCCGCGCAAATTCCCCTGACTTGAATAAAGCCGTCAAACGCGACCCGCGCACCAATATGCGCTCCGCCACGAACAACTGGGACTTCTGGACGCTGTTGCCCGAAGCCCTGCACCAAGTCACCATCGTCATGAGCGACCGCGGCATCCCAGCCAGCTACCGCCATATGCACGGTTTCGGTTCGCATACTTACAGCTTCTGGAATGAAGCGGGCGAGCGTTTCTGGGTGAAATTCCATTTCCGTAGCCAGCAAGGTATTAAAAACCTGACCAACGAAGAAGCTGCAAAAATCATCGCCGACGACCGCGAAAGCCATCAGCGCGACCTGTACGAAGCCATCGAGCGCGGCGAGTTTCCGAAATGGACGATGTACATCCAAGTCATGCCTGAAGCCGATGCGGAAAAAGTACCGTATCATCCTTTCGACCTGACCAAAGTTTGGCCGAAAAAGACTATCCGCTGATTGAAGTGGGCGAATTCAGGTTGAACCGCAATCCCGAAAACTTCTTTGCCGATGTGGAACAATCCGCCTTCGCACCGAGCAACCTCGTTCCCGGTATCGGCGCCAGCCCGGACAAAATGCTGCAAGCCCGTTTGTTCAACTATGCCGATGCACAACGCTACCGCCTGAGGGTAAACTTACACCAAATCCCCGTCAACCGCCCGCGTTGCCCCGTCCACAGCAACCAGCGCGACGGACAAGGCCGCGCCGACGGCAACTACGGCAGCCTGCCGCACTCATGAGACCCAACAGCTTCGGCCAATGGCAGCAACAGCCCGACTTCGCCGAGCCGCCTCTGAAAATCAACGGCGACGCAGCGCACTGGGACTACCGTCAAGACGATGACGACTACTTCAGCCAACCACGCGCCTTGTTTAACCTGATGAGCGACGCGCAGAAACAGGGCTTTGTTCGACAACACCGCCGCCGCAATGGACGACGCGCCTGACTTCATCAAATACCGCCATATCCGCAACTGCCACCGTTGCGACCCGCCTACGGCGAAGGTGTGGCGAAAGCCTTGGGGTTGACCGTTGAAGATGCACAGCCGCCCGCGCGACCGATCCCGCATTGGGTCAGCCGGGTTTGCTGTAATCAAGGCTGCAAATCGCATTTGAGCGATAGCGGATTAACTTAACTTCCGATACGACCGTTTATTAAGCCCGGTTATTCCCGTGCAGGCGGGAATAACGGTATTCGGCAAGCGCCGTATCGGAGTCGGTTAATTGGCAAAAACCCAAAAGGCCGTCTGAAAATGGGAATACGGTATTTTTAATGGAAATATGAGGGCCGTCTGAAAACAAAGGTCGGTCGGGCTGTTATGCCCGTTGTGGTGCTGCTGTATTTTTAAATTTATCAGTTTTATTTTGCATGTGAGCATCATATATTTTTGTATGTATATGAAGTTAAAATAAATATAAATGTATTTTTCTGAATTTAACCTGAAAGAAGCGAACAAAAATATCGGATTATGGTCGGCTGGTACGCCAGTACGATGTATTTGATTAATTCACTTCGATAGGAGAATATTATGCAAGCATTTTACGCAGACAAAACTGAAATCCGTACTCTTTCTATGGATGAATTGAGTTTGGCTGCCGGTGGGTTTTAATTGGGATAAAGTTCAATGGGGTAAGGCTGTTGCGGTTGGCGCAGTAACCGGATTGAGTGCCGGAGTAGCCGGTCTGACAGGCGGGCTGGGAGTTGCAGCCGCAGCTGCAGCCGGTGGATTTGTCGGAGGCTTCGGTTCCACTGTGGTTTCAGATGGTTGGGAATAATCCCCGAAACAGAATCTTGTAGAAGGTGGTCGGACTCAGTGCTTTTCGGCACAAGTCCGACATAGTCATTCAAGATTTAATTAGTTGAAATTTTACGGTTTCATGCTTGATAAAATTAAGGATGCCGATGTGATGAAATTCAATCTTTTTATACTTGTAACGGCAGTTTTTCGTTTTTGTATTTACGCTTATCGCAACCTATTTTCTGATATTTCATGATTTCATGCAGTCTTTGAAGGTAACGTCGCTGGCCGTTTTAATATTCGTGCCCCTGAATATCGTTTTTGCAAAAAGTTTTCAATAAAAAAATAAATTTAAATGATTTGTCCGAACCTGCACGTAGGCGGAGGTGGGAATGACGACAGTTGGTAAGCGCCGTATCGAAAATTAGGTGTTTTTAGCTATATAAACCCTAAAAAGGGGCCGTCTGAAAACGGAAATCTGTTTTTCAGACGGCCTTCGTTATGTGTTTATCCCCTCACCCGAACTTCACTTCCTGCCGAACACTTCCCGCCACAATTTCCCGACATTGCCGTAATGGATCAGCAATTCGTCCGTTACTTCGGTTTTTTTGGCGTCGCGCAGTTTGGTGTTGTGTTGCTGCTGGCGGTAGAAGCGGTAGGCGGTGCGGCTTTGTTCGGCAAGGGTTTTGTCGATGAGGCCGCAGTCGGCGGCGATGTTCAAGAGGGCGATGTTGCCGTAGTTATCGAGGAGTTGCGGATACTGGCGGGCATGGGCAAGGATGAGGTATTGGACGATAAATTCGACATCGACCACGCCGCCGCGTGCGTATTTGACGTTGCTGTCAACCGGCGGATGGGTAGGGGAAACATTTTTCGCGCATTTCGATGATTTCGCCTGCCAAGGCGCTTTGGTCGCGTTCGGCGGTCAGCATTTCGGTGCGGATGCGGTCGAAGGCCGTCTGAATTTCGAGTGTGCCGCAGATAAAACGGGCGCGGGTAAGGGATTGGTGTTCCCACGTCCAGGCGTTTTCGCGCTGGTATTTTTCAAAGGCGGCGATGCTGTGCGCAAGGAAACCGGCGTCGCCGTTGGGGCGCAGGCGCAGGTCGGTTTCGTAGAGGCTGCCTGCGCCGGTGGCGGCGGAAAGCCAGTTGGTCAGGCGGCGGGCAAGGCGGCTGTACACGTCGCCTGCATCGGGATGCGGATCGTCGTAGAGATAGATGAGGTCGAGGTCGGAGGCGTAGCCGAGTTCTTTGCCGCCGAGTTTGCCGTAGCCGACGACGGCGAGTGCGGGTGTCGCGGTGTTTTTGGGCATGTCTCGCCCATGCGCACGGCAGGGCCTGCGGCGGCGAGGATGGTGTCGGCGAGGGCGGAGAGTTGGTCGGAGAGGGATTCTACCGTCCACAGTCCGGCGAGGTCTTGGACGGCGAGGCGGAAGACTTGGGCGTGTTGGAAGCGGCGCAGGGTGTCCATTTGCGCTTCGGTGTCGCCGCCGCAGGCTTTGAGGTCGTCTGAAAGGGCGGCGGCGAGGGCTTGCCAGTCGAACGCGGTATCCAAAAGCTGCGCGCTGATGAGTTCGTCCAGCAGAATCGGATATTTGCTCAGATACGCCGCCACCCATGAGCTTTGGCTCATAATCTCTGCCAGTTGCGCCAGGGTTTGCGGATGTTCGTTGAGGAAGGCGAGATAGGCGGAGCGGCGGCTGATGTTTTCGAGGAAGTCAAACAGCCGCATCAGCGTATCGGTCGGGTTGGTTTGCTCGGCCGCCGCCTGTACGAACAGCGGCACGATGGCGTCAAAACGCGGCTGGGCATGTGCGGAGAGGTGGCGGTATTTATGGCCGTTTCGGATTTGGTCGAGCCTTGCGGCGACGGTTTCGGCATCGAACCCATATTCTTTCAGACGACCTAGCCGCTCTTCTTCATCAGGCTTTTTCCTGCCATGCCCATTGCCATTCGCTGTTGTCGGGGTTTGCTCTTCGGGTTCGCTCAAGATTTCGTTGAACAACTGATTGACTTTGTTCCGATGAACATTGAGGCCGTCTGAAAAGGCGGCGTAGCTGTCGAAACCCATGCTTTCGGCGAGCAGTTGTTGCTGTTCGGGCGAGGCAGGCAGGGTTTGGGTTTGCTGGTCATCCCAGTATTGCAGGCGGTGTTCGACGTCGCGCAGAAAGCGGTAGGCGGCGAGCAGGGTTTCGACGTTTTCAGACGGCATGATGCCCAGCTCGGCAAGTTTCTTCAGCGTTTCCTGCGTGCCTTTCAGTTGCAGCGCGCGCATTTGTCCGCCGCGTATCATTTGGAAAATCTGGGCGATAAATTCGACTTCGCGGATGCCGCCTGCGCCGAGTTTGATGTTGTCCGCCATGCCTTTTTTGCTGACTTCGCTGCGGATTTGGCGGTGCAGGTTGCGCATCGCTTCATACGCGCTGTAATCCAGATATTTACGGAACACGAAAGGGCGCACCAGCGATTTGATGTCGTTCGGATACGGCGTAACCACGCGGCCTTTGCACCATGCGTAGCGTTCCCATTCGCGCCCCTGCGTAATCAAATATTGCTCCAGCGCGGTTTCACTCAATACCAGCGCGCCCGAATCGCCGTCCGGCCGCAGCCGCATATCGACGCGGAACACCTGCCCGTCGGCGGTAATGTCGTTCAGCAGCGCAATCAGTTTCTGCCCGACTTTGGTGAAAAACTCCTGATTGCTCCGTTCGCGCCTGCCGTCGGTGTCGCCCGATTCGGGATAGACGAAAATCAAATCGATGTCGGAAGACACGTTCAACTCATAGCCGCCCGCCTTGCCCATCGCCACCACGCTTAAATGTTGCGGCGATTTGGTATAACGCCCGATCGGCGTGCCGTACATGTCCCGATAATAGGCGTAGGCGAAATCCAGCGCGGTATTGACGGCAAAATCGGCAAACAGCGTAATCGTGCGGGTTACTTCGTTCAAATCGCTGATGCGGTTTATATCGCGCACGATAATCTGCGACACGACATAACGGCGCAACTCGCGCAACTGCCGTGCCAATTCTTCCTCGTTTTCTTCCGCGCGGATTTTGTCCCAATCGGCAAAGGCTTTGAAATCCGCTTCGGTCAACACCTTGTCCAGCATGGGCAGGAAAAATTTCGGGTTTGAGTTTGCCGTTGTCGAGCTGGCAGGCAAGGAACAGGGAAATGGCGGCGGGCGTGTCGAGGCGGTTCATGGCGGTCGGGGCGAAGGATATTGATGGGGAATCATAACAATGTTTGAGGCCGTCTGAAAGGACGGATTGCTTTCAGACGGCCTGTCTTCCCCCGCGCCGTCAGCCTTCCGCAAACACTTCTTTGGCGGCGAACACCGCGTTCAGCACTTTCGGGAAACCCAGATACGGCACGCAGTGGATAAAGGTTTCACGATTTCCTCACGGCTCAGGCCGACATTGAGCGCGGCATGGATATGGACGGCAAGCTGTTTCTCGCAGCCGCCCTGCGCCGCCAGGGGCCTGCATCACCTTCGCACCCTGTTCGCCGTCGATGTCGTTCAGCGTCTGCATACCGCGTTGCAGCAGTTTTTCGTCGTTTAACATGATAAGTCCTTTGAAATCAGGTTGTTTTGCCAAATGGCGCAGACAGGTTAAACTATGGAGCAAACTCCAATGCAAGGAGCTGGGTTTATGTATATTAAAGAATTTTCCGCGCAGACGGGGCTGTCGGCCGACACGCTGCGCTACTACGAAAAAGAAGGGCTGCTGCTGCCGGAACGCGACGGCAACGGCTACCGCGTTTACGGCGCGCGCGACGCCGAATGGACGGGCTTCATCCTGCGCCTGAAAGAAAATGGGCGTGCCGCTTGCCCGAATCAAAGAATACGCCCGCCTGCGGCACTCTGGGCGAGAGCACCATCCCCGAACGCTTCGCCATTTTGCAGGCGCACAAGGAAACATTGGCGGCGCAGCAGCGGCAACTGGCGGAACATCAGGAATTTCTAGAACGCAAACTGGACGTATACCGGAAAGCGATGGCGGAACGCGGTTGACGGGAAGGTAGCGAAAAAGGCTACCGTTCCGTATCGGGGCGTTTTAAAAATTCCGGCAGGTAAATCATTAAGGAGCCACATCATGCGTTTTCCCCTTGAAATCCCCGCTGAAATTTTACGCCGTCGTCCCCACCGCCGAGTGGGTGGAACGTATGGTCAAGGCGAGGGCGGACACGGTTCAACTGCGCTGCAAAAACCCCTGCATGGCGACGGATTGAAACGGGAAATTGAGCGTTGCGTCGCCGCCTCGCCGCGGCAGCCGCACGCAGCTTTTCATCAACGACCACTGGCGCGAAGCGGTGGCGGCGGGGTGCATACGGCGCATCTGGGGGCAGGAGGACATGGATATCTGCTGATTTCGCCGCCATCGCAGCGGCGGGTTTGCGGTTGGGGTTGAGCACCCATTCCCTTTGAAGAGATGGACAGGGCGTTGGCCTTGCATCCCAGCTATGTGGGCCAGCGGCGCGGTGTTTCCGACCGCCACCAAAGACATGCCCACCGCGCCGCAGGGCTTGGAGCGGCTGCGCGGGCAGGTCGTGCGGCCGGCGGCACGCCTGTGGTCGCCATCGGCGGGATTACGTTGGACAACGCCGCCGACGTGCTGGCGACGGGGGTTGCTTCGCTGGCGGTGGTGAGCGCCGTTACTAAGGCCGAAAAATCCCGAAGCGGCGGTGAAGGCGTTTCAGGCTTTGTGGAAGTAACTGTTTTTATAAAGAGGCCGTCTGAAAACAGCTTTCCGTTTTCAGACGGCCTCCAATATGGTTTGCCGTTCAGCGTCTGCCGCCGCAGACGCGGCATCCGGGGCGGCGTTCCAGCCGGAAGGTATGCCATTCCCCCGCCAGCGCGTCGTAAGTCATCAGCTTGCCGTGTGCCGGCGTGCCGATGCCTGCCAAGACTTTCAGTGCTTCGGCGGCTTGGGTGGCGCTGATGATGCCGACCAGCGGGGAGAATACGCCGAACAGGGCGCAGGCGCCGTCGTCGGCGGTGTCTCGCCGTCGAACAGGCAGGCATAGCAGGGGAGTCGGGCAGGTCGGGACGGTATACGGCGATTTGGCCGTCGAAGCGCACGGCGGCGCCGGAAACCAGCGGCGTGCGGGTGGCGACGGCGGCGCGGTTGACGGCCTGGCGGGTGGGGAAGTTGTCGCAGCAGTCGAGGACGATGTCGGCGGCGCGCATGAGTCCGGTCAGGCGCGCTTCGGTGAGTTTTTCGGGCAGCGCGGTGATGCCGGCCTGGCTGTTGATGTTTTTCAGACGGCCTTCCATGACCAGGGCTTTGGATCGGCTGATGTCGGCTTCGGTGAAGGTAATCTGGCGCTGGAGGTTGGTGTCGTCTATGGTGTCGGGGTCGGCGATGGTCAGCCGGCCGATGCCCGATGCGGCGAGATAGGGCAGGGCGGCCGCACCCAAACCGCCGCAGCCGACGACGAGTGCGTGGGCGCCAAGCAGTTTTTCCTGGCCTTCGATGCCGATTTCGCTCAAGCAGGATGGCGGCTGTATCGGAGCAGTTGGTGGTCGTTCATGCGTGATGGATGAGGCCGTCTGAAAACACTATTGCGGTTTTCAGACGGCCTGAAAAGGGGTTGGTCGGCGGTATGTCTTATCTGAAAAACAGCCTGCACGATTATAAACCCGTGCAGGCTGTTTGTATCGTGCGGAAATCAGAAGTCGATGTTTTTCGTAGTCGTCGGTAAAAATGAAATTGCCGCTTTTGCCGCCGGTTTTTCTCTCCAGATGCACTTGGCTGATAATCATGGTTTTGTCGACCGCCTTCATCATGTCGTAAATGGTGAGCAGCGCGATGTTGACGCCCATCAGCGCTTCCATTTCCACGCCGGTCTGGCCTTCGGTGGACGCGGTTACGGTGGCTTTGACGCGGGCGAGGTCTTTGTCGATGTCGAAGTCGACGCGGATATGGTTCAGTGCGATCGGATGGCAGAGGGGAATCAGAAAGCCGGTCTGCTTGGCGGCCTGGATGGCGGCGATGCGGGCCGTGCCCAGTACGTCGCCTTTTCGGCGGTGTTGTCGGCAAGGATGCCGATGGCCTTGAGGCTCATGTTGATGACGCGCTGGCGATGGCGGTGCGCTCGGTGGAGGCTTTGCCGGAAATATCGACCATGTGGGCATCGCCGTTTTCGTTCAAGTGGGTTAAATCAAACATTTTCGGTTCCTGCAGAATGTGAGGTTTATTTAGTGAGTAAAATCGGGACTATTTTAAGTCATTTTTCGGTTTTACGCTTACCGCTCTGCATGATGAGGGGCAGCGTTGTTGTTTTTATGATAATCGGCTGGAATTTTTATGCCGGACGGTTTGGTGAAAGAAGGTAAATACGGGAATACGGTTAAAAATGTATTTTTCTTGGTTTTCTTTTGAATGACTGATTGATTTGTAAGATTTATATCAAATTACGTTGCATTACATTGTTTACGCTTATGGCAGATTCTGTGTGCCTGCTATACAATGGTTTCATTCAAATGTAAAGGAAAGCGAGAAAAGTCATGCAGCTCCATATCCTCAATAATCCGAAAGACGCGCCGTTGGCGGCGGATGCGAGTTTTCTGAAGCAGTCGCTGTTCAACCTGCTGCACGAGGAAGCCTCGCCGCAGGTGGTGGAAACGGTCAAACTGCTTAGCCCTCTTCCGACGACAGCAGCGCGGTTATCGAAAAGGTGCTGCCGGAACTGGACGAACAGCAGACCCACGATTTGACGCTGGCCTGCGGGTTGTTTGCGCAGATTCTGAACATCGCCGAAGACGTGCACCACGAACGTCGCCGCCAGATTCACGAAGACGCGGGCACAATGCCGCCGAAGGCAGCCTGTCGGAAACCGTGCGCAAGCTGAAGGCCAATCAAATCGTAGGCAGCGCCGTGCAGAAGCAGCTCGACGGAACGAGCATCACCGCCGTGCTGACCGCGCATCCGACCGAGTGCAGCGGCAGACGGTGTTGGCTTCAACCGCCGCATCCATTCGCTGCTATCAATGCGGGAACGCTGCACCAACGCGGAAGCGCTGACGGATTTGCGCCGTGAAATCGACACTGTGTTGCTCAGCCTGTGGCAGACCAGCGAAACGCGCCACCACAAAAATCAGCGTCAACGATGAAATCAACAACGGCGTATCCATCTTCCGATGAGTTTCTTCGAGGCGCCGCCCAAACTCTACCGCAGCATGGAACGCGAGTTTCAGATCGGCCCATCCCGACGTCGTCATCCCCGACATCCTGAAAATCGGCGGCTGGATAGGCGGCGACCGCGACGGCAATCCGTTCGTATCCGCCGAAACCCTGCGTTTTCGCTTTCGGCCGCCATGCCGACGCGGTGTTCCGTTTTTACCGCGGCGAACTCGACAAACTTTACCGCGAGCTGCCGCTTTCCGTCCGCCGCGTCAAAGTCAACGACGACGTGATGGCGTTGTCCGACGAATCGCCCGACGAAGAAATCGCCCGCACCGAAGAGCCGTACCGCCGCGCCATCGCCTACATCATGGCGCGCGCGTGATGGGCAAAAGCCCGCTCGCTCGGTTTGGGTATGGGCTGCAAATTCGGCTTCACGCTGCCTTACGCCTCCGCGCAAGAGTTTTCAGACGACCTCCTCAAGCTGCAACGCTCCCTGTGCGACAACGGCAGCGCGCTGCTGGCGCAGGGGCGGCTGGCCAACATCATCCGCACTGCGTCGGTATGCGGCTTCCACATGATGCCGCTCGACGCGCCAACATGCGGAAAAACACGCCGATGTCGTCGCCGAACTCTTCAAACACGCCGGTTTGGAAGACTACGGCAGCCTTTCCGAAACGGAAAAAAACAACCGTCCGGTTGCGCGAGCTGAAACACCAGCGTCCGCTGTCCAGCCCTGTTCATCACTTACAGCGAACACACCCGCCGCGAAATGGCGATTTTCAACGAAGCGCGCAAAATCAAAGACGAATTCGGTGAAAAACGCCGTTACCCAGAGCATCATCTCCAACTGCGAACAGCCCAGCGACCTGCTCGCCCCTCGCGCTGCTGCTCAAAGAAAGCGGCTTGTTGACGGTTGAAAACGGCAAACCGCAAAGCCGCATCAACATCGTCCCCTCTTCGAAACCATCGAAGCCCTCGAAAACGCCTGCCCCGTCATCGGAAACCATGTTCAGCAACGAATGGTACCGCGACCTGCTGCAAAGCCGCGACAACATTCAGGAAATCATGCTCGGCTATTCCGATTCCAACAAAGACGGCGGCTACGTTACCAGCTCTTGGTGCCTCTATCAGGCGGAATTGGGTTTGGTCGAACTCTTCAAAAATACGATGTCCGTATGCGCCTTTTCCACGGGCGCGGCGGCAGCGTCGGACGCGGCGGCGGCCCGTCTTACTAAGCCATTCTCCGCCCAACCCGCAGGCAGCGTGGCCGGACAAATCCGCATCACCGAACAAGGCGAAGTCATCACCGCCAAATATGCCGATTCCGGCAACGCGCAGCGCAATCTGGAAACACTGGTCGCCGCCACGCTCGAAGCCAGCCTGCCGCCCGACCGCAAAGAACCCCGACGGCAGGCTGATGCAGGAATTGTCCGACAGTTCGTTCAAGTTTTACCGCGCGCTGATTACGCACGAAGACTTTATTGACTATTTCCTGCAAACCAGTCCGATACGCGAAATCGCCTCGCTCAATCTCGGCAGCCGTCCCGCCAGCCGCAAAACCTTGGCGCGGATTCAGGACTTGCGCGCGATTCCGTGGGTGTTCTCATGGATGCAAAACCGCCTGATGCTGCCCGCTTGGTACGGCTTCGGCAGCGCGGTGGAAGAATTGTGCCGCCGCAATCCCGACGATATGTCGCTGTTGCAGCAGCACGCGCAAGACAACCCGTTCTTCCGCGCCATGCTGTCGAACATGGAGCAGGTGATGGCGAAAACCGACATCACGCTGGCGGAAAGTTACGCCGGATTGAGCGAGTCGCCGGAAAAAGCCGAAATCATCTTCGGCATGATTAAAAGAAGAATACCTGCGCAGCCGCAAAGCCCCTGCTGGACATCCTGGAAAAACCGCCGGGCTTTTGAGCGGCAACCGCAGCCTGCCCGTTCGCTGGCATTGCGCATCCCGTATCTCGAACGCGCTCAACGGCTTACAGGTCGCCATGCTCAAACGCCTGCGCAAAGACCCGGAACAATCCGCACCTGCTGCATGATGGTGCATCTGACCATCAACGGTGTGGCGCAGGGCTGCGCAAGTACGGGCTGATGCCGCGGAAAGCATCGGTTTGATTATAGGCCGTCTGAAAAACGGGGATTCCGTTTTCAGACGGCCTCGGTTTCTGGCGGAATGGCGACGCAAACCAACCCGTACCGCTTCTCTTTTCGTATCAAATGGTTTGACCACTGTGTCGGACGATATTCTTCCATGCGTGCCTTTTTGCTTGCTTGGAAACAGGCCGTCTGAAAACCGCTGTCCGTTCTAATTGTTTTAATCCGTTGAAAATATATATCGTAAAATGACAATATCGTTTTTGCAAACGGGATTTATTGTCGTTCAGAATCCTTTCTTGACGGACAACACGATATTACATAAAGTAGCAGTTTTTTTCAAAAAATTGGTAAAACCAATTTTTGAAAAACGACCGATGGATATTTTCAGACGGCCTGTCCGTTACGGGCCGGACAAGATTAATTTTGCAATACAAGGATGCGCAGTATGATGCCTCTTTTCTCAGTATCTTTCCCCATCATTCTCTTGATTTGGCTGATGGTGAAGAAAAACAGTATGCCCTCGTATATCGCGCTGCCGATTACCGCCGCGCTGATTTACGCCATCAAACTGTTTTTATTTCGACGACGACGCTATGCTGCTCAACGCTACCGCGGCATCGGGCCTGGTTTCGACCCTGACGCCGATTACCGTGATTTTCGGCGCGATTATGTTCAACCGTATGATGGAAACCACCGGCTGTATCGACGTTATCCGCAAATGGCTGGCAACCATCAGCCCGGAACCCCGTGGCGCAGTTGATGATTATCGGCTGGGCGTTTGCCTTTATGATTGAAGGCGCGTCCGGTTTCGGCACGCCGGCCGCGATTGCCGCCCCGATTCTGATGAGTCTGGGTTTCAATCCGTTGAAAGTGGCGATTTTTCACCCTGGTGATGAACTCCGTGCCGGTATCGTTCGGTGCGGTGGGTACGCCGACTGGTTCCGGGTCTCGCACCGTTGAACCTGAGTGCCGAAGACATCATGGGCCATCGGCAGACAAACCGGCATCATGCACTTTGCCGCAGGGTTTCATCATCCCCGTCATCGGCCTGAGCTTTATCGTGCCGTGGGCGGAAAATCCGTAAAACCTCGGTTTCTGTCGGCATCAGCGTGTTTTCCTGTACCATTCCTTATGTTGCGCTGGCGATGGTCAACGAGGAGTTTCCGTCACTGGTGGCGGGCGCCGTCGGCCTGCTGGTATCCGTGTTCGCCGCCAACCACGGCTGGGGCCTGAGCAAAGACCATGCGAAGACCCGAACGCCGAAAAAGTGCCTTTCGCCCTAAGTCGCCAGCGCACTCGCGCCGCTGGGTATGCTTATCGGTATGCTGGTGGTTACGCGCATCAAACAGCTCGGCATCAAAGGCCTGCTGACCAGCAAAACCGAATGGTTCAGCTTCCAACTGCCGTTTGATCGGAGCAAAATCTCCGTCAGCGATTCTCTGACCATTACCTTCGGCAACATCTTCGGACAGGGCGTGAGCGAGTCGTATCAGACGCTGTATGTGCCGGCGTGGATTCCGTTTGTGTTTACCGTATGGATCTGCATCGCACTTTACAAAAACCAAGTTCAAAAGACGCCTGGGAGTTTTACGCGGCGACTTTCCATCAGACCAAAAACCGCTGCTGGCCCTGATGGGTGCGCTGATTATGGTGAAACTGATGATGGTCGGCGGCGACAATTCGATGGGTGAAAATCATCGGTAAGAATTTGCCGCCATGGCGGGCGAACACTGGATTTATTTCTCGCCGTATCTGGGTGCCATCGGCGCGTTCTTCTCCGGCTCGAACACCGTGTCCAACCTGACTTTCGGCCCGATTCAACAGCAAATCGCGCTGGATACCGGCCTGTCCGTCACCCTGATTCTGGCTTTGCAGTCGGTCGGCGGCGCGATGGGCAACATGGTCTGCATCAACAATATCATCGCCGTATGTACCGTGCTTGACGTGCACAATGCCGAAGGCGCGATTATCAAGAAAACCGTGATTCCGATGGCGATTTACGGCGTGATTGCCGTGGCGGTGGCGCTGGTATTGTTCCTGTAATCCGCCGTTTTATAGACCGAAGGCCGTCTGAAAACCGATTTTCAGACGGCCTTTTACTTTTTATGCGCAAGACTGTAAGATTCGGTATCCGCCGCCGTCTAAACCCTCACTATCGAAACGCAAACATGAGGAGCAAAAATGAAAATGGGAAAAACATCCGTTTTGGAAAAATCGCGCTGCTGCTGGGAGCGGCCGTGGCGGGAACCGCCTTCCTGCTGCCGCAAGCCGCTCCCGTGCAGGCGGCGCCGGTGCCGCAGATGCTGTCGCGGCTGAAAGATTCCGCACGGCCGGCCGGCGACTTCGCTGCTGGTGAAAAACAAACCGACCCTGATTAAATTCTGGGCGAGCTGGTGTCCTTTGTGTTTGTCCGAACTGGGGCAGACCGAAAAATGGGTGCAGGACAAGCGGTTCGGCTCCGCCAACCTGATTACCGTCGCCTCGCCCCGGCTTTTTGCACGAGAAAGAAGACGGCGACTTCCAGAAATGGTATGCCGGTTTGAACTATCCCAAGCTGCCCGTCGTTACCGACAACGGCGGCACCATCGCCCAAAGCCTGAATATCAGCGCTTTACCCTTCTTGGGCGTTAATCGGTAAAGACGGCGACGTACAGCGCATCGTCAAAGGCGGTATCAACGAAGCGCAGGCATTGGCGTTAATCCGCGACCCGAATGCCGATATAGGCCGTCTGAAAAATTCGTTCTACAAACCCGACACACAGAAAAAGGATTCAAAAATCATGAACACGCGCACCATCTATCCTCGCCGGCGGCTGCTTTTGGGGCTTGGAAGCCTATTTCCAACGCATAGACGGCGTGGTTGACGCAGTATCCGGCTATGCCAACGGCAAAACGGAAAACCCAAGCTACGAAGACGTTTCCTACCGCGATACAGGCCATGCCGAGACCGTCAAAGTCACCCTACGATGCCGAGCAAACTCAGCCTCGACGACATCCTGCAATACTATTTCCGCGTCGTTGACCCGACCAGCCTCAACAAACAAGGCAACGACACCGGCACGCAATACCGCAGCGGCGTGTACTAGCACCGACCCCGCCGAAAAAGCTGTTATCGCCGCCGCCTCAAACGCGAGCAGCAAAAATACAAAACAGCCCTCGTCGTCGAAAACGAGCCGCTGAAAAACTTCTACGACGCCGGAGGAATACCATCAGGACTACCTGATTAAAAACCCAACGGCTATTGCCACATCGACATCCGCAAAGCCGACGAACCGCTACTGGGCAAAACCAAAGCCGCCCCGCAAGGCAAAGGCTTCGACGCAGCAACGTATAAAAACCCAGCGATGCCGAACTCAAACGCATCCTGACCGAAAGAGCAATACCAAGTTACCCAAAAAGCGCGACCGAATACGCCTTCAGCCACGAATACGATCATCTGTTCAAACCCGGCATTTATGTGGACGTCGTCAGCGGTGAACCCCTGTTCAGTTCCGCTGACAAATTCGATTCCGGCTGCGGCTGGCCGAGCTTCACCCGCCCGATTAACGCCGCCGCCGTTACCGAACACGACGATTTCAGCTACAACATGCGCCGCACCGAAGTGCGCAGCCATGCCGCCGATTCGCACTTGGGGACACGTCTTCCCCGACGGCCCCCAAAGACAAAGGCGGCCTGCGCTACTGCATCAACGGCGCAAGTTTGAAAATTCATTCCGCTGGAACAAATGGACGCGGCAGGCTACGGCGCGTTGAAAGGCAAAAAGTGAAATAAAGCGGTTGAACGGATGGAGGCCGTCTGAAAACGTATGCTTCGACGAAGTTTTAAAGTTTTCAGACGGCCTTTTTCATTTGCCGTCTTTCCGGTGCGTATGAGGAACGGTTTTTGTCGGGCATGACTTAGGCTGCGCATAGTTGCCGGCGGCGTTTCCGCAAACTGACCGCTCGACCTTCTCTATATATAAGGAAGCGGGCGGTTTTGACGAGGCCGTCTGAAAAGCCGCCGCGCTTTCCAAATCTTCCGTTTGGGATTAGTATAACCGCACGAATTTATCCCAAATCCATTTTCAAATCATTCACTTCGGAGAGATTCCATGAGCTACACGGCCCCTGTAAACGAATTGCGTTTCGGCATCCGCGTGCACGGCAGGTTGGACGAAATCCTGCAACTGCCCCATGCGGAAGGTTTGGATGCGGAAACGGTGGATGCGGTGCTGGACGAGGCGGCGCGGTTTGCGTCGGAGCAATGGGCGGACACCAACCGCACCGGCGATTTGCACGGCGCGGGTTTTTCAGACGACCTGATTACGACCCATCCCGATTTGGCGCGTGCCTACTATGATTTCTGCGAAGCGGGCTGGGCGGGTTTGCGCGCGCCAGCGGAGTTTGGCGGACAGGCTGCCGGCGGTCGTGTCGGCGGCGTGTGAAGAGATGTGGTGCGCCGCCAACCTTGCCCTGTCGCTGATGCCGATGCTGACGCTGGGGGCGGTGGACGCGCTGTTCAAACACGGCAGCGAGGAGCAGAAAACAGACCTACCTGCCGAAAAATGTGCAGCGCGCGAATGGGCGGGAACGATGAATTTGAGCGAACCGCAGGCGGGTTCGGATTTGAACCATATCGCCACCCGCGCCGTGCCGAAAGAAAAACGGCGCGTATGCCCTCAGCGGTCAGAAAATCTTCATCACTTGGGGCGATCAGGAAATAACGGAAAACATCGTCCATCTGGTACTTGCGCGCCTGCCCGATGCCGCGCCGGGCGTGCAGGGCGTGTCGATGTTCATCGTGCCGAAATATTTGGTGAACGCGGACGGCAGCTTGGGCGGACGCAACGGCGTGCGCGCCATCGGCATCGAACACAAGCTCGGCATACACGCCAGCCCGACCTGTACGATGGAGTTCGACAACGCCGAAGGCTATCTGGTCGGCAGGGCGGGCAAGGGTTTGGCGTATATGTTTACCGCGATGAAAACCGCGCGGCTGAACGTCGGCATCGAAGGCCACGCCGTCGCCGAACGCGCCTACCAAAACGCGCTCGCCTATGCCAAAGAGCGCGTGCAGGGACGCGACGAAACGGACGGTTCGGACGACGTAGCGATTATCCGCCATCCCGACGTGCGCCGTATGTTGTTGATACAAAGGCAACGCTCGCCGCCCAACGCGCCCTCTATCTGCGCGCCGCCGCCCTGACCGATTTTGCCGCCGCCTGCCCCTGACAACGTATTGCGCAAAGAAGCCGAGCGCGAACTGGATTTCCTGATTCCCATCGTCAAAGCCTGGCCGACCGATAACGGCGTCGTCCTGACCAACCTCGCCGTCCAGATTTACGGCGGTGCGGGTTATGTCGAAGAAAGCGGCGTGGCGCAATACCTGCGCGACGTGCGGATTACGCCGATTTACGAAGGCACCAACGGCATACAGGCCGCCGATTTGGCAGGGCGCAAAACCACCGGCAAAAACGGTGCGCTGCCCTTGAAGCTGCTCGCCGAAGGCAAAGAGCTGGCGGACAAACTCGCCGCCGCCGAACCCGCCGCCGCGCAGCAACTGGCGCAAGCCATTGGAACGGCGGGAACAAAGCATCGCCCGCATGGTCGGATACGCCGACCGTCCCGACCTTGCCGCCGCCGCGTCCAACGCCTACCTGCAACAAATGGGGCTGACGCTCGGCGCCATCGGACTCGCCCGCGCCTATCTTGCCGCCGAAGCCGCCCAAACGGAAGACGCCGACGGCTTCGGCAGCAGTTTCTACGCCGCGCAGCAACACAACGCCCGCGTCTCATTGCGCCCACGTCCTGCCGCAGGTTTACGCCTGCGCCCGCGCAGATTGAAAAAACGCGCAGGCATTGCTGGACGTGCCGTTAGGGTGTTTCGATGGAAGCGAGGCCGTCTGAAACCTTTCCGAATCGGGCGGGGCGGCTATCCGTTCCGGCTTGGCCGCAGACGGCCCGCATCAGGGTTTTAGTTCTGCCTGTTTTTCGTAAATTTCCCGAAAATAAGCCGCTAAGTAAACTAAAAAAAGCATCCGCAATGTCTTAACCGTTGCGGATGCTTTTTGCTATCATCATGCGATATGGAAACAAACCTCCGCCGTTTGCACTGGCACCATACGGCAGAGGCCGTCTGAAAACAAACGACTCTGCAACGGCCTTGCGGGCCTAAGGGAGACACTCATGTACAAAAACTGCTTGCCTTATTCTTTGACGGCTGCCGTCCCTCTGCGCGTGCAGCAAAGATTCCGACCAGCAGCCCCTGCCTGCGGCGATACCTCGGTAGAGCAGAGCGTACGCAGCAATATTCAGGAAATCATCAAGCAGCAGGCGCGCGAGTTCGCGCGTAAAGACAGCCGCCAGTTCGTCGATGCCGACAAGCTCAGCGCCGCCGGCAGCCAGCTTGAAATTTCGTTGGAAAAATGCCGAAGAAACCACCGAAGACAATAAAAATCTGCCGTGCCGATTTGAAAGTCCAGATACCTTCCGAAATCGCCGCCACCGCCGAAAACAACAGCCCGCTGATTTACGGCGACCCTCGGCCTCGAACCAGTTTATCGAACGGAAAATTATGGGCAGCAACCTGAGTTACAACGGCGGCACCTTCTCCACCGCGCTGAGTTACACGCCGAATCAAAAACAAAGAGGTAACCTTGAAGACAATACGCATGAACACCACCGCACAGATTATTTCCTCGGCATTGCTGCCCCTACGGCGTCAAAAGCATCGTGATGATAGACGGCAAGGCTGCGTCCAAAGAAGACGCGCGTTGAAAAATGAACTGCGGCGGAGCGTTCGGCGAACCGCCCGAACTCAAACCGGAAGACATTTTCGGAAAACAACGCGGCCAGTCAGGAAGCCGGACTCTCGTCATTGCTGGAGGATACCGGTTCGGATGCCGGAACCGCTGAGTCCGAAAACCACCGAACAGGAAACCCCGTCGCCGCCTTCAGCGATTTTGGAACATGCGCGCAGCAAAACCGTAAGGCCGACAGTGAAATCAACTGCGTATCTGGGGCGGTATGGACAAAACCATCCAGCAGGGAATGCTGGCCGAGCAGCGTTCTTGGATTCAGAGCAAAACAAAACTGCGCCCAGGCCGCAGCGGAAGTAGACAATCCGGCACAGGCCGAATATCTCCGGCTCCAGGTGCGATACGCGCATGACGCGCGAACGGGTGCAATACCTGCGCGGTTATACTGATTAATTAAAAAGGTTTGGCGACACGGGCCGGACGTGAGATAAAAGGCCGTCTGAAATCTTGTTTCAGACGGCCTTCTGCCGTCGAGAGATGCTTACCTTACAGGACGTGGGTATCCGAAGTCGTCGACAGTGAAGGTGTCGGTCATTGCAGTCGGGCGGTGTGTTCCGCACCGGCCGCGACATCTATGATTCCTGCCTGTGCCGAACCGTCGGCAGACAGCAGGCTGGAGAGGTCGAGCGAGGTATCGGCGGCCCATTCTCTGGCCAGATCGGCCGCTTCGTGTTTGGCGTAAAATGCGGCGACATCTTCCGTCGACATATTCGAGCCGACCGCCACCGCATCGTTGTTGTGGGTGTTGTCGATGGAGATGTAGGACACGTTTTTGGTTTCAATCCAGCCTTTGTAAAGGGCATCCGTGCGGTCCGTTACCAAATCGTTGTCGCTGATGGTAACGCTGAAGTCGCTGTCGCCTCGCCGTGGATGCTGACGATGGATTTGTCCAGCATGCCGTGCAGTTCGAATTTGTTGTGGCTGACCGTGTAGGTTTCGGCATTGCCCAACATTTGGATGGCTTCCACCGTGCCGTTGGATTTGGCGATGGCAGTGTGGTTGCCGGATACGTCGACGTCGCCGCGCAGGCTGCCGTTGTTGTGTTTTTCTTCAACATAAATAGGCATCGTACCGTCGGAATTTCTTCGATAGACAGATTGTTGCCGGTGATGTTGATGTCGCCCGAACCCGGACCTTTGTCTTTGGTGGCGGATTTTGCGTGCTGTTGATCACCGCAATCAGGTAGCGCGAGGAATCGCCTTCGATGGTGCTATTGCTGATATCGATGGTGTAGCTCGATGGTCTGCTCGTGGTTGCGCACTTCGATGCCGTGATGTCTGCAATGCGGAGCGCCCGGTGCGGTCGTATGTATACAGTGTCAGGCCTTTAATCGTGTTGCTGTTGATGACGCACGAAGCATTGTTTTCGGTATGGAGGTTTTTATACTGCGTATTGGTTTGCAGTTGATTCCGGAATAGCTGTGGTAGTTGGCGGGCAAATCGTCGTCCACCGGCAGGCGGAATTTCGCATCCTGCGTGATGACGTTATTGGTGATTTTGACGTTGTCCATTGTAAATTGGCGGTTGTAGACACCGATACCGTATAACCGGTCGCCGTTCAGCGTATTGTTGCTGATGACGATGTCGTTGCCGCGTCGGACGCCAAGCCCTTGCGGTAGTTGTGGTCGGTAGAGTTGTTGGTAAAGGTGATACCGTAGTTGTAGCTGCCGGCCATGGCCGCAACGCCGTAACCCGTACCGCCGTCGGCCTCGTGGCCGTTCCAGTCGAGTCTGTTGTGGTCGGCGGTAAAGTTTTTCTGATAGGCGAAAAGAACGCCGGCGACGCGGTTGTGGTGCAGGTAGCTGTTCACGACGCTGTTGTGCTCGCCCAAAGGCAGCGTTCCGTAATTTTCGTCGATTTCGCCCCTGATCAGACGAGCTTTGTAAGTCGCCCCCGCTGCCGAGCGGATCCTTGGTCAGCGTGGCTGTCGAACCGAAAAAGACACCCGCGCGGTTGACACCGGTAACTTCCACTCCGTCGATCAGGAGTGGTCCGAATCATTGACCATAATGCCGTTTACCTTGCCGGAAGTAGCTGCTGCCTTTTGCGGTAGAAATCCGGATTGGTGTATTTGACGGACAAATCAGCAATGGTTACGCCGTTTACGTTGTCTACCAAATGCCTGCGAACGGACGGATATCGTCTTCGTTCGTATTGGAGTTGAAAAACACCGGTTTGCGCTTTGTCGAAGCTCGATTTCAGTTTTGCCCATACCGTCGCCGAACAAACCTTTAACATTGCTCAAACTGTGGTCGATTTTAATCTGATCGAAATATACAGCTTGCCGTGCAGGTATAGCGAGGTTCCTTCTGCATGGGCAGCAGCAAGCGCGGCTTTGATGGCGGCAGACTGTCGGTTTTCGCTGGTGGATCGGTGCCGAAACATCGCATGCGTCGATATATTTTGCCGCGGGGTTTTCGTGCATATGACGGTATAACCTTTGCCTCGACGTATCATGATTGTGGGAAGCATCACTGTGATGGCCGTCGTTATGGTGTTTTTCAGCGGCAGCTTTCTCAGCAGCAGCTCGGCAGCAGCTTTCTCGGCAGCTACGCTTTCGGCAGCAGCTTCGGCAGCAGCTCGGCAGCAGCTTTCAGCGGCGGCCTCAGCGGCAGCTTTCAGCGGCGGCTTTTCATGGCGGCTTTCAGCGGCGGCTTTCAGCGGCGGCTTTTTCAGCGGCGGCTTTTCAGCGGCGGCTTCTCGGCAGCAGCTTTCTCGGCAGCAGCTCGGCAGCGGCTTTCTCGGCAGCGGCTTTCTCGGCAGCAGCTTCCGGCAGCAGCTCGGCAGCGGCTTTCTCGGCAGCAGCCTTTCGGCAGCGGCTTTCCTCGGCAGCGGCTTTCCGGCAGCAGCTCGGCAGCGGCTTTCGGCAGCGGCTTTCTCGGCAGCGGCTTTCTCGGCGGCAGCCTTGTGCAGCTCGGCAGCAGCTCTCGGCAGCAGCTTCGGCAGCAGCTCGGCAGCAGCTTTCGGCAGCAGCCTCGGCAGCAGCTCTCGGCGGCTTCTGGCAGTATTTTTCGGCAGGCTTTTCTTCACCCTTTGCCGCCGCTCCACCTCCACCGCCGCCTGGTGGCAGCCAAAACGCCCAGCAGGCCGGTTCCGGCAAGTCCGCCCAGCAGTTTGAAGGAAATGAAGAAGATTGGGACGTGCGGGAGATGATTTCCGATGCGCGTACAGGTTCTAATCTTGCGGATTCCTGATCGGTGTCGATTGCAAATTCGTCTCGGAATATCGGATAAGGGGGCAGTCGCTGGCGGCAATGGGCGGTATTGGTCGCGGAGGCGGCAAGGGGCCGCGTAATCCGGAATCAGGCCGATGTTCATGCATCGTCGGCGGACAGGAATACTGGCGTTTTCAGGCAGTTTTTCCGCTCGCCGTTTTGAGGCTGCGGTAAGGCGGGCGTCGACAGCTTGCGCGGCAAGCTGTTCGCGGCCTGGCTCGGGAGTGGTGCATGGCGGTTTTGAGAAACCGATGGCGACAGTAACCCGCCGTCCGACTCCGTGACAGATAACGTAATGTGTTTAGAGCATGATTTTCTTTCATCGTTGTTATAGTGCTGTCCGTTTGCGTGACAGTCGGCAAATCAAGGCCGCAAGCCGGTAAGACTGGTTTTGCCGGTCGGAAAGGGCGTGAGTAGCCCTTTTCAGACGGCCTTTGAATTTAAAACGAAGCCGGACGTTTAAAAACGGCTGCGCTTTAAATTTCTATATGCGCAACCCTGCTGCCGTGTTTTATTTATCGGTCGGCAGCCGTTTCCGTTGGTCATGGTTTTCCCGGCCATGTTGCGGAGAACGTGCGGGGCAAAAGGAGTGAGTGCCTTCTGTTTGCCCCGCAAAATGCACCGGACGTTTAAAACGGCGCATTCTGTTTTGTCTGCGGTTAGCCCGCCGCCGCCTCTTTGTGCGGTCGGCCTTTCGGGTTGGCGGAGCGAGTGTGTCCGCCTTCCGGATGGTATCGCATCGGAAATTCCGCTGCGGTGTAATATTTTATTGCTTATCCGGTTCGTTTTCCGCCTGTTTGATTTTTGAACGGTAGGCGGCAGGCCAAGAGGTGAGCGTCCTTTCAGACGGCCTCGTTGTCGTTGTACTGCGGACGTTTTCCTATTTTTCGCCGTACATGCGACTGTTTTTCTGTGTGATAATCGAATCGGATATGCAATATTATTGATATTGTCGATGAGCGGTCAATATGATTTTACGAACGGTATGGTGAATGGAGAGGAAATGATTTATGCATGGTTAATGACCAAAAATACTCATAATGGATAATTTTTGTGTAATTGCGAGTATTTATACCAAAGATGCGAATGTCAGAAAAATTAAAGGGTTTGGTTTGTTTTCTGATATTTTAAAGACATAAAATCCGCATCGATAAATGTTAAAATTGCTGCTGCCATAAAATGGAAATTTACCAACGGATACCGTGGTAAAACGGAAAATGTTGTAGGAAGTATAAAGGCCGTCTGAAAATGTTTGTTTTATCTTTTCAGACGGCCTTCGAATATTGTGCGCGACAGCCGGTGCGGGTTCGGATGTCGGGCGGCTCAATACGCATGTGCGGGATTATTTAGGCACATGCGTTTGCTGCTGATGGTGTAAGCTACATCGGGTTACACCACGATGTTTTACCAGTCTCGCCTGGTACGACGATGATTTTTCTTGGCAGGCTTGCCTTCCATGAATTTCACCGCGCCTTCGGTGGCGAGTGCGGAGGCTTCTAGGTCGGCTTTGGAGGCGTCGGCGGCGATGGGTGATTTTCGCCGCGCAGTTTGCCGTTGACTTGAACCATGACTTCGATTTCGGATTTGACCAAGGCGGCTTCATCGACGGTCGGCCAGCCTGCTTCCCACAGTTTCGCGCTGTTCAATCTGGCTCCACAGGGTTTCGTCGATGTGCGGCACAATCGGCCACAACAGGCGTGCTGGCATGGTTTCAACACTTTGAGACGGCGCGGCCTTGTTTCGCCGCCGGTGTCGGTTTTGTCGATTGGTTGAGCAGTTCCATCACGGCGGCGATGGCGGTGTTGAACTGCTGGCGGCGGCCGTAGTCGTCGCTGACTTTGGCGGTGGTGGCGTGCAGTTTGTGGCGCAGGTCTTGAGTTCTTTAGACAAACCGTCTTGGCTGCCTGCAAACGCTTTGACTGTGCCGCCTTGTTTCAGGTATTCGTAAACGGTACGCCACAGGCGGCGCAGGAAGCGGTGCGCTTCCTCGACGCCGCTGTCGCTCCATTCGAGGGACCCGGGCGGTGCGGCGAACATCGCGAACAGGCGGGCGGTATCCGCGCCGTAGGCGTTAATCGCCCTGCGGATCGACGCCGTTGTTTTTGGATTTTGACATTTTTCCGTGCTGCCGATGACGACGGGCAGTCCGTCGGCTTTCGGAGGACGGCGGAAAACGGGGCGGCCTTTCGTCGTCGAAAGTCAGCCTCGACATCGGCGGGGTTGATCCAGTCTTTGCTGCCGTTGGCATTTTCGCGGTAGCAGGCTCTGCAAACGACCATGCCTTGCGTGAGCAGGCGTTCAAATGGTTCGTCCACGCTGACCAGCCTTCGTCGCGCATCAGTTTGCGTAAGAAGCGCGCGTACAAGAGGTGCAGAATCGCGTCGTTCGATGCCGCTGATGTATTGTCGACCGCGCCCCCAGTATTCGCGCGTGGCTTCAGTCGATACCATGCCTTCTGCGTGAACTTGAGCGATCATGTAGCGGAAGAAATACCAGCCTCGATTCTCATGAAGGTGTCCATGGTGTCGGTTTCGCGTTTCGCCGCGCCGCTGCAGCATGGGCAGGTGGTTTCGTAAACTCAGCATTTTTGCCAAAGGCGAACCCACGCTGTCGGCAACGACGTTTTCAGGCAAAACGACGGGCAGTTGGTCGGCTGACGGGACGTCGCCGCTGCATTTTTCGCAATGGACGATGGGAACTCGGGCAGCCCCAACAGCGTTGGCGTGAAATAATCCCCAGTCGCGCAGGCGGTATTGCCTTCGGTTCCCCGCGTCTCTGGCTTTTGCAGCTTGGCGGCGATGGCGTCGGCAGCGCCGTCTGAAAAATCTGCGCCGTCCAGGTCGCCGCTGTTGATCAAGACGTCGTTTTCTTTGTCGCCGTACCACTTTTGCCATTGGTCGGCGTCGAATGCGTTGTCGCCGACGGCAATGACTTGTTTTTCGGCAGATTGTATTTGGTGGCGAATTCGAAAATCGCGTTCGTCGTGCCGGAACCGCCATCACTGCGCCGTCGCCGTAGCCCCACAATACATAGCTGGTAAATCCACACTTCCAGCTTGTCGCCGTTGAGCGGTTGACGACGTAGCGGGCCGGTCGGCACGCCTCTCCATCGTCGCCATATCGGCTTCGGCAACCGGAGCCGGCTTTGCACTCGGCGACAAATTCTGCAATCTCGGGTTTGTCGGAGGCTGCCGCGGTTGCCAGCGGATGCTCGGCGGCAACGGCGACATAAGTCGCGCCCATCAGCGTGTCGACGGGTGGTATAAACTGCAGGAATTTCGCGTAACCGCCTTCCCGCCTTGTTTGCTGTCGTCTGAACGGCGAAGCGCACGGTCATACCGCGTGATTTGCCAATCCAGTTGCGCTGCATGGTTTTGACTTGTTCCGGCCAGTGTTCCAGCTTGTCCAAGTCGTTGAGCAGCTCTTCGGCGTAATCCGTGATTTTGAAGTAATACATCGGGATTTCGCGTTTTTCGATCAACGCGCCCGAACGCCAGCCGCGCCCGTCGATGACTTGCTCGTTGGCCAGTACGGTTTGATCGACAGGGTCCCAGTTTACCGTGCCGTTTTTGCGGTACACGATGCCTTTTTCAAACAGCTTGGTAAACAGCCATTGTTCCCAGCGGTAGTATTCGGGTTTGCAGGTGGCGACTTCGCGCTCCCAGTCAATCGCAAAACCCAGGCTTTTGAGCTGGGTTTTCATGTATTCGATGTTGTCGTAAGTCCGCGCGTGGGCGGCGACGTTGTTTTTCATCGCCGCGTTTTCCGCCGGCATGCCGAACGCGTCCCAACCCATAGGTTGCATGGACGCTTGAAGCCATGTCATAGTTTGAAGCGGCCCAATACGTCGCCGATGGTGTAGGTGCAGCACATGCTCATGTAGCTTGCCGCTGGGGTAGGGGAACATGGAGAGGCAGTAGTATTTGCTTCGAAGCGTCTTCGGAGACGTTGAAATACGGGCGTCGTCCCATCGCGCTGCAGGCTCACTGGCGGCGGGCTGGTAATGTTCTGCATGGTCATTCTGTTTTTCGCTTGAAAACGTTAGGGATAAAGGATGGATTATAGCAGGTTGTCGATAGGTCGAGTCGATAAAGGTCGTCTGAAAACAGAACGGTATTTTTCAGACGACCTTGCATCTCAGACCTTGAGTTTTCCTACCCCACCCATATATCCGGTCTAGCTTTTTACACATATCAGCAAACCATCACCATCATGAGCAACCAAGATTTTTATGCAACACTCGGCGTGGCGCGGTGCGAGCGACGACGAAATCAAAAGCCTACCGCAAGTTGGCGATGAAATATCATCCCGACCGTAATCCGGGGCGACAAAGAAGCGGAAGATAACAAAGAAGTGCAGAAAGCTCACGACACGCTGTCCGACAAAGAAAAACGTGCCATGTACGACCAATACGGCCATGCCGCGTTCGGAGCAGGGCATGGGCGGCGGTGCTGGCGGATTCGGCGGTTTTGGCGGATTCGGCGGCGCGCAGGGCTTCGACTTTTCCGACATCTTCAGCCAAACGTCTCGGCGGTGGCGGGAGGAGGCGGTCGCCAGCAAAAACCATCGGGCGCGGACTTGCAGGTTGGCGTGGGAAATTACGCTGGAAGATGCCGCCAAAGGCATCAAAAACGCATCAACATCCCGACCTACGAAGAATGCAGTGTCTCGCTCACGGTTCGGGTGCGAAACCAGGTACGTCCGCGTCGACCTGTCTCGACCTGCCACGGTTCGGGTACGGTACATCCGCCAAGCCATTTTCCAAATGCAGCAGACCTCGTCCGACCTGCCACGGCACAGTGCAAGCGAAACCAAAGACCGGTGTCAAATGTCGTGGCGAAGGCCGCACCAAAACCAGCAAAACCGTTGAAGTCAACATTCTCGCCGGCATCGACGACGGTCAACGCATCCGCTTGAGCGGCGAAGGCGAACCGGGTCACGCACGCGCGCCCGCAGGCGACGTGTACGTTAATGTCCGCGCAAAGAACATAAAATCTTCGAGCGCAACGGCTTGATCTGCATTGCGAGCTGCCCATCAGCTTCGCCGTCGCAGCCTTTGGCGGTGAAGCCGAAGTCCCGACCTGGACGGCAAAGTCAAACTGAACATCCCGGAAAGAACGCAAACCGGCCGCCGTATGCGCGTGCAAAGGCATCAAAATCCCTGCGCTCCAACTCGACGGCGACGATACTGCCACGTTTTTGGTGGGAAACGCCGGTCAACCTGACCGACCGCCAGAAAGAAATTGCTGAAGAGTTTGAAAAATCTCCACCGGCCTTTGACCGCAGCCAAACCCCGCGCAAAAATCGTTTTGGGATAAAAGTAGGCGATTTTGTTCGACTGATTTGTATGAAACAGGGAAAGGCCGTCTGAAAGCTGCTTTCAGACGGCCTTCCTCGTTTGTTTATTTAAACGGCCGAACTTCGAAACCGAACATTCTGCGGGCGGTGTTGAGTATCGGCAACTGAACCTCATTCGTTGTCGTACCCGCGAATACTTTGACCATGTTGCCGTCTATGACTTTGGTCAGGGGTGGCGTCAGCTGGGCTTGGGTGGTGGTTGAAGTCCATGGAGACCAGCGGCAGGGTGTTGCAGCACAAAATGTTTTTCAGACGGCCTTCTCGGAAGCGGCCTGCATCATCAGGTGCTTGATTTCGACGGTGGTAAGTGCGCGCGGCTTGAAAGCTCAAATCGACCACAGAACATTGACGGTCGGCACGCGGATGGCGAGGCCGTCGAGTTTGCCTTCAATTGGCAGCACCAAACCGACGGCTTTTGCTGCGCCGGTTTTGGTCGGAATCATGTTTTTCCGCACGCGCGCGCGCGCAGGTCCGTGTGGCGCACGTCGGTAACGGTCTGGTCGTTGGTCAGGGCGTGGATGGTGGTCATCGCGCCTTGACGATGCGACGCTTTTCGTGCAGGACTTGGGCGATGGGGGCAAGGCAGCAGGTGCAGGAGGCGTTGGAAATGACGGTCATGTCGTCGGTGATGATGTCGTCGTTCACGCCGTAAAACGATGGTGGCGTCAACATCTGCCTCGCACGGGGCGGAAATCAGCACTTTTTCGCACCGCTTTCGAGGTGGGCGTTGGCTTTTGATTTTGCTGCGGAACAGCCGGTACATTCCATCACCAAATCCACGTCCAAAATCACGCCACGGCAGTTCGGCGCAGGATTGCGGTGAGAAGAACGGGATTTTGCGGCCGTTGATGATGAGGTGGGTGCATCATACAATGTCGGCATCAGCGGCCGTGAACGGTGTCGAATTTTGGTCAGGTGGGCATTGGTTTGAGGTTGCTGCTGGCGTTGACGGCGACGACTTCGAACTGGTCTTGCAGCTTGTAATCATAAATGGCGCGGTACACTTTGGCGGGCCGATGCGGCTGCAGCCGCTGATGGCGACTTTTGATACCCATGGTCAGTTTGTCTCGTTTGGTTGCGGAATGTTGGGGCGATTATAGCAAAAAGTGTAGTTTTTATGTAATTAATATTTTATTGAATTTGTTTAGCCGCCGGTTTTGAATCGCGTATTATCGGATTGATTTAGATGTTAAATTTCATATACATATATATGTGGGTATAATATTCGAAAATTTCGTTATTTGTATTTTTAATGCGTTATTGTGAGAAGAGATGTGTGGGGACAAGATTTTATCATTGGTTTTATTAATCTTCAGTTATACGTCAGGTGGAATCTTGCTACGGAACAACATAATAGAAGAAGGCTGCTCTGAAAAATCGTTTTTCAGACGGCCTTCCAACTTTAGTGGGAGGTGCTTTATTTTGCAGCGGCGGCCTTTTGGCTTCCTGCTCGGTCTGTGGCGGCGCAAAATCAATGTCTCTCAGCCTTTTCCGCCGCACTGCCGTATTTCATGCGTCGCGTTATGCGGCGGTAGGCGGCACGTTGCTTGGCTTCCTCGAGCTGTCTGGCTTTGAAGTCGTCGCGGTTTTGCGGCGTAATCAACTGGGTTTGATGCGCCTGGCTTTTGGCCATTGCCTTGGCAATCAAGTCGGTCGGATTGAACGCGGGCTTCTGCTGCGGTAGGGGCGGCTTTGGGCTTTGATTCTGGCTTTGGCGGCGGTCGCGTCCGGCCAGCATGGCATTGCGTTCGGCGGCGTCGCGCTGTTTTCGCCTGATGGCGTTCGTAACGGGTTTTCGCGTGTTCGGTGGCGGCAAAACGCCGTGCTGTCATTAGAAAGATGGCGTGCCTCGTGGCAGGTAGTCGGTCTTCGACCGGCTGTATGTGGATGCAGTCGACCGCAGGGGGCAACGATAAATCCGCAGCCGGTATCTGTCGGCAATCACGGTGTGTATCAGCTTTGCGCGCCCCCCATGATGGCGTCACAGGGCAGGCGCGGATGCAGGCGGTGCAGCCGATACAGGCTGTTTCGTCAATCCATGCCAGTGCGTGATGCTGGATTTTGGCCGGAGCGATACGCGCTTTGCCGAGCAGTCCGGCAATGTCCGCTATAACGGCTCCTCCCGGCGCGCACAGGTTGACGTGCGCGTGCTCGGCGAGAGCCTGAGCGTAGGGCAGATAGCGTGCCGTAGCCGCATTCCCGGCATTGGGTTTGCGGCAGGCGGTTGAGGCGTTGAACGGTGGCGGTCATGGCGATGGCGGTCAAAATCGAAAAATTATATTTTAACATATTGTTTGAACGAAGAAACTTCGGTATGCCAAAGGCGGAAGTTCCGATAAGTTAGATTGAGGCCGTCTGAAAATCCGGCATACGGTTTCAGACGGCCTCTATAATCCGATTTTTGCTTGGCTTTTTAAAAAGATGACGGATACTGAACTTGCCCGTGCCAATCGGCAAGCCCTAGCGCGGCTTGTTGCGCGCTTTTTCATGACGGAACCAATCCCGCCACTGCCGAGGAACTGATGCGCTGCGTTACAGCGCATGTGTTTCGCAGAAAACGGCTTATCTCGTGGAAAACGACGGTACCCAGCCAGCGGCATTTGCTGGATGTGGAAGCGATGGCGGAATGGGGGACGTTCGGCGCAGTGGTTGGGGCTGATGTGTCGGCGCACATTCCCCAAAATCGGCAAAACACTCATGCGAAGTGGAATTTGCGGCACATTTCCGGCAAACGGCGAGATATACGCCACCGCGAACGGTCGGTTTTCGTCAACATCGGCGGCCGCTGGTATTTTATCGACCCTGCCGGTGCCGCGCCCGCCATGAAGCAGGCGTGTCTCTGCGGGTCGGGTAAAAAGTTCAAGGCTTGCTGCGACGGCTCCGATAAGTGCCGTTTTTCAGATAAACCATTCATACTAAGGAGAAGTATGAATGGCCAATACATACGGGAAAACGTTCACTTTACGTGCACGCCCTAAAAGGGATGAAAAGAGCGGTGTGTGCAGCAATGACTATTCTACCCACCTTTAGTATTAAATGCCGTTAAGATGTGAAATGATTTAGTAAATTGCGCGTATGAGCGATTGAAAGACAAGATAAACGGTATATTGCGCAAATATGCCTACGTATTATTGATTTTCGCGTATCCATTTTAACCATTTTTCGAATAAAACTGGTTGTGCCGCAACAACCGAACGCTGAAACGTGTTCGCTGCCCAAAAATCATCGCCTTCCGCAGGCCCTGGGCAGCCGCCGGCTTTCTTCGAAAATCAGCGCGCCTGCGGCATAGTCCCACAGTTTTTGGTCCGCCGTGCACATAAACGTCGTAGCGGTCGCAGGCAAGGTAGCACCAGTCCAAAGTGCTGCCGCCCATGCTGCGTATCGTGCCGAAGGGGCGAGCTGTTGAGGCGGCTGGAGAGTTTGCCCGAACGCAGGTATTTGATTTCGACGCCGGCGATGGCTTCGTTCAGTTTTTGCCGACGAGGCGCAAAGGGAGCGGTGTGCCGTTGAGGAAGGCGCCGCGGCCGCGTTCGGCGTAAAACATTCGCCGCTGACGGGGTTGTAGATAACGCCCAGCTGCGCACGCCCGTGTCGGACATAGGCTACGGATACGCGCGAAATGCGGCAGGCCGTTGATAAAGTTATTCGTGCTGTCAATCGGATCGACAATCCACAGGCCGTCTGAATGGTTGTGCCACAAATCCGCCTGCTGTTGCGTGCTGTCATTTCTTCGCCCAGCATCGGACAGCCGATAGCAGCGGCAGGGCGGCGGCGAAAGCCGTTTGCGCTGCCAAATCCGCTTGCTGAGCATCGAGCCGCTCTTTGCGGAACGAGGGCGTATTGCAGCGCGGCATCACTTCCGTTTGGGCGATGTGCCGTATCACGTTTTGCAGTTTGTGTAGCACTTTTGTCCTTGAGTCTTGCCATTTCGGGCGTGCAGCCGCCAATATTCAGGATTTCCGCATTATACGCCGATAAGTTTGAACCTATGCCCTGTTTTTACCTGTCCGAAGTTTTGTTCGCCGGAAGGCGGTATCGCTGCTCGACAATGTCGTCCGTCATTTGCATGTGTTGCGGTTTGAAGCCGGACGAGGAAATCGTCTGTTCAACGGCGACGGCAAGGCGTATCCGGCCCGCTTGGGCGTTTTGAAAAAGCGCGCTGCCACGGCCGAAATCTTGCGGAAGAAGAGGCGGACAACGAATCTCCGTTGAACATTACGCTGGTACAGGCTGTTTCCAGCGGCGAACGGATGGATTTTACCCTGCAAAAGCGTTGAACTGGGCGTCGGCGAAATCCGCCCCGTACCAGCGAGCGCTGCGCAGTCAGGTTGACGGCGAGCGGGCGGCGAAGCGGGTGGCGCGTTGGCAGGAAATCGTTGTTTCTGCCTGCGAGCAGAGCGGCCGCAATACCGTGCCGCAGGTGCTGCCGCTGGTTTCTTATCAGGAAGCACCGCGGCAGATGCCGTCTGAAAACCAAATTGCTGATGAGTGTGCGGAACGCGCAGAAACTGAACTGGATCACCCGTCTTCAGACGGCCTGATCATGGTCGGTCCGAAGCGAGGCTGACGGAAAAGTGAGGAGCAGCAGGCGTTCGCGTGCGGGCTCAGGCGGTAACGCTGGGACCGCGCGTATGCAGGACAGAAACGGCATCGTTGGCGGCGATTGTGGCGATGCAGACTTTGTGGGGCGATTTTGTTTGAAAGATGAGGAACGGATAGCGGTTATCGTGGTTTGCCGATACGGGAGGTAGAATAAGGAAAAGGCCTTCTGAAAATTGTTTCAGACGGCCTTTTCTATTCGGCGGGACGTTTCAGAGGCCGTCTGAAAACTGGCGCGGCCTGAGCCTTGTCCTTAATCAACGGAAGCCCAGCTTCGCGGCTTTCGACGTACTTCTGCGCCACGGTGCGGCTGAGGGCGGATGCGCCAATGTAGGTGGCGCGTTCGGTAACGGAAATGGCGCTGCGTGCGTCTAAGAGGTTGAAGGTGTGTCCGGCTTTGAGGACAAGCTCGTAGGCGGGCAGGGCGAGGCTGGCGTCTTCGGCGAGCAGGCGTTTGGCTTGCGCTTCGTAGTCGTTGACTGGCGCAGCAGCCAGTCGGCATCGCTGTATTCGAAGTTGTAGGTGGATTGTTCTGACTTCGTTTTGATGGTACACGTCGCCGTAGGTTACGGTGTTGCCGTCCAGCGTTTTTGCCCAAACTAGGTCGTAAACGTTTTCTACGCCTCGCGGCACATCGCCAAGCGTTCGATGCCGTAGGTGATTTCACCGAGTACGGGGTGCAGTCGATGCCGCCGACTTGTTGGAAGCAGGTGAACTGGGTCACTTCATGCCGTTGAGCCAGACTTCAGCCCAAGCCCCATGCGCCGAGGGTGGTTTTCCAGTCGTCTTCGACGAAGCGGATGTCGTGGACTTTCGGGTCGATGCCCAATCGCGCAGGAGTCGAGATAGAGGTCTTGATATTGGCGGGGCGGGTTTGAGGGCGACTTGAATTGGTACTAGTGTTGCAGGCGGTTGTTGTCGCCGTAGCGGGCCGTCTTTGGGGCGGCGGCTGGGCTGGACGTAGGCAGCAACCACGGGTTCGCCGAGCGCGCAGGCAAGTGGCGGGATGGGAAGTACCGGCGCCGACTTCCATGTGCGAAAGTGTTGATGACGGTGCGCTCTTTGTCTGCCCAGAATGTTTGCAGTTTGAAGATGATTTGTTGGAAGGTGAGCATGGTACAGTTGTGTCGGTTGGGGAGAAGGTAGGCATTTTTACTGTTTTGGCATCGGTTTGATAGTTTTGTCGGTTTGTTTCGGCTTTTTATGTATAATTGAGCATGACAATTTTTCAATTCAACGAGGAGGCTGGAAAATGGCCAACGACGAACACAAAAGAACAACGTTTGGGACTTTTAATACCGGCGGCGCAGCAGGTCTGGCGGCGGCAGCAACCCGCTTTTTACCGTCTGGGGCTGGGAAACCGGCCGGAATAGAAGGTTCGCCGAATAATGCCAATGCCTCTGCTGTGGTGATGGAGGAAGCATCCGCCGCCGAAGAGGGAAAAGAAGAGGCCGCGGTCGAACAGGCGTAGTGAACGGAATGGCCGAAAATTCGGCGTCGGAAACCGTTGCGCCGGCCGACGTCGCGCCGGCCGAAGCGTTCGCCCTATACCGTCTGGAAAACGAAGCAGCGGTAGTGGTGAAAACGGTATTGTGAGACTCTACCGCCAGCGGCAAATCGGATCGGCTGCCGGTGCGGAAGATGCGTTGGAGATGTTTTGGCCGGTGTGAAAGCAGGCAAGAAGGCGGTGGTTTCCGGTTTTCACGATAAACGGGCAACTCAGGCGCTGAATGAGGAATTGTCCAAACAGCGCGCATTTGCCGTGAAAAACGCTTTGATGGGTCTTGGCGTGGCGGAAACCAAATCGAACTGCGTAAACCGTCCGACAGCGAAGGCAGCGGCAGCAGCCGAAGCCCGCCGTGTGAGGTGGTTCTGGAGTAGCGGTTACCAACAGATGGAAGCAGCCCGAAATGGAAAAATTGGGCTTTTTGTTGCCGTTTTTCTGACGGCCTGCATTGGCGGTAGAATTTGAGGCCAGTCTGAAATCGGCTGCGGCCTTATCTTCCCGATAAGGCCGTTTGGTTCGGATGGTGGGTGATGACGGGGCCGAACCGCGCCGACATTCTGCTTGCAGGCGGTGACGCTCACCAACTGAGCTTAATCACCCCTAAACAAAAATACCGACAAAAGTTTGTATTTTGGGATTTGGCGCGGCGGACGTCGAACCCGCGACCCCGGCGTGAGCAGGCCGGTACTCAACCAACTGAGCTAACACTGCGCATCCGCTGCATTAACAACAGCGGAAAAGAAACTCGTGGGTGATGACGGGAGTCCGCCGACATTCTGCTTACGGCAGACGCTCACTAACTGAGCTAATCACCCGTTACAGCCGAAACTGCAGCCGCCATAAACCAACCGGCCGCCTCGCAAGGTTTATTTTGCCGTAAATCAGCGTTTCTGCAAGCTCCAGCTTTCTCAAAAAGAGATAATTTCTTCTTTTCTTCCCGCAACCACTCAAAATATCACCGGTTGAGCCGAAATCCGGGTTCAAGGCTGTCGAGGCGGCTGGTGTTGCGGCGGACGAAACAGCAGTTTTGATACTGCTGCTCAAGCGGCAGGTCCTTTGAATAGATTTGCCGATGGTGACGCTTCGCCGGCCAGCGCGGAAAAGCGTGTGCGCATGATGTGCCCTTCAGAAAACGAGATTTCAGTCGTCGCTGGCTGCCACAAACAGGTCTTCCAGCGAGGCGTGCACGGCTGCGGCGGATGTTGCGTACGGTCTGATATACATGGGTATAGCGCGCGCTGCTGGCGTTGCGATGGCACAACCGGCGAGGCGAGGCTGGTTTCTTTGGTGTCGACACGGCTTCTTCCGCGCCCATGTCGCTAAATTTTTCAGGTAATCGTCGCTGACGGCGCGGACGTAGACGCGCATGGTGGGGTGCAGCGACAAAGAAGGATGTTGTCCGGGAAAACATGCTGCGTTTCCGCATATTATTCAGCGTAATCATACAACCACTTTTGCGCGGGTTCAATCCGGCAGCAGCCTCCAATACTGACGGCGTCGGGCGTCGCCGAAAGATACCGGCTCGCCTGCGCTGCGTGGCGACCGGTACGCGCTCTACGTCAAGGTCTAGGGCGTGTAGGGGATGCTCTTCCTGCGGCCAGAATGCGGCCTTCATGGTCTGACCGCCGCGCCCGGAAGCCGACAATCAGCACGTGGTCGGATTTGTTCATGGTCGCACCAGCATACCGTGCAAATCCAGCGCCATGCCGTCCCAGTTTGATTTGACGAAAAGTTGATGATGGTATCGCCGGCGGCTCCAGCAGGAACGGGGGCGATAATCATTGACAGCAGGATGGCGGCGGTGGCGGCCTGCTCCAACTCGAAACCATATTGATGTTGGAAATTGCCAGCATCACAAAACCGAATTCCGCCGCCTTTGCGCAAGATAGAGCGCGCTTTTCGGACTGTCGGCAACGCGTGTTTCGGTGCGGAATCGCGATACGGCCACGACCAATGCTTTACAGCAACCAAAATCGCCAGCAGAATCAGAACTTTGCTGCCAGCCGCCGATTGAGCGCTTGAATGTCCAGTTTCACACCGACGGTAAATGAAAGAAGAAACCGAGCAGGATGTCGCGGAAACGGACGGATGTCGTCTTCCACTCGGAAGCGGTATTCGGTCTCGGAAAGCAGCATACTGGCTGGGCTAAATGCGGTCAGCGCCAGCGACAGGCCTTCCAGTCTCGCTCAGATAGGCTACGCCGAGCGTTACCAGCAACATGCGTTAACCGCGAAGAGTTCGGACGATTTGCGCTTCTGGCCACCAGCCTGAACCACGGCGGCTGCATGATCGCAGCGACGACGAACAGCACGCCCAGCGCGTAATGATCTATTTTCAATGCGGCCAAACCCAATTCCAGCCAGAGGTTGCCGCCGCTGTGCCGCCCGCCAATGCGGGAATCAGAATCATCAGTGGCACGACCGCGATGTCCTGCATCACTAAGACACCCATCGACATCCGGACCGTGCGTGGTTGCGGTTCGGTCTTTTCCGAGAGGATGCGGCTGACGATCGCCGTGGACGACATGTGTCAGCGCGCGCCGGCGGCGGCAAACGCCCAGTCTGGAACTGGACGTCCATCAGCATCAAGATGCCTCGCATAGACGTGCATGGTAACGATCGACCTGCAATCCGCCCAGCCCGAACACACTCAGGCGGCGACTGGCTTTGAGCGCTGCAAGGGAAAATTCGAGGCCGATGCTGAAATATCAGAAAGACGATACCGATCGACTAAGTAACCGGTGGCATCGCTTTTCGGAATCAAAACTGAGCATACCTGGACCGGCCAGAAACCGACCAGAAGACAACGACCGCGGAGGATATTGAACTTGCGGCAGTGTGATAACCGTGATGGTGACGGAAACCAGTAGGACAATGGACAATGTGGGAGCATAGTGAGAATTCTGCATAGCGCGGGCGGCCTATGTTGCCGTGAGCGAATCGTATATGATAGGCCGTCTGAAAACACGCGAGAAATAACATCAATTTCGGTTATCGGAAATCGGATTGTTAAAATTATATCAAAAATTTGTAAAATAATGTTTTGTAAGGACCATGCCGTCTGAAAGCATGGCCCTGAAGAGCGTCCTGGTTTGAATCAGTGAGGCGGAAGGCCGTCTGACACCAGGACGGCCTTGTAGCCGCTCAATCAGGATCGTGATGCATGCGGGCGAACACGGCGGGTAGCCTGACCCGTTAAGGCATCAGCATGCCGCCGTTGACGCGCAGCGTTTGACCGGTGATGGCTTCGCTTGGTCGGAAGCGAGAACACTACCGCATCTGCGATGTCCTCGTAAGCCATCGTCAATCGCAGCGGCTCCAGCGAAGTTTGCGCTCAAAAGGTTTTGTCGGGGTTTTTCAGGCAGCGCGGGTCAGCGTCGGTGTCGATAAAGCCGCGACGCAGTTGACGGTAATGCCGCGGCTGCCGACTCGCATGCGCCATGGATTTGGAGAAACCGATTAAGCCCGCTTTTGCTTCGCAGCATAGTTGGTCCGACCGGCATGCCTGCCCCATCACGCCGACGACGGACGTGATGCTACGATGCGATGCTGGCGCGACAGTCACCGCGCCGCAAGCAAGACGGCTTTGGAGGCGCGAACACGGATTTGAGGTTGACCTGCATGATGTCGTCCCACCTCTTCTTCTTTTCATACGCATCAAGAGAGGTGTCGCGTGGGTGATACCGGCGTTGCTGACCAGAATATCCACGGCTTGCCGAACTCTTTTTCGATGTCGGCGATCAGTTTTGATGGTTTCGTTCGGCGGAATTGATGCACGACCGCTGCCCCATTGCGCCAGACGCTCGCTAATCGCCGCCGCCGCGCTGCGTTTTCGCTGGTTGCCGTACCGATGACTTTGGCACCCGCCGCCAGCGCGTGTCGGCAATCATGCGCCAATACCGCGTGATGCGCCCGGTTACCAATGCGACTTACCGCTTAAATCTTGTGTACTCATGTTTGCTTCCTTGTTCTGAGAATAGAGTCTGTTTATTTCAGACGACCTATAGCACAAATAGTGTGATGAATCTAATTTGAGGCCGTCTGAAACAAAATAAGAAGCTCTCCTGTATTGTTATTCTGCGTAGGCGGGAATCACTAACCTTTCAGATGTTTAGAGATTACCGTAATCTCAAATTGATTCCTGCCTGCGCGGGAGTGACGGTGCTGGAATAGTTTTGTCAATCTACAGGACCGGTAAATTCCAGAGCCCGCGTTTATTTGGGCAGGGTGATTTGATGGGCGGTATGTTCAGAATATAGCAATCCAGTTGCCGAAGCTGTATTCATGGTAGATTTGGGTATTTCGATGATAGGGTTTTGGCGACAAATTCCCGCCAAACCGTCCAAACTTTTACCGTCCAAACGAAGATATTGTCGGGTGGTAGAACCGTAGCTTTTTGGATTTCGGTTGGTGGTAATCAGCTTTTTGCAGCGAGGGCTTCTGGCTGGGCGGAACGAGAGGCCGTTGAACGGCGTTTTGAACCATTGTGGATTTTTTGCTCGCTCTGGCAGCTTCGAGGTTGTCTGCGAAACTTGACGCCGATGAAGATTTCTTCTTTGACGCCGTAGGACAAAAAACGGCGGAGGGTACTGACGTCGGTATCCAGACAGCCGATATTGAAGTCGAGCTTCCAGCCCAGCGTTTCGCATTGCTTTACGAAACGCGGAATAATCGGGGCGCGGTCGGGCAAGGCGCCAGCCGATGAAGAAATCTGGGCGGGTTTTCGGCAGGCTGACGCTCGTGGTCGAAATAGGAAGTTGGTGGTCAGCGGAGACGTTTCGACCGCATATCGGCGGATCAAAAACGTAAATACGGCTGAACCGGTCGGCGCAATCCCAAATGGCGGGAAACGTATTTTGCCGTCCCACACAGAAGCACCATATTGCCATGATTGCGCGGCGTTTAATCTAGTATCCAGAAACTCGGGCGAGAGATGTCGCCGCGAATAAATAGGCGTAATCCGCTTCGCCGTATTCTGCCAGTTTGTTTTCGACGTCCGGATTAATTGAAGTGGATTTAAAGTCTTTTATGCTTTTTGAACCCGCAGCACCAGTTGCCTGAATCGATTTCTATCGGCAGGGAGGGATGAAGTGAAATTCAGGCTGTCCATGACGACGTTGACGACGTTGGAAGCCGATGGTCTACTTCGATGACGCGGTAAATTGTTGCCGGCGGCATGCCCAGAATAATCGTTTTTTGTTCGGTCGGCATGTATCTGCTTCGCGCCGGTTCATGCGTCGAGGATCTGGTGGTTCCAGCGTTGAAGGCGTATCGGCTTTTTACTGTAGCGGATGGTAAGGCCGTCTGAAAAGTCTTGCAGGCCTTCGGGTTTTCCGTCCCAAATGAAGATATTGTCGATGAAGTCGTATTCGCTACGGCCTGATTGGTGGTATCAGTTTTTGTCGAACAGGGCGTCGAATATGCGGAAAGACAGGCCGTAATTTTCAAATTGACAAATCATACGACCGCCAGTGCTTTTTGACCTTTTGCAGGTTTTGCTCAGTTTGTGGCGCTTTTGTCTGTCTGGGGCCAGGTAATGCCGTCGTTGCCGAAAAACTCTGTACGGGTGCGGTCGTCTGCAGATGGGTAAGTCCAAGGCAGCCCCAGCCTGGTGCTTACTGA
>BNJT01000044.1_pt1 | contig 77574 bp, 106 predicted proteins | sample 8540491 | NCBI WGS metagenome assembly BNJT01 (sample SAMD00202455, study PRJDB9452) | human saliva metagenome | host: Homo sapiens | reverse complement strand
TTCATCTAATTCCTCCTAGTGTATTTATATATTAGTATTTATTATAACATACTAATTTTAATTAGTAAAAAGCAACCTTTAATTTTTTTAACTTTAATTTAATAATATATAATAAAAATAACAAAAAAACCTTTATTTTTAGGCCTTTTTTTCGAAGATAGAAAAAAATAAAAAGTCAAAAAAAGTCAAAAAAATATCAAAAAAACTATTGACTTTTTTTGACCTTAATGTTAATATTAATAATGTGATTAGCACTTAGATATTAAGAGTGCTAAAAAAACAATATGAAGATAGGTGATAAACATGTTAATAGATAGACAAGTACTTATTCTTCAATCTATAGTAGAAAAATTTTTATAACTACTAATCAACCTGTTGGATCTAAGCAACTAGCTCAAAGCATTGATTTTAGTTCAGCAACTATTAGAAATGATATGAGTAAATTAGAAAAAGAAGGGTTGATAAAAAAAACACATATTTCATCAGGTCGAGTTCCTTCTGAAAAAGGATATCGCTATTATGTAGATTATATAAAAAAAGATTATGAGCTTACTAGTAGCGAGAGTGAAAAGTTAAAAGAACTTATGAGTGATAAATATGTATCAGAGGATAACTATTTAGAAAAAAATGCTATAGTTTTATCAGACTTAACAGATTGTACGGCAGTTATCTTAGCTCCTACAAAAGCTGATAGACGAATTAATAAAGTAGAAGTTATACTCTTAAGTAGTCGAAGTATTTTAGTTATATTAGTAACTAATATAGGAGAGGTATTCCAACAAAACTATAAACTTGATGCAGATTTTACTGCAGAGGATATAGCAGAAGTGAATAAACTCTTGCAAACTTACTTTTATGATGTAGATATGGCAACAGCCCATGTAATAATACATGGAGAACTTGAGAAGTATTTAAAAAAACTAAAGTTAATAATTACGATATGATCGTAGTTGCCTTTAAATAGATTGCTTCAAAATAAAATAAAAAAAACTGTAGCATTAGGAGGTAAGTACAATTTACTAAAACAACCTGATATAGATAATGTAGAAAAATTAAAAGAAGTAGTATCGCTCTTAGAAGATGATAAGATTGTTGAGTTACTAGACCACAATGTAGAGGTTACTGATTCAGATACTTGTATAAAAATAGGTAAGGAATTAGAGCTTGAAAATATTGCGGACCTTTCATTAGTATCTAGTAAATATAACACATCAAAAGGTCAAGGTGTAATAGCTGTTTTTTTGGACCTAAGAGAATGGACTATTCAAAAAAATAATGACATTAATAGGATGTGTCAGAGATAATCTAAATAACAATTTGAAATAATTTAGGAGGTAGAGATGACTACTGAAGAAAGAAATGAAAAACTTAGAAGAAGTAGAAGAAACTGTTGAAAAATACTGAAACAACTGAAACTAAAGAAGAAGTTGTAGAAGAAAAAAACAGCAGAAGAATTACTTCAAGAAAAAGTTGATAAACTAGAAGAAGAATTAAAACAATCAGAAGACAAGTATTTACGACTTTATGCGGAGTTTGAAAAACTTTAAACGTCGTAAAAAATAAAGAAATTGAAACAAATAATGTTTATAAAAAGTCAAAAAAGTTATTACTGAAATCTTACCTAGCTTAGATAATTTAGAAAGAGCATTACAGGTAGAAAGTGATAACGAAGAAATCAAATCATTACTAAAAAGGTGTTGAGATGGTTTATGAAGGGCTATTAAATGTATTAAAAATCAGAAGGAGTAGAGTTAATCGAAACAGAAAATGCTCAATTCGATCCAAATTATCACCATGCAGTAATGCAAGAAGAAGATAGTGAAAAAGAAAGTGGAGCAATTTTAGACACTTTCCAAAAAAAGGTTACAAATTAAAAGATAGAGTAATCAGACCAGCAATGGTTAAAGTAAATTTTAATCTTGATTTTTTTTCAAACCTGTAAGGCGAAGAAAAAAAGTTAGGAGTAAGAATCGCACAGCTACACCAAGAATGAGGAAAAACAGTAACTGTGCAGATATAAAAATTAGCAAATATAAATGTTTTGTTAGAATATGTATATTTTAACAAAAAAACTAGAAACTTTAGAATAAATATAAAATAGGAGGACAAAAACATGTCAAAAATTATTGGTATAGACTTAGGAACAACTTATAGTGCAGTAGCAGTATTAGAAGGTGGGGAAGCTAAAATTATCCCTAACCCAGAAGGAAACAGAACTACACCATCTGTAGTAGCATTTAAAGGTGACGAAATTCAAGTAGGGGAAGTAGCAAAACGTCAAGCAATTACAAACCCAAATACAGTAATTTCTATTAAACGTCACATGGGTACAGATTATAAAGTAGAAGTTAATGGTAAAAAATATTCACCACAAGAAATTTCAGCTATGATTTTACAAAACTTAAAAGCAACAGCTGAGAGCTATCTTGGAGAAAAAGTTACTAAAGCAGTTATAACAGTACCTGCATACTTCAACGATGCTCAACGTCAAGCAACAAAAGATGCTGGTAAAATCGCTGGATTAGAAGTAGAAAGAATTATCAACGAACCAACAGCTGCAGCATTAGCTTATGGTTTAGATAAAACTGATATTGATCAAAAAGTATTAGTATTTGACCTTGGTGGTGGTACTTTCGACGTATCTATCTTAGAATTAGGTGATGGAGTATTCGAAGTTTTAGCTACATCAGGAGATAACTTACTTGGTGGTGATGACTTTGACCAAGCTATCATTGATTACTTAGTAGAAGAATTCAAAAAAGAACAAGGTATTGACTTATCAAAAGATAAAATGGCAATGCAACGTCTAAAAGATGCAGCTGAAAAAGCTAAAAAAGACTTATCAGGTGTAACTTCTACTCAAATTTCATTACCATTCATCTCTGCAGGAGAAAGCGGACCAGTTCACTTAGAAAATACTTTAACTCGTGCTAAATTTGATGAATTAACTCGTCATTTAGTAGAAAGAACATTAGTACCAACTCGTCAAGCTCTTAAAGATGCTGGATTAACTCCAAGTGATATCGATCAAGTAATCTTAGTTGGTGGATCTACTCGTATTCCAGCTGTACAAGAAGCTATTAAAAAAGAAATGGGCAAAGAACCTCATAAAGGTGTAAACCCAGACGAAGTAGTAGCTATGGGTGCTGCTATCCAAGGTGGGGTAATCACAGGGGACGTTAAAGACGTAGTATTATTAGACGTAACTCCATTATCATTAGGTATCGAAACTATGGGATCAGTTATGACAGTATTAATTCCAAGAAATACAACTATCCCAACTTCAAAATCACAAGTATTCTCTACAGCTGCAGATAACCAACCAGCAGTAGATATTCACGTACTACAAGGTGAACGCCCAATGGCAGCTGATAACAAAACTCTAGGAAGATTCCAACTTACAGATATTCCAGCAGCTCCACGTGGAGTACCTCAAATCGAAGTTACATTCGATATCGACAAAAATGGTATCGTAAATGTTACTGCTAAAGATTTAGGAACTCAAAAACAACAAAAAATTACTATCGAATCAAGTAGTTCATTAAGTGATGAAGATATCGATAGAATGGTTAAAGAAGCTGAAGCTAATGCAGATGCTGATGCTAAACGTAAAGAAGAAGCTGATGTTCGTAACGAAGCTGACCAACTTTCATTCCAAGCAGATAAAGCTTTAGAAGATGCTAAAGATAAAGTTGATCAAAGCTTATTAGATGCAATCAAAACTAAAAACGATGTATTAAAAGAGGCTATTAAAAACAATAACTTCGAAGAAATCAAAGCAGCTAAAGATGAATTAAATAAAGCTGTTCAAGAAATGACTATGAAACTTTATGAACAAGCTAATGCAGCAGCAGGAGCTCAAGGTGCTAACACAGAATCAAGCAATCAAGATGATGATACAATTGATGCAGATTTCACTGAGAAAAAATAATAAATTTTAGAAAAAAAGGGAGCTGGACTTAGGTTCTGCTCCCTCATTTAAAATTTAAGGAGAGGTAGAAAATGGCTAAAAGAGATTATTACGAAGTGCTTGGTCTTAGTAAAGGAGCAAGTGCAGCAGAAATAAAAAAAGCTTATCGTAAGTTATCTAAACAATACCACCCGGATATAAATAAAGAAGAGGGTGCAGAAGAAAAATTTAAAGAGATTACTGAAGCTTACGAAGTATTAAGTGATGAAAATAAAAAAGCTCAATATGATCAGTTTGGTCATGCAGCCTTCGATGGTGGTGCAGGAGGCCAAGGTGGTTTTGGAGGCTTTGGAGGATTCGGTGGCGGATTCTCTGGAGGGTTCTCTGGTGGCTTTGATGATTTAGGAGATATATTCTCTAGCTTCTTTGGTGGAGGCGGAGGAAGAAGAAATCCTAATGCTCCACGACAAGGTGATGATTTGCTACATAGAATGCATATTACTTTTGAAGAATCTGTTTTTGGTACTAAAAAAACAATCAAACTTCGTAAAGATGTGGAATGTGATCACTGTCACGGAACAGGTGCAAAAGATTCTTCATCTGTAACTGAATGTCATAGATGTCATGGTTCTGGTCAAGAAGCTGTATATCAGGATACTCCATTTGGTAGAATCCAAAGCCAAAGAACATGTTCTGAATGTCAAGGACGTGGAAAAATAATTAAAGATAAATGTCCACACTGTTTCGGTAAAGGATATAATAACAAAGAAGTTGAATATGAAGTTGAGATTCCAGCAGGAATAAGCTCAGGACAACGAGTTCGTCTGCAAGGTAAAGGTGGAGCAGGAGAAAACGGTGGTCCAGCAGGAGATTTATTCATTGAAGTATCAGTTTCAAGTGATTCATACTTCCAACGTGAAGATGATGATATCTATACAGAATTAGAATTATCACCAGCCCAAGCAGCTCTTGGTACAAAAGTAGATGTTAGAACATTAACTGGTGTTATTGAGTTAAATGTTCCAGCAGGTACTCAACACGGTAGAAAATTCCGTTTAGCTGGTAAAGGTGTAAAAAATGTTATGGGATATGGACAAGGTGATCACTATATTGTAGTATCAATAAAAAAATCCCTAAATCATTATCATCAAAAGAAAGAGAACTATACTTACAATTAGCAAAACTTAAAGATGAAAAAGTAGAAGAAGATGAAAGCTTCATTGATAAAGTAAGTAGAAAAGCAAAAGATTTATTTGATTAAAAAAGCTCGAGCATTATTATATGCTCGAGTTTTCTTTGTTTATTCACTTACCAACTAATAATTTTTTTGTCTTCAATTTTTTTATATCAGCATCATAAAGTTTATTTAATAGCTTTTTCGTCATAAAAATTTATCGGCAGAGTCATTTTTTTAACTACTTCTCCATTTAGTAATCCCACTATATAATCACTGTACGTAAGAGCTTGATTTATATCATGTAGGACCATAATAATAGTAATACCAAGTGTATTATTTAGATGTTTTATTAATTTCATTATTGATTTTTTTGGTATTTAATATCTAAAAAAATGTAGTAGGTTCATCTAGTATTATAATATCTGTGCTTTGTGCAAGACACATTGCAATATAGACACGTTGTAATTGTCCTCCTGATAATTTCAGAGACATACTTATCCTTATACTCAGTTAAATTCGTATGTTTTAAAGCAAAATCAACTTTTTTTCTATATCTTCTTTTGATTTTTTTATAGAAAGAAGATATTTTGATATGGAAGTCGTGCAAAACTAACCATGTCATTAACTGTAATTTCTTTTTGGTGTCTCATTTTTTTGATAAACTATTGATAATTTACTAGCAAGCTCTCTAAGATTATAACTACTTAACTCTTTATTTTCTAATTTTTATACTACCACTATTGTAGTTTAAGTTTTTTTAGCTAAAAGTTTAATCAATGTACTTTTACCACAACCATTTTTTTCCCAAGTATTGTCGTGATTTTTTTTCCTTTTTTTGATATCTAGTGATAGGTTATTAAAGATATTATTATCTTTATTATAACTAAAAATGATAGGTTTTTTTATTTCAATAATATTTGTCATTAGTTTACTCCTTTTTTTTACAAGAATAATAAATGCAGGACCACCAATAACCATCATTATTAAATCTGCAGGAATTTCTATTGGAGAGAAATGCTAGACGTCCTAAAGTATCAAATAGTAAAAAAATATAAATGCTCCAAGTAATGCACTAAAAAGGTATAGTGTATATGTGATTTCTACCAATTATTATTTTTAGCAATATGTGGTACTATTAATGCTAAAAATACTAGTACACCAGATACGGCAGTAGTAATAGAAGCTAGTGCAACTGCAATAAATGAAATCAAAAAGTCTAATATAATTTATATTTGATTCCAAGTGAAGTAATTATATTATCATCTAGTGCGAAAAATATTACATAGTTTTGCTAAATAGCCAACTAATAATAAGTAATACTGGTAGCCATCTTAGAAGTAAAGAAACATCATCCCAGTTTTTTTGTACCAAGAGCAACAGTTTTGAAAGCAGTAGAAGTAGTAGAGTTTGATTGATTTAAGTATTGGATACTACTAGAGATTCCACTGAAGAAATAACTAATTGCGATACCGATTAAAATTATTTTTTTACATTGTTTTTTTAGTTTTTTTCCTGCAAGATAATATATTAAGATAAAAGCCAATTATTCCTCCGATTATAGAAAAAGATAGATTTAAAAAAATAAGTGCTTGAGGAAATAAACCTATTCCAAGGTATAAAAAAATAAATTAGCACCACTAGATACACCAATAAGACTAGGATCAACTAGGGGATTTTTTTAAGAACTGTTTGAAGTAGCAAACCACTTACTCCTAAAGCAGCTCCTACTAAAAATAGTTATAATTATTCTAGGAAATCTTACATCTATTATTGCATTAACATTAGCATATTTTTTTATTAAATATACCTACTAATAACTCACTTGCTGAAGCTTTTTATACTTCCACTGTTAGCGGAGATAAAAAAATAGTGCTAATTAATAATATTATGACAATAATAAAAAGCGAGTGTTTTTTTATCTTTCAAAAATATAATCTCCTTTACTATATTTTTTTATAACACCAGAAGAAATACTCTTCTGGTGCTATATAGATCTAATTAGCATAAAAATATTTTTAGCTAATTCTTCCAATCCTTTTTGATAGTCAAATGTAGCTGTCATACCAAATATTGAGCTATCTAGGTCTATAACTTTATTATTTTTTTACCGCTTCAAAAGTGAGACCAACTCTTATTGTTTTCAAATTCCTTTCTTTAAACATCTCATTAACAGTATCAGGCATTGCATGAGCAGTACGTAAAATAATATCAGGCTGCTCATTTAAAGCAGTTTCTAGATTTAATGGAGAAAAACTCATCATTACTTTTTTTATTATATTTTCTCCACCAGCTAATTTAACTAAATTACCCTACGTATGATTTATCTGAAGCTGCCATATAGCTTCCCAGGTAGTCCCATTAAGATTAGTACTTTAGGTTTTTTTCTTATTTTCGATTTTTTTGTTATATTCAACAAAAGAATGAATCGTAATCTTTTTTTAATTGAGCAAACTTTTTCTTTTTCCAAATGTATTTGCTAAATCTTCGGTAACTGAATATAATCCATTTACACTTCGAATATCAACAAATTTATGTGGAATATTATTTTTTTCAAAAACCTTCTTTTAACCAATCTTTTAAACTATCTGGCGCATAAACAACGGTAGGATTGATAGATTTTATTACTTCCATATTTGGATTCATAGGTAAACCTATTTGTACAGTATTTTCGTATCTTTTTAGGCATACGACCTAGTTTTTGTAGTAGGAATACCAGCTAATTTAATATCTAGTACATCAGCTACTTGGCTAAGTGCAACTGAATCCATTATGATTCGCTTACCATTTTCTTCTTCAGATTTTTTATCTTTATTAACACCTGTTAAGTCAATGGTTTCATTAAAAGCTTTATCTGCAAGGTTTGGATCACTAGAACTAGAAGAACTATTACTAGTTGAAGAACAACCAGAAAGAATTAATAAACATGCTAGTATTGATGAAACAAGGATTATAAATTTATTTTTTTCATATTGTATCTCCTGTTTAGCATATTAATGATTTTTTTTCTTTTTTTCGGTATAGTAAAGCTTCCGACTAAGATTACTAATATTCCAACACCACCTGCAATGTAGTATGGTAAGTAATCTTTTTCTTCTATAACTTCCATGTCTAGTCCGCTATTTCCTTCTTGAATAGTGTTTGGATTTACTTCTACAAAGAAACGCACAGGTCTATTCATAGGTTCAACATACATTTGTACCATAGCTAAAAAGTTTTCATTAGGTACTTCGAAGCGGTAATCAACGTAACTATCTTTATATTGCTCGATATTTACTTTTGTTTCAGTAGCTTCAACTTGTTTAAACTTTCCATTTTTTTGTAAAACTTTTATAAAAGGCCCTTGTTCACTACTGCGTTTTTACCCAATTCATTAGGTGAATACGAACAGTAGCATATAGTTTTCCATCATTAGTACGTTGTAGCAAAGCTTTAGACCAACGTTTTTCGCTACTTGATTGATTTTTCATAGCTTCACTTATATCTCCACCACCATTAATAGGGGATATAACACCTTGAACCATACCTTCACCGATTGCAGCATTTTTTGTACCACCATCAGCTGTAACACCAGTTAATGGATTTAAGTAAGATCCTGTTATGTCAACAGTATAAATACCAGCTTTTTCAGTTTTTTGATTATCACTAAAATATTTATCTAGATTTTTATTGTTAGAATTTTCTGTTGTTTTATTATCAGAAGCTTTTTGATCATTGTTAGATTCATTATTTTTCTTTTGATTATTATCTTTAGAATCACTATCAGATCCAGATGTTAATTTAGCAGCAGACCAATTAAATTTTAGAATGGCATTTTGTGCTGCATCACCACCCATTATTTTATTCATAGCATCTACTGAAACTCGAACACCAATTTTTTCTGGTTTTGCTTCAGAGAATTTGAAGCTTAGTGTTCCAGGATAAGAACTACTTCCACCATCAAGATTAGTATCGTTATATGTACTATCAACAGAAGCGGCAGTAAGGTCACCAGAGAAAATAGGGGATGAATAAATACTTAAAGATAGTAGATGTCCATGCATATTATTAAAGTCCATAGGGACGAATTGGACTGTTATTGTAGATGAATTATTATCATGAATTGTTACTTTAGCGTGAGTAGCTAAAGCTTTATTACCCATTGATAATTTTCCATTATTATCAGAATGCCACAATTCAACAGGAACAGTGTACACTTTTATCTTCGGCTCTAGCATTTTTTTACAAATAATGAATTACTAGATGTAAAGATAAGTGCTAATGTGGCAATAATTATTGTAATAAACTTAAATATTCTTTTCATTATTATTACTCACTTTCAAATTATTTAATATAGGAAAGGAGATGACTCATTAATTATATTAATATAGAGTCAACTCCTTTTTAGTTTAGTAGTATTAGAGTGATTTAAGTTCTAATATTTTAACTTTAGATAAGGGGTTTATTTAAAATAGTCTTCTTTTTGATAAATATAAGTATAGCTCCAAGAAGCGATATAGCACTAGGTATTATTACATACGGACTTTTTCAAGTTAGTTTTATTTTTTTAAAATTAGTTTTTACTATTTAAACCAGTTTTTTTGAAAATTCTCCAGAGTTATCAACACGTCCATCGTTGCTATCATCAGCAGAATTGTCCGCAGAATCACCATTAGATTTGATCACCATTAGCCTGTTTTTCCACTATTTTTTTATCTCCACCAGACCCTCTACCGGGACCACTTCCAGGATTTCCACCAGAAGCATCAGCTGTTCCTTTTTCTTCTGTTGCATTTGACCAGTTTATAGATAGAATTGCATCTTTTTTTCCCAGCACCCGGCATAATTTTTTTCCATAGTTTGGACAAAGACTGATACTGGAACTTGTTGAAGTTTTTTTCACTACTTGTAAAGTGAACTTGAACTTGGTGATTTGCTCCACCAGTAGAAGTTACTGGATATTCAGTACCTCTTACCCAAAAAATCTAGATATACCATCCGAACTTTGACCCTATAGTAATATCGTGAAATTTAACTATATAATGATAAATATTTCTAGAATCTCTAAAAACAGTTATACCATCTAGAGCAGCATCACCCATTGATCTTTGACCAGGGATTACTTGCATTTAAAAAGAGAAACAGTTACATTTCTATAATATGTCACTTCATCTGACTTACCACCTTTTTGGTGTAGAACTAATTGATGGTTGACTAGAGGTAGTATGGTTTGTTACTACCTGTGCTTCTACTTGATGATCTAAAAGCCAGAATAATTAGTATTACTTGTTGAGTTATTTATATTACTTGTATTATTTGTAGTGTTTTCTTTAGCTGCTTTATCAGCTTCAGCTTTTTCTTTGGCAGCTTTTGCGGCTGAATTTTGACTAGCATCTTCTTTAGCTGAGTTATCTTTTTCAGCTTGTTTAGGATTATTATCTGTTTGTGTAGATTTGTCTGAAGTTGTATTTTTGTTTATTAGTAGTTGAAGTTTCTAATTTTTTTGAAACACCATTTGTATCTAATTGTAAAATTGCTGATTTTCGTCCAGCACCTGGCATAATATCCTCCATAATTTGAACGAATACTTCTACATTAAGAGTAGACTTAAGTTCTGGGTAGAGTAAATACAGCCTGTTTAGGATTTATTAACATTAGGGTAGGTAGTAGATGTAAGTGGTACTTCTTTTCCTTCAACCCAAAATTTAGATATACCATCAGATTGTCCATTAAAATTTAAATCTTTCCAAATAATAGTGTATTGATATTGGTTTCCAACTTTTTTTATGCTAACTTTTTCTAAAGCAGCATCTCCCATAGAACGCTGTCCAGAATTGTTTGCATTTAGTAGATGAGCGGCAACATCAACAGATACTTCTTGTGTACCAACTGCATGGATAGATTTGGTTTTTTGCAAATTTGTCGGAAAATCAACTACCGCAAGTGACGCTGCTAGAATACTAGCAGACATTACTTTAATAATAGTGTTTCTTTTCATTGTAATAATTATTCTCCTTATTTAAAAATTAATTATTTACTTCTTTTTCTGTTAAGTAATAGTGCTGATAATAATGCAATAAACCCTAATCCAACTGCAGAAGAAGTATTGATACCAGTTTTTGGTAATTCTTTTTTTGTTGTTTTTTTAATTTCAACACTATTATTAGTTTTTGTTTTTTTACTATTTAGTTCAGGTTTTTGATACCTCATTATTTTTGAACAGAAGTTTGTACAGGTTTGTTAACTTCTTTTTCGTTTGTAGAAGGTTGAGGGAGCTAACTGGTTGAGTTTCAGTATTTTCATACTCGAATCCGTATAAACTAAAGTGTTTAGCTTCAATTACTACATAGTTAACATTATTTTCTTTAACATTTGAGAAGTTTTCAATATTTTGTTTGTTAGTTCCATCTTTATCGATTTGATAAGCAGAAATTACTTTTCTTTCAACTGGAACTTTGATAGAAGCAGGTTGTTTAATTTGACGAACTTTTCCATCTTTAGTAACGAAGTGAATATCGTATACTTCGTTATTAGCTATCTAATCCTGGAACAGTCGCTTTAACAACTTCTAATTCATATACGTCATTTTCTAAACCTGCAGTAGGGATAGTAACTTTAACAGGAGTATCACCATCATTATCCGCAAAAGTTGCAAGTGATTTATCTTCATTGAAAGTTACTTTTGGATTACTAAAGTAAGCAGGTTGATTTTTCTTTTCTCAGCTTTTTTTCTTTAGCAAGTCTTTCAGCTTCAGCTTTTTTTCTTTCTCAGCTTTCTCTTTAGCTAATCGTTTCAGCTTCAGCTTTTTTTTCTTTTTCAGCTTTTTTTTCTTTTTCAGCTTTCGCAAGTCTTTCAGCTTCAGCTTTTTTTCTTTTTCAGCTTTTTCTTTAGCTAATCTTTCAGCTTCAGCTTTTTTTCTTTCTCAGCTTTTTTTCTTTAGCTAAGTCTTTCAGCTTCAGCTTTTTTTCTTTTTCAGCTTTTTCTTTAGCTAATCTTTCAGCTTCAGCTTTTTTTCTTTTTCGGCTTTTTTTCTTTAGCTAATCTTTCAGCTTCAGCTTTTTTTCTTTTTCAGCTTTTTTTCTTTAGCAAGTCTTTCAGCTTCAGCTTTTTTTCTTTTTCAGCTTTTTCTTTAGCTAATCGTTCAGCTTCGGCTTTTTTTCTTTCTCAGCTTTTTTTCTTTAGCTAATCTTTCAGCCTCAGCTTTTTTTCTTTCTCAGCTTTTTTTCTTTAGCTAAGTCTTTCAGCTTCAGCTTTTTTTCTTTTCTCAGCTTTCTCCTTTAGCTAAAGTCTTTCAGCTTCAGCTTTTTTTCTTTTTCAGCTTTTCTCTTTAGCTAATCTTTCAGCTTCGGCTTTTTTTCTTTTTCAGCTTTCTCTTTAGCTAAGTCTTTCAGCTTCAGCTTTTTTTCTTTCTCAGCTTTTCTCTTTAGCTAAGTCTTTCAGCTTCAGCTTTTTTTCTTTCTCAGCTTTTTCTTTAGCTAATCTTTCAGCCTCAGCTTTTTTTTCTTTTCTCAGCTTTTTTTCTTTAGCTAATCTTTCAGCTTCAGCTTTTTTTCTTTCTCAGCTTTTTCTTTAGCTAATCTTTCAGCTTCAGCTTTTTTTCTTTCTCAGCTTTTCTCTTTAGCTAATCGTTCAGCTTCAGCTTTTTTTCTTTCTCAGCTTTCTCCTTTAGCTAATCTATCGGCTTCAGCTTTTTTTTCTTTAGCAAGTTTCACCGCTTCAGCTTTTAGCTGTTTCATCTGCATGTAATTTATTTACTGCTTCTTCAGTTAAGCTAGTAGCTTTTATCCCAGTTAAATGAAATACGAGCTGGTGTATTTTTTTATGGAATGGTTTGCCACCAACTAACACATCTATAGTTACTGGTGTAACTGTTAATTTATCTGAACTAGTAAAGTGATATTGTTTTTTTCGTTTAATTCACCACCTAGATCTTTAGCATCTGCAGCTTGTCCATTTACTTTAAGATTATCAACTGAACCAGTTAATCCAGCAAATTTGTAAATCTTTAAAAAGTAACATAGTAGTGGTATGTATCACCAATTTTTTTCGACACGAGTTTTATCACCTAATAATGCACCGTTACCCATAGATGGTTTTTTTCTATAGTTGCATCTAGTAAAGTAGCTGGAACAGTATTGTATGGTTTTTTTCAACATTTTTTTCTCTACTGCTGAAAAAAATCTAGTTCTAATGTTGTATCAATTTCATTACCTTGTTTATCTTGTTTAGTAACTAAAGTTGTTTTTTTAATTGAAGTTTATCAAGGAGTTTATCAGTTAATAGTGAAACTTGTTTAGTTGTACCTTCTAAAGGTGTTAAAGTAGCTTCAGTACCATTGTGAGTGATTTTTTTGAAAATTGATAATTTGTACGTTTAGTAACAAAATGTATTTCCTTTTTGCTTCTTTAACTTTAAATGTATATTTATATTTATCTCCAACTTTCTCAACAGTTATATCTTTTTCTCTAAATAAGTTGGCATAAGTTGAAAGTTGAGAGTTATCTTTTTGATATTTTAATTCACCTTTAACATTTGTAGGGAAAGTACTAGGTACTTTATCAGCATCTACCTCATGATCAGGTACTGTTGAAACTACTGGTTTTGGTTTTTCAACAATAGGGAAAGTTTAATTCTAACGTTGTGTCAATTTCATTTCCTAGTTTGTCTTGTTTAGTAACAACTGTAGTTTTAAGTTGTAGTTTATCAAATAATTTATCAGCCAATAATGAAACTTGTTTAGTTGTACCCTCTAAAGGTGTTAAAGTAGCTTCAGTTCCATTATGAGTAATTTTTGAAAATTGGTAGCTTGTACGTTTAGTAACAAAAGTATTTCCTTTTTCTTCTTTAACTTTAAATGTATATTTATATTTATCTCCAACTTTCTCAACAGTCACATCTTTTTCAAATAAATTAGCATAAGTTGAAAGTTGAGAGTTATCTTTTTGATATTTTAATTCACCTTTAACACTTGTAGGGAAAGTACTAGGTACTTTATCTGCTTCTACTTCATGGTCAGGTACAGTTGATACTACTGGTTTTGGTTTTTCCTCAATAGGTTTTGTTGGCGTTGGTTTAGGAGATGGTTTTGGAGTTTCTACATCTTCTATAAACTGCTGGTCTATCTTTCCAAGCATTTGCAGTATCATAGTAAAGTTGTAAAGTAACAAAGTGAGACATTAAAGCTCCATTTGGATATGGTGCAGTTCCATCTAGTTGAATTTTTTCAAGTAATTTATCAGAAACAATAGAACCTTCTTTAATAGAACCTTTTTTAGAAGAAGCTAATGTAGTAAGAGGTATTTCTTTTGTCTTGATAAGAAATTTTTTTACTATTTCGAAATGGGTAGAATTCTCCACCAACATTTAGCTAAACCTGGTTTAAGTCTAAATGTATATTTATATTTATCACCAGTTTTTTCAACTTTTACATTGCTATCTAGTGCAGGACCATATAATGACTCTTCATCATTATTATTAGCGTTTCTTAAGTGACCTTGTACATTAAGAGGGAATTTTTTTTTCAGAGGAGTTCCAGTATACTCTTTATCTTTGTTTGGATTTTTGTATGTCGCAGCTTCATAGTTATCAGCTGTAACTTTTTCTTTAATAGTGTTGAAGTCGAAAGTAAGAGTTAGTTTTTGGTTTCCTAACCCAAATCCAGGCATTAGAGAATCCATAACAGGAACATAGACTTCATTGTATGTTTCTAATTTATTATTAGAATCGATTTTGTTTTTGTCAATAGAATATGACATTACTTTTGGATAAGCTTTTCGTTCAGGATATTTGCTTTTATATGTATCAAAGTAATCGTCTTTTTCTGATTCTTTATAACTTTCAACTATAGTTGCTTCTTTAGGAGTAGAACTATTTACATTTTGTTTTTCTACATTACTATCATAGTATTTTAAATCTCCTAAATAACCTTTGAATTGTTTTCCGTTCATATCTCTACTAATAGGTTGGAATGTGATATCAACAGAATATTTTCCATCTTTAACTGTTAGTTTAGTTTCATCAGCTTTTATAGCAGCGGCAGCCATAGAAGGGCCACCTGTTGCAAAGTTAGTTGCTTTTACATCAATTGAATATTCACCATTTTTAAGATTTTTTACATCTTGTTTAGCTGTTGGTTTAGCGTTCGCATTCGTAACTGCTGGAGTATTACTAGTAGCTGCATTGTTAGTAACAGGTTTATTAGTTGTAGCAGGGCTGTTTGTTGTAGCTACAATAGGATTCTCATCAGCAGCAAATGCAAAATCATCATGATCGTATGCTTCAATTGCAGCTAAAGCAGAGAATATAGCTGTAGCTGATAGCACCTTTAATAAAAGTATTATTTTTTTCATATTAAATATATCTCCTTTATTGGATTCGTTTTAATCGATTAAGATAATCGTTATCAATATTATAATACAAATCCTTTTCAGAATTAAAGATGCAAATGATAATTATTATTAATAAAGTTGAAAAAAACGTTGATTTATACACAAAAAAATACATTAAAAATTCACAATTTAGACACATTTATAATAAGTTATGTTGACTTTTGAAAAAAATTTATAGATTATGTCAACAAAAAAACAAATAAAAACGATTTCTAATTTTTTTGACAATAAAAAAATATTTCTGTTAAGATAAATTTAGTAATTAAATATAAAAACACTGGGGGAGCCAATGGCTGAGATTACTTTGTTAGACCCTTTGACCTGAACTAGATAATGCTAGCGTAGGAAATGTGAATAGTATCTCTAGAATATAGATTATAGACACTTTCTACTGTTAGTAGAAAGTTTTTTTATATTTAATTTTGATAAATTTTTTTGATGTTTTAAATTTAATAATAAAAATTAATTAAGGGAGGCTAATTTATGAGTAAATTAGATATTGCATTAACTATAGCTGGAACTGATCCTACAGGAGGAGCAGGAATAATGGCTGATTTAAAAAGTTTTCAAGCCAGAGGTGTTTATGGAATGGCTGTTGTAACTAGTGTTGTCGCACAAAATACTCTAGGAGTACAAAAAAATACATAATGTTCCTTTAGATATTTTTAGATGCTCAGCTTAACAGTGTTTTTTCTGATATTACACCAAATGCGATAAAAACTGGAATGTTGGCAAATGTAGAAATAATGGAAGTTGTGAAAAAGTATTTATCTAAAGATATTGCCTATGTAGTTGATCCAGTTATGGTAGCGACAAGTGGTGATAAACTGATTGATAGTAATGCGAGAAACCATTTGAAAAATGAAATATTACCGTTTGGCTACAATAATCACACCAAATGTTCCTGAAGCTGAAGAAATAGTAGGATTTCAAAAATAGTAACAGAAGATGATATTAACAAAAGCAGGAAAAATTTATTTTAACAGAAGTAGGATGTAAATCTGTAATTATAAAAAGGTGGACATTTAGAAGGTAAGGCTAAAGATTATTTGTTTACTAGAAACGATTCGCCTCATATATGGGAAAGTGAAAGAATAAATACAAAACATACACATGGAACAGGATGCACTTTTTCTGCGGTAATTACTGCAGAATTAGCAAAAGGTAATGACTTAGTTACTTCAGTAGATATTGCTAAAAAATTTATAACAGTAGCAATAAAAAGTTCACCAGAAATAGGTCATGGAAGTGGTCCAGTTAATCATATAGCATATAAGGAGTAAAAAATATGAGCAGTTTAAAACTATTAAAAGAAAAAGCACCATTAGTTATTTGTATAACTAATGATGTTGTAAAAAACTTTACAGCTAATGGCTTAGTCGCATTAGGTGCCTCACCAGCAATGAGTGAGTTTAAAGATGATTTAGAAGATTTATTAAAATATGCAGGTGGGCTATTAATTAATATTGGAACACTTACAGATGATAATTGGCAATTGTACCGTGATGCGTTAATTATTGCAGAAAAATATAATGTACCAGTAGTACTAGATCCAGTAGCATGTGGAGCAAGTGCATATAGAAAACGTGTAGTAGATGACTTATTAGAAAACTATAAAATATCAGCTCTTCGTGGTAATGCAGGGGAAATAGGTTCATTAGTAGGTTTGGATATAGCTTCTAAAGGCGTAGATAGTGCTAATGTTGATAATATTGGTGAATTAGCTTTATTAGCTAATAAAAAATATAATATTCCTATTGTTGTAACAGGAGAGGTTGATGCTATTGCAGTAGCTGGTGAAGTAATCACTATCCACAATGGTAGTTCTATGATGCCAAAAGTAATAGGGACAGGCTGTCTATTAGGAGCTGTTGTGGCAAGTTTTATTGGGCTTGATAAAGATAATGTCTTTAAGTCATTAGAAACTTCACTGCTAGCTTATAACATAGCTGGTGAGTTTGCTGAAAAAAGACCTAATGGTCATCTACCAGGTACATATAAGGTTGAATTTATAAATTCATTATATGAAGTCACAGATGGAGATATTTCATTACACAAGAAGGTGAAAAATTATGTTTAATCCAGAGAGTTTGAAACTATATTTTATTTGTGGAACAACTACTTGTAATGGAAGAAATTTATTAGAAGTAGTTGAAAAAGCTTTGGCAGGAGGGATAACACTATTTCAATTTAGAGAAAAAGGTAAGGGTGCATTAGAAGGTAAGGAGAAAGAAGACCTTGCTCGTGAGATTCAGAAGTTATGTAAAAATTATAACGTTCCTTTTATTGTAAATGATGATGTAGAACTTGCTTTAAAACTAAATGCTGATGGTGTTCATGTAGGTCAAGAAGATAGCGATGTTGAATTAATAAGAGAGAAAATGCCAGATGCTATATTAGGTTTATCAATTGGAGATGAACTAGAGTATAAATCTTCTAATTTAAGTGTAGTAGACTACATTGGCGTAGGACCTATATTTTCTACTATTTCAAAAGATGATGCAGGAAAAGCTATAGGTTATACTGGCTTAAAACAAATTAGAGAACTAGATAGAAGTTTACCTATAGTGGCAATAGGTGGGATAAGTAGAGATAAAATAAAAACCTATTATGGATACCGGAATAGAAGGTGTTTCAATCATTTCAGCAATTTCATATGCTGATGATATTGAAAAAGAAGTATCCTTAATGTTAAAACAATTTAATTAAGCCTCCAAAATCAAAAAAGGATATACGTTAAGTATATTCTTTTTGTTAAACTATATAAATTTTTTTAATTTAGTGTAATTTAGAGTATAATAAATATATAACTTATAAAGTTGGAGGTAAGTAAATGAAAGATATAGTTTTTAATTCATGGAACATGGTGTGATGGAAGTGTATGGGGAGAGTTTGCTACAGAATTAGAGAAAATTAGGTTTAAGAGTGCATACTCCTAGCTTGCGTTATCACGATTTACCTTATAAAGAAGTAGAAGAAAAAAAGTCGCAAAGGTTAGTTTAAATGATTATGTTGAAGACATAGTTGAGTTAGTAGAAAGTTTAGATGAACCACCTATCGTACTAGGGTCATTCATTAGGGAGGATTAATAGCTCAGCTAGTTGGTGTAAAAAAACAAAAAGTAGAAGGTCTTATTTTAATGGGGAACTGCTCCAGCTGCAGGTATTTTTGCATTTTATCCTAGTATGATTGTATGTTTCTATAAACACTTCTTAAGATGGGGATTCTGGAAAAAATCAATGCCACCATATAAACATGCATTTTGTGATTATTGTATGAATAATCAAGATCCAGAGGATAAAGAAAGAGAATTTGCTAAACTTGTACCTGAATCAGGGATTTACATATTTTCCAAATGGCATTACCATTCTTAGATAAACAAAAAAAGGTGCTTATGTTGATTTTGATAAAAATTAAAGAACCAGTGTTAGTTATAACAGGAACAGATGATAAAATGGTAAATCCTAATATCGCTAAAAAGCAACTGCTAAAAAAATATAAAAAAATTCTAAATTAGAAATAATACAAGGTTCAGACCATATGTATGAAGCACCAAAATTTAGAGATGTTACAGTAAGTGTAATTAACAAGTGGTTAGAAGAAAATAACTTAAAATAATAATTGGCTATTATTAATGTTTAAAAATAATAAAAATTTGTTAAACATATAGATTCTTTTAATTTAGTATAATTTAGACTATAATAAATATATATCTTATAAAGTTGGGGGTAAGTAAATGAAAGATATAGTTTTAATTCATGGAACATGGCATGATGGAAGTGTATGGGGAGAGTTTGCTACAGAATTAGAGAAATTAGGTTTAAGAGTGCATACTCCTAGCTTGCGTTATCACGATTTACCTTATAAAGAAGTAGAAGAAAAAGTCGCAAAAGGTTAGTTTAAATGATTATGTTGAAGACATAGTTGAGTTAGTAGAAAGCTTAGATGAACCGCCTATCGTACTAGGGCATTCTCTAGGGGGATTAATAGCACAGCTAGTTGGTGTAAAAACAAAAGTAGAAGGTCTTATTTTAATGGGAACTGCTCCAGCTGCAGGTATTTTTGCATTTTATCCTAGTAATATTGTATGTTTCTACAAACATTTCTTAAGATGGGGATTTTGGAAAAAATCAATGCCACCATATAAACATGTATTTTATGATTATTGTATGAATAATCAAGATCCAGAGGATAAAGAAAGAGAATATGCTAAACTTGTACCTGAATCAGGGTTTATATCTTTTCAAATGGCACTACCATTTTTAGATAAACAAAAAGGTATTTATGTTGATTTTGATAAAATAAAAGAGCCAGTGCTAGTTATAACAGGAACAGATGATAAAATGATAAATCCTAATATCTCAAAAGCAACTGCTAAAAAATATAAAAATTCTAAATTAGAAATAATACAAGGATCAGACCATATGTATGCAGCACCAAAATTTAGAGATGTTACAGTAAGTATAATTAACAAGTGGTTAGAAGAAAATAACTTAAAATAATAATTGGTTATTATTAATGTTTAGAAATAATAAAAAAATAGAATATTTTTCAAAAAAATATTTTGTAGCTATAAAAATGAAACAACTGTACATAAGGAACCGTTTTTCTCGTTTTTCTTGGTGGAGAAATTTTTTTCAAAAAAAAGTATTGACACAATAAAAAGATAAATGATATCATTTACTCAAGTTAATAGTTACCAATATTTGAATAAGTAACATATAAAAAAACTTTTTACAGAGAGTGTGAATAGGTGAAAGCACACATTGCAGATTATATGTGAAAATGGTTTGAATGGTAAAAAAAGTGAGTTTTAGTTTAATCCGAGCTTTTTTCGTAAGCGTTACGTTACAAACGCACATTATTTTAAGATATATTCTAGACCCGTATCTTTAAAGTAGTGATTGAGTTCGTATATTTACGAAAAGTAAGGTGGTACCGTGAAATTGATTTCGCCCTTATTCTCTTAGGAGAGTAGGGGGGTTTTTTTATTTCCAAAACTTACTAAATATAACAAAAAAATAAAATAATTTAAAAGGAGAAAACTCAAATGAAAAAACTACTACTATTAGTAACAAGTTTCGTACTTGGATTTGTTTTAATTGGATGTTCGTCATCATCTAAAGACGAAAAGAAAGGGATTGATGTAGAAAAATTAGATCCAAACAATCCTGTAACAGTAAAAATTGGTGCAACTAACGTACCTCACGCAGTATTATTAGAGCACGTGGCACCACAACTAGAAAAAGAAGGTATTAAATTAGATATCGTTACTTATCAAGATTACTACATTCCTAACAAAACGTTAAATGAAAAAGAAATCGACATCAACTACTTCCAACACGTACCATTCCTAAAAAATGCAATTAAAGAAAATGGATACAAAATTGAAGACGCTGGTGCTGTTCACTTAGAACCAATCGGTTTATACTCTAAACGTGTTAAAGATGTAGCTGACCTTAAAGACGGAGCTAAAGTTTACGTAAGTAACAACAAAGCTGAATGGGGACGTGTAATCAAATTATTAGCATCTAAAGGTTTAGTAAAAGTTAAAGACGGTGTTGATCCAGTAACTGCTACTTTTGATGATATCGCTGAAAACCCTAAACACTTACAATTCAGCTATGAAAATGATCCAGCTTTAATGACTAAATACTATGAAAATGATGAAGCTGATTTAATTTCTATCAACGCTAACTTCGCTGTTGATAATGGATTAAACGCTGCTAAAGATCCGATTTTAGTAGAAGCTGCAACTTCAGATAACCCATACGGAAACATCCTTGCTGTTCGTGAAGGGGACAAAGATAAAGTTGTTGTTAAGAAAATTCTAGAAGCACTAAGATCAGATGATACTAAGAAATTCATGCAAGAAAAATGGAACGGAGCAGTATTACCTATAAAATAGTATAATCACAACTTAAAATTAAAAAAAGAAACAACTCAAATATTAATTATTTGGGTTGTTTTTTTATATGAAAAAAATATGGTAAAAATAATATAAGGGAAATTAATTAGGGAGAATTATTATGGAAAGTTATATTTTTTTAAACCTTTTTATACTTATAGTAAGTTTAATTTTATCAAGCTCAATTAAGTGTTTAGTTGATACTGAAAAATAAGCTTGACTATTTATCTAAACGTAGTAGCTGTGAAAGTTGTAAAAAGACAGCTAAAAACCTTTTGACTTAATACCTATTTTTTTAGTTTTTTTTATTTAAACGAGGACGTTGCAGTTATTGCAGTGCTAAAATTCCATTTGATATTTTTTTATACGAATTTTTTTACAGCTAGTATAATTATTTTATATTTTGTTTTTTTGAAGATAATTTTTGTCTTTGTAACATTACTTCATGCGTATATTTTAATTTTATTAATTTATATTTCTATAGAAGATATAAAAATATTTACAAATACTAGATGAATTATTTTTTTCTTCTATTACTATTGAATATTATTCTCCTAATTAACAACTTTTTACTTTTTTTGATATTTTTTTAATTTTTTTATTTCTTATTTTACTTTTTCATATACTATATTATCTATCAAAAAGGTGGTTTAGGTTATGGCGATATAAAAAGTATATTGTGTTTTAGCCATAAACTTAAATATTTTTTTGAAGGAATATATTTATTAGCATTTACATTTTGTTTATGCTGGATTTTTTTGCACTTTCATTATTGATTTTTAAAAAAAGTTAAAAAGGGAACTAAAAATACCGTTAGTGCCATTTATTACACTTAGTTATTTAACAATTATATTAATAAGGGAGGGATTGTTATGGTAAGTGGTTATACAATAAAGGAGTTTTGTGAAGATGATCGTCCTCGAGAAAAATTTAGAAAATTAGGAGCGACAGCTCTTAGTGATAAAGAAATTTTAGCTATTTTGCTTAGAACGGGAATTAAGAATCAAAATGTAATTGAATTGGCAGATAGTATTTTAAAAGATGTAGGAGGAATAACCAAACTTAGAGATGTAACTTTTGATGAGCTAACTAAACACAAAGGAATAGGAACGGAAAAAGCAATTCATATCCTAGCGAATATTGAATTTGCGCGAAGAATATACGCTACTAATGTGTTAGATGTAAAATGTTCTAGTCCAGAATCGATTGCTAGATATTTAAAATCATCGGTGGAAAATCTAACACAAGAAGTATTTATAGTTTTGGATATAAATACTAAAGGTAAGATTATTCAACAGCGTGAGGTATTTAAAGGTAGTTTGTCTACATCTATTGTTCATTCACGAGAAGTATTTAAAATGGCTATAAAAAATAGTGCAGCAAGTATAGTGTGTGTTCATAATCATCCTAGTGGAGATGCAACACCTTCAGTTGAAGATATAAGAACAACGATTAACTTAATGGAAGTAGGAGATATTATAGGAATAGAAATGCTAGATCATCTAATTATTGCTAAAGAAGGGTATGTGAGTATTAGACGCTTTTTAAACTATTTAGCTAGTGAAAATATTGACTATAGAAATGAAGAGATCACAAGTGAACAGCTAAAATATATACTGAGAAAAAGTATAAGGTGAAAAAAATAGTTTTTAAAAATACTGAAAAATGTAAATTAGAGAGTTCAAAAAAATAGCTTAGTGATAACAATAATGACTATTGTAGCTTTCTAGTATCATTGGAATAACAGCAAGAAGATATGATATAATACAGTAAAGAAGAGAGTATAAAAAGGGTAGTAGTTTAAATAAAAAAGTGAATAAAAATATGAAAAAGGTAGGGATAAAGATATGAGTAGAAAAAAATTTTTCTAATATTAACGGTAATAGAAACTTTATTAATTACAGTGACATTTATACTAGAATCAGTATTTAATAATAAACTATGGCATATTGCGGGTATAATTATAATGATTTTTTTATATTTCTTCATACTTCTTATCTATTGATAGTTAAAAAAAGAGCATAAATCTTTTAGCTGGAATGACAGAGGAAGAAGCAATAGAAATAAGGAAAAGATCCAGATAAATTAAAAAAACATGAAAAAAATTGCTCAGGCAATAGGGATTGTAATCTTATTAAGTATTTTTTTCTTAATATATCTAATTTACGAGATACTAGGATAATTATATTAAAGTATGTATTAAAACTAACTTAAAGATTCTATACAAAATAGAATGCTTTGAGTTAGTTTTTTTGTTTGAAAATAGAATAAAAAAATAAAGTTGTGCTATAATACAAAAAGTCTATTATAAAAATTCTCTAACATATAATAAAAAGAATATGTTAAAATAAGAAAAAAACACTGTTGTGTCAGGTAAATTGTTAGGAGAATTAAGAAAAGGTGGGATAATATGATATTATAAAAAGTGATATTGGCGTTAGCAATAATTTGGTTTATAGGGGATACAAATTTAAAAAGGTAATTCAGTGTATTATGCAAAAACATTCACCAAGTAGTAATGTCAGAGATTTAGAATTGATGATGTTTACAGAGAATTTAGATATTCTTGATAAGAAAGATGGTTTTAAATATAAACATAAAAATTCAAGAAGAAAAGTCAGTTCAAAATGTCAAAAAAATGTTTATTTCGGATGTAGTATGCATGATGATGAACAAATATATATATATATATGGATTCTGATGATAAAGATTATTATTTCAATGTAAACTTTAAATTATTAAAAAAATAGTTGATTTTTGGCAATAATATGCAACATATAGATATATCAACAGTAGATGAAAAATAAAAATAAAAAGAAGAAATTTATGAGAATTTCAAACCAATATTGGAAGAACTAAAAAATAACGAACCAGATATAAATCTTCAATGGATATTCAATTGGGTGTATAGAGATAGAATAAAGTAAGTTATAACTATAAAATACTAATATAAAAAAAGTTTAAAAAAATATGGTATTTGATTGTATTAAAGAAAAAAATAAAAAAACTCACAACATATTTAAAAAGTGAAGTTTAGACCTATTGTAGATTTTTTTAGTCTAACGGTGATATGTACCCCTTTTTACTGGACAAACCAGTGGAAGGGGTACACATCAATTGTAATCTTCTTAAGTATTTTTTTCTTAATATATCTAATTTACGAGATACTGAGATAATTATATTAAATAGGTGTTAAAACTAACTTAAAGATTCTATATAAAATAGAACTCTTTGGGTTAGTTTTTTTATTCAAAAATAACAATTGATAAAAATCAGAATAATATTCAGAAAAATATTGACTTTTTCAGAAGTGTAAGATAATATTGTCTATATACTTTTTAAAAAAGTAGAATTTATTTTTTTATGGTACAGAAAAAAATAAACAAAAATTCATTGGGGTGAACTCTATAGAATTTAATGTCAAATTAGCAAGAAGTTTATATCTTTGTTTAAAACTTAATATTGAGTGTGCTATATTCCTATATAACAGTAAAAATTTATATCTGTGTATAATTTTTCCTATATACATTATTTTTGTTTATTACTACTTTAATAGAATTTTTTTATTTTATTAGATACTAGTTATTTTAAAAATAATAACAGGTATAAAGACAAAAATATCTTTATTATATGTTAATTGTATTTTCTATAGTAATGTTTATTTTTTTAAACGTAATATTAATATAACTTATGTACTTATATTTTTATTTTGTTTATTATTTATTAATCACAATAGTGCTTCTTAATTATAATTTATTTGTAATAGAGGAGAGTAAATCTATTAAAGAAGGAGTAACAGATATTTCCTTATATAGTAATCTATCTAAATTACTAGGGTTTTCTTTTAGGAAGTTATATATATAAGGTAAATATCGAGGAGTATCTAATTTTATTTATAATTGTGTTTGTTTTATTTTCAAGTTTAAAAAAATAAATAATTTTTAAAAAATAAAAACTGAGAAAAAAATTCTGAAAGATTAGTTTTTAATGATTTAAAGAGAAAATATATTATTGTTAATACAGCGTTATTATCAGGAACAGCAGTGTTTTTTTCATACCAATGTTTATAAAACAATTAGCGACTAGAAATCTAATACAATATTCTAGTATTGTATTCTTTATACCTGGTTTAACAGTAGTTTTATTTTTTTAATGCTTACTAAGAAATATGAAGTGGATTTAAATAAAATACTTATGTCTTACATAATTTTTGGATATGGTATTCTTTATATTTCTTATATGTAAGGTGTTTTTACCATTACAAGTTATATTATTATCTTTAATAGTGGCACTAGGAGTATCAATCAGTATAAGATTAAGGACTAATTTTATAAAAAAATTAATAATAAAGAATATAGAAAAAGTATATTACAAATTTTTTTAGAATAAGTGCACCGTTATTTACCATCATTTTAAGTTTAATAGGATTGTACTTAGAAAATATTGCTTATTATATTTTGTTAATAAATATATTGTCAGCAGTTCATGTATTATGGGTAAATTTAAGAAATAATAAAGTGATTTTTATAATATTAGACTTTATAGAGTAAACATAGGTGAAGAAATAAAGTAGATAAGGTGGGATAATATGATAAAAAAATATTTTTAGAAGTTATAACATTAAATAAATTAAAAATTGAGTATTATGTTTTATTTTAACATTAATAGTTTCTATAGGAACTGTTTATGTCGTGTATGCTCGTGTAGATATTGTAAATACAGTAGTGTATAAAACTGGCTCATTGTGGTATAAAGTAGCTATTATTATATGTATTTTTAATAGCTGTGGAACTGTTAAGGGCTTGGTTAAAAAAATCATAGTTGCTCAGTTAATTAGACAGTGGAAAAATTTATTTAGGAGATAGAATTAGTGAAAATATTGAGAATATGCCTCAATCTGAGTTTAATAGAGTAGACTCTGGTGAGCATATGGCAAAAGTATACATATCAATTAGAATTATTATCTACATATTTATTCTCGCCATTAACTAGTTTACTAAGCTCTATTGTATTATTTATATCATCGGTAGTTTTTCTTATGGATGATAAATTGGAAGTTTGTTATTTTTTTGCCCTGGTATCATCAGGCGCAATGTTTTTTTAATAAGCGGAAAAATTTGGTAATAAGATTAGAGTAGGTTATACAAACTTATCGATATTAACTGGTAAGTTTTCAGGTGTTTTAAAAAGAATATATAAGTGGCTATGAAGATTTAAAGAATATTGGAAGAATAAAAACTATTTTCAAAAAAATGTTAAGTCTAGTCAAAGTCAAAAAGAAGATCAACAGTATAATATTTCTAAGCTTATGGCGTTTGGTGAACTAACTTTACAAAAGTATAGAAAAGCTATTTGAACTGTTAATTTTTTTATCTTTGCGGTTTATTTAGTTTTAAGGAACAAATTAAGTATTGGAGCAATAGCTTCAGTATCTACTATATTAGGAATATATCTTACATCTACTGGTCAATTAGTTGATTTATATATCAAAGTGATTGGGACAAAAAGATATATTAGATAGTGTTGTAAAAAAATCAACTGTTAAGGAAACTAAAGTATCCTCATGTTAAAGAAAAAAATAGAATTTAAAAAAACTTTAATTACAGTTTTGGTGATAATCATGTTATTAAGGATTTCAACTTCAATATAAATAAAGGTGGTAAATACGCTATAATTGGTAAAAAGTGGTTCTGGGAAATCAACTTTAATCAAACTTCTTCTAGGAAAAATTACACTCTGATACTGATAAAGTATTAATAGATAGTGTTCCTCTTGAAACACAGGATGATATCAATTTTTTTCAAATGAAATAGGTTATGTAAGTCAACAAACTTCTATTTTTTTACAGGTTCTATACGATATAATATTACTTTAGATGAAGATTTTTTTCAGATGAGGAAATATGGAATGTTCTAAAAAAAGTGTGCCTAGATGATAGGGTTAAAAAGCTTAGATAATGGTTTAGATCATGAGCTAGAAAAATATGGGAGGAATATTATCTGGTGGTGAAAAAGCAAAGATTAGTTCTTGCTAGAGTATTAATTAGAGACTATCCAATTTTTAATTTTTAGATGAAGCAACATCAGCATTAGATGAAAAAAACCGCAATACGTATAGAAAAATAACATCTTAGCTGATAATCAACTAACCTTAATGATGATTTCTCATCATATACAAGAGGAGATTAAGCAACAATTAACTGAATGTGTTGAGCTGAAAGTTTAAATAGATTTTTGTAGAGTAAAAAAAGAGTTAGAATTTTTTTGATATATCTTATTAATATTCGGAGATATCATCTATTCTAGCTCTTTTTTTATGGTGTTTTTATTTAGATGGAATAATATTTAAAATTTTGATATAATATTTAGGATGCATAGTCAAGAGTGAGAACTAAATACTCTTGTATAATTAGATATATAAAAAGGATACTCTTCATGTGTAAATTAATAGTTACAGAAGTAACAACGTAAAGTAGAATACAATTAAACGTTATAGAAGGCTTTTATATTAAGGGATTTGAAAGGAGATTTTATGAATATCAATAAGCAATTTTCAGGTTTGAAAGTATTGAAAAAGTTTAACAATTTTTTTCAAGTATAATTAGAACAATTGTAAATTTATTTTTTTAATTTATAAAAATTCAAGAGATAGTGGATTTATTAGTAGATAAAAAAATTATTATTTAGCTTTTAAGTAATTTAAAAAAATAATTTTTCGGATTGCTAATAATTTACTGTCTACTAATATTTTTAACACAATATTTTTTTAAGAAAATTATTTTTTTATTGGAGACTTTTCGATATTAGATTTTTCTTTATAAAAAAAGCATTGAAAAAAAGACATTAGTTATTTTTTTCTAATTTAAACTCAGGTGAACTAATGTCGAAAAATTACAAATGATAGTAAAAAGTATTTCGGAATGGTATTCGCAAGGTATAACGTTAGTTATAACGCAAACTATAATTTTAATAATAACATTAGTGTTTTTTTAGTTTATTACAATTTTTATATAGCGGTTTTAATATTAATAATAACGGTGTTGTCTTTTCTAGTAGTGCAGAAACTTACGAAAAATCGTAGGAGATATTACGAAAGAGGATCAAAAGCTCAGAGCAACTATTAATGACTATATACTTCAAACATTTTTTTAGGAATTTTTTTGAAGTAAAGCAGTTAAAAAAAGGAAGAATATTTTTTTCTGAAATTATAAATAGTTTGCTATATAAAAAAAGATTACCACTTAATAAAAAAATTGGCATTTTATTTTTTTCGTTGTATGTTGGTTTTTCTTCGATAGTAGCTTTTGTTCTACCTATAATAGCAGTTATTATGTCAGCATATTTTGTTATTAATGGAGATTTGACAGTGGGGGCTATTCTTTCCATTTATACATTATCAAGAATGTTAGATGACCCTATTCGCTCAATTTCTTTACATATAGGGGCTAAACAGATTTCTGATGCAACTATAGATAGATTATCTGATTTAGTGCAGGATAATAAAAAAAGAAAATATAAAAAAACTAATATTTCTAGTTTAGAAGAAATAAAAGTTGATATTGATAGTTTTTTTCGTACGGAAATTCTGAAAAAAACTTTTTGATGATATAAGTTTTGATATTAGACCAAAAAGAAATAATTGTTATTAAAGGTGAAAGTGGTAAGGGGAAAATCAACATTAACTAATTTGCTTATGAATTTAGCACCAGCAGATAATTTACAAGGTGATATAATGTGGAATGGTGAATCTATTAAAAATTTTTCTTCTGAGAGTTATTTTTGGAAAAAGCTTTTGAAAGTATCGCAAGAGAGTTTTATTTTTTTAAAGGTACACTACGAGAAAAATATTTTGCTAGCTGATAGCAATTTAGAATATAATTTGGAAGAAGTATTAAAAAGTTTCTGGTTTAGAAGAATTTGTTTCTAAGTTTGGTATAAATTATGAATTATTAGAAGATGGTAAAAAAATATAAGTGGTGGACAAAAAAACAACGTATAGGGTTAGCTCGTATATTGATTAGAAAACCAGAGTTACTAATATTAGATGAACCGACCAGTGCATTAGATGAAAAGTACTTCGGAAAAAAATAAGTTTAAATATCGTAAATTATATCAATAAGTACAATATAGCAACTGTTGTAATTTCACAAAAAAACGATTTTGATAAATATGCTGACGAGATAATTTACTTAAATTAATGTATAAGGGTTGTATACTAAATCCGGGGCATGGAAAAAAATTCCAGTCCCTGGATTTCAATGTTTATATACAAAAAGAGGTTCTTTATCAAATTTGATTGATTTTTGAAAAATAAGGAGGAAGCTATGCTATATTAAGTAGTATAGCTTTTTTTCTATTTTTCATTTTAATCTTATTTCTTTCTTTTTTTAGTCAGAATAGCTTGAGGTTCTTCTTTATTAGAAATATATCTTACATCTACTGGTCAATTAGTTGAATTATATATCAAAGTAATTGGGACAAAAAGATATATTAGATAGTGTTGTAAAAAAATCAACTGTTAAGGAAAACAAAAGTATCCTCATGTTAAAAAATAGAATTTAAAAAAACTTTAATTATAGTTTTTTTATATAAAATTACGATATAAAAAAAGGATTTATATTAAATTATTGTCTATTATAAATGATAAAAAAAGTAATCATATCTTTAATAATTAAAAATAATAACTTTATTTATATAATATTTTTTTCAGATAATTACAAAATAATTTCTAATTTTTTTCCGAAAAAAATATCTTGACAAAGATTTTTTTATATGATATCATCTCTTCAAGACAATTTTAAAAAAAGCACCGAAGTGAAGAGCAATTTATTCATTTTATAGAGACCTTTTTGTGGTGAAAAAAAGGATTTGTATACTTTGTAGATGGTCACGGAGCTGAATTAATAAACAACAGTAAGTTAATTCCGGTTGATTACCGTTACTAATCACTAGAGGTAAGATTAAATTTATTTTAAGATTATAAAAATTGGGTGGTAACACGAGAAATTCGTCCCTTGTGTTACTACTCTTTTGTCATATTTAAAACTGATTTTCAACAATATTATTATAAATAGACTTTGATAAGATAAGTAAAAAAGGATTTTACACCAGAGAATCTCGGTAGCTGAAAAAGAGATTAATGAGTTTTTGAAAATGGTCTTTGAGTTTTAATTATTGAGCTGAATAATATTCGGTAAAAATAATTACGCATTAAACGCGTTAAAAATTACTAATGAGGTGATATCTAATTTAAGATATCATAAATTAAGGTGGTACCACGTATCAACGCACGTCCTTACGCAACATTTTTATGTTGTTTAAGGGCGTTTTTATTTTACAATTAAGAAATTTATATCTACATTTTAGAAGGAAAGAAAAAAATGACAAAAAAATTTCAAGTTTATGATACCGATGTTTGGGGGAAAAAAAGAGAATGGAGAAAGTGATGGATAATATAATAGATGTAAAGGGTCTGAAAAGAAGTTTTAAGACCTCGAAAAATGGTGAATTTGAAGCTATAAAAGGAATAGATTTTTCAGTAAAGGAAGGAGAAATTTTTGGTTTGTTAGGACCTAATGGTGCAGGTAAAACAACAACGATAAAAAAATTTTAACTACGATGCTTGCACCAAGTGAGGGGAGTGTAAAAGTTTTAGGGTTTTGATACTTTTCATGAAGCTAAAAAGGTTAGAGAGCATATTAATTTTTGTTTTTTTGGTGGAGAGCGTAGCCTGTACTGGCGACTAAGTGCAAGAGATAACCTAGCATATTTTGCTGATCTTTATAAAATTCCACGTAAAGCGCAAAATGAACTTATTGAAAATTTAATAAAACGTGTTGGGCTTAGTGAATTTATTGATAAAAAAGTAGAAACCTTTTCAAAAGGTATGAAACAAAGATTACAGATTGCACGTTCACTACTCAATAATCCGAAAATAATATTTTTAGATGAACCAAGTATAGGTTTAGATCCAATAGGAGCAAAAGAACTTCGTGAACTTATTAAAGAATTAGCCAAAGATGGTGTAACTATATTATTAACAACTCATTATATGCCTGAAGCGGAAGAACTTTGCAATAGAATTGCAATAATAAAAAAAGGTGAACTTCTTGCCCTAGATGATGTGGTAGGATTACAAAATCTTGTTTCTTACGAACGAAAAGAAGAAATAAAAACGAAAAAAATTCGTGAGCAAGAGGAGAGAAACAAACAAAACCTAGAAATAACGTTGGAAGATATTTATATAGAATTATTGGAGGAGAAATAATATGAGGGCTATTTTAATGAGTTCAAGGGTTCAGATGAAGCAGTCGATAGCACGTCCGATGTTTAGATTTTGTATTTTTATTAGTCCTATATTGAGTGGTATTTTGTTAGGTATGATATATCAAAATCGTAGTATCAAAGATTTTATGCTTTATGCCTTTATCGGAGCTGGAATATCTACATTTTGGGGAAGTATTTGTTTTTCATCAGCAAGTGACATGGATAGAGAAAAATGGATGGGAACCATGCCAATAATTTTCACTTCACCGATAGGTTTCGAAAATATTATTTTTGGGAAAATATTAGGTAATACATTTTGGGGAATGTTTAGTTTTGGACTAAATATGTTAACTGTAAAAAATCTTATTTAATATAAATATAGTATTTTTCTAATTTTCTATATTTTATTTTTGATTACATTGTTAATGATAATTTCTATGATAGCTGTCGGTTTTTATGATGGCAGGTTTATTTACTTTATCAAGAAAAAAATAAGCGTACTTATGAACGTAATTGATTATCCAATAATAATGTTAACTGGAATGGTCTTTCCAATATCGATTTTTTTCCAAAAATTTATTCAGTATATTTCATATTTATTAAGTCCAACATGGGCTATGGAAGGATATAAATTAGCTATTCAAGGTGGAAGTAGTGAAGAATTATTAAGAGTAGCATTGATTTTTAGTTTTTATTACTACTATTTATTTTATAATTAGTATATTTTTTTATTTAAAAAAATAAAGAAACTTTGCGTAGTAAATGGAACATTGGAGGTGTTTTTAATATGGAAAAATATATCTAGATTTTTTTAGAAGAATTGGATTTTCATATAAAATGGCTTCTGTACTTAGCGATTGGCGTGCATTCTTTACTATTGATTTATTAATCCCATTAATGCAAATGATGTGTTATTCTTTGGTTGGATATTATGTTTATGGAGCAGAAAAATATTGAAAAAAATGGGTTATAAGTAATGCGATAGTAACAAGTGCATTTTCAGCAATTTATAGAGTAGGATTGCAGCTTGCAAGAGAACGTGCTAGTGGAACTTTATCGTTAATGCTTGCAACAAAGACTAGTATTTCAGAAATTTTATTATCGAGTGCGATTTCTACGATGCTTTTTAAGTTTCATTTCAGTAGTTTTTGGGCTTAGTATTCTTAGTGTAACATTAGGATTAGTATGGACTGTTCAAAAAATTTTAGAATTTATTTTGGTTTTAATACTTGCGATTTTCACAGCAACTTGTTTTGGTTTTTTCTTCTCGTGTTTTATACTGTTAACAACTGAAATTCATTTAGTGACTAACACAATAGATAAAGTACTTCTAATATTTACAGGAGCAAACTTCCCAGTTAGTAGCTTTCCGCATCTAGTAGAGCAGTTTTGTTATATGTTGCCACTAACACGTTCGATATTATTAGCACAAAGGTTACTAAGTGGTGAAAGTGTGATAAATAACTTATATCTAGTTAGAGGAGAGGTAATTTTAGCTTCTATATTTTTAATACTAGGAATAATAATGTTAAAAAATATGGAACGTGCAGCAATAAAAGGTGGCACGTTAGATATGCTGTAATTTGAATAAAGGAGATTTAGAGTTGTTATTCCGACTGATATGATTTTTTTCTTTTTTTCATTAGGATAGAGTAGAGTTATCTGATATAATGAAAAGAAGTTAAATAAATGTACTTATTGACATTAAAAATACTGACCTACAAAAAGTTAGATTTTTTTCGATCTTACTTATTATGTTGATACATTTCTCATCATATACAAGAGTAGATTAAGCAACAATTAACTGAATGTGTAGAGCTAAAAAGTTTAAATAGATTCTGTGGAATAAAAATAAAGAGTTAGAATTTTTGATATAACTTTGGAAGATTTGAAGTTATATTATCTATTCTAGCTCTTTTTATGATGATTTTTATTTAGATGGAATAATATTTAAAAAGTTTGATATAATATTTAGGATGCATAGTCAAGAGTGATAACTAAATACTCTTGTATAATTAGATATATGGAAGGATACTTTTTATGTATAAATTAATAGTTACAGATATAGATGATACACTGGTAAATAGTAATAATGAAATTTCTCAAAAAAATAGAGATTATTGAAAAAAATGTAAAGAACAAGATATAAAAGTCATTTTAGCATCTGGTCGACCAGATTTTTGGTATGATGAAGATTGTTGAAGACTTAGAACTAGATAGTTATGATAATTATTTATTATCATATAATGGTGCTAGAATAGCTAACTTAAAAAAACTGGAGAAGTTGTTTATGAAAAAAATTCTTATCTCCAGAGAGAATAAAATTTTTAATAGATGTTGCATTAGAAAAATGACTGTGATATTCTTACATATCAAAATGGAAATGTCATTACAAATCGTGATAATGAATACACTAGAATAGAAACTGCTTTAGTAGGTGCCAAACTTGTAATTTCTGAAAAATATGAAAGAAGAAATAAAAAGAAGGTGCGACTAAGGTTATAATTTTTAAAAACATCCTGATGAAGCAGTGAAAATTAAAGATAAGTTAGCTAAAGAATTAGGTGATGAATATGAGGTAGCTATGTCTAAAGCCATTCTTTATCGAAGTTAATGATAAAGGTATTTCTAAAGGTGCGTCTTTAGATTCATTATGTAAAAAAATTAGGATTAACTAACAAAAAATGTTATGGCTCTTGGAGACGGACTAAACGATCTTGGTATGATTGAGTTTGCTGGACTAGGTGTTGCTGTTGAAAATGCTAATAGTATTTTTAAAAAGAAGTGCAGATTTTATTTCAAAAAAAGTAATGATGAAGATGGTTTTGCATACGCAATTGAGAAGTTTGTGTTAAATAAATAGAATAGGGTGCAAATAAGCATCTTTTTCTTTAAGAAAGAGGATAATAATGAAAGTTACATTAATATGTGTTGGTAAAAATCAAGGAAAAAGTTTTATCGAGATGCTATTAAAGAATATGAAAAACGTTTAGGTGCATATATTAAGCTAAATACAATTGAAATCAATGACGAAAAAAAGTAAAAAGTAGAAAATGATTCTGAAATAGCACTAGCAATGGAAAAAAAGAAGGTAACAATATTCTTTCAAAAAAATTAAAGATACACAGTATGTTATTACGCTAGAAATATTAGGTAAAAAGTATTTCTAGTGAGCAATTTCGTCGCTAAGATAGATAATTTGATGCTAACTGGTAAAAAGTGATGTTGTATTAGTAATTGGTGGAAGTTACGGACTTTCTGATAGTGTTAAGAAAAGAAGTGATTATGCACTATCTTTTAGTAAGATGACTTTTTCCTCATCAAATGATGAGAGTAGTACTGTTAGAACAAGTGTATAGAGCTTATCGAATAATAACTGGTGCTAGTTATCATAAATAATATATTCTAAATTTATATTAAGCTTTAATATAACGAAAAAGAAAGAATTATATCATAAAGAGTACTGAAAAAATAGAAATCTAATAAGGCTAAGTTTATAAAAATGAATCTGGGGAATTTTAACATGATGGTTGAATTTTTCCCAGATTTTTTTGTTATTATTAGTTACATATTTTTTTCTAGTTTATAGACCAGTGTTTATTTATTGTTAGATTATATATCGTTTTTGTTCCAATTATAATATAGAATATCAATATTTTTCTTGTATAAATAAAGAAAAAAATTATAAAACTTCAATAATATGTGAAAAAATCTAACGTGGATTTATATAAAAACTTTATATTCGAGTATAATTGAAAACATAGTTTTTTTATAAAAAGGGGTATTAATAAATTATGGATAGATTTTTTTAGAATTATTAACTAACCTAAATGATTTTTATGTGGACATATTTTTTTAATTGGGTTAGTTATAGTTACTGGTATATATTTTTACATTTAGTACCAAGTTTGTACAATTTACATATATAAAAGAAATGTTTAGGCTTATCACTGAAAAAAACCTAAAGTAGGGAAAAGATGGAGAACAAAAAAAGGTGTATCTGCATTCCAAGCATTTACTATATCAGCAGCATCTCGTGTTGGAACAGGGTACTATCGCTGGAGTAGCGATTGCGATTGCTATGGGAGGACCAGGTTCAGTATTTTGGATGTGGGTTATGGCTCTATTTGGAGGAGCATCATCATTTGCTGAGTCTACATTAGCTCAAGTATATAAAGTTCGTGATAGAAAAAGGTGTTTATCGTGGGGGACCAGCCTACTATATGGAAAAAAAGGTCTAGGTCAAAAAAATGGATGGGTATGTTTATTTGCGATTGTTATTTCGATAACGTATGGTATAGCTTTTAACTCGGTTCAAACAAATACGATAGCTCAAGCTTTACAAGTTTATGATATTAAATCCAAGAGTAGCAGGTATTGCACTATTAGTATTAACAGTATTTTGTAGTATTTGGTGGTGTAACTAAAGTAGTAAAAAAATTACTCAATGGCTAGTTCCTGTAATGGCAGTTTTATATTTATTTATTGTATTAGTTATTATGGTATTAAATTTTTGATAAATTACCTGGGATTTTTAGTACAAATAGTTAAATCTGCTTTTCGGACTTGAACAAGTTGGTGGTGGAGTAATAGGGATGGGGAACATCTATATTATTAGGTATTAAACGTGGTATGTTTACTAATGAAGCTGGATTAGGGTCAACACCTAATGCTGCAGCGACTGCAGATAGTACACACCCTGCAAAACAAGGTTTTATTCAAACTTTAGGGAGTATATTTTGATACTTGTTTAGTTTGTACAGCTACAGCATTTTTAATTTTACTATATCCTGGTGTAGAGTATGGAGCTGGCAAACTGCAAGGAATTCAATTAACTCAAGCGGCATTAACTTCTCAAATAGGAAGTATAGGTACTATATTCTTGATTGTAGCTATTTTCTTATTTGGGATATAGTTCAGTTATTGGTAACTACTACTATGGTGAAACAAATATTCAATACTTTACTACCTAAAAAAATGGGCGGTTAATATTTATAGAGTTATAGTTTGTATATTCGTTTATGTTGGTAGTGTTATGGATTTAGATATAGTTTGGGGATTTGCTGATGTTACGATGGGATTAATGAGTTTACTAAACTTAATAGCTATTATAGGTTTATCAGGTGTAGTTTATGTAGTACTAAAAAGACTATGTGAAAACAGCATAAACAAGGAAAAGATCCAGAGTTCTATTTAGATAATTTACCGATAAAAAAATTAATAATGCAACTGCATGGAAAAAAATAAGAAAGAAAAAAATAATATTAGGAAAAAGTAGTTTATATATTAAACTACTTTTTTTTAATATATTATATGAAAAATAATAATTGATATTTTAATTTCTTTAAAAACATTTTCAAAAATACCTTAGATTTTAGGTTATTAATTGACGTTTATTATTATAATTAGTATAATAAAAATTACTATTAATAATGTAGAGGTGTTTGTTATGTTAAAGAAATTTAATGATAAGTTTAATAGTTTACCGAAAGGGGTTCAATTTGTTTTAGCTATTGGAGCTGCAGCAGCAGGTGCATATATTGGTTATACTTTAGCTTACAATTTAGTAACAAGCTTTATTAAAAATAAGAGTATTTATACTATATTAACTATAAACAAGGTGGGTATTAAGGTTGAGTACTCACCTTTTTCTTATTGTGATTTTTTTATAAAGTACTTGATTATTGTTAGAATATATGATAATATATTAAACATATTTTTAATTATAAAAATATGCGATGAGCCGATAAGTAAGAGTTCTTGCGTACCGTAGGATACAGAAAAGAAATCAGTGGTTGAGAGATTTCTCCTAGGCAAGACTTTGAAGTAGACGGTGAGCATTTAGAGTGAACGTAAGTAGCTTTTAAACGTGGTTAGAGCGTTAATCTTATTAAGTGCTAATGATAATTAGAATAAAGGTGGTACCACGGAAACTTTCGTCCTTGTTAGATAGGATGGAGGTTATTTTTTTATCTAAAAATTTGATTTATTTTTTTAAATAGGTAATAAGATAAAGAAAAAAATCACCAACTAAGTAAATTGAAATAATAAAACTAATAATAATACCTAAGGAGGAAAAGTCATGACTGAAATGTCTACAAAATATAATCCAACTCAAGTAGAACATAATCGCTATAACTGGTGGTTAGAAAAAGAAGTGTTTAAAGCAGATAATAAAAGCAAGAAAAATCCATATACAATAGTAATTCCACCACCAAACGTAACAGGTAAATTACATATTGGGACATGCTTGGGATACAACATTACAAGATATGTTAACAAGATATAAAAGATTAAAAGGTTTTGATGTGCTTTATCTTCCTGGTATGGACCATGCAGGTATTTCTACTCAAGCAAAAGTAGAAGCAAAAATGCGTGAAGAAGGAATTAGCCGTTATGATTTAGGACGTGAAAAATTCTTAGAGCGTGCATGGGATTGGAAAGAAGAATATGCAGGATATATTCGTGAGCAATGGGCAAAACTAGGATTAGGACTAGATTATACTAGAGAAAGATTTACTCTAGATGAAGGTTTAAATAAAGCTGTAACAAAAATTTTCGTAGATCACTACAAAAATGGAACAATCTATCGTGGTGAAAAAATTATTAACTGGGATCCAGTTCAAAAAACAGCTTTATCAAATATCGAAGTAATTCACAAAGATGTTGAAGGTGCATTCTATCACTTAAAAATACTTTCTTAGCTGATGGTAGTGAGATTATTTAGAAATAGCAACTACAAGACCTGAAACATTATTTGGTGATACTGCAGTAGCAGTTCATCCGGAAGATGAAAGATATCAAAAAAATATTGGGAAAAAAACTGTACTATTACCAGTAACAAACAAAGAAATTCCTGTTATTGCAGACGAATATGTAGAAAAAGACTTTGGAAGTGGTGTTGTTAAAATCACTCCAGCGCACGATCCAAATGACTTTGAAGTAGGAGAACGTCATAATTTAGAACGTATCATCGTTATGGATGAAGGTGCTGTTATGAATGAACATGCTGATAAATATAATGGTATGGATCGTTTTGAATGCCGTAAAGCATTAATAGCGGACCTACAAGAAAGTGGAGTTTGCTTCAAGATAGAAAAACACCTTCACTCAGTAGGACACTCAGAACGTAGTGGTGCTGTAGTAGAACCATATCTTTCTAAACAATGGTTTGTTGCTATGAAGCCACTTGCTGATAAAGTATTAGAAAATCAAAAAGATGAAGATGGAAAAGTTAACTTCTATCCACCACGCTTTGAACATACATTAAATACATGGATGGAAAATATCCAAGACTGGTGTATTTCTCGTCAACTTTGGTGGGGACACCGTATTCCAGCTTGGTATCACAAAGAAACTGGAGAAGTTTATGTTGATGTAAATCCTCCAAAAGATATTGAAAACTATGTTCAAGATGAGGACGTTCTTGATACTTGGTACTCTTCAGCTCTATTCCCATTCTCAACATTAGGATGGCCAGATTTAGAAAGTGAAGATTTCAAACGTTACTATCCGAACAGCTGTTTAGTTACTGGATATGACATTATTTTCTTCTGGGTAGCTCGTATGGTATTCCAAGGATTAGAATTTACTGGGGTACGTCCTTTTGAAGATTGTTTAATCCATGGATTAGTTCGTGATGAGCAAGGTCGTAAGATGAGTAAGTCATTAGGTAATGGAGTAGATCCAATGGAAGTAATAGAAGAGTATGGAGCAGACAGCTTACGTTACTTCTTAGCTACTAACTCAACTCCAGGACAAGATTTACGTTACTCAACTGAGAAAAATTGAAGCTAGCTGGAACTATATTAACAAAAATTTGGAATGCTTCTCGTTTTGTAATTATGAACTTAGAAGGTTTTGAATATAGCGATATAGATTTAAGCGGTGAAAAAAACTCTAGCTGATAAATATATCTTAACTAAATTAGCTAAAAACTATAGAAGATTTCGAAAGATTATTTGAAAAAAATATGAGTTTGGTGAAGCAAGCCGTATTCTTTACAACTTCGTATGGGAAGAGTTCTGTTCATGGTATATTGAAATTGCTAAAATTTCACTAAATGGTGAAGATGAAGCTGCAAAAAAATACAACTAAATCTATTTTTAGTTTATGTATTAGATGCTTCTCTAAAAAAATGTTACATCCATTTATGCCATTCGTAACTGAAGAAATCTGGCAACATATTCCACATGAAGGGGATAGTATTGTAACTAGTGAATTTGCTAAAAATTGATGCTTCATTAGTATTTGAAAAAAAGAAACTGAAGATATGCAATTTATCCAAGATGTTATTACAGCAGTACGTAACATCCGTAGTGAGGTAAATGCTCCAATGTCACGTGAAATTCCTATCAAAATCAAATACTCTCAAGATAGCGTAAAAGATGTACTTCTAAGTGGTAGTGCATACCTAGAGAAATTTGCTCGTCCTAGCGAACTTATTATAGAACGTGAAGTTGAAGCTAATGAAACAGATATAAGTAGAATCTTTACCAGGAGCAGAAATCTATGTATCATTAAGTGATTTAATAGATGTAGATAAAGAAAAAAAGAGCGTCTAGGTAAAGAATTAGATAAACTACAACAAGAATTAGATCGTGTTAATAAAAAACTTTCTAATGAGAAGTTTGTAGGTTCAGCACCGGAAGCTGTTGTTGCTAAAGAAAAAGAAAAACAAGCTACATATCAAGAACAATACGATAGTGTAAAAGAGCGTATTGCAGCATTAGATAATCTATAAAAAATAAAAAGACAGTCAAGAAAAATAATCTTGGCTGTCTTTTTATGTTATTATATTAATATAGACATAACGAAGTAGTAGAGTAAGACTTATAGACAGTAAGGTAGGATAAAAAAACTTAATAACCAAATAAAAAAAGAGTATAATGACTCTATTTTTACCTGTATGTATGCTATAATAAATGAAAAAAAGTGTAATTAAAGGAGGTTGAAAAAAATGAAAGATATGAAAGTAATAATAACAAGAGCAATGTTAGCATTTGTAGCATTTATAGTGATAATAATAGTATATGCTTTTTGTTGGTACTAGCAAAGATAAAGGGAAAAATAAGAAAAGACCAAGATAGAATGGTTGAATACGTATTAGAAAAACTATGAATTGAAAAAAATGGTGATGAAATAAAAAAATTAAAAATTATTGAGTTTAAAAAAACAGATCAAGTGGAGCGTGGTTTGTAGAGGTAGAAGTAAATTCTAATTATAAAAATAATCTTGTCAGAAGACCGATTAGGGAGTGAGATACGAACATCTGTATCTAATCCTGATGAAATGAAAAAGAGTTAAAGATAAAGTTATGAAAACAGATATGTCAAAAAAATTGAAATAGAATATAATTAGGAGATAAAAAAATGATTGCAGATAAATTGAATAAAGATCTTGCTTTAGATGCATATAAGATTGGAGAAAAATAATAGCATAACTAAAAGATAAATTAGTGGGAAATGATAAATTCAAAGTCCTAGCCGTAGAAAAACAACAAAGATAATGGAATGCAGGTAATGGAGGTAGCTCCAGTAGATAGTAATGGGGAAGTAGATACAAAAACAAATAGAGATTTTGTAAAACTTAATAAACAAATAAAAAAAGAGTATAATGACTCTATTTTTTTACCTATATGTATGCTATAATAAATGAAAAAGTGTAATTAAATGGAGTTAAAAAAATGAAAGATATGAAAGCAATAATAACAAGAGCAATGTTAGCATTTATAATAATAATAATAATAATAGTGTATGCTTTTTGTTGGTACTAGTGAAGATAAAGGGAAAAATAAGAAAAAGATGAAGATAGAATAGTAGAATATATAAAAAGAAAAAAAGTAGAGTTGCAAAAATAATGAAGAAATAAGAAAAAAATTGAGTTTGTAAAGTACAAAAAAATGATTCTACGGGAAGTTGGAGGTATGATGTAGTTATAAACGACAAAAATAAATTTGTACTTTACTTCGTGGAGGGAAATGGGAGAAGTGGAGTTAAGTTTTACAAACGAAGGAGATATTAATCTGATAGAGAATAAAAAAATAATATAAATGAGTCTAGTATAGAGGTAATATATGCAAAATAATATAACAGAAGAAAAAAATATCATGGCTTATCAGATGACGCTTACCGAATTAGTGAACGAAGTGTGAAAGAAAAAAAGAGAAAAATCAATGGTCTAAATGAAAAAAGACAACCAAGAAAAACTAATCTTGGTTGTCTTTTTTTATCTTTTTAGTAAAAAAAGAAAGTAACTAGAATAATTATTACAATATTATAGATACTGCAATCTATTATAGCTTCCCTGTCTTTGACGGGTAGTATTTAATTTTATTATTCCTCTGTTTTGTTTTCTTCTTTATCTTTTTTTCTTCTACTGTTTTTTTCTTTATTAAGAACTTCTGTTTTTTTAGTTTTTCATTTACAGAGTTAAGTTTTTTTCAGTAGTTTCATTTTTGAATTCTTCTACTTTTTTTCTTGTACTTTGTCATCTTCAACATTCTTTTTAATGTTTGCTACTTGATATTTTATAGCACTTAGTGTTGATTGAACTTGCTCTTTATAGTTATTGATTACTGGTTTAAGTTCGTCACCAGCAGCACGAGCTGTAGTGATATTTTCTTTAAATTCTTTAGAGTAAGATTTAACATCAGCAGCATGTTCTTTTTATTTCTGCAGCATTACTAGAAAGTTCTTTTACCATAATCTACTACATTTTCATAAGTGTTTTTCTAGGCTGTTTTTAGTACGTTTAACTACATTTTTTTAAAGTCATTATACATGTAATTTACAGCTTCTTCAACACCATTCTTCTTAGTATATCTAATCATACAACGAGTATAACCGTAATAATCTTTTTGCTTTTTTTCTTAACATAATTAGCGTGCTCATCTACTTTTTTTAGGATTTTTTTGTGTAGAAATTAGCTACAGCTACACCACTACCAATTACAAGGAGTTTAGATAATTTTTGACATATTTTAATTCACCTCAATTTATTTTTTTTATATTATATCATATATCCCTAGAAATTTGAATAAAATAAAAAAATTTTTGTAAAAATATTTGTTACATAATTTTTCATTAAAAAAAGATAATAATAGCATTTAAGAAATCGATTTATTTATAGTTTTAAAAATATAAAAAAATTATTTGTAAAAAGATATAATAATTGTTAAAAAAATGATAATTAATTTAGGTTATTCCGAGTTAATTATTACACATTAATTAAAAAAATAGTGTTGAATTGATGTGTAAGATATTGTATAATGATATATGTAAAAACAATAAAAAAAGGAGGAACAATGAAACTTACTGATAGACATAAGGCTATAATTGAAATAGTAAAAAAAGTTTTTGAACCAATTACTAGTGATGAAATTGCAGAGAAGCTTTCTTTAGGGAAATCTACATTAAGAAATGATTTGGCTGTTTTGGGAATGCTAGAAGTACTAGAAGCTAAACCAAATGTGGGATACTATTACAATTATGACTTTTCACCGGGAGAAAAAAAGGAAGAAATTAAAAAGTAAATTAGTAAAAAGAAGTAATGGGGATTGCAATTACTGCAAAAAAAGTACAGCAAACTATGCAGATGTATTATCTAAGTTATTTATATATGATGTAGGCACGATTTTCATTGTTAATGAAGATGGCCACTTAGTAGGAGTTACTTCAAGAAAAGACATGTTAAAATTATCAAGAAATGCAGATGCGGATACTTTTACCTATAGCGCTTGCTATGACAAGAGTTCCCAATGTGATTTATATTCATGAAGATGACCTAGTAAGTGATGCACTTAGAAAAAAATTATTTTACACGAAATTGACTGTTTACCAGTTGTAAGGGAAGAGGCTGGTGGAAGAGTGATTGTAGGAAAAAAATTTCTAAAAACTACATTAATCAAATTATTATTAGAGATACTGGAGGGATAGGATGTTAACTGTACATATAATATCCGATTCGATAGGAAATACTGCAAAAGATGTTGTAAAAGCAGCTTTAGTACAGTTTTTCTTATTCGGATGCGAGATATAAGATTTTAAAAAAATTCTAATGTTAGTACAAAAGATAGAATTGAATCTATAGTGGAGAATATAGAAAAAAAGATGATGTAATTGTACAAACATTAGTAGATAGGGAGTTAGCTGAGTACACTAAGAGAATTGCTGAAGAAAAAAAGGGGTAAAAAGTAATTGATTTACTTAGTGGAATGTTAAATGTTTTTTTGAAGAGAAATTAGAAGTTAAACCAGAAAAATAACCCTGGATTAATAAGAAAAAAATGGGAGCTGAATACTTCAAACGTGTTGATGCTATAGAATTTGCTGTTAAATATGATGATGGGAAAGATATTAACGGCTTAAAAAGAAGCTGATGTAGTAATTCTAGGAGTATCAAGAACATCAAAGACACCACTAAGTTTATACTTAGCTAATAGAAATATTAAGGTAATGAATGTACCAATTGTACAAGATTTAATTTTTACCTGAACAACTATATGAAGTAAAAAAAGAAAAAAATTATTGGTTTAACAAACTCTGTTGAACAACTAAACAAATTAAGGGAGCAAAGACTTAGAACACTTGGTGTTGATCAAGGGACAGATTATACTGACGAACTTCAAATTTTTTTGAGGAGTTAGAGTATGCTTTGGAGATTATGGAAAAAAATTGGTTTGCCCTGTAATAGATGTACAGAATAAGGCAATAGAAGAAACTGCTGAAATTATTATTAATATAATGAGGGAACGCGGTTTAGAGGTTTAAACAAATTATATATTATAAAAAAGACGAAAAAAATTAAAAAAATTAATGGGGGAAGAAAAAAATGTCAAAAATATGTTTATAATTTTTAGTGAAGGTAATAAAGATATGAGATCTTTATTAGGAGGGAAAAGGAGCAAACCTAGCAGAAATGCAAAGTTTAGGTATTAATGTTCCTCCTGGTTTTACCATTACAACTGAAAGCTGTAACAGTTACTATGAAAAATGGTGAAAAGAATTAAACCTGAAATTTTAAAACAGATAAATGAACAATTAGAAATACTTGAAAAAAACAATGGGTAAAAAAACTTGGTAGTTTAGAAAAATCCACTTTTTAGTATCAGTACGTAGTGGTGCTGTTTATTCAATGCCAGGTATGATGGATACTGTTTTTAAACTTAGGATTGAATGATGAAAACTACTATAGTATTAGCTAAGAAAAATAACAACTATCGTTTTGCATATGATAGCTATCGTCGTTTTATTCAAATGTTTTCTGATGTTGTAATGAATGTTGAAAAATATAAATTTGAAGAAGTTCTAACTAGAGTAAAAGAAGCTAATGGATATGCTCAAGACAGCGATATGAATGAAAAAGATTTATTCAAAGTTGTTGAAGAATTTAAAGCTATCTATAGAAAAGAAGTTGGTCGTGAATTCCCAATGAGCGTAAAAGAACAACTTATGTTAGCTGTAGAAGCTGTATTCAAATCATGGAATAATAACCGTGCAAAAGTATATAGAAGACTACACAATATTAGTGACAAATTAGGTACAGCAGTAAACATTCAAGCAATGGTATTCGGGAATATGGGAGATAACTGTGGTACAGGTGTTTCATTCAGTAGAAACCCTGTAACTGGTGAAGATAAGTTATTCGGAGAGTACTTAATTAATGCACAAGGTGAAGATGTAGTAGCAGGTATAAGAACACCAAAAAATATAAGTGTATTAGAAGAAGATATGCCGCACTTATATAAAGAGTTTGTGGAAATTTCTAAAAAATTAGAACATCACTATAAAGATATGCAAGATATTGAGTTTACTATAGAAGATGGAAAATTATATATACTTCAAACTCGTAATGCTAAGAGAACACCGAATGCAGTAGTAGAAGTAGCTGTTTCATTAGTAGAAGAGGGAATAATTACTAAAGAAGAAGCTATTTTAAGAATTGGTACTGAAGAAATTAATAAACTTTTTACATGCTACATTTGAAGAAAAAAATCGTTAAAAGAAGCAAAAACAATTAACACAAGGGTTAGCAGCTTCTCCTGGTGCTGCAGTAGGTAAAAATTTACTTTACTGCACAGGAGGCTGTAGAAGCGGCTAAGTCACATCCAGTAGTACTAGTTAGAGAAGAAACTTCTCCGGAAGATATTGAAGGAATGGTAAGTTCTCAAGGTATTGTTACATTACGTGGTGGTATGACTTCTCACGCAGCAGTAGTAGCTCGTGGTATGGGTAAATGTTGTGTATGTGGTTGTCAAAAATATGATAATTGATTACAAAGAAAAAAACATTAAAAAGTATCTGATGTAGTACTTAGAGAAGGGTGACACTATTTCTGTAGATGGAAGTAGTGGTAAAAGTATACTTAGGCGAAGTTAATAAAGTAGACGCACAGTTCAGTGATAGATTCAAGAAATTATTATCTTGGGCAGATGAAATTAGAGAAATGAAAGTATTTGCGAATGCTGATAATGAAATTGATGCTAAAGTAGCATTTGATTTCGGAGCAGAGGGAATAGGATTATGTAGAACAGAGCATATGTTCTTTGAAGAAGATAGAATTAGTCTTGTAAGAAAAAAATGATTTTTAGCTGCGGATACAAAAGAAAGGGTTAAATTCTTAGAAAGATTACAGCCTATTCAAAGTGATGATTTCTACAAAAATCTTCAAAGCAGCAGAAGGAAAAATCTGTTAATATAAGATTATTAGATCCGCCTCTACATGAATTTCTACCAAGAGATGATAAAACTATAGCTATTATTGCCGAAGAAATAGGTGTAACTGTAGAACAATTAAAAGCAAAAATTACTAGTATTGCAGAATTCAACCCAATGATGGGACACCGTGGTTGTCGTTTAGGTGTAACATATCCTGAAATCTACTTAATGCAAGCTAAAGCTATTAGCTCAGCTGCAATAAGAGCTAGAAAAGAGGGTATAGTAGTAAATGTTGAAATCATGATTCCGCTTGTTGGACTTGAAAATGAGTTATCAGTATTAAGAGAACAAATTGTTGACTTAGTAGAAAGAGAAATCCACCTATATAATGCTGAATTCAATTACAAAGTAGGAACAATGATAGAGATTCCTAGAGCTTGTATAATAGCTGATAGAATAGCTAAACATGCTGACTTCTTCAGCTTTTGGTACAAAATGACTTAACTCAATTAACTTTCGGATATTCACGTGATGATGCAGAAAAAAATTCATTGATATTTATAAAAAAAGAAAAAAATATCTTAGAATCTGATCCATTCGTACACTTAGATGAAAGTGGAGTATTGGAGTTAATGCATATCGCAGTTGATAAAGCAAGAGCAGTAAAACCTGGAATTAAACTAGGAATTTGTGGTGAACACGGAGGAGATGAAAAATCTATCCTATTATGTTCTAAGTTAGGACTAGGATATGTATCATGTTCTCCATACCGAGTAATAATTGCTCGAATTGCTGCAGCTAAAGCAGCTATTGGGAGAAGTTGAAGGAGCTTCAACAAAATAACTTATAAATAAAAGGACCTCAAGGCTATATTAACCTTGAGGTCTACTTTTTTATTTTACTGTATATTTTCCAGTTTTATAATCGATTGTAACACCTTTTTGATAGTTGTATATAAATACATTGTATTTAATACTTGCTCCATTATCTTCAACAGACATAGCTTCCATAATAACTCCTTGAGCTACAAGGTCTTTATCTTTAAATACTGGTGTAACTCTGTAACGAACATGTTTATTTGTCTTTTTCACATAATCGGCAACTTGATTTTCAAAAGGAATCATATTTAGATTCATAAATCTTGTACCAGTCATAAGGTTTTTCTCATTATCATTTTCACCTGCTAGTTGGAATGCTATTAAGTGTGAACGATCATATACGTGAGCTCCTTTATTGCTTTGCCATCCACTAGGGCGAACATGAGAGATTTCAGAACGTTTTTTTCATTAGGGCATAAGATCTGTACCCTATAATAGCATTTGCTTGACCTACACGTTTTAAACTATCTAAATCACTATAGCTTTCGTAAGATTTTGTAGATAAATCATCTTTAGTAAAATATGGTGTGTTATTATTTAATACTTTATATTGATTGCTATCAGATGCTTCACTCTCGCTTGGTGCAGATAATGAGTTTAGTACATCTTGTGGAATAGATGAAACATTAGAAAAATGTTGTTTTACTTGATGATTTATTAGTAGTGTAATATGTAATTGCAAAAAGCAGCTACAATAACTAATATAATAGAAACAATTGTAAATAGTGAAATTTGTTGTTTTTTTCTTTTTAGCCATAAAGCCTCCTTATAAAATTTTTACAGATAAGAGAGCGACTTACAAATAATTTTAACAATATTGCTTAGTCGCTCTAATTAGTAATTTAGAAGAAATACACTTCTAAAAAATGGTTATTAAATTTTTTATTTCTTAAAATAGTTGATACCCATAGCATCTTTTACTTCATCTAGGGTAGAAGCAGCTACGCTTTCTGCTTTTTTTCACTTCCCTGCTTTAAGCATATTATAAACTTCTGCTTTATCTTTCGCAAATTCTTCACGACGTTCTCTAATTGGACGAAGGAACTCTTGCATAACTTCGTTAAGACGTTTTTTTAACTTAACATCTCCAAGACCACCGCGAGAATAATGTTCTTTTAATTCAGCTACTTCATCAGTACGTGGATTAAAAATATCAAGGTATTTAAATACTACATTTCCTTCTACTTGTCCTGGATCTTCTACACGAATATGGTTAGGGTCAGTGTACATTTTCATTACTTTATCTTTGATATCTTTTTCACTATCCCCTAAGTATATACCATTATTAAGACTCTTACTCATTTTTCCTTTTCCATCTATACCAACTAGACGAGCATGATCTTTAGGAGGAAGAATGATTTCTGGTAAGACAAGAACATCTTTATTATAAATTCTATTAAAGTCACGTACTATTTCACGTGTTTGTTCAAGCATTGGTTTTTGGTCTTCACCAACAGGTACATGTGTAGCTTTAAAAGCTGTAATATCTGCTGCTTGACTTACAGGATAAGTGAAAAATCCTGCAGGGATACTTTCTCCAAATTTTTTATCATTGATTTCTTGTTTTACCGTAGGATTACGGTGTAGTCTAGAAACTGTTACTAAGTTTAGATAATACATATTTAATTCAGCTAATTGTGGTATTTGTGATTGAATAAATATTGTAGTTCTTGATGGATCAAGCCCAACTGCAAGATAATCAAGTGCTACTTCTGTAATATTTTCTATAACTTTACCAGGGTTATCAGCATTATCAGTAAGTGCTTGTTGATCGGCAATCATAACAAATATTTCTGTATCTTCTTCATTTTGTAGAGCTACACGATTTTTTAAAGAACCAACATAGTGTCCTAAATGTAGTTTTCCCGTAGGTCTATCTCCAGTTAAAATAATTTTTGACATAAGTGAGTAAACTCCTTCAATGTAAAATTTTGTTTTTCTCTTAATTATACCATATATTTAGAAAAGTTTGTTTGAATAGGTTTAAAAATTTTATTTTCTATGTTTTTTTGTTTAGAAAAATTGAATTTTGTATTATAATATATATATTAAGAAATAAGTTTATTAATTAAGGAGATTAATATGATATATATTGAATCAAAAAAAGTAATGACCCACGCTATAATACTGCATTGGAGTTATATGCTTTTAATGAATTAGCAAAAAAAGACGATGTTTTTATGTTATGGATTAACGAACCATGTATCGTTGTTGGCAAAAACCAAAATACAAGGGAAGAAGTTAACCAAAAATTCTGTGATGACAACGGAATAAAAATTGTTCGCCGTGTAAGTGGAGGAGGAGCAGTTTATCATGATTTAAACAACTTAAACTATACTATCATTTCAAATGGTAGAAGCGGAGAAGAATTCGACTTTAAATCATTCTCTCAACCAGTAATTGATGCATTAGCTTCTCTAGGTGTTAAAGCAGAATTTACAGGTCGTAATGACTTAGAAATTGATGGAAGAAAATTCTGTGGTAATGCTCAATACGTTCGTTCTGGAAGAATTATGCACCACGGTTGTTTAATGTTTGATGTTGATACAACAGTTCTTGCAGATGCATTAAAAGTATCTAAAGACAAAATTGAATCAAAAGGTATTAAATCAGTTCGTTCACGTGTAACTAATATTAAAGAACATTTACCAAACCAAGATATGACAGTTCTTGACTTTGTAGCAGCACTTAAAAAAATATGAGTGAAAAAAATACGAAATGACTGATTTTGTAGCTACAAAAAGAAGATGAAGAGGCTATTTTAGCAATCCAAGAAGAAAGAAATAATTCTTGGGATTGGGTATATGGTAAAAACCCAGACTTTAATATTAAACGTAATAGAAGACTTAAAACAGGTAAAATTGAAGCTAATATCTTGGTGGAACATGGTGTAATTTCTAGCATTAAATTCTATGGAGACTTCTTTGGAGTTATGGATGTAGAAGATATAGCTAAGAAATTAGTTGGAGTAAAATATCAAAAAAAGAAGACATTAAGAAAGTGTTAGAGCAAGTTGATATTAACTCATACTTCTTAGGAGCTACTTTAGAAGAAGTAGTTGATATATTAGTAGATTAATACTAATCAGGGTATAAAATTATGATTATAACGACAATACAAGATGTACCAGGAATGGAAATTTTAGAATATAGAGGTCTTGTTACTGGAGAAGTAGTAGCAGGAATTAATGTTGTTAAAGATATTGGAGCAGGTCTTCGAAACCTTTTTGGTGGACGAATCAAAGGGTACGAAGATGAAATTATTCAAGCAAGAGCTGAAGCTTTAAAAGAGTTAGAAGCTCGTGCAGAGGAGATGGGTGCTAATGCTGTTATTGGAGTTAGAATTGATTTTGATGCTCTAGGAAGCGACGGTAACAATATGCTTTTAGTTACAGTTACGGGGACAGCGGTAGTAGTTAAATAAAAATACAATTAATAATATAATATAGAGGAAAAAAATTTAATGAAAAAAATATTTAATTTTAAAAAAAGATATTCTCTGTCTTACTTTTTAGCTATAGCATTAGTAACTTCTGTGGTGTTTGTATCTGGTTGTAGTAGTAAAACAAGTACTACTCAAAATTCTACTGAAGTTACATATAAAGTAAGTCAAGAAGAAAAAGATTATTTATCAAAACGTTTTTCAGATTTATCGAAAACTAATAAGGAAGTAGTTGGGTATATTTATGCTCCGGGTACTGATTTAGATGAACCAGTTGTTCAAACTAATGATAATGAAACATATCTAAATAAGACTTTTGAAGGTGGAAATGTTCCATTTTTAGGTACTGTATTTATGGATATGGATAATAAAAAAGATTTTAAAGATAGATTAACATGGTTATTTGGACATGCACGTGGAAGCAAATTAAATGACCATCGTATGTTTAATGATGTAAACTACTATGATAAACAAGAGTATATGGATAGCCATAAATATGTTGTAATCGAAACTCCTGAGAGAAAATATTACTATGAAGCGGCATTTTTAACTATTGTTCCTGAAACAACATCATTCTATCGTATAGATTTTGAAAATGATGAAGATTTCTTAAAACAATTAACTGATGTTAAAAAAGATGCTAAAACTAAAAATAATAATGTTGAATTAAGAGGAGATGACAAGTATGTAGTATTATCAACTTGTCGTGAGGAAGATGAAACAATAAGAGCTAATCTATATCTACGTCAAATTCCAGATAAAGAAATGGATGACTTTTTAGCAAAACATAAAGATGAATTAAAATATGTAGCAAAAAGATAATAAAAAAATCTTATGACCTTTTTGTGTCATAAGATTTTTTTTATTTTATGCAGTTATATTATTTTTTGGCATATTTCTAAATTCTCTAGTTAAGAAGAATAATGAAACTGAGAATGCACAAATATCGGTAATAGGTGTAGCATAAATTATTCCATTTAATCCAAAAATATGAGATAAAACAAGTAGCATTGGTAATAGTATTACTATTTGTTTTGCTAAGGCTATTGTAACACCAATTTTTGGTTTTCCAATTGCTGCAAAGAATGTTGAACTTGAGATTTGAATACCGTTAATAAAGGTAAATAGTAAGAAGAATCTCATGTATTTAACTGCAAATTCAAAGTATAGCTCATTACCGTTACCAAATGCTGAAACGATTTGTTTAGGGAATGCTTCAAATATTATAAAGAATATTACAGATATAATTATTGCATATTTCATCATGTAACGCATAGTTTCACGCACACGTTCATATTTTTTAGCACCGTAGTTAAAAACCAAAAAAATAGGTTGGGCTCCTTGTACAAGCCCTATAATTATTGAAATAAATATTATGTTAACTTTAGCAACAATTCCAGCTACAGCTATAGGAATGTCATTTCCATATACAGTTTCTGATCCATGTATATTAAGTAAATTGTTTGTTACTACTTGAATAATCATATTTGAACCTTGGAATACAAACGACGTCATTCCAAGAGATACTGCTATTTTTTTAAAAAGTGAGAATTTAGGTATAAAAATCTTCTTTTTTTAAATTTTTACACTTTTTAAATCTAGGGAAGTAGAATAATAAAAATAACAGCAGATAAAAAAATTGACTTATTACTGTTGCCCATGCTGAACCAGCAATTCCCCATTTGAAACCAAAAAAATAAATATTGGATTTAAAAATCATATTTAAGACTGCTCCAAAAAAACTATTCCGAACATCGAATATTTTTGGACTATTGTCAGAACGAACAATTGGGTTAGTACTAATAGAAATTAATAAAAAAATGGAATACCCTAGTGAAGTTATTCCTGCAAAAAGTTTTTTTGCGTATTCTAATATTTCATCGGTTGATCCAAATGCATACATAAGTGGCTCTAAAAAAATATTTGAACTAGTATTGTCAAGAAAATTCCAATTAGGAATAGAGAACTTACAGATGTTCCAACAACAGATTTAGCTTTTTCTGGATTACCTCGTCCTAGTTCTAAATTGAAATTTGCAGCAGCTCCTATACCAATCATAAGACCAATAGCAAGACATATAGTAGTAATAGGGAAAGCGATATTTGTTGCTGCATTTCCTAAATATCCAACACCTTGGCCAATGAATATCTGGTCAACAATGCTATAAAAGTGCATTAACGATATTAGCTGTAATAGCAGGCCATGCAAGTGAGATAAGTAATTTCTTTATGGATTTTTGTTCCAAGTGGATTTTTGTGCCGTTGATTCATTCATAAAGTTTTCCTCCAAAGTAATTAAGCGATTTTGGTTAAAAGTGAATAGAATATAGCTATTTCATCTTTTGATAGATTGCTTAACGCCTCTTGTTCACTTTCTTTTATTAAATTTTTATGTGTAGAAACTACAGAATTACCTAAGTCAGTTAAGTGTATTGAAAAAAAGAGCGTCTATCTACAATTCCGCGTTTTCTTATTACAAAACCTTTTTTTCCTCTAATACATCTATGTTTCTACTAACTATATTACGATCTTTTCTATGAATTTCTGAAAGTTGCGCCTGAGTTACGCCTTCATTTTTCTGAAATATATAATAATGTAATGAAATGACCGTGTGTTATGCCAAGCTTGGCTAATGGTTCTTTTGTGTAGTTTCTCATTACTTCTAGTATTGTAATAAGTTTGTGACCTAATGAATCTTCTAACATATATTTTTTTCTCCTAAATTAATATACTTTATATATTGTATACCTAGTATATTATTGTGTCAATAAAAAAAGAGCAAATTTTTAAAAAAATAAGCTCCTTTATATTTTCTGTAATTTAGTGTTCCTTTCCACCAGTAATCCTTCTATCATTCTTTTTTTATAGTATTCAGCAGATGTAACAATAATATATTTTTAATGCTGAGATAATAATTTCCAGGTCCATAAAAAGGAGTATTCGGTTTATCTTTAATTTGCTCTTTAATAAAAAGGTATATGAATAAAAGCCTGTTTCTATATCAGTGTATTTAGTATTAGCTAAATATAAACTTTCATACATAATATGATTACAAACAAATGTACCTGCCGTATTGGAAATTGCTGCAGGAATATTGTTATTAATTAGTGTTTCAACTATTGCTTTTATAGGAAGAGATGAAAAATATGCATTTTCTCCATCTTGACGTATTTTTTCATCAATAGGTGAGTTATTATCATTATCTGGAATTCTTGCATCATCAATATTAATAGCTACACGCTCAACAGTAATTTTATCCCTACCACCAGCTTGACCAACACAAATAACGATATTTGGTGAAAATTCTGCTATATACTTTTCCAAAACCTCAGAGCTTTTCTTGAAAATAGTAGGTATTGTGACTTTTTTTATAATTATATCACCTATACTGTCTGGTAGGGAATTTACTGCTAGATTAGAAGGGTTGATGGTTTCATTTCCAAAACTATCAAAACCTGTTATTAAAACTTTCATTTGATAAACCTCTCTTCATATTACTATTAAATAATATATATTATATGATATTTTTTTAAAAATAATTTAAATATAAAAATAAATATTTATATAAATTATTTTTTTCTATATATTATAAATACAAATTGTAAATAAATTTTTAAAAAAATGATATTATTAATAATAGAGGTGAGGGAAGTGTCGAGAGAAGAAAAAAATTAAGGACAATTATTAGTACAATTGATAATTCGGAGTATAGTAATAATAAAGATAATAATAATATACAACATAATTGCAAGATGAAAACTTTTAAAGATCCTCAAGAAACATGGCTTTCAAGTACTTTTTCGAAAATGAAATATGCAGATTATAAGCCGTTTCAATTTGTAGATGGGGAAGGGGTAAGGTGTTCAATATATCTAAGTGGATGCTTATTTGCTTGTAAAGAGTGTTTTAATGAAAGTATTCAAAATTTCAATGCAGGAAGTCCTTATACAATGGAACTTGAAGACAAAATCATAGAAGATTTAGGAAATTCTTACGTTCAAGGATTAACTCTTTTGGGAGGAGAACCTTTTTTAAATACACAAGTTGCTATACAGTTGGTAGAGCGCGTTAGAAAAGAGTTTGGAGATAAAAAAGATATTTGGGTTTACAGTGGGTATACATATGAACAACTTCTTAGAAGCAGTGAAGATAAAAAGAAGTTATTGGATCTTTGTGATGTATTGGTAGACGGACCATTTATGATATTTTTAAAAGATTTAAGCTTGAGATTTAGAGGGAGTAGTAACCAACGCATAATAGATATAAAAAAATCAACAATTGATAATGTTGTCTTATATCTTGACTAAGAAATACTTTTTTGATAATATTTTTGTATATAATAAAAAAATTAGGGATATATAATATCTCTAATTTTTTTCGTTTTTATTTAAAGAGAGGAGTCTTGACTTTGAAACAAATTATTGAAATTTTTCAAAAAGTGATATTAAGGAAATTTTTTTCGTAAAAGTAAACACATGGATAATAATTATAGGATTGATTTTTTTACCTTCCATGTATGCTTGGCCTAATATACTATCATCGTGGGACCCATATAGTCATACGAATAATATAAAGGTTGCTGTTATTTCAGAAGATGAAGGTGCAACTGTAGAGGGAAAAAAATGTTAATTTAGGGTGAAAGTCTTATAACTAATTTAAAAAGGTAATAAAAAAATTTAGATTGGCAATTTGTTTCATCAAAAACAACAAGCAGAAAAATGGTGTTAAAATTGGAGATTTTTTTATGCAAGTATTGTAATTCCTAAAAGTTTTAGTTCGGATATAACATCTATAACACGAGGAGAACTTAAAAAAAGGCTACAATTGAATATACAGTTAATGAGAAGATAAATGCTATTAGTCCAAAAAAATCACTAATAGTGGTGCATCAGCCTTAGCTAATACGATTGGGAAAAAAACTTTGTAGAAGTTGCAAATGGGGTTATTTTTTTGAAAAAAAGTTACATGAAGCAGGAGTTAAATTTGAGGAAAAACCTTCCGGCTATAGAACAAGTTAAAGAAAAAAATTAATAATTTAAATGATAACTTTAGCCATTATGAAAAATTCACTAAATGAACTGATTGGTAAAAGTAGATCGAGGGTATAATGTTTTTAAATACTATACAGGGAACTTTACCAGAAATAGATAGAGCAGCTACTAATAGTATAATGCTTGCTAATAAAAACAAATGTTACTATTAAAAAAATATTGAGAATTTTTAATGAAATTATGCTTAAAAAAATATTAATACTCAATTAGATAAAGTAATAGAAATATCAGGAGAAGTGGTTAAAAGTAGCGGAGTTAATTCAAAAAGAAACCAACTAATCCTGAAGAGACAAAAAAGCCAAAAATGAAAGGCATTAGATAGTAGGCTTGAAGCTGCAGAAAAAAAGGTTAGATATAGCAAAAGATATTTTTTTGAATATCTTAATTCGTTATCAGATCAAAATCTTTTCCAAAAAAACAGTTGACGAAGATAAATACTATGGAAAGTGACATAAACTAAGTTACGTTCATTAAATAAAAAAAGATATATAGTAATATTGATAAATTATGATACTATTTGCATAAATGTAAAAAGCTAGAATTTTCTTAAACAAACATCTAAAAAGAGTTAACAGAAATTCAATAGACTTCAAGAAAAAACTGAATACAGAAGTAGCACCACTTATAAAACGAGTTCTTACTAATGCTGATACAAAAATAAGAAATGTGAGTAGTGTTATATCACGAGCCCAAGCTCAAATACCAACAATAAACGCAAAAATTAGTGAAGCAGAGGTTAAGATTCAAACAGTTCAAGGGAAATTACTAAAACTACAAGGTGAGATGCCAGAAATTAAAGAGAAAGTACAGAAACTAACCGGTATTGTAAATAAGGTTGATGGCGAAATTGATACTAATGCACTATTTAATTTATTAAAAGTTGACTATAAACAACAAGCAGAATTTTTTGCAAATCCAGTACAGCTTAAAGAAAATCAGTTATACCATATTAAAAACTATGGTTCAGCGATGACTCCATTTTATACTGTGCTATCTATTTGGGTAGGTGCATTATTAATGTCTTCTTTACTTACAACTAAAGTAGAGGATGAAGAAAAATAAATATAAACCATATCAAAAAGTATTTTTGGACGAGGTTTATTGTTTATGATAATTTCGTTACTACAAACATTAATAATAACTCTGGGGGATATGTATTTACTAGGAACTCAGGCGAATTCACCATATAGATTTGTGATATATGCACTGCTGATTTCATTATTATTCTCAGCAATTATATATACAACGGTATGCTTATTAGGAAATGTTGGTAAAAGCAGTATGTATTATCTTATTAGTGCTTCAAATTGGTAGTTCAGGAGGAACATTCCCAATCCAGATGACTTCAAGTTTCTTCCAAGCACTATATCCTAAAGTTCCATTTACTTATTCGATAAGTTTACTTAGAGAAGCAGTGGGTGGAGTTTATATACCTGCCGTTAATCGTGATATGAAGATATTATTAACATATCTTGTTATTACTTTAGTAGGTGGAGCTATTTTTAGTTAGCTTAAAAAGCACGTTCTGCTAAATTAAGTAGAGAAAGAGAAAAGATCTAAGCTATTTTTTTATAATATTAAAATAAAAATATATGGGAAATATATAATTAATAAAGACTATCTTAAAAGAGTAAAAATAAACTTATTCTTTCAAGATAGTTTTTTTTGTTGATAAATGAAATTTAAAAAAGATTTATGTTATAATTATTAAAATATAAACCTTATAATATATAGAGGAAAAAAATTATGGCAAAAAAACATTAGACAGAACCAAAGACATATTTTTTTAGATACTATGCTTTTTGGGGAATGAAATTTTAATAAAAATTAAAAACAACAAGTAAAACAAAAAAATTACAGTCGTATTAGCGGCATTTAGAAATCTTGATCGCTTAAGTAAAAATTCTTAAGGATTTATTTAAACAAACTTTTTATGGATTTTTGAAATTATTATTGTTGATGACTCATCAACATTTGAAATTGAAGAATTTGTTGCAATTAATGATAATAGAAAAATTAACTATATTAAAAAACAATTGGGGTCTAACTCATCAGCAAAGAATTGTGCATTAGAATTTGCTAAGGGTGACTATATTGTTTTTGTTGAAGAAAAATGTAAGATTAAGAAGTAACTATCTAGAAAGTTTATATTCATTTGCTGAAGAAAAAAACTTAGATATATCAATACTCACTCGTGAGGGGTATACTTGCTTTTTACAAGAGAAAGTAGTCACTGGAATAGAGTACTTAGAAGAAGAAATAACACGATTTAAAAGTGATTTAGATTACAATCTAACGTCATGTTTATTTAAGAAAAAATTCTTAGATGTATATAATTTAAGATTTCAAGAAGACATGCTTTCTTTAGAAAATTTATATTTTAAATTAAAAGCTTTTGATCAAGCTACAAAAAGTGTGTCAAAAGAGCAAGAATGGGATATAAAGAGCTTAGTGATGATAAAACTGTGCGAAACCAAGCAATGATAGATGCATCAGTTCGTCGAATAATGACTGCAACCGAAAAAATAGAAGAGTTTAAAGTTGGCAAAAAATATGAAACCTCACTAAATCTATTATGTGGTTATTTACTTTTCGATGTGCTAAGAATAAGTAATAATATAGAAGATGAAACAGAATTAATAGAATTAATTAAATCTAAAAAAGATTACTTTACTAGTGATACTTTTATGAATAGAGCAATGATAGCTATGTCACCAATTTTATTTGCTAATAACTTGAATAGAAAGGATAGACAGTAGTTATGAGGAGAATATTACATAATGTATTTTCATATGCTTTTATTTCATTATTTGCAGTTGCATTAATATGGGCATATGTAGCACCTTTTGTTTATGAGCGTATATTAAATCCATTGGCACTTTTACTTGGTGTGCCAGTGGTATTTATCCTGTTTATTTATGCAGTAAAGAAGATTTTAGCAACTGAAGAACAAGGTTTAAAGAAATATAATCGTATAATTGTTGTTTTGTATTTAATCTTCCAAGCAATAATATTATCGATGGATACATTAAACTTTTCAGATGGTGCTGAAATAGAAAATGAAGCACATTATATGCTGAATTATGGTAAAGTTTTTCAGGAGAAAGATATTTCCTAGTTTATCCAAATAATATTAATCCAACGATTATTTCTGTATTGGTTGTATCGTATTGCGAATTATCTTTCATATATCAGAAGTTTGGGCTTTACACATATTTTTGTTTTGCTATTACTTCACTTACTATGTATTTAACATATAAAAACAGCAGGGAAGTTACTTAGTAAACAAAAAAACAAACAATTATTTTTAGGATTTAATGCTAGTGTATATTCCGTTTCAAATGTATAGCTTATTCTATTATTCAGATAGCTTAATGGTGGTACTAGTAGCACTCATTATATATGTGCTTATTCCATCTGATGGAAGTTTTATTTTTTTAGAACTAAGCATATTATGGCGGTAGCTATAATAGTGGCATTTGGTTGGAATCTAAGATCTAATATAATAATTATTATTCCAGCATTAATTATATATTTATTATTTTTTTCAAGTGGTATAGGAATCTAGCTTATATTACTTGTGACGTTCGGTATAGCATTTATTGCCTTTTGGTAAAGGTTTTAGTATGCTGTGGGATCACTACGGATTTATACAAGATGATGGATATAGATTCCCAATGCTACACTGGGTTATGATGGGAATGAGTATACAAGGTGGTAGTTACAACTGGCAGGACTTCCAATATACTTATCTTAGTCAAAATAAAGCAGCAGATGATTTAGGGATTATTCTTTAATCGTTTGACACACAGACCAATTTTTCTTAAACTTACTAATGGTAGTGCTTAAGATTCGAGGAAATTGGAGTGACGGTACAATAAATTATACAAATGGTACTCGTGCATTAAGAGATGGAGATGGATTCTTATGGCAATTATTCTATGGAAGTAATAATAGTTTTATTGTCTATATTTCTCAAATGATGTATGTAGCAATTCTATTTGGAATGGTTTATTATATATATAAACGCAGAAAAGAATATATTACGTCTTGCTTCCTATTCCAAATAATTATTTTTGGGGTATTTATGTTCCATTTAATATGGGAAGCTAAACCTAGATATGTCTATGCTTGGATGCCTATTATCTTTATTTTAGGTGCAAAAGGATTAATACTTTTTGCAGAACGATATGAAGTAACAATATTTGATAAATATAAGAAAAAACTATTTATAGCTTTTGGAGTTGTTTTTGCACTTCAAATAGGAAGTGATAGCTTCTTACGACCTTCTTACTCAATGAATTTAGACTATGATTCACGTGTTATTAATGGTATTAGTATTTATGCCACTGATAATTATTTAAGAGATGGAATCGTAAGAGTAAATAGAGATACTGAAGTAGAACAAACATTTAAAGCTACAAGAAGTTTTAACTATATTCGTGGATATATTTCATCATATGATGAGAAAAAAATAATTCTAAATATAAAGTAGAAATAATAGATAAGAAAACTAATCAAGTAGTTAGAGAGCATGAATTTATATATCGTGAATTATATTGGGAAATTCCTCTTCAAACTTATACATTACGTTGGTACTTTGATGACTTACCAGCAGGGGACTATAGCGTGAAGTTTCTCAAATAGAAAGTGATAATAATGGAAGTATTGTTATTTCTAGTGTACCTAATGAGATGGTGGATATGTATGAAGCTGGGAAACTTTATATAAATGGTGCAGATCAAAAATAAAAAAAGATTTATCGTTACAAATAGGACATAGATATAAAAAAAGCTATGGTGGTATTAAGAAATATAGAAATTCTTATTTAATTGGGAAAAAAATGAAAAAAATTTTAAAGTAAAGTTTATTTAAAATATTAAGTTTCAACTAAAAGTAAGTTTAGTATAATAATAGTATAGAACAAAACTTTTAATAATATTTTTTTCATAATATACTGGCTCATCGTAAAGATGAGTCTTTCTCCTTTTTAAATAAAGAAAAAAATTTATTTTAAAAATTTTAAGTTTATATAAAGTTCTGTAAGTATAATAATTGTATAGAACATAACTTTAATAATATTTTTTTCATAATATATTGGCTCATCTTAAGATGGGTCTTTCTCCATATTTAGGGTATATATATAATTTGTCAAAAAAAGGTAAAAATTATGTTATAATGAATCTAACAAAAACATAAGGAGTTTAAAATCTATGACAAACATTTACGATAAAGCAAATGAATTTGAAAAGAGCATTAAGAGAAAGTGCAGAATATAAAGCATCAGTAGCAGCTTCTGAAGGATTATATGCAGATGAAGAAGCTAATGCGTTATATACTGAATTCGTATCAAAAACAAAAAAAGAATTAATGGAAGGTGCTCAAGCAGGGAATGAGCCTTCAGAAGAAGAGTTAACAGTATTTGAAGAAATACAACAAAAAAATTAATGGGGAAATGCTAAATTCTTAGAATTTGTACAAGCTCAACAAAAAAATTACAATTTTTTTAATTGAAGATTTAAATAAAAGTAATGTACAAACCATTAGATGAACTTTTTTTGAAAAAAATATGGAAATAAATAATAATAAAAAAAGAAGTTGTTTGTAACAACTTCTTTTTTTATTTTTAAGAAGTAAGTTTATAATTATTTTAGCTTTTAACTGTTTCAATATAATCGATTAACTCAACAGTTAAATCTGCTCTAGTAAATGGAGTGATTAAAGTAAATTCCATTAAAAGTGTTTTTAAAGCAACATCAATTAATTTTTTTACTTTCATCTAAAAGCAATCTTTTGACAAAGTTCTTTGTCATCTTTAACTTCTTCCAATCTAGATAAAAAAATTCTTCTGATAATTTAATTCCTGGTACCTCATTGTGTAAGAATATAGCATTATTATAACTAGTAATTGGCATTATTCCTACAAAGAATGGAGTGTCAGGATAATTTGAAGCTAATTCTGCTAATTTAACAATTTTTTCTTCTTCGAATACTGGTTGAGTGATAAAGTAATCAGCTCCAGATTTGATTTTTTTCTCAACTAAGCGTTTTGTTTTACTTATATCACGAACATTTGGATTATAAGCTGCAGCAACAGTAAAGTTAGTAGTCTTCTTAAGTGATGCTCCATTATATCCCAGTCCTTCATTAAGTTGTTTTATAAATGGTATTAGTTTAAAACTTGTAACATCAAAAACACTTGTTGCACCAGGGAAATCCCCGAGGTTGCTAGGATCACCTGTGACTGCTAGAATATTGTTAATACCAAGTAGATCAAGACCCATTAGTCGAGATTGTAATCCAATAAGATTGTGATCGCGACAAGCTAGATGTAATAGAGTAGGCGTAGTTATATGTTCTTTTCAATAAAACTGCAGCCGTTAAATTACAAATTCTAGTACTTGCTAATGAATTATCAGCTAAAAGTGATAGCTTCAATATTCTTTTTTTATCAATAGTTTTAGCAGCTTCAATAAATTTCTCAATATTTAAATGCTTAGGTGGATCTAATTCTGCTATTATTGTAACTTGTTTTTTTACTTTATCAACTATAGTAGGTTTATTAGATGCTACACGAATAAGTTCTTCTTCAGCAGGTAGAGGAGTTATTGTTTTTTTCTTTTTACTGGTTTTTAAACCTTTTTATTCCTTTTTTTATAGCGCGAATATGCTCTGGTGTAGTTCCACAACACCCACCAATTAGTCTTACTCCTTCTTCTACTAATAGTTTTTGCACTTTGTTCAAAGTAAGATGAATTTTTTTCTAAAAACGATATTCATTTCCATTAATAGTTTGAGTAAGTTGCATTAAACTAGCATTAGGATATGCTGATAAATAGCTTTGAGCAAATAAAGGAACTTGTTTAAAAGCTCTTTATCATATGATAAGGTCCAAGATGGCAGTTTAAACCGACAATATCTGCACCTAAATTTACAAGAGTACTTAGTGCATCAGTTACTTTTTCCCCATTTTGAGTAATACCAGCTTCTAATAATGAAATATTAGTAATTATAGGTAAGTCAGTAAGTTTTCTTACTTCAGATAAAATAGTACGAATTTCTTCTTGATCATAATATGTTTCAAATAATAAGCCATCAATTTTTTTCTGTAGATAAAAGAACCTTTTAACCTGATCTAGTGTTTCATTAACTATAGATTCTAAAGTTAGCTCACATTCACGAAGCCCTCTTATAGCCCCAATAGTACCTAGAACAAATGTTTTTTCTCCTGCAGCAGAACGTGCGATTTCAGCTGCGCGAATATTAATTTCTTCAAACTTATCTTCATATCCATAAGTTTTTAATTGACACTTTTTGGCAGCATAGGTATTAGTCTGAATTATATCAGCTCCAGCTTCGATATAAGCTCTATGAATTTCTTCTACAGCACTAGGATTTGAAATATTGTTATATTCATGACAACTTTCTAATCCATTACTGTAGAGAGTTGTACCCATAGCCCCATCGGCTACGAGTACATTATTTTCTAATCTCTCTAGTAGGTTTCTCATGAATCTCCCTCCAATACTATTTTTTTAGTTCAGAGCGGATTTCTTTTGTTACCTCAACTAAAACTTCTAGTGCTTCGATTGTTTCTTTTTCTGCACGTGTTTTTAGACCACAGTCAGGGTTAATCCAGAATTGTTCTGTAGATAATTTTTGAAGTGGACGTAAGATATTAGTACGAACTTCTTCTTTTGTAGGTACACGAGGAGAGTGGATGTCATAAACTCCAAGACCAATACCTAGAGGGTAGATTGCTGTCTCAAATGCAGAGATTAATTCTCCGTGACTTCTACTTGTTTCGATAGAAATAACGTCTGCATCTAATGCTCTAATAGAATCGATAATTTCATCGAAGTTAGAGTAACACATATGAGTATGAATTTGTGTTTCATCATTTACTGATGAAGTAGCAAGACGGAATGCAAATACTGCTTCTTCAAGATATTTTTTTCTTTTTTTACTATCTCTAAGTGGTAAACCTTCACGAAGTGCAGGTTCATCAACTTGGATAATTCCAATACCAGCTTTTTCAAGTAGTTCAATTTCATTTTTAAGAGCTATAGCAATTTGGTTAAAGATTTCTGCTTTAGGAATATCACTACGTTCAAATGACCAGTTTAGGATTGTTACTGGTCCAGTTAACATACCTTTAACAGGACGGTTAGTTAAGCTTTGAGCATAAGCAGTTTCTTTAACTGTAACAGCTTCAATATGTTTTACATCTCCGTAAATGATTGGTGGTTTAACCCCACGAGAACCATATGATTGAACCCAACCAAATTTAGTTGATGCAAATCCAGCGAAACGTTGACCAAAGAATTCAACCATGTCTGTACGTTCAAACTCTCCATGAACTAATACATCAATGTCAAGGTCTTCTTGGATTTTAATCCAACGAGCGATTTCTTCTTCAATGAATTTTTCATAGTCTTCATTAGATAATTCACCTTTTTTCCATAACGCACGTTGAAGACGTACTTGTTTAGATTGAGGGAATGATCCAATTGTTGTAGTTGGTAATAATGGTAAGTTGAATTTTTTGTTTTGAACTTCACGACGTACTTTGTAATCAGAAGGGCGAGTAGAACGAACATTTTCACTTGATTCTAATTCTAGATTTCTGAAGTCAGCATTTTGTAATTTGTGGAAATCTTCAACATGTTTTTTATATGCATCAGATTCATTTCCATCTAATTTATCAGCTAATAAATTAAGTTCTACAAGTTTTTCATCAGCAAATGCTAATCCATTAAGAAGAGTTTCTTCAAGTTCAGTTTCATGTTTTGTTGTAACAGGAACATGTAATAGAGAACATGAAGGTTGGATTACTAACTCAGCAACATTTTTGTTTGATTTCTTCTAGTAATTTTTGAACTATCTTCAAAGTCGTTACTCCAAACATTACGTCCATCAACAACACCAGCAAATACTTCTTTATCTTTAAATAATCCAGCTTTAACATTAGCTAGGTTTTCTTCTCTACCATGAACGAAATCTAATCCGAATGCTACTGGTAAATCAGCAAGTTTTTTTCAGCTTCTACTAAAGCTTCAAAAGTAAGTTTGGAAGATGAATTTAGCATTTACTTCATTATTGAAGTGGTTATATACTTTATGAGCTAATTCCACATAGTTTTTACCTTCGTCAGTTACAAAGATTGGTTCATCTACTTGGATGTATGACGCACCAGCTTCTACTAGTTCTTTAAATACTTGTGTGTATAGTGGAACTAATTTGTCTACAGCTTTTTCAAATTCTCCTTCTTCTAAGCCACTAGATAGAGCAACATAAGTTATAGGCCCAGTAATAACTGGTTTAGCTTTATCACCAACTATTTCACGTGCTTCTTTATATAAATCAAGTAGGCGAGTATTGTTTAATTTAGGTTCAACATTTTGCCACTCAGGTACGATGTAGTGGTAGTTAGTGTTAAACCATTTTTTAAGTGCAGATGCAACATTATCTTTGTTACCACGAGCGATATCAAAGAATAAATCTACATCAACTTCTCTTCCTTCAAAACGTTGTGGAATAACGTTGAATTGAACTGATAAATCTAAAATGTGATCATATAGTGAGAAATCTCCTACAGGGATTAAATCTAATCCAGAGTCATATTGTTTTTGTAAGAAATCTCTTCTTAATTTTCCAGCTTCTTCAAATAACTCGTTTTGACGAACTGTACGAGCCCAGTATCCTTCAATTAATTTTTTCCATTCTCTCTTTTCCCCTAAACGAGGGTATCCTAAACTTGAAATTTTTTTGTCATTTTTTTCTTTCCTCCTAAAAATGTAAATATAAATTTCTTAATAATAAAATAAAAAAACGCCCTTAAACAATAAACTAATATTGTCTAAGGACGTGCGTTTCATACGTGGTACCACCTTATTTTATGGAAAAATCTAAAATTGTGAATTGAATTTTTTTAGTTTTCCACCTCATTAAAATTTTTAACGCTATTTTAATGCGTAATTATTTTACCGAATATTATTCAGCTCAATAATTAAAAACTCAAAGACCATTTTCAAAAAAACTCATTAATCTCTTTTTCAGCTACCGAGATTCTCTGTTGTAAATCCTTTTTTTCTACTCATCTTTTCAATGTTATATTATATTAATTTGTAAAAAAATAATTTGTACTCAGTCTTAAATACGACAAAAGGGTAGTAACACAAGGGACGAAATGACCGTGTTACCACCCAATTTTATAATCTTAAAATAAACTTTTAATCTTACCTCAATGATTATTAACGGTAATCAACCGGAACTAACTCATTAATAGTCATTAGTTCAGCTCTGTGACCATTTACAATACACCCAAATCCTTTTTTTCACCAACCAAAAAGGTCTCTAATAATTAAGTAATATTGCTCTTCACTTCTTCGCTTTTAAAACTGTTAAAGAAATAGTAACATAAGTCTTTTTCTTTGTCAACACTTTCTAGTGAAAAAATTAAAAACTTTTTCCGAAATTGTCAGAAATCTAAGGAAGACCATATATATTAATATATTTTAAAGATAATATTTTAATAATAACTATTTAAGAAATATTTTAACTTTTACTAATAGTTAGTTAATATCCATAAGGTATACTGTATTCATCAAACAAAAAAAGTTTTGGTAATAAAGTATTAAATAAGAGGAGAGAAATACAAATGAAAAAAATAACTTTATTAAATCAGAAAATTTTTACAAAATGGGCAATCAGAAAAAGTTAGTGTTGGTGTGGTGTCAGCTGCAATTGCTAGCGGAATTTTTTTATAGTTGTTGGCAGTGGAGAAGCTCATGCGAGTGATTTACAAGATAAAGCTCCTGTAGTTCAAAATGTAGAAAAATAAACAAGTAGATGATTCAACTGAATCTAAAGTAATTGAAAAACAAAGTAAATACTGTAGGAAAAAGAAACAAAAACAAGTTGAGAAAAAGTACAGTTGAAGCAAAAAAATGTTGTAAGTGCTGAGAAACAACCTGAAAGTAAAAATCAGAAAAAAAGAAGTAAGTATTGAATCAAAAAGAAACTGATGTGAATAATTTAATAAAACAGGCAAAAAGATGTAGCAGAACCACAAACAACTTCAGTTGAAGTAAAAAAAGCAGTAATGGAGAACACAAAAGATATAGTCGATGTACCAGCTAAATACTTAGACAAAGCAAACTTCCCAGGACCATTCACAGCAGGAGTGAACCAAGTAATTCCTTATGAATTCTTCGGTGGAGATGGAATGTTAACAAGATTAATCTTGAAATCATCAGACAAAGCACCATGGTCAGATAACGGATCAGCAAAAAATCCAGCATTATTACCATTAGAAAAACTAGGAAAAGGATTATACTTCTATGAAGTAGACCTAGAAGGAACAAAAGGAAAATCAGATAAAGAATTACTAGATTTATTAAAAGCTAATGGAACACAAAGCTACAAAGCAACAATCAAAGTATACAGTGAAAAAGACGGAAAAGCAGATTTAACAAATGTAGTAGCAACAAAAGATATTGATGTAAATCTAAATGGATTAACAAGTGTTAACGAAGTTAAAAAAAGCAGTAATGGAGAATACAAAAGATATAGTCGATGTACCAGCTAAATACTTAGACAAAGCAAACTTCCCAGGACCATTCACAGCAGGAGTGAACCAAGTAATTCCTTATGAATTCTTCGGTGGAGATGGAATGTTAACAAGATTAATCTTGAAATCATCAGACAAAGCACCATGGTCAGATAATGGATCAGCAAAAAATCCAGCATTATTACCATTAGAAAAACTAGGAAAAGGATTATACTTCTATGAAGTAGACCTAGAAGGAACAAAAGGAAAATCAGATAAAGAATTACTAGATTTATTAAAAGCTAATGGAACACAAAGCTACAAAGCAACAATCAAAGTATACAGTGAAAAAGACGGAAAAGCAGATTTAACAAATGTAGTAGCAACAAAAGATATTGATGTAAATCTAAATGGATTAACAAGTGTTAACGAAGTTAAAAAAGCAGTAATGGAGAATACAAAAGATACAGTAGATGTACCAGCTAAATACTTAGATAAAGCAAACTTCCCAGGGCCATTCACAGCGGGAGTGAACCAAGTAATTCCTTATGAATTCTTCGGTGGAGATGGAATGTTAACAAGATTAATCTTAAACTCATCAGATAAAGCACCATGGTCAGATAACGGATCAGCGAAAAATCCAGCGATCCTACCAGTAGAAAAAAACTAGGACAAAGGATTATACTTTCTATGAAGTAGATTTAGCAGGAACACAAGGAAAACAAGATAAAGAACTATTAGACTTATTAAAAGCTAATGGAACACAAAGCTACAAAGCAACAATCAAAGTATACGGTGAAAAAGACGGAAAAGCGGATCTAACAAACCTAGTGGCAACAAAAGAAGTGACTATAAATCTACATAAAGAAACTAAGCAAATGGATATGAAACCAGGAGAAGATATGATGCAAAATAATACAGCTACTGGTTCAATGAATTCGAATGTAAGTGGAAAAGTAATGAATATGAGTAAATCTGATAGTATGTCTATGAAATCTAGTATGAATAAAGCTATGATGCCAGAAAATATGACTATGGATTCTCATATGAGTAAAGATATGATGCAAGATAATATGACTATGAATACTCATATGAGTAATGGAATGATGAAAAAAGGTATGCTACCAAAAACAAGTGCAGCACCTGAAGGAACAATGAGTTCAACAAATTCATCAAATACTGGAATACTAGGATTAATCATTGCAAGCTTTCTTAGGGTATATTAGGATTCAGAAGAAAAAAATAATTAATAAATAAAAATAAACTTGTATATTTTATCGAAATAGTGCTATACTTTTATTGTATAGTACTATTTTGATAAGAGGAGTTAAATATGGTTAATAAAAATTTTATTAGTAGATGATGAAATAGAAATAACGGAGATAAATAAACGATATTTAGAGCAAGGTGGATATGATGTTGATATCGCTAATGATGGTAAAGAAGCTTTTAGAGAAATACAGGAAAAAAATAAATATTCTTTAATAATTACAGATATAATGATGCCTAATATAGATGGCTATGATTTAATCAGCGAAGTACAGTATTTAGATGAGGAACAACCATTTTTTTATTCATAACAGCGAAAAACAACAGAACCAGATAAAATCTACGCTTTAAGTTTGAGGGGCAGATGACTATATAGTAAAAACCATTTAGTCCAAGAGAATTAGTTTTAAGAGTTAGAAATATACTACGTAGAATCGAGAAAAAAATAGTAGTGAAAAATATTTTTAACTTTAGGTGATTTGAAAATTAACTATAATAGTAGAATTGCTATGGTAAATGATAGACAATTAGAACTAACCGTGAAATCTTTTGAATTATTATGGCTACTGGCTAATAATCCGGATCGTGTTTTTCTAAAAACAGAATTGTATGAAAAAAATTTGGCAAGGTGAATATGTAGAAGATGCAAACACGCTAAATGTGCATATACACTCATTAAGGAGAATCTTAACAAAATATTCAACAGAAAAAAACACCGAGTATAAAAAAACGGTATGGGGTCTAGGATACAAAAATGGAAAAAAACAAGTTTAAAAAAATGGAAAGGAAATATAGAATGAAATTAAGAGATTATATTATTGTTGGATATATTTTTATCATTTTTAATAACTATTATGGCTGTTTTTTTGGGCTTCAAATTTAATGTTAATTGAAAAAAAGATACATATTTTATAGTTGCGATTACAATAATTGCAGGACTAATTGGAGCTACGATTAGCATTATATTACTAAAAGGTGTATTTAAGTCATTACATGTATTAAAAAAAGACAAATGATTAGTATAAGTGAGAAAAAAATTTTTGATTTTAGCAATACTGTAGAAGGTCCTACTGAGTTTAGAGAATTATCATTATCATTCAATGAAATGGCAAAAACATTTAAAAAGAAAGTTTTGATTCATTAGAAGAAAGTGAAAAAAAGAAAAAAATCTCTTATGATAGCCCAGTTATCTCATGATATAAAAAAACTCCTATAACTTCAATTCAATCAACTGCGGAAGGAATGTTAGACGGAATAATAAAGGAAGAAGAATATAAATATTATCTAGAAACAATTTGTCGACAAACGACAAGATTGAATAAACTTGTTGAAGAATTAAATTATTTAACATTAAGTGTAAAAAGATACTAGTGAAGATGATAAAAAAATGAAACAATATTTTTTTAGATAAATTATTGATTGACTGCATGTCAGAGTTTAAGTTGCGAGCAGAAAAAAAGAAAAAAAGAGATATCTATATTAAAGTTATTCCTGAGAATGCTAAAATAGTAAGTAATTACAATAAAAATTCAAAGAATTATCGTGAATTTAATAGGTAATGCATTTAAGTATTCACCAAGCGGGACAAAAAAATAGAAATAGTTGCCGAAATAAAAAAATCAAAGAATTATCTATTTCTATAATTGATGAAGGTTGCGGTATAAAAGAAGAAGAGATTGATAATATTTTTTTAAAAAGATTATATCGTGTTGAAGCATCAAGAAATATGAAAAACAGGTGGTTATGGCTTAGGGTTTGGCAATAGCGAAACAGTTAGCCTTTACAAATAAATGGAGACATATTAGTAGAAAGTGAATATGGTAAAGGAAGTAAATTTACTTTAAAAAAATTAATTGTTAATACACTGAGTATACAAGGAAATCTTTGAATCAGATTTATTATTTTGAAAGAATAATTGGAATTAGATTTTTAAGAATTTTCAATATAAAAAAACATAAAAAAATTTTTTTAAATTTTGACAAAATAAATTTTTTTCACGGTATAATGAAAAATCTACTGAGGAAAAATAAATATGGCAAATTCAAAAGTATATTACACGTCTTAAGCGCTCAGAAGGGCAACTAAGAGGATTCAAAAAAATGATAGAAGAAGAGAGATTGTATTGATATAATAACTCAATTAAGTGCAGTTCGTTCAAGTGTTGATCGTGTTATTGAGTTACTAATAACAGAAAAATCTTATGGAATGTATTAATAATCCTTTAGAAAAATCCTGTAGAACAGAAAGAAAAAAATAGAAAAAAAGCTATAAAATATATAGTAAAGAGTAAATAGTTTAAAAGAATAATAAAAAAAGCCTTGTTCCTGAATAATCTTTCAGGAACAAGGCTTTTTTTGATGATGTATTAATTTTATATTAAAGAGAATTTAATAGAGTAAAAAAATTGGTTGTTTTTTTATTGTTTAATATTTTTACTTTGTTTCTCCAGGCCAATTATTCATACCACCTTCGATATTTATTATATCGAATCCTTGAGCCTCTAAAAAAATCATATGCCTTAGCTGAACGTCCACCTGCTTGACATATTACATAGTATTTTTTTGATTTTTTTATCTAATTTAGTGAAATCTATACCAAGACTACTCAAAGGAAAAATTTTTTTAGCAGAAGGTATATGACCTACTTCGTACTCGTGATTTTTCTCTTACATCGAGAATCGTAAGTTCCTCATTATTATACTTTTCATAAAAAAATCTTGCATTGAAATATTATTTTTCATGATCTCTTCCTTTCAATATTAGTAATTTTTAGACTATTTTTTTCCTCTCCATGCATGCATACCGCCTTGGATATTAATAACATCGTAGCCTTTCTTTTTTTAGTTTTTTTGCTGCAAGTTTGCTTCTAGCTCCAGAGTGACAAATAACATATACTGTTTTATCTGTTATTGGAGTAAATTGACCAATCTCATTAAGTGGAACATTTTTTTGCATTTTTTTATATGTCCCTCTTTCGAAATTCACCAGGGTGTTCTTACATCTATTAATTGAATATTTTCTTTAAGTTTTTTTGTTCTAGTTCGATAGTAGAAATACTAGCTACTTTTTGTGAATAAATAAAAACATATATAATATACCTCCTGATATACCCTTATAGGGTATATTAAATCATGAGGTAGATGAATTATCAAGAATGTTGATTATAATCAGAAAAATCAAAAACTAGCTTTATGAAATTATTTTTAAAAACAAAGATGATTTAGAAATTTAATTTATAGTTCCTAACTTCTAACTAGAATAATATTTCTGTAATTTTTAGTTTGAAATTTTTATTAACAGCTAGTAAAAATAGTATATGAGCAGTTAGTATTAAATATATAAGAAAAATTTTTAGGAGGGATAAGATGTATATAAATGAGTTTAAAACCGATCAAGAAGTACGTATGTTTTTTTCTTGTTGGATAATGTAGTAAGAGGAATAGCTACTAGTGGTAAAACCTTACTTAACATTATATTTAAAAAGATAAAAACCGGATCCATTGATGGAAAAAAATTTGGGAAGTTAAAGAAGAAGATACTGAAAAATTTAAAAAGCTGGAATTATGGTATTTATAGAAGGAACTGTTTTTAGATTATAGAGGGAAATTACAGCTTAAAAATAAAAAAATTATAGATTAGCAAATGATAATGATTCAATAGATATTCAAAGACTATATTCAAACAGCTCCATTATCAAAAGAAATTATGATTAGCGAATTAAATGATTTTTTTTAAAAGGAAATCAGTAATCATAAAATTAAAAGCAGTTACGATAGAATTATTAAATAAATATAAAAAAACAATTTGTAAGTTATCCAGCTGCAAAAATCAATGCACCATGACTTCTATTCTGGATTAATCTATCATACAATAACAATGTTAAAAAAATTGCTAAAAGCATTATTGGAAATTTATCCATCTTTAAATAAAGATTTATTATATAGTGGAATAATTTTTACATGATTTAGGAAAAAAACTATAGAGCTAAGTGGTCCGATAGGTACTTCATATACTTTAGAAGGGAGAATTATTAGGGTCATATCGTTATTATGAGCGATGAAGTTTCTAAAAGTAGCGGAAAAAAATTAGGTATAGAAGGTGAAGAGATTATACTACTTCGACACATTATACTTGCTCATCATGGGAAATATGAATTTGGTTCACCAAAAATTACCTATGGTAAAAGAGGCAGAAATTATTAATTTTATAGATAATATTGATGCTCGTATGATGATGTTCGATAAAAAAACTTATCAAATGTAGAACCAGGAACTTTTTAGTGATAAGTTATTTGGTTTAGAAGGTCGACATTTCTATGTACCTACATTCGATGTTAATGAAAATAAATAATTAGGAGAATTTAAGGAAAATATTATGAATAAAACAGTTAAATATATATTAGGTTTTGTAGCTATTTTTGTGGCTGCAGTAATTTGTGTTTTTGGTATTATTAAGTATGAGGAATCAAAGGAAACTACAACTACTAATAATAGTGAAAATTTAGGCAGTGTAGATGGTAAAAATTTAGATAAGGAAACTACAGTAGTTGTAGAGAAAATACGTACTATTACAGATTTAGATGCGTTAAAATCTGAATTGAATTTATCTCAAGAAACTATAGCTGAACTGAAAAACTTTGCTCCGACGGTTAGTTATTCAGTAGATAGCAGCAATGGAGGCACTAAAATCTACCTAAGACAAGGTGGACATATTTCAAATAATAAAATTGTAGGAAAAAATGAACTAATAGGTGCATATGATGTAAAAGATGGAAAGTTAACACCTGTTAGTGAAGATATTAAAAAAAGTTTCATCTAATATAGATGCTAATAAGCTAAAAATGGACTGACCTAAATTTAAAAGAATACAGAGCATAATAAATCTGCGGCGAAAAGAAATGCTAAAAAAAGTATTTCTTCCCTAACTCATGGAGGAAAAAATAAATTGAGAGCCAGTAGCATTATTTGGTTATTTAGTTGATATAGATAAAAACAACTCCAGCTAGTGGTAAAGGTTATCATGTAACTAAAAATATCATTGGGCTGAATTAACAGATGTTTATAATACTGCATACAAAAGTACATATAGTGCAGATGATGTTTACAAAGATATACCGTCACTGAAAAATATAAAATATAGAGAAGTAGATGATAGTTATTCAGGTAATGAAGATAAGTATAATAATTCTCTTGTAGTTAGGAGAAACAGTATTCTTTAAAAAAAGATAAAGTTTATATAACAGGAATGGGAGGATGTGGAGGAGCAACTCAGTATACTCTCTACTGAGGAAAGTAGCTGGACTATCGAAGGGGATAGATTAATAATTCCAATTAAGAATTCATCTACAAGTAGTGTTGCAGGGAAATATATATTACGTTTAAATAATAAACAATATAAAGGTGGAGAATCTCGTTCTAAATACTATATAGAGAGTATGGAACTAAACTAATATGTTAGAGATAAATAATAAAAGTAGCTTTTGGTAGTTTGTTCTAATGGTAAAAGCTAGGAAGATAAAAGTTAAATTAGATAACTTAGAAAAAAACATTATTAGACTTAGGCTTTAGTTCCTGTTTATAGTAATTATTTATATAAAGATGAATTTGGTAGAAGTGCAAGTTCTGAAATACGTAGCGAAGAACTTATGAGATTCTTTACTGATAAAAAGTATAAAGGCAATTTTTTTGATATTTCTGGCGGAGATCTTTCTAATGAAATATTAGATTATTTAGACTATGATATTATTAAAAAAATATTAAACCATTTTTTTTGGCTATAGTGATTTAAGTGTGGTACTAAATGCAATAACGGCTAAAAACAGGAGAACCTACTTATTTATACCAAGTATTGAATATTATCAGGAATAGAGATATAAGAAATAGGTTCGAAAAAAACAGTGTTGTATAATGAAACCAGATTTAGTAAATATATCATGGGAATTTTTTTCAAGGTGAAAGAAATTAGTGGGATAGTTGCAGGTGGAAATATTAGGTGTTTTTCTTAAACTAGCCGGTACTCAGTATTTTCCAGATTTAGAAAAATAGAGTATTATTTTTTTAGAAGGATTAGGTACAACAGTAGAATCATTAATTACTCATCTAACTCAATTAAAAACAAATGGGAGCTTTTTGATAAGATTGCTGGCTTATTACTTGGAACTTTTTACTAATCTTGAAAAAGACTTATGATAAAACATTATATTTATCGCATAGTTCAAGATTTTATAGCTAAAAGATTTACCAGTAGCTAAAACAAGTGAAGTAGGGCATGATATAAATTCTAAAAATACTTACTATAGGGTGGTAAAATAAATATAAAAAAACTTTCAGAGTAGCTAAATTACTCTGAAAGTTTTTTTCTATTATTTATAGGTTATACCATTTAGAAATGGCTTGAGTACCATTAGTATTTCTAACTTCTTCTTCTAATTCATTATATAGTTTATAAGCAGCTTCTAATCCTGGTAGTGTAATATTCATTTTTCACATTCTTCAAGTGCTAGGCGCATATCTTTTATAAAGTGATGAACAAAGAAACCAGGTTTAAAAATCATTTTTTTAAGAATTCTTGGTCCATAAGACGTCATAGAGAAGCTTCCACCTGAACCAGTTGAAACAGTTTTTGAAGAAATCTTCTAAATCTAGACCAACCTCTTTTTGCAAACTTAAAACTTTCAGCAACAGAAATCATAGTAGTAGCAATAGCTATTTGATTTGCTAATTTAGCATATTGTCCTTTTCCAGCTTCTCCAAAAATAAGTAATGTTTTTTTGCCTAAATGTTTAACAAGTGGAAGAACTTTTTTTCTTCATAAACTTTTTTATTACCACCAACCATTATTGACAAAGTACCATTTTTTGCACCAATATCACCACCTGTAACAGGTAAGTCTAAAGCGCTAGCCCCAACTTTAGCAAATTCTTCACTGATTTTTTTAGCAATAGTTGGCGAAGAAGTTGTCATATCAACAAATACTTGACCTTCTTTAGCGGTAGTTATTAAGCCATCTTTTCCTAGATAAACACCTTCAACATCTTTAGGATACCCAACCATTGTAAAAATAACATCTGCATTAAGAGGGGCATCTTTTATCTCAGTAAGTAGCTTGGCACCACGTTTAACTAAATTTTCTGTTTTTGATACTGTACGATTATAAACATAAAGTTCGTGCCCTGCATCCAGCAGATGACCAGCCATACTTTCTCCCATAACACCTGTACCAATCCATGCAATTTTCATAATGAGATCCTCCGATTATTTATATTATATTTTTAATTATATCATATATTGGAAAATATGTTATAATAATTTAGGTAATAAAGATATTTAGGAGGTAGCTTTGAATAAAGGTAAAATAAAAGAATTTTTTTTATGTACTAGACCGCACAGTTTTCCAGCAGCAATAGCACCTGTATTATTTGGGACAACATATGGGTTAGTATATAGTAATGATGTTTCATATTTGAAGTTTTCTTTATTTCTTATAGCGTGTTTACTTATACAAGCAGCAACAAATTTATTTAATGAGTATTTTTGATTATAAACATGGATTAGATAAAATTGATTCTGAAGGTATTTCAGGTTCAATTGTAAAAAGGTAAGTTAAGTGCAAAAAGAAGTGATGAACGGAGCAATATTACTTTATATGCTTTCGTTAATTCTTGGTATAATATTAACATTAATGACAAGTTATTATATTTTTTTTAGTAGGTATAATATGTATGTTAACAGGTTATTTTTTTATACAGGTGGTAAGTACCCTATAGCGTATTCTCCTTTTTGGAGAGATTGTTTCTGGATTATTTATGGGTACAATTATTATTACGCTAGCTTTTTTTATTTTTCAAACGGGATATGTTAATATTGATATAATATTAGTGTCATTACCGATATTTTTTTAATGATAGCGGCTATATTATTGGCTAACAACATCCGAGATTTAGAAAATGATAAAGAATCGGGTAGAAGAACATATGCTATATTAGTAGGTAGAGATAATGCTATTAAAAACATTAGCAGCTAGTTTTGTTTTAGTATATTTATTGAATATAATTTTTTTCAGTTACTAAATATGGATCGATATCGTATTTATTAGTACTTGTAACAGTACCATTAGCTATAAAAAAATAATAAAAAGGCTTTAAAAGCAAACAATAATAATAAAAAACAATGGCACCATATATGCTATTGACAGCAAAATTAACAATTTTTTTATAGGATTTATAATGTCATTAGCAAATATAATAAATATAATTTTAAAAATAAATTAAACTTGTCAACTTTTTTTGTTGACACCAGACGATAAAAAGATATATAATAAATAATGTGTTTATGAGGGTGATATTTAATGAAATGGTTAAGATCTTCGTTATTCAAAAAAATAATAGTGATACTTTTTGTTTTTTTGAAGAAAAAAATAAATGTTAATGTAGGACACTACGATAATTCTCTTAAAGATATTAGAGATGTTGTTGTTAGTGGTAAAATTAACTCGAGGTGGCCAAGATAAAAATATATGCCGATCTATTAATTAAAGGAAATTTCGAAATGATTTCAGGAAAACATTAAAAAAATGTTATAGTACCTTTTTGAAATCGAGAGAGAGAAGAATATGTTGATAAATCTCTTTTTTTATGGGAGAAGATGTATTCGACGTTAATTTAATGGATATGTATATAGATCTTACATCTTTAGTACATGAGCTTATAATTTTAAATATTCCAATTACAACTTCACAAGATGAAGAAGAGTTGGAAATGGTTTCCGGTAATGACTGGGAGCTGGTTTCTGAAACTGATTTAACAGAAGTTAAGGAGAAGAAGGAATCACCATTTGCAGCCCTTAATGGTTTATTTAAAGAAGAATAAGAATTATTTAAAAATAATTGGAGGAAATTAACTATGGCAGTTCCTTTTAGAAGAACATCAAAAAAACAGCTAAAAAGAAAAAGAAGAACTCACAAAAAAACTATCTGCACCATCAATTTCTATCGATGCAACAAGCGGTAACTATGTAATGGGTCACCGTGTTGATAGAAAAACTGGTATGTACAAAGGTAGACAAGTTCTAGACGTTAAATAATTTAAATATTACCAAAAAGCTTAAGG